>ERZ779629.836-NODE-836-length-11596-cov-6.657915_pt1 | contig 11596 bp, 11 predicted proteins | sample MGYA00514192_ERZ779629 | MGnify/ENA primary metagenome ERZ779629 (study PRJEB29562, sample SAMEA4376709) | mouse gut metagenome | isolation source: Cecum | study: EMG produced TPA metagenomics assembly of the A DSS colitis mouse model was used to assess the... | reverse complement strand
GACGCTGATCGAGATCGTCGAGATCCGATTGAGCGGGACGTACAAGACGGAATATTCTGCGGGAGATAAGTTCAACGCGACGGGATTGATCGTGGAAGCGGTGTATGAAGACGGATACGCGGAAGAAGTGTGCAAGTACGAGATCTCGGACAATGCGTTGCAGAAGGGCGACGTCGCGGTGACGGTATCGTATACGATATTGGATCGGACGAACACGGCGGACGCGGCGATCACGGTCGGCGGCGCAGACGATTTGGCGAACGGCATTTGGATCGATCGTCAACTGTTTATGGTCTATTTTATCTGCAATGCGGTATTGGTCGTTGCCTGTACGATATTCTGTATTTGGATCTTGGCGATCGTACGCCGCAACAAAACGCGTCGTTCCAAATCCGATTGATCCCCAATCGACGATAAGCAAAGCGCTCCCGAGGGAGCGCTTTTTGCGATTCGCGACAATCGAGGTCGGCAAGTCCGCATCGGGGAATAAAGAAACGCATCTGCGTAATATTCGGTCGTCGATCGGCAGGAGCATGAAAAAGGATAGAACGGCGTCCGTCGAGACGATTCCGCAAAAAAAAGCATCTCCGCAGAGATGCTTTTAATCGTTACAGAACTATCGGATTCTGTTATTTGGTCAGAGCTTCCTGAACCGCGACCGCGCAAGCTACGCTCGCGCCGACCATCGGGTTGTTGCCCATGCCGATCAGACCCATCATTTCGACGTGCGCCGGTACCGAAGACGATCCCGCGAATTGCGCGTCGCTGTGCATGCGTCCCATCGTGTCGGTCATGCCGTACGACGCGGGACCCGCCGCCATGTTGTCGGGATGCAGGGTACGACCCGTGCCGCCGCCGGAGGCAACGGAGAAGTACTTCTTACCGTTTTCGACGCACCATTTTTTGTAGGTGCCCGCGACGGGGTGTTGGAAACGCGTGGGGTTGGTCGAGTTGCCGGTGATGGAAACGTCGACGCTCTCGTGACGCATGATCGCAACGCCTTCGTTGACGTCGTTGGCGCCGTAGACGCGAACCTTGCTGCGTTCGCCGTCGCTGTAAGCGGTCGTGCGTACGACTTTCAGGTCGCCGGTGTAGTAATCGTAATCGGTCTGCACGTACGTAAATCCGTTGATGAGGCTGATGATCTGCGCGGCGTCTTTGCCCAAGCCGTTCAGGATGACTTGGAGCGGCTCTTTGCGCACTTTATTCGCGGTGCGGGCGATACCGATTGCGCCTTCCGCAGCGGCAAAGGACTCGTGCCCCGCAAGGAACGCGAAGCATTTGGTTTCTTCGCGCAGCAACATCGCGGCAAGGTTGCCGTGTCCCAAGCCGACGGCGCGTTGATCCGCGACCGAGCCGGGGATGCAGAAACTTTGCAAACCTACGCCGATTGCCTCGGCTGCTTCGCTGGCGCGCACGCAGTTGGTCTTGATCGCGATCGCGCAGCCGACCGTATATGCCCAAACCGCGTTTTCAAACGCGATCGGTTGGATGCCTTTGACAATGCCTTCCACGTCGATGCCGCGGTCGGTGCAGAGCTTTTTCGCCGCTTCGAGATCGGCGATGCCGTATTGTTGCAGGCATTTGTTGATTTTGTCGATTCTTCTGGAATAGCTCTCAAACGTAATAGCCATAATAGGGCGCCTCCTTACTGTTTCCGCGGGTTGATTTTCTGAACCGCTTCGTTGAATCTGCCGTAGTTGTTGGTAAACTTCGCCAGCGCGTCGTTGGCGGACATGCCGCCTGCGATCGCTTCCATCATTTTGCCGAGATTGACGAATTCGTAACCGATGACTTGGTTGTCTTTGTCCAAGCCGATGCGGGTGACGTAACCTTCCGCCATTTCCAGATAACGGACGCCTTTATCCGCGGTCGAATACATCGTGCCGACCTGGCTGCGCAGACCTTTGCCCAAGTCTTCCAGACCCGCGCCGATCGGCAAGCCGCCTTCGGAGAATGCGGATTGCGTTCTGCCGTACACGATTTGCAGGAACAGCTCGCGCATCGCGGTGTTGATCGCGTCGCAGACCAAATCGGTGTTCAGCGCTTCCAAAACGGTTTTGCCGGGCAGAATTTCCGCTGCCATGGCGGCGGAGTGCGTCATGCCGGAGCAGCCGATCGTTTCGACGAGCGCTTCCTGAATGATGCCGTCTTTGACGTTGAGCGTCAACTTGCAGGCGCCTTGTTGGGGCGCGCACCAGCCTACGCCGTGCGTCAGACCGCTGATGTCTTTGATCTCTTTGGACTGTACCCATTTGCCTTCTTCCGGAATCGGAGCGGGACCGTGATTGGCGCCCTTGGCAACTTTGCACATATTCAGTACTTCATGTGAATATTCCATTGTCTGGGAATCCTCCTTGATTTTTCACGCACTGAGTATAGCATACCGACAGACAAATATCAATCGATTTTGGAAGAGTATTTCAAATATCCGCGCATGCAAAAACGCGCCCCCGATGACGGGGACGCGTCCGTGTCGCGTACGGGCAGACGTTATTCCTGCGGCGGCAGATCGATCGTCGCGGTATTGATCGCCGTGTACGTGTAGGTGACGGTATGCGCGATCGTCGTTTCGGTGGCGCGCATCGCGATGCTCAGACGCATCGTATCGGGCTGGGAGCAGTCCAGCGTCACGGTATAATCGTCGAGATTGCCGTACAGTTCGCCTTTGGCGGTGTCGAACGACGCGTCGAATTCCGCGTCCGTATAGTCCTTGCCGAAATACAGTTCATAGCTTTGGCGAAACGCTTCGCGGAAGAAATGTTCGGACTCGATTTCCCACACGTTGTCTCCGGCGGGTTTGAAATACGCTTTTTGCACGTTGTGGTAGACCAGACCGCATGCGTTGTCGATGCTTTGGACATAGTCGTCCACGTCGGCTTGCGCGATCGTGCGCCAAGCGCCGTCCGTATATTCGCGGTTATCTTGCGGGGAAAGGACGTAATAGATCGGTCGCGTGCCGCCGCGCAGCGTATCGGGCATCGTCGTCTGATACGTGATCGTGTTGTCCTTGCGGATATAGGTCAGCGTCGTGTCCGGGAATTGCGAACTGACCGCCGTGAATTGTTTGAGTTGGATAAAATCGTCCGGCGTAAACCGCGCCGTTCCGGTCGGATCGTGCTGCGCGTTGTCGTTGGGTTTGCACGCGACGAGCGCGCCCGCCAAGACCAGACAGCATACGACGACGCAAGCGAGCGCGAGTCGGGAATATTTGGTTTGTTTCATAATCGCAACCTTCCTTATGATTGGTTTTCGTCGATAGTATGCGATCGGAATTCGTTCTTATCCGCATGCGGTGCGCGCGTTCTTCGATTTTGTGCAAAAGATGCGCCAAAAGGCTTTGCATAGCATCGGATGAGTGATATAATACAATATAACATCGGTGCGGATGCGCGGTTTTTGCGCGACGCACGCGTCATGCAAAGGAGATACAATCATGAATCGACCCAATATTATGGACACGCTTCGCGCCCGCGGATTTATCAAACAGACCGTTTTCGAAGACGATTTGTACGAGTTGCTCGGCAAGGAAAGCGTACCGTTTTATATCGGGTTCGATCCGACGGCGGACAGTCTGCACGTCGGGCATTTTCTTGCGCTGATGGCGATGAGCCATATGCAGCGCGCCGGTCACAAGCCGATCGTTCTGATCGGCGGCGGCACCGCCAAGATCGGCGATCCCAGCGGTCGCACCGATTTGCGGCAGATGATGACCGACGATACGATCCGTCACAATTGCGAGTGCTTCCGCAAGCAGATGTCGCGTTTCTTCACGTTCGACGGAGAAAACGGCGCCGTCATGCTCAACAACGCCGACTGGCTGGATTCGCTCAATTATATCGAGTTTATCCGCGACATCGGGTCGTTGTTTTCGGTCAATAAAATGTTGACGGCGGAGTGTTACCGTTCGCGGATGGAGCGCGGGTTGACGTTCTTGGAATTCAACTATATGTTGATGCAGAGTTACGATTTTCTGCATCTGTTCCGTACGCACGGGTGCAAGCTGCAATGCGGCGGCGACGACCAATGGTCCAACATCCTTGCGGGCGCGGATCTGATCCGACGCAAGGAGAGCAAGCCGGCTTTTGCGATGACGTTCCAATTGCTTTTGACCAGCGAAGGCAAGAAGATGGGCAAGACGCAGAAGGGCGCTTTGTGGCTCGATCCGGATAAGACGTCTCCGTACGAATTTTTTCAGTATTGGCGCAACGTCGCCGATGTGGACGTCAAGAAGTGCATGCAGTTGTTGACGTATATGGATTTGCAGGAGATCGACGCTTTGTGCGCGTGCGACGGCGAAGGCATCAACGCCGCCAAGGAGCGTTTGGCATACGAAGTCACGAAGATCGTGCACGGACAGGAGCTTGCTGAGCAAGCGCGTACGCAGGCGAGAGCGGCGTTCGGCGGGGACGCTGACAACATGCCAGTACGCGTCATTGACGCGTCGGTCGTCAATATCGTCGACATTCTGTGCGCGTGCGGATTGTGCAAGTCTAAGAGCGAAGCGCGCAGCGTCATCGCCGGCGGCGGCGTCAAGGTGGACGACGTCAAGGTGGACGACATCGCGTTTGCGCCGACGCCCGAGCAGAGAGCCAATGGCTTCGTCTTGCACAAAGGCAAAAAGGCGCGCGTCAAAGTGACGATGGCATAATGGAATATCTTTGCGTTGCACAGCGGTTTCGTTGCGAGACGGTCGTGCGCAAATCCCGCTTCATCGCGACGTTGATTCCGATCGTCGATTGGGACGACGCGACGCAGCAGATAAAGCAAATACGCAAAGAGTTTTCGGACGCGACGCATCACTGTTATGCGGTCGTGTGCGACGGCAGCGGCAATGCGCAGCGATTTTCGGATGACGGAGAGCCGCAAGGCACCGCCGGCATGCCGATGCTGGACGTATTGCGCAAGCGCGGCGTATGCCGTACCTTGGCGGTCGTGACTCGGTATTTCGGCGGCGTCAAACTCGGGGCGAATGGACTGGTCGGCGCTTATGCAGGCAGCGTGGCGGACGCGCTGGATCGCGCGCCGATGACGCGATACAAATCCGCCGAAGCGTATTGCGTGCATTGCGATTACGGCGTTGCGGACAAGCTGATGCAGAGCGTGCGCGCGGCGGGCGGCGCAACCGACGCGCCCGTATACGGCAACGGCGTGGAATTCTGTTTTCGCATCGCGCCGCACATGCCGCAGGCGCTGTCCGATCGGATTGCGGATCTGACGCAGGGACGCGCCGACGTGCGCAAGATCGGGCAAGGCGTCTACGCGTTCGAGACAACGGGAAAATAACTCCTACGGAGGGGAAATATGAAAATTACCAAAACGACTGCTCCCAAAGCAAAATATACCGATACGTCCAAATTGGGATTCGGCAAATACTTTACCGACCACATGTTGGTCATGGAGTACGAAAACGGCGCTTGGGGCGAACCGGAAATCTGTCCGTACGCTCCGTTCTCGATGCCGCCCGCGACCAATCTGTTGCATTACGGGCAGGGCATCTTCGAGGGCGCGAAAGCGTACCGCACCGAGGACGGCAAGATCACGGTATTCCGGATCGACGACAACTTTGCGCGCATGAACCGCAGCGCGACGCGGATGTGCATGCCGACGATCGACGCGGACGTCGTCAAAAGCGCGTTGTTCGAGTTGTTGCGACTGGAACAGGATTGGATCCCGACCGCGCCGGGCACGGCGTTGTACATTCGTCCGACGATGATCGCCGACGAAGAAATGCTCGGCGTGCACGCGAGCAAACGCTATAAGTTTTTTATCATTCTTTCGCCGGTCGGATCGTATTACGCCAACGGCTTGGAACCGACCAAAATTCTGGTCGAAGAGCATCTCGTGCGCGCCGCGATCGGCGGCACCGGCGAAGCCAAGTGCATGGGCAACTACGCTTGCAGTCTGATGGGCGGCGAGTACGCCAACCGCAAAGGCTACGACCAAGCGTTGTGGCTGGATGCGGCGGAGCATAAATACGTCGAAGAAGTCGGCAGCATGAACATGTTTTTCGTGATCAGCGATACCGTCGTAACGCCGGCGTTGGTCGGCAGCATTTTGCCGGGCATTACGCGGGATTCTGCGTTGCAGGTATTGCGCAAATACGGCTATCGGGTCGAAGAGCGCCGCATCGGTATGGACGAGATCGTCGCCGCATACGACAACGGTCAGCTCAAAGAAGCGTTCGGCACCGGCACCGCCGCGGTAATTTCGCCGGTCGGCGTGATCGGATTCCGCGGCAAGGATATGGTAATCAACGGCGGAAAGATGGGCGAAATCACGGCGTTTTTGTATGACAAAATCACCGGTATTCAGAGCGAGCGTTGCGCCGACGAATTCGGCTGGGTGACCGAGGTCAAATAAAATCGATATTGCACGATTGAAAGCGTCGCTTTGGCGGCGCTTTTTTGCGTCGGATAAGGGGGTTGCCTTTTGTCGTCGGATCGGTTACAATAGTGTCGTACGAACGTACAAGGGAGTGCTACATGAAGAAAGTATGGATTTGCGTATTCGGCGTTGCGATCGTCGCGTGCATGTTGTTCGGCGGCTGTACGAACACGCATGCGGAAGCGTTTCAGTACAACGGTTTCGAGACGGCGTTGCCCGATCTGTCCGGGTTGACGAGCGACAATTACGTCGCGGACGAGACGGGGAAGGAGAATGCGAACGCCGCGGGCTGGTATCCGACGTTGATCGACAATTTCGATTATACGCCCGACTACGCGTCCAATCACGGGCTCAATCCCGAGATCTGGACGACGTCCCCGCACGGACTGCGCTGGGCGAGCAACAGCAAGAGTCATCCCGAGTATACCAATTACTGGTGCGACGATCTCGTTTCGGTTACGGCGGACGGCTATGCGGTCGTGCGCGCGGAATATCGGCAGACGCACGCGTGCGACGTGTGCGCGGCGGTCGAGATTGCCAACAAGCAAGCCGGCGACACGCGCGGACGGTATACGGGCGGATTCGAGACGCGGCGCGTGCGCAATAAACTGGGCGACGACGGACAGCCGATCTACAACAATATCGGCAGACCCATTCAGGAAGACGATATCCTGTGGGGACAAGCGTTCGGATATTATGAGACGCGCGTGCGTTTCCCGCGCAAACTCGGCATGTGGTCGGCGTTTTGGCTGCAATCCACGTATCAGCGCAAGATCGGCAACGACGGCATGGACGGTACCGAGATCGACGTGTTCGAATCGGCGTTTTTGTCCACCAACGACAAGATCTCCCGCATGGGACATGCGTTGTTGTGGGACGGATATGCGGCGGAAGGACGCTCGGAAGGCAAGATCTTCGCGCTCGGCGACAATGATTTATACGACGGCGAGTTCCACACGTTCGCGCTGTTGTGGACGCCGACGCATTATGTATTTTATATAGACGGACAGGCGACTTGGGCGACCGACGCGGGCGGCGTGGCGCAGGTTGCGGAATTTTTGCGTTTTACCTGCGAGATCGACGCGGGCGACGGCTGGGGACCGCACGGGATGCGGATCGGACAGTTCGACCACGACGGCGGAGCGGGATTGTTCGAGATCGATTACGTGCGCGTGTATCAGAATACATCCTATCTCTCGCATATCCGTCAGGACAGCGATTACGAGGGCGAGTATACGACCAACAATTGATCTTCGTCGCATCGGACGCGAGCGTTCGGGCGATGCAATCGGGGCGATTGGCGTGTAATTTTCGGATTTCATGAAAAAATTACACCGTCGCCCTTTGTCATGCGCTGTTTTTGTTTTACACGCGCGGGCGGATATGATATACTGAATCATAATATATTCGGATCGCGGTTTCCGAAAAAGGAGAACAACATGAGCAAAATCATTTACAGCGGCATTCAACCGTCCGGCGTCATGACGTTGGGCAATTATATCGGAGCTGTAAAGAATTGGCGGCTCATGCAAGACGATCCCGATCACCGTTGCATCTACATGCTTGCCGATCTGCACACGATTACCGTGCGGCAGAACCCGCAGGATTTGCACGACAACGCGATGCGTTTTATGGCGCTGTGTCTGGCGATGGGGATCGACAAGGATCGCAGTATCCTATATATGCAGTCCCATGTCCACGAGCATTGCGAGCTGGCTTGGCTGCTCAACTGTTATACCTACGTCGGCGAGATGAACCGCATGACGCAATTTAAGGATAAATCCGCCAAACATGCCGACAATATCAACATGGGTTTGATGGATTATCCCGTGCTGATGGCGGCGGACATCTTATTGTTCGGGACGCATTGCGTGCCGGTCGGCATCGATCAGGTACAGCACGTCGAGATCGCGCGCGACATCGCGACGCGGGTCAACAACCTGTACGGCGACGTCTTTGTCGTGCCGGAAGGCGTGATGACCAAGGTCGGCGCCAAGATCATGAGTTTGCAGGATCCGACTTCCAAGATGAGCAAGTCCGATCCGACGCCCAACGCGGTCGTCAGCGTGCTCGATACGCCCGAGACGATCGTCAAGAAGTTTAAGAAAGCAGTCACCGACAGCGACACGCAGATCGCGTACGACCCGATCTCCAAGCCGGGCGTATCCAATTTGTTGACGATTTTGGCGGCGGCGACCGACCGCAGCGTCGAAGCGACCGCGGCGGATTGTCGGCACATGCGTTACGGCGATCTCAAACTTGCGACCGCCGACGCGGTGATCGAGATGTTGCGTCCGTTCCGCGAGCGCTACGATCGTCTGATTGCCGATCCGGCGTATTTGCACGAGGTTGCGGCGTTCGGCGCGGGGCGCGCCCGCGAGATTGCCGCGCCGATTTTGCGTCGGTTCAAACAGGCGATCGGGTTCGTTTTGCCCAGGGCGGATTAGGCGGGTCATGTTCGGATACGTCTTGCCCGACAAGCCCAATATGTTTGTAAAAGACTTTACGATGTACAAGGCCTTTTACTGCGGACTGTGCAAAGCGATCGGCAAGGACTGCGGACAGTGCATGCGTCTGACGACCAACTACGATGTGACGTTTTTGGCGGTATTGGCGCATGCGGCGACGGGAGAAGAAGCGGGGATTTCCAACGAGACTTGCATTCTCAACCCGTTCCGCAAGAAGAGCATCGTGCGTTACAGTCCGTTGATGCGCAAGATCGTTTGGATCAACAGCATTTTGGCGCATTACAAATGCGTGGACGACGTGGAAGACAATCGCAGCGTTGCCAAGCGCATGACGGACGCTTGCGTCGTACGTCGCCATTATAAGCGCGCGCGGCGGGAGATGCCGCTCAGCGATCGCGCCGTCGGCGACGGTTACGAGCAGTTGCGCGCGTTGGAGCGCGCGGATTGCGATTCGCCCGATCGCGCGGCGCATCCGTTTGCGCAGAGCATCGAGCAGGTCGGCAGAGAGTTGCTGGGCGAACGCTGTACGGACGAGATCGCTTCGATCCTGTATCATATGGGCAAGTGGGTCTATCTGATGGATGCGATCGACGATGCCGCCGACGATGCCAAACACGGCAAATACAATGTATTTTTGGCGGACGGCTATGCGTTTGTCGATCGCGGGCAGTTGCTGGCGGACAAGGGCGAGCAGATGGAGACGGTGTTGATGAGCTGTTACCGCGCGATGTGCGACGCGTTTGACAAAGTGCGTTTCGAGCGCTACGAAGGCGTGTTGACGAATATTATATGGTACGGCATTTTGGACCGTACGCGAGATATGTTAAGGAGAACGGAAAAATGCAAAAAGATCCGTATGTAGTACTGGGCGTCGCGCGCGATGCGACGCAGGACCAGATCGAACGCGCGTATATCGAATTGCGCGACAGATATCAGAGCGAACGCTTTGCCGAAGGCGCCGCCGGCGCGCATGCCGCGCGTATGCTTGCCGAGATCGAAGACGCTTACAACGCTTGTATGGAAGACCGCCTGCGCGACGTGCACGTATCCGGCGGGGGCGGCTCGTACGGCGATATCTTGCAGGCGATCAAGGAGAATCGATTGGAACGCGCGCAAGAGATGCTCGACGGGATCGAACACCGCGATGCGGAATGGCATTATTATCAAGCGGCGATCTACCACAAGCGCAATTGGAATGTCGAGAGCCAAAAACAATTGGACATCGCGCTCACGCTCGATCCTTCCAATGAGAAGTATCTCAAAGCCAAAGACAATTTGCGCCGCGTCTTGGAGACGGGCGCGCAGCAGCAAGGCGGATCGCAGACGCGCGCGGGGTACAGTCGTCCCGACGACGGCGCGTCTTCGACGGAGCGCAATGCCAATGCTTGCTGCAATACCTGTTCCACGTTGATTTGCTGCGACTGTTGTTGCGAGTGCATGGGCGGAGATCTCATCCCCTGTTGTTGACGGTATGAGACGGCGCCGTCTGAATGCATATACCGTCGCGCTGTCCGGCGTGGCGTGCGCGTTCGCCGTTTTGGCATTGGTCGGCGCGGCGTATCTGCCTACGGGCAAGATCGCGATGTATGCGTTGGCGGGGCTGTGCGTCGCACTGCCGCTTACGCGCCGACAGCCATGGGGCGCGGTAGCGGTCTATGCGATCGCGACGGCGCTCGGCGCGTTGTTTGCCAATATACGCATCGTGCCGTTTGCATTGTTTTTCGGTCTGTATCCGATCGTTACTTGGCTGTGCGAAGACTGTCTGTATCGACGCGCGCCGATCCCCAAAGCGGTCAAGATCGCAATCATTGTCGCGATCAAGATCGCGTTCTTTTTGGCGGCGTTCTTCGCGGGGATTCGGCTCATGCGCATCGTGATCGCGGATTTGGAGTTTTGGCATCGCAGTTGGACGCTCGGCGCATTGCTTGCGCTTGCGTTTGTCGCGTTTGCGGCATTGGATACGCTGTATCGGATTTTGTACCGTCAAGTCTGCGCGTTTGTCTCGCGGCATTTGCCTGCCGCGCCGCGGCGCGAAGTCGATCGCGATGCAGAGCCGTCGCAGTCGGACAAAACTTCGGACGCAGACAAGGAGCGCGCGGACGATGCGTCGCAGGATCGGGACGACTTGTTCGGATCTTGACGGAGCGACAAGACGCGATCGAATCTTGCGTATTCGCATCGGGAGCGTCCGACATACTTGTTATTGCGCAATATCGCGCATGCGGGATAGGATGTTCGGTCAGGCAATACGTTGGGATATTCGGGGGTTGTTTCGGGACGCGACACGGACATCGTTGCGTCGAAACGCGCCGAGCCGCATACGCCTGCGAACAAATTCCTTACAATTGTTTGCTTACCATTGTCGGGCAATCCGGATCGGGTTGCCCGATTTATTAGGTAGTTCTTGCACGATTGCAGACAGAGCAGTACGCGCAAAGCATTGCTTATTTTTGCATTTGTCGAATTTTATCGAAAAAGATCGAAATATAATTTTTTTCCGATCGGCGCGTACTGAAACAAAGAAGAAAAAAGTTCATAGAATATGGTATTCCATGAACTTTTTACACATTCATATTAACTACTATTTTATATAAAGTCAAGACAATCGTCCGTCAAAGTGCCGAAAGGCAAAATTTTACAACGATTTTTGCGGCATTTCCGATAACTTTTCCTATAAAATCAGCCAGCGAAATTTCGATACCCTACAATAGTTCATGGAATACCATATTCCACGAACCGTT
>ERZ779629.833-NODE-833-length-11635-cov-5.939896_pt1 | contig 11635 bp, 11 predicted proteins | sample MGYA00514192_ERZ779629 | MGnify/ENA primary metagenome ERZ779629 (study PRJEB29562, sample SAMEA4376709) | mouse gut metagenome | isolation source: Cecum | study: EMG produced TPA metagenomics assembly of the A DSS colitis mouse model was used to assess the... | reverse complement strand
GGAGCTCGGGAATGGGCGAAAAAGAATTCATGGTGGACATGTCGTATCAGGGATAAGAAACATAAGATCTGCCCGCGACATTCTTTCCGTCATGGTCAAAAAGTGCTTCTTGCCCTCGCCCTCCTTGGCGGACAGCACGGAATCCATTTCCCAGTGAAACGGCTCTTCCCGTGTTGCAAAGCGTATCGGAAACTTACAGTGTGATCTTTGATGACCAGACACGGACATACGCTCTGGAAAACCGGGCAACCGGCACTTTGATGGATTTGGCGCTCTCTCCGCTGTTTGGGGCCTTCTCGGATGGGGAATCCGCCCAGGCCGTTTATGTGGATGCCGTCCATATTTACTTATATAACCTTCTGCACAGAACAGTATATTGACCGGGTTGGCAGCTACAACAGCACGTTTACCCAAGTGTCCATCGTCCAGCTCAATACGGAAACTTTTGTTTGAAGATGGTTGATTATCTCAAAATAAGCCTTAATTTACGGGCATATAAGTAGGATCTCAAGCTGAATTTACTACCAATTTATACGTCAAGTTCTATTTTAAAATATTTTTGCACCGGTCCGGCAGCGCCCAAAAACCCCACCGCATATGCGGCGGGGTTTTTGGGGTGTGTTGTGTGTGTTTTAGGAGGGAGAAATCGCATCGGGGTGTGACCCCTTTGCTGATTGTTATCATACAGAAGCTTTAAGAAGAAATCATGACGGCGCTGTAAACAAATTATGAATTTATACCTCCAGCTCATACAATGCAGTGGAGCGTCCATTGGGATGATCTATTATTTTGACAATTTTAAATCCGATATTCAAATATATCTTTCTGATTTCTTTTTCATCAAGTGCTGTGTCTAGCCGGATATACTTTATGCCCCTTTCTCCGCATAGTTTTGCAATTGCTTCAATGACAAGCTTTGCCATGTTTCTGCCTGCAAATTCCCGTCTTACGCAAAGCTTGTGCAGATATACCGCCTCATTCTTTTGTGCACTGGTCCAATATTCCGAGTCGCTCCATTGCAAAATAAAGGCGCAGACTGTATGAATACCGATTTTTCCAATATAGAAATTCTCTGGGTGCGCCTCTGTTGTAATCAATTTTTCCTTTGTCAGCCAGTCATCCTGCCATAGGCGGAGGCCATTGTTTCGCCCCCATGCAGCAACTTCCCGCATGATTTCAATCGCTTCATTCACCTGATTGGAATAAAGTGCAATATTATCCATAATTTTTCCTCGCAAACTCGATTTATCTGCTTGAATATGCCCATAGGAATTTTCCGGGAAAAGGGAGCTGGTGGATTTACCGCCAGCTCCCAAAAGGTCCTGCCTCAATCGCCTCCGCACCGGCGGCAGACTGCCCTCTCTTCCAGGGCCTACAGCTTCACCCGCCTGACCAGTATGCCGTCCACCACGCCGATGGCGGCCCCGGCGGCCAAGCCGGCCAGGAGCAGCCCCGGCAGATACCAGCTCAGCCGGGCGGTCTCCAGCACCGCCATGGCCACCAGGAGCTGCCCCACGTTGTGGCTGACCCCACCGGCGATGCTGACGCCCAAGATAGAAAATTTCTCCGTCTTCTGCAATACCGCCATCACCGTGAGGCTCAACACCGCCCCCGCCAGGGAATAGACCAAGCTGTAGGCGTTGCCGAAAGTCAGGGACACCAGCAGCACCCGCACCAGGGAGATCCCCCCCGCGTCCGGCAGGCCCAGCCGGTACAGGGCGAAGACCACTGCCAGATTGGTCAGCCCCAGCTTCATTCCCGGCGCGCCCACCGGCACTAGGCTCTCCAGCCAGGAGAGGACCATAGCCAGGGCTACCAGCAGCGCCCACCGGGACACCCGGCGGCTCACGGACGGACCACCCTCCCCTTTTTCACCACAGTCCCCGCCAGATTGCCGCCGAAGCGGTAGACCAGGGTCTCCAGGTCCGGGGCGTTCCAGAGCACCAGGTCCGCCTGCTTGCCGGGCTCCAATGTTCCCAGACGGTCCCCCCGGCCCAGGGAGCAGGCGGCGTTGACGGTCACCGCCGTGAGCACCTCCTCGGGGGTCATGCGGTACTTAAGGTATCCCAGGTTCATGCACAGCTGCAAATTCAGCGACGGGCAGGACCCGGGGTTGAAGTCGGAGGCGATGGCCACCGGGATGCCCCGGGCGATCATCTCCCGGGCGGGGGCGTAGGTCTTGCCCAGGTAGAAGCTGGTCCCCGGCAGCAGGTCCGCGATGACGCCGCCCTTGGCCATGGCGTCCATACCCCGCTCCCCGGTGGCAATGAGGTGCTCCGCTGACACGGCCCCCAGCTCCCCCGCCAGGGCCGCGCCTCCCAGCTCGTCGATCTCGTCGGCGTGGATGCGAAGGCCCAGGCCCAGCGCTTTCGCCGCCTGGAGCAGTTTCCGGCTCTGGGGCACGTCGAAGACCCCGGTCTCGCAGAACACGTCGCAGAACTCCGCCAGATGTTCCGCTGCCACGGCGGGCAGCACCTGGCCGCACAGCAGGTCCACGTATTCCTCCGCCCTGCCGGTATACTCCGGGGGTACGGCGTGGGCCCCCAGGAAGGTGGAGACCACCTCCACCGGGTGGGCCTCGTCCAGCCGGCGGTTCACCCGCAGCTGCTTCCACTCATTTTCCCGGTCCAGGCCGTAGCCGCTCTTGGACTCCACGGCGGTGACCCCCAGGGAGAGCATCTCGTCCAGAAACCCCATGCTCTTTTCAAAAAGCGCCTCCTCGGAGGCGTCCCGGGTATGCCGCACCGTGTCCAGGATGCCGCCCCCTGCGGCCAGGATGTCCAGGTAGGAGGCCCCCCGCAGCTTCAGGGGCACTTCCCCCTGCCGCCAGCCGCCGAAGACCATGTGGGTATGGCAGTCCACAAGCCCCGGCGTCACCAGGCGCCCCCCGGCGTCCAGCACCGTCTCCGCCCGGCCGGCCCCCTCCGGCAGCGCGCCGTCCGGCGCGATGGAGCGGATAAGGCCGTCCTCAATCAGGATGGCGGCGTCTTTCAGCTTCCGGTTCTCCCCCTGGGCCGCACCGCTGTGGGGGAAGCTCCCCACCGGCGTTTGCAGGGTGCCGATATTTTTCACTAACAGCATGGCGGCCACCTACAGGATGTAGTTTTCCAGGACCTGCTTCTTCTTGTCGAAATTCTCGATCTGGAGGTAGTACTCCGCCGCGTCGATCAGGGCGTCCATGGGGGTGAGGCCCACCACCTCGGTGCCCACCACGGTGACCCCCCAGCGGCGTGCCTCCGCCTTCACCAGCTCCACCACCCGGTAGAGGGGGGTGCGGTTGAAGTCGGTCATATTGATGGACACCTGGGCGATGTTCCGGTCCTCCAGCATGACCCCCAGGGCCTTCACGCAGTCCAGGCCGCCGCTGGACCGGCGGATGACCTTGGCGATGGCGGAGGCGATGGAGAGGTCGCTGGTGCTGAGGTTGATGTTGTAGGCGATGAGGGGCATCCGGGCCCCCACGGCCACGACTCCAGCCGTGGGGTGGATGGTCCTGCCGCCGAAGTCCGGCTCCCACTCCGGCTGGAGCACCTTCTCCGCCATGCCCTCGAACTGTCCCTTCCGCACGCTGGCCAGGTTCACCCGGTGGGGGGCGCTGGCGGAGTCCTCGTAGAGGAACACCGGCATTTTGGCCTCCTCCCAGATCCGCTGCCCCACCCGCTGGGAGAGGGCCACGCACTCGTCCTTGGTCATATCTTTTACCGGCACGAAGGGCACCACATCCACCGCGCCCATCCGGGGGTGCTCCCCCTGGTGCTTGGTCAGGTCGATGAGTGCCGCGGCCTTCTTGGCCAGGGCCACGGCGGCGTTCTCCACCCCCTCGGGGCTCCCTAGGAAGGTGATGACCGAGCGGTTGTGGCTGGTGTCGGAGCTCACGTCCAGCAATGTGACCCCCGCCGTCTGCCGCACGGCGTCCACCACGGCCTCGATGACCTCGGGCCGTCTCCCCTCGCTGATGTTGGGGATACACTCGACTAATTTCGCCATTTTATTTACCCTCCACAAGTTTATCAATCAATTCGTCGCCGGCCAGATAGGGGATGGTGATGTGCCCCCGGTCACCGTAAAGATGGTTGTACCGGGCGGCGGTCTCCACGGAGGCCTCGTTCCGGGCCCAGCTGCGCCGGGCCACGCCCCCCATCACGTCCCACATCATGGCCGAGCGGATCACCTCGTCCACACGCTTGCTGCCGTCCAGCACCAGGCCGAAGCCGCCGTTGACCGCCTTGCCGATGCCCACGCCGCCGCCGTTGTGGAGGGCGCACAGGCTCATGCCCCGGGCGGCGTTGCCGGCGAAGCACTGCACCGCCATGTCCGCCATCACGTTGGAGCCGTCCTTGATGTTGCTGGTCTCCCGGAAGGGGGAGTCGGTGCCGGAGACGTCGTGGTGGTCCCGGCCGATCATCACGGGGCCGATCTCCCCCCGGCGCACCAGCTCGTTGAATTTGAGGGCGATGTCCCGCCGGCCCTCGGCGTCCTGGTAGAGAATGCGGGCCTGGGTGCCCACCACCAGGCGGTTTTTCTCCGCGTCCCGGACCCAGATGTAGTTGTCCCGGTCCTGGAAGCGGCGCTGGGGGTCGATGCAGCCCATGGCGGCCTCGTCGGTTTTGCGCAGGTCCTCCGGTTTGCCGGAGAGGCACACCCAGCGGAAGGGGCCGTAGCCGTAATCAAAGAGCATGGGGCCCATGATGTCCTCCACATAGGAGGGCCAGATGAAGCCGTCCTTCTCGTCCACGCCGTTTTTGGAGATCTCCTTGACACCGCTGTCGTAGATGGCCTTCATGAAGGAGTTGCCGTAGTCGAAAAAGTAGGTGCCCTTGGCGGTGAGGCGCTTGATGACCGCAAAGTGGCGGTGGAGCGTCTCGTCCACCCGGCGGGCGAACTCCTCCCGGTCGCTGTGGAGCAGCGCCGTGCGCTCGGCAAAGGTCATGCCCACAGGGCAGTAGCCGCCGTTGTAGGCGTTGTGACAGCTGGTCTGGTCCGAGAGGAGGTCGATTTTGAAGTCGTGGGCATCGGCGTACTCCAGCAGGTCCACAATGTTGCCGTGGTAGGCGATGCTGACGCCCTCCTTCCGGTCCAGATACTCCCGCGCGGTAGCAAAGACCTCGCCCAGGTCGCTCTTGACCACATCCACCCAGCCCTGGCTGTGCCGGGTCTCGATGCGGGAGAGGTCCACCTCCGCGAAGATGCCCACGGCGCTCGCAATATTGGCGGCCTTGGGCTGTGCGCCGCTCATGCCGCCCAGACCGGAGGAGACGAAGGTGTGGCCCCGCAGATCCCCCATGGGGTCCACCCCCAGGAACTTCCGCCCGGCGCCCAGGATCGTATTAAAGGTGCCGTGGACGATGCCCTGGGGCCCGATGTACATCCAGCCGCCGGCGGTCATCTGGCCGTAGTTGGCCACGCCCATCTCCTCGGCGATCTCCCAGTCCTCCAGGTTGTCGAACATGCCCACCATGAGGGCGTTGGTGAGGATGACCCGGGGGGCCTCGGGGCGGGAGGGGAAGAGCCCCAGGGGGTGGCCGCTCTCCACCACCAGGGTCTGGTCCTCGGTCAGCTCCTCCAGATATTTTTTGATGAGGCGGTACTGGAGCCAGTTCTGGCAGACCTGGCCGGTCTCGCCGTAGGTGGTCAGCTCGTAGGGGTAGAGGGCCACGTCAAAGTCCAGATTGTTGTCGATCATCACCTGGAAGGCTTTGCCCTCCACGCATTTGCCCCTGTACTCGTCAAGGCTCCTGCCGTAGATACGCCCCTGGGGCCGGAACCGGTAGGCGTAGATGCGTCCCCGGGTGCGCAGCTCCTCCAGAAATTCCGGGGCCAGGGCCTCGTGGAGCTCCTCCGGCACGTAGCGCAGGGCGTTGCGCAGGGCCAGCTTGGTCTGCGCCGGGGTGAGCCGGTATCCCCGGTCCGGGGCCCGGCGGATGCCCTCCTGAAAGGCGGGATAGTCCGGCAGGACGGCGTCCAGCTTGATGGTCATGGCCTGGGAAATTTCCTGATTTGTCAGCATGAATTTACCTCCCATTTTTTGATACGAAAGGATGTTGGGCTTTGCCCAAACCCAACAGGGGCTTTGCCCCTGTACCCCACCGCCCTTTGAAAAGGGCGGCCCTAAACTTTACTGTTCAAAAAACCAAGAGCAAGCGCAGCTTGCGGCAAAAAGTTTCTTTTTGATTCTTTTTCTTTTCAAAGAAAAAGAATGTATGCCGCTCAGTGCAGCGCCCCACAGACGCTTTCGGCAGCCTTCACGATCTCCCCCGCCTTGACCATCTCCTCGCACTTCACCATCAGCGGGTGCATTACCACGTCCTCCTCGATGGGGGGCACCTCCTGGCGGATGCGGTCATAGACCGCCCTGGTGGCCGGGGATAGCTTCTCCTCCCCCCGCAGCCACAGGGCCTGGGCAGCGGCGAAGAGCTCAATGGCGAGCACCTTCCGGCTGTTGTCCAGGATCATCCGGGCCTTCCGGGCGGCGGTGGTGCCCATGCTCACGTGGTCCTCCTGGCCCGCCGAGGAGGGAATGGAGTCCACCGATGCTGGGTGGGCGTAGACCTTGCTCTCCGAGACCATGGAGGCCGCCGCGTACTGGGCGATCATGAAGCCGGAGTGGACCCCGCCGTGCTTGGTGAGGAAGGCGGGCAGGCCGTTGGAGAGGGCCGGGTTCACCAGCCGCTCCAGCCGCCGCTCAGAGACATTGGCAAACTCCGCGATGGCGATCCCCAGAAAGTCCATGGCCAGGGCCACCGGCTGGCCGTGGAAGTTGCCGCCGGAGATGGCCTCGTCCTCGTCGGGGAAGATGATGGGGTTATCGGTAACGGCGTTGATTTCCCGGCTCAGCACGCCGTGGACGTACTCGATGGCGTCCCGGCTGGCCCCGTGGATCTGGGGGGCGCAGCGGATGGAGTAGGCGTCCTGGACCTTCTCCGGGTTCAGCTCCAGGGCCAGAGCGCTGTGGTCGAGGATCTGCCGGAGGTTGGCGGCGCACGCCTGCTGGCCCTGGTGGCCCCGGAGGGCGTGGACCTTGGGGTCGAAGGCCTTCTGGATGCCCAGCTGGGCCTCGCACGTCATGGCGGCGGCGATATCGGCGGTCTTGGCCAGAGCCATGGAGTCCCACAGAACGCTGCAGGCAATGGCCGTCATAATCTGGGTGCCGTTGATGAGGGCCAGACCCTCCTTGGCGGCCAGTTCGATGGTGGGGATGCCGGCGGCGTCCATGGCGGCCTTTCCGGACATGCGCTCCCCCCGGTACTCCGCCTCGCCCTCCCCCAACATCACCAGCACCATGTGGGCCAGAGGGGCCAGATCGCCGCTGGCGCCCAGGGACCCCTTCTCGGGGATGATGGGGTGGACCCCCCTATTGAGCATGGCCAGCAGGGTCTCCATGGTGCTCAGGCGGATGCCGGAGTTCCCCCGGGCCAGGGCGTTGCAACGCAGCAGCATAGCGGCTCGGACCGTCTCACCGGGCAGGGGGTCCCCCATGGCGCAGGCGTGGCTGATAATGAGGTTCCGCTGGAGGGCGGCGGTCTGGTCCTCAGGCACAAAGGTGTCGGAGAACTTGCCGAAGCCGGTGGTCAGGCCGTAGACCACCGCCTTCTCCGCCAGCTTTTGGTCCACATAGGCCCGGGTGCGCTCTACGGCCCGGCGGGAATCCTCCGTCAGCTCCACGGCCTCGCCGTCTCTGGATACAGCCATCACCTGCTCCAGGGTCAGACTAGTTCCGTCAATGCGTATCATTTCCAAAATCTCCCATCAAAAGACGTTCGCCGGACCGCCGGCAGCTCCGGGCGGACAGCGTAAGTCTATTATACATTTTCTCCTGGATTTGTCAATTCCTCACAGAAAAAAAGCGTTTCTAACGATTTAGTCTGTTAAAAAGTGCAAAAATTCTTTTATTCGCTACCGCGGCAAAGTATAGCGGCAGCGCCCCTCTCCTTACGCAAAAACCCCTCTGCGTTTCCGCAGAGGGGTTCGTTCTCTGGACAAGCCGGACGGGATTATCCCACCCGCTTGGCGCCCACATAGTAGCGGGTATAGTAGTCGGAGCTGAGGCTGTCGATCTGAATCTTTTTGCCACTACCGGAGGAGGCGTGGATAAACTCCCCATCGCCGATGTAGATGCCCACATGGGAGCAGGCCTTGCCGTTGCTGCGGGAGGGGTCGCAGAAGAGAACCAGATCACCGGGCTGAAGGTCGCTCTTTTCCACGTACTCGCCGGTATTGTTCCACTGGCCGGTGGCGGTGTGGGGCAGGCTGTAGCCGTGCTGGCTGAAGACATACATGGTGAACCCGGAGCAGTCAAAGCCCCGCATAGAGGCCCCGCCGTACACATAGGGGACGCCCAGGCAGCCCATGGCGGTCTCCACAATGTCTGCTCCCAGGGAGGACCCGGTGGTGGTGCCGGGCGCGTAGATGCGCACGTAGTCCGCGCATATGTAACCGTCCATACCGTTGAGACGGACGGCGTACCATCCGTCGGAGAGGGAGACCAGCTCCACCACCGCGCCGGTGGACACCTTGGTGAGAATTGCCGCCTCGGTGGAGGGCTGGCTGCGGACGTTGACGTAGTTGCCGGTGATGACGCCCTTGGGATCCTTCAGGGGGACGCCGTCCACCGCCACATAGGTGCCGCTGACATAGCCCTCCTGGCCGTTCCAGGTGACCTGGCACCAGCCGTCGGCCACGCTGAGGATGGTCAGCGGAACATCCTTGGCCAGCTCGGCCAGAACGGCGTCATCGGTGGAGGGGCCGGCGCGGAAGTTGACGCCGTCGCTGGTGACAAGGCCGGTCTTGCCGGCCAGGGAAGTCTCCGCAGGGGCCTGGGCCGCCGGGACAGCGGCGTCCATTACCGATGCGGCGGGCGCCTCCGCCGGCGCGGCGGGGGTGTAGTCCAGGTAGTCGGCGGAGACGTAGCCGGTGCGGTCGTTCCAGCTGACCTTGTACCAGCCCTCCAGCGCCTCCAGCACCGGCAGCTGGGTCCCCTTGCTCAAAAGGGTGATGGTGGAAGAGGAGGTGGAGGGCTCGCTGCGCAGGCGCAGGGCGTCTCCGGTCACAATGCCGGAGCCGGCAAAACCGGCGGCGGCGGAAACGGTAAGGAACAGGGCCGTCAAAAGGGCCAGAAGCAGCGTCCGATTCAGCAATTTTCTCATTTGTATGTGACCTCGTTATCTCATCTTTCGTAGTATTCTGTGGTTCGGGACGTAAAAAGGTCCGGTTACTTGCCGGCCAGGGCCCGCTCCAGCCAGATGGCGGAAACGTCCATCGCGGCATAGAGGCTGTCTTTCTCGCTGCGCTTGACCACCCGGTCCCGGCTGCGCAGGTCCGGCGCCGTGCGCTGGAGCTCCACGGAGACCTTGGTGGAGATCTCCAGGTCCTTCTCCTTTTTGCTCTCCTTCACCTGTATAAAGATGATATAGGGGTCCGCCATTGAGCCGTAATAGATCATGTTTCCTACCCGGCGGAGGGGGTGCTTCTTATACATCAGCCCTTCTATCTTCTGCGCCATAGCCGTCGTTTGCCTCCTTAGCAGTAGTTTGTCATTTTTGTAATCGAATTGTAACATATCGTTCCCGTCCTGTCAATATCTCCGGGAAATCCCGGAACAGGAAATTTTTGCCCTGGGGCGGGGAGAAGGGCCTCTGCCTTGCATTTCTCCCTCCGCCCTGCTATACTAAGCGAAAAACTGCCCCACAAGGAGGAATCCGACATGTATCTGATCTCGTGGAACGTCAACGGCCTGCGGGCCTGTCTGGGCAAGGGCTTTCTGGACTTCTGCCACCGGACGCAGGCGGACGTCTACTGCCTTCAGGAGACCAAGCTCCAGGCCGGCCAGGTGGACCTGGGCGTGGACCTGCCTGGGTATCATATGTATTGGAACTACGCCGATAAAAAGGGCTACGCCGGCACCGCCCTTCTCTCCCGGGAGGAGCCTTTGGCGGTCACCTACGGCTTTGGGGAGGACCTCCACCGCCGCGAGGGCCGGGTCATCACCGCCGAGTACCCGGCCTTCTACCTGGTCTGCTGCTACACCCCCAACGCCCAGCGGGGCCTGGCGCGCATCGACTACCGGATGCAGTGGGAGGACGACTTCCGGGCCTATCTGTTGGCGCTGGACCGGGAGAAGCCGGTGGTGCTCTGCGGAGACCTGAACGTGGCTCACCAGGAAATCGACCTGAAAAACCCCCAGTCCAACCGGGGTAACGCCGGCTTTTCCGACCAGGAGCGGGGGAAGATGACGGAGCTCCTGGAATCGGGGTTTGTGGACAGCTTCCGCCGCCTCTACCCGGACCGGACCGGAGCCTACAGCTGGTGGAGCTACCGGTTCAACGCCCGGGCCAACAACGTGGGCTGGCGGATCGACTATTTCCTGGTCTCCCAGCGGCTGGCCGGGCGGATCGAGGAGGCGGCCATTCTGCCCCAGGTCCTGGGCAGCGACCACTGTCCGGTGTCTCTGACCCTGGCGGAGGCGGACCGGTGACCCGGGCGGCTTTGGCGGCTCTGGCCGCCCGGGGGCCGGTGCTGCTGGACGGGGCCACCGGCAGCTGCCTGCGCGCTGCGGGGATGCCACCCGGGGTAGCGCCGGAACTGTGGATACTGGAGCACCCCCATACGCTGCTGTCCCTCCAGCGGGCCTATGTGGCGGCGGGCAGCCAGATTCTCTTTGCCCCCACCTTCTCCGCCAACCGGCTGGCTTTGTCTGGCTTCGGCCTGGCCGAACGGGTGGGGGAGCTCAACCGCCGCCTAGTGGCCCTCAGCCGGGAGGCGGCGGGAGGCCGGGCCCTGGTGGCCGCGGACCTGTCCACCCTGGGCCGCCCGCTGGGGGAGGACCTGTCCTATGCGCAGGCCTACGAGATCTACCGGGAGCAGCTCCAGGCCCTGGCGGAGGCGGGCGTGGACCTGGTGGCGGCGGAGACCTTAATGGGGGCCGAAGAGGCACTGGCCGCTCTGGACGCGGCGGCCTCCGTCTGCGCCCTGCCCGTACTCTGCTCCTTCTCCACGGAGGCGGACGGCTCCCTGCTCTTCGGCGGGGACGTGCGGGAGGCGGCCGCTGCTCTGGAGGAGCTGGGCGCCGCCGCCGTGGGGGTCAATTGCTCCGTAGGGCCGGACCAGCTGGAGTGCGTGGTGGCGGGCCTGCGGGCGGCGGTGGACCTGCCGGTGATCGCCAAGCCCAACGCCGGCCTGCCGGAGATGGACGAGGCCGGGCAGGCCCACTACGCCATGGGGCCGGAGGAATTCGTCCGGGGGATGCTGCGCCTGCGGGCGGCGGGCGCCTCTTTGCTGGGGGGATGCTGCGGTACCACCCCGGACTATATCCGGGCCCTAGGCGGCCGGCTGTGAGGTCCCAGGGGGAGGCGGTCGCAAGCTGCGGCAAAGTTCCGCTCTATTCGTTCAATAGCCGTCAGGGTAAGCCCGATTGACGTGGGCGGTCTGATAGCGCAACGGGACCAAATCGGATAACAAACGGGTATAGCCGCTCAAATGGCGGCTATACCCGTTTATGATATCCTTGTACTGCAACAGGGCGATTGACTGCCCAGGCCGTCTATGTAGTTGGTCCCCCATTGGCACATGGAATCTATGACGGGGATGATGCTTTCCCCAAAGGCCGTCAGGGAGTATACCGTTTTCGGCGGCTTCTCCG
>ERZ779629.822-NODE-822-length-11722-cov-6.283535_pt1 | contig 11722 bp, 11 predicted proteins | sample MGYA00514192_ERZ779629 | MGnify/ENA primary metagenome ERZ779629 (study PRJEB29562, sample SAMEA4376709) | mouse gut metagenome | isolation source: Cecum | study: EMG produced TPA metagenomics assembly of the A DSS colitis mouse model was used to assess the... | reverse complement strand
GGAAACGATGGGACGCAAAGCCAGAGGCGCCGGGGGATACCCCACGCTCGTTCGGTTGCAAAGCAAACCAGCGGAAACGCTGAGACGCAAAGCCAGAGGCTGTGGCGCAGTACGGCGTGGTGTTGCGCTATGCTCGTTCGGCTGCCGGACCCTTTGCGTCCGAAAAAGCAAAGAAAGGAAGTAGAAAGATGAAAAAGTTAAACAAAATGCTGGCGGCTGCGCTGGCGCTGGTGCTGTGTATGAGCCTGATGCCCCTGGGCGCGTTCGCGGCTGATTCGGATTGTTCCACCTGCGGCGGGACGGGGAAAGTTAAAACGTCTACCGTATGTTCCATGTGCAAGGGAAAGGGCAGCTGCACGGAATTTGACTGGACCATAGGGGGGCCGGTAACTAAGAAATGCGAAGACTGCAATGGAGCAGGGTACCTTCTTGAGGATTGCCCTGACTGTGACGGCATTAACCCTGACGATTGTGCCCATGAATGGGTTAAAGTGGTGTTAGCGCTTGAACCTACATGTACTACCAAAGGGCGGTATGACAAGGTTTGCATGGATTGTGGTACGGTTCTTGAGCAACACGTCGGGAGAGATCCCGTACCACTGTCCCATAAGTATGAGCCGACCGTGGTGAAGGAAGCAACCTGCACAAACGAGGGTCTTACGGCCCAAGTGTGTTCCTGTGGCGCCCGGAAAAATGTTCCCAATGAACCGATTCCGGCCTTGGGTCATGATTTGGTCAGGGAAAGTGTGGACAGTGAAACAGGAGACGTCACCTATAAGTGTTCCAGGTGCGACCATAAGGAAACCGGCGCGTGTAAACACGAGGACACCAGCACAATCAATGAGCCATCGACTTGTGTGCTGCCGGGATACGACGTGACGACATGCAATGATTGCGGTCAGGTTATTTCCAAAAAGCAAACAGAAACCGTGAAGGACCACAGTTGGGATAACGGCGTGATGTATGGCGGAGTCCAGAAAATCACCTATACTTGTACTGACTGTGGTGCTAAGCGCACCGAACAGAATAAGATTCCTGAGAAGCCCTATGACCGCGAAATTGAGATTTGCATGGGGTTCCAAACCACTGACGGCGCCTCCTTTGGCACTGAGGATATCCCGAAGGGCTTCAGCGTAACTTACAGCTATGAGTGGAATGGCAAGACTTTTACAGTAACGCTCCCTGTTGAAGATGCTGAGATCAAGTCGAGACCTATGGCGTATCAGGATGAAAAAGGAAATTGGATTTTTGACGACGATACACAGGAAAAGTATAGCACTGCATCCTGGAAAATCCGCGTCCCGGTGGACCCGACCACGGGCGAACCGATGAAGGGGACGATCCTGAATATTACCGAAAGCGGCCACGACAAGATCGACGGCTATGAGTGGGATCATGCTTTTGGGTATAACCCGGCGCATAGCACGGATGGCACCGGCATACTCTATGTTCCCTCTAATGGCTCCACCGTGACGTGGGTCTACAACGTCTACGCCAAGACCGCGTCCTATACCATCAACTATTACTATGGCGGCGCGCTGGGTTTGACCAGCGAAGGCACGGCGCGGGTGGGCAGTACCATTACGGTCAGCACAGGTCCCGCCAGCTACAACGGGGAAACCTACGTGTTCTCCAGCGTGAGCGGGGATACCACCATCGGCGCGGGCGGTAATGTCATTAACGTGTACTATACTCTGCCTGCACCCGAAACAGATCCGGGAGATCCCACTGATCCCACCGTCGAGATCGACGAGCCCGAGGTGCCTCTGGCCGGTGCAATCGGCCTGAACGATGTGGACCATATGGCCTACATCATCGGCTATGAGGACGACACCGTGCGGCCGCTGGGCAACATCACCCGCGCGGAGGTGTCCACCATCTTCTTCCGCCTGATGACCGACCTGTACCGCACCATCAACTGGTCCACCACCAACGACTTCAGCGACGTGAACGAGGGCGACTGGTTCAACAACGCGGTATCCACCTGTGCCAACGCAGGGATCGTGGATGGCTATGCCGACGGCACCTTCCTGCCCAATAAGGCGGTCACCCGCGCTGAATTCGCGGCCATCGTGGCCCGGTTCCTGGGCGATGAGTACACCGGCGAGGGTATCGAGGACTTCTCCGACACTGCGGACCACTGGGCCGCTGAGGACATCCGCCGCTGCGTGGAGGCCGGCTGGGTCACCACCGAGGAGGATGCCTTCCGGCCAGACGATCTGATTACCCGTGCGGAGGTCATGACCATCATCAACCGGATGCTTCACCGCACTCCGGACGAGGATCATATGCTCCCCACCATGAAAACTTGGACCGACAACCCCAAGGGCACCGATTACTACGAGGCCATTCAGGAGGCCACCAACGAGCATGAGTACGAGCTGGACGAGGCCGGGATCGAGACCTGGACCGCTCTGCTGGAAATGCGCGACTGGGCGGCTCTTGAGGCCCAGTGGGCGGCTGAGATGGGGGAAGCGGCATAACGCATTCCTCAGCAACCGCAAGCCTGCAAAAAAGACCCCGGAGGAATGTCCCTCCGGGGTCTTTTACGCCTCAAAAGCCAGTGCCTCCAGTCCGGACCGGTCCAGCACCGAAACCGAGCGGTAGCTCAGGGCCGTCAGCCCCAGGGCGGACAGCTCCCCCAGCACCCGGCTCACCGTCACCCGGGACAGGCCCACCGCCTGGCCGATGCCCTCGTGGGTGGCGCGGATGGCGCCGCCGTCATCTTCGGGCTGGGAGAGCAGCCACCGGGCCACCCGCTGCCGGGCGGGCAGAGCGGAGGCCCCCACGTGGTCGGACAGCAGCCGCACCGTTCTGGCCAGATGCTGAAGCATAGGCAGGGCCAGCTCCGGATGGCGCTGAAAGGCGCGGTCCAGCTGGTCCCGGTCGATGGTCAAAATCTGGCAGTCCTCCAGCGCCATGGCGGAGGTCACCCTGGGACAGCCGTCAAAAAAGGACGCCTCCCCCATCAGATCGCCAGAGCGGTGGATGGCCAGCACCCGTTCCTCGCCGTCCCCGGTGCTGATGAAGCTGCGCACCGAGCCGGAGACAAGGTAGTAGAAGCACTCCGGGCGTGCGCCCTGGAGATAGACGATCTGCCCCGCCCGGCAGATTCGGGGGCGGCGGCCCTCGGCCAAAAGCGTCCAATCCGCCATGAGATTCACCTCTGTACAGTTTTCCCCGCCTGGGGGAAATGAAAATATGGATCGCTGCCTGCATTGTATCATAGTTTACATTGTTTCGCCGGCGGTTTTGGCATAATGAGTTCACGAAATTTTTTGAGGAGGAATTTTTTATGGGCATGACCATGACCCAAAAGATTTTGGCCCGCTCCGCGGGGCTGCCCCAGGTGGAGGCGGGCCAGCTCATTGAGGGGAAGCTGGATCTGGTGCTGGGAAATGATATCACCACGCCGGTGGCCATCACGGAGTTTAAAAAGGCAGAGTTGTCCGCTGTGTTTGACCGGGATAAAATCGCCATTGTGCTGGACCACTCCACCCCCTGCAAGGACATCAAATCGGCTCAGCTGTGCGCCGCCTGCCGGGAGTTCGCCAAGGAGCACGCCATCACCCACTTTTACGATGTGGGCCAGATGGGCATTGAGCACGCCCTGCTGCCGGAAAAGGGGCTGACCGCCCCCGGCGAGGTTATCATCGGGGCCGACTCCCACACCTGCACTTACGGAGCGCTGGGGGCGTTCTCCACCGGTGTGGGCTCCACCGACATGGCGGCGGGGATGGCCACGGGGCTGGCGTGGTTTAAAGTGCCCTCCGCCATTAAGGTAACTCTGACGGGCAGATTGGGGCCATATGTCAGCGGAAAAGACGTAATTCTCCACCTCATCGGCATGATCGGGGTGGACGGGGCGCTGTATCAGTCCCTGGAGTTCGCGGGGGAGGGGGTGGCCGCCCTGGAGATGGACGACCGCTTCACCATCTGCAATATGGCCATCGAGGCCGGGGCGAAAAACGGCATTTTCCCGGTGGACGGCAAGACGCTGGACTATTTGAAGGGCCGGGTGAACCGAGACTTCACCGCCTTTGAGGCCGACCCGGACGCCCAATACACAAAGGAGGTCGCCATTGACCTGTCCACCCTGCGGCCCACGGTGGCCTTTCCTCATCTGCCCTCCAACACCAAAACCGTGGACGAGGCGGCGGGTAAGGCTATTCAGCAAGTGGTCATCGGCTCCTGCACCAACGGGCGGCTGAAGGACCTGCGGGAGGCGGCCGCCATCCTCCGGGGCCGAAAGGTGGCGCCTGGTGTGCGCTGCATTGTCATCCCCGCCACCCAGCAGATCTACTTGGACGCCATGGCGGAGGGGCTGGTGGCCGACTTTATCCAGGCGGGCGCGGTGGTGTCCACCCCCACCTGCGGACCCTGCCTGGGGGGACATATGGGCGTTTTGGCCGACAACGAGTGGGCTATCTCCACCACCAACCGTAATTTTGTGGGCCGTATGGGACCCACTAGCTCCATGATTATCCTGGCCAGCCCGGCCGTGGCGGCGGCCAGCGCCGTGGCCGGTGCGGTTACCGATCCGGCCAGTCTTTGAAAGGGGTGTAAAGGAATGAAGATTTACAAATATGGCGACAACGTGGATACAGACGTCATCATACCAGCCCGGTATCTCAACGCGCCGGATGAAAAGTCCCTGGCCGCCCACTGCATGGAGGACATCGACGCCGGCTTTGCCTCTGCCGTGGAGGCGGGGGATATCATGGTGGGCGGGAGCAATTTCGGCTGCGGCTCCTCCCGGGAGCACGCCCCCCTGGCCATCAAAGCATGCGGGGTAAAGTGCGTCATTGCCAAGAGCTTCGCCCGGATTTTCTACCGCAACGCCATCAACATCGGCTTCCCCATCCTGGAGTGCCCGGAGGCGGTAGACGGCATCAGTGCCGGGGACAGCGTCAGCGTGGATTTTGAGCGCGGCGTCATCACCAACGAGACCACCGGGGCAAAATTCCAGGCCGCGCCTTTCCCGGAGTTTGTCACCGGTATCATGAACCACGGCGGGCTGCTGAAAGCGCTGAAGGCGAGAGGGATGGCCAAGTGAATGGTGTGGAAGAGCGCCAGCAGGAGAGGTGGACGCTGAAAAAGGGGCTGTCCACCAGCGCAATCAAGTGGATCGCCCTGTTTTTCATGACGCTGGACCACATCGCCGCCTTCGGCTTTGAGATTCCCATTGTGGGGCGGTTCTACAATCCGTTGAGGATGGTGGGCCGGATTGCTGCGCCGCTGTTTCTCTTCGCGCTGGTGCAGGGACTGCGGCACACCGGCAGCAGGTCAAAATTTCTCCTCCGGCTGTATCTGGCGGGGATGGGAGCGGGGCTGTTTGTGGCGGTCACTGACCTGCTGTTTGGCGATATTGTGGGATATATCACCCCGGCGAATATAATCTTCACCTTCTTCTATGTGGCGCTATACGCCTGGGCCATAGAGGGATTGGCGAATGCCGTCCGAGAACGCAATTGGCGGGGAGCGGCGCTGGCCGCCCTGTGCTGTGCGCTGCCGCTTCTGGCCCAGCCGCTGCGGTTGGAGCTATGGGAGCTGTCTCGCGCAGCGGACAGTATTGCGGGAAGTTTTCTGGTGCATAACCTCATCGACAGCTTTCTGCCCACCTTCAACAGCGTGGATTACGGGTGGGGGATGATCCTGCTGGGAGTAGCGCTTTACTTTGCCGGGACGAAAGGGAGGCAGTGCGGGGTGTTCGCCGCGTTCTGCCTGGTGTGTATGGCCGGGGCTGTGGCGGGCCGGTTTTATTATCCCATCCAGGATTTTTCGTCCTTTACAATGACATTTTTTAGCCCGTCTCAGTGCCGGATGATACTGGCTCTGCCCTTTATGCTGCTTTACAACGGGCAGAGGGGAAACGGGCCCAAGTGGTTCTTCTACATCTACTATCCTACCCACAGGTACGTTGTTTCCGTGATTTCAGCGGTAGTGCAGGCGCTTTCTTGATAGATTGAAATTTCAGGGGAAAGGTTGAAAAGCTATGAATTATAAAATTGCCCTCATTCGAGGAGACGGCATCGGACCGGAGATCGTGGACGAGACCGTGAAAATCATCGACAGGGTGGGGGAGAAGTTTGGCCACGCCTTTGAATATGTGGAAGTGCTGCTGGGGGGATGCGCCACCGACGCGGTGGGCAAGAGCTATCCCGACGGCACGGCTCAGCGGTGCAAAAGCTGCGACGCGGTGCTGCTGGGAGCGGTGGGCGGTCCCAAATGGGGCAGCGACCGGCCCGCGCAGGAGAGGCCGGAGACGGCTCTGCTGGCCATCCGTAAAGATTTAGGCCTTTACGCCAATTTGCGGCCTGCCGCCCTGCGCCCGGCCCTGGCGGACGCCTGCCCGCTCAAAAAAGAGACGGCGGAAAAGGGCATCGACCTGCTGATGGTGCGGGAGCTCACCGGGGGAATATACTTCGGTAAGCGGGACCGCTACCAGACTGAGGACAGAGGGGTGGAGTGCACCGACCTGATGGCCTACTCCGAAAAGGAGATTGAGCGCATCGGCCGCCGGGCATTTGAGATGGCGCGGCTGCGCAGGAAAAAGGTGACCAGCGTGGATAAGGCCAACGTGCTGGAGACCTCCCGGCTGTGGCGGTCCGTTATGAACAGGCTGGCGGAGGAGTACGCCGACGTGGAGTACGAGGACGTGTTGGTGGACAACTGTGCCATGCAGCTGGTGCGGGACCCGGGGCAGTTCGACGTGGTGGTCACGGAAAACATGTTCGGTGACATCCTCTCGGATGAGGCGTCCATGATTACCGGGTCCATCGGACTGTTGCCCTCCGCGTCCATGGGGGACGGCGCCCCGGCGCTGTACGAGCCCATCCACGGCTCTGCGCCGGACATCGCGGGTCAGGACAGGGCAAACCCCATTGCCACCATCCTGTCCGCCGCCATGATGTTCCGCTACTCCTTTAAACTGGCCGCCGAGGCGGATGCCATTGAGGCCGCCGTGGACAAGGCGCTGGCCGACGGCTGGCGTACCGCCGACATTGCCCGGGCAGGGGAGAGCGTCGTCGGGACGAAACGGATGGGCGAGGTTATCCGGGATAACATTTGGGTCCAACTGGAGGGGATATGACGGAAATTCACCTGATGGCGTCGGGGCACGCGCTGTGGGATGAGGTCACCGCTTTGGCCGAGGCGTGTTTCTGGTGGGCGGGCCCCTTTCTGGCGGAGAAAATGAGGCGCGGGGAGTTCAGGGGGTGGGAGCGGGTATGCGCTGCCCGCGTGGACGTGAGGGTGGCGGGGTTCTGCACCCTCACGGAAAAGGACGAGCTGCCCGGGAGATACGGGTTTTCGCCCTTTATCGGCTTCCTGTTCGTGGACGAGCGGTACCGGGGGAACAGGCTGTCGGAACGGATGATCCGCCAAGCGGGCGTCTACGCCCGGGGGCTGGGCTATGAAAAGCTGTACGTCATGAGCGGCGAAACCGGCCTGTACGAAAAATACGGGTTTGTGAAAATGGGCGGCTATGAGACGATATACGGCTCTGTGGAGCAGCTTTTTGTGAAGCCCCTGTAAAGCGGAGGCCCGTTTTGCCGGCGGGAAATCTCCCGCCCCGCGCTGTTTTTGGGTGACAAAGGGGAAAAAATGGTGTATAATACCCGGTGGAAAGGGGAGAGGGCACATGATCCTGGCCATCGACATCGGCAACATCCGCACCACCATCGCCCTGTTCGACGGGGCGGGCGAGCTGTCTTTCCAGTCGGAGCTGGAGACGGACACAAAAATGACCGGCGACCGCTGCGCCATCGACCTGATGGGGGTGTTTCACCTCTACCGGGCGGACCTGAACGGGGTGGAGGGGGCCATTTTGTCCAGCGTGGTGCCGCCCATCACCGGGATCTATGCCCGCACCCTGCGGCGGCTTACTGGCAAGCCCCCCCTGGTGGTGGGGCCGGGCCTGAAAACCGGGCTCAACATCAAAGCGGAGGTCCACAACCAGCTGGGCAGCGATATCGTGGCCTCCTGCGTGGCCGCCTCCGTCCTTTACCCGGCCCCGGCCATTGTCATCAACTCCCGCACTGCCGTCACGTTCTCTTACATGAGCAAGAACGCCTTTGAGGGCTGCGCCATTATGCCTGGGGTGGATATTGCGCTGGAGGCGCTGTCCCGGAATGGGGCGCAGCTCCCCCAGATATCCATGGCCCAGGTGGACAGCCCTCTGGGGCGCAACACCGTGGATTCCATGCGCGCGGGGGTGCTGTACGGCTACAGCGGTGCCTTTGACCGGGTGATTGAGTCGCTGGAGGAGGCTGCGGGGGCCAAGGCCGCCGCCGTGGTGGCGACAGGGAGCCAGGCCCCGGCCCTCTACCGGCTGTGCCGCAGAGAAATCAAGTACGACCACGATCTGCTGGTGAAGGGGCTGTACCATCTCTACCGCAAGAATATCAGGCGCTGAGCGCCGTTCTGCCCCGTCCGCTTCGGCAGACGGGGCGTTTTCTCGGCCTTTTTGCAATGCGGTTTTGTCGAAATTGCAAAAACTTCAAAAATGCCCCAAAATGTGCTTGCATTTTTGCAAGACTGGGAATATAATGTGCACGATACAAAGTTTGGAGGGATCACCTTGAAGGAACTTGCTCAAATCGCGTCTGCGGTGCAGGCATCCAGCACCATGGCCATTGACGCGCTGGCGAAGCAGATGAAGGCGGAGGGCGTGGACGTGGTCGGCTTCGGCGCCGGGGAGCCGGATTTTAATACACCTGACCATATCAAGGCGGCGGCGGTCCAGGCCATTGACGACAATGTGACCCGTTATACGCCCGCCTCCGGTACGGTGGCGCTGAAGCAGGCGGTATGTCAGCGCATGAAGGAGGACTGCGGGCTGGACTACAAGCCCTCTCAGGTGGTTGTGACCAGCGGAGCCAAGCACTGCGTATACATCGCCCTGCGGGCGCTGGTGGACCCCGGCGACGAAGTGATTCTGCCCGCGCCCTTCTGGGTGAGCTATCTGGAACTGATTAAAATGGTGGGCGGCGTGCCTGTGGTGGTCACCGCCCAGGAGTCCGCCGGGTTTAAGATGACCGCCGAGCAGCTGGCCGCCGCCATCACCCCCAGGACGAAGGCTTTGATCCTCAACAACCCCAGCAATCCCACTGGCATGGTGTATTCTCAGGAGGAGCTGGCCGCTATCGCCCGGGTGTGTGTGGAGAGGGACATTTACGTCATCTCCGATGAAATTTACTACGGCCTGCTGTACGATGGGGTGAAGTCGGTGTCCTTTGCCTCCCTTGGGGAGGATGTGAAGGAGCGCACCATCCTCATCAACGGTGTGTCCAAGTCCTATGCCATGACCGGCTGGCGAATCGGCTATCTGCTGTCCAACGAGAAGATCGCCAAGGTGATGGGCAATTTCCTCAGCCACTCCACCGGCTCGCCCAGCTCGGTGTCCCAGGCCGCCTCTGTGGCCGCGCTCAACGGTCCTCAGGACTGCGTGGAGGAGATGCGCCGGGCGTTTGAAGAGCGCCGGAACTATATCGTCAGCCGGGTGAACGCCATAGACGGCGTGAGCTGCATCAAGCCCCAGGGCGCGTTCTATATTATGATGAACATGGAAAAGCAGTTGGGCCGCACCCTGCACGGGGAACTGATCAAGACGGGGGACGATTTTTCGGCCGCTCTGCTCAAGCACGGCTTGGTGGCCACGGTGCCGTGCAGCGGCTTCGGCGCGCCCAGCTTTGTGCGCTGGTCCTATGCCACCAACATGGAGAACATCAAGAAGGGGATGGACCGGCTGGAGGAGTTTCTGAAAGGCTGATGGGCAGGGTTTAAACGCAGTGTTTCAAGCCATACGGCTCCGAACCCGGGGTTGTATGGCTTTGGCGCGAAAAAAACACAAAATATTGCGGAAAATGTTTGACATTTCCGGTCAGGTCTAGTATAATACCAGTCGTGCCATTATGCGAGGTGTGCCATGAAACTGGATTTGAAGCCCTTAGCCCAACAACCCGGCGGGGTGCTGCCCTTTGCCCTCCAAATGGACCTGTCCGATGTGGAGTGGAGCGGGACCAAGCCCTTTGCCCAGCCTGTCCATGTGGAGGGTCAGGTGCGCAACCGGGCGGGCGCCCTGGAGCTGAAGGCCCGGCTGGACACGGTGCTGTCCCTCATCTGCGACCGGTGCGCCAAACCCTTTCAGCGGGAAAAAGCGGTGGAGTACGAGACTCTGCTGGCCTTTGAGCTGGCCAACGGGGAGAGCGACGACATCGTAGAGCTGAGCCAGGACGGCGAGCTGGAGCTGGACGAGCTGATGCTGGAGGTATTCCTCCTTGAAATGGACACGAAAAACCTCTGTTCTCAGGATTGCAAGGGCCTTTGTCCCGGCTGCGGCGCGGATCTGAACACAGAGCAGTGCCGCTGTAAGAGGGAGATCGACCCACGCTGGGCCAAGCTGGCGCAGCTGTTGGAGCCGGAGGAGCGAGAAGAGTAGTCCTTATGTCCGCGGACATTGACCAAATAAGGAGGTGTCAAAATGGCCGTCCCGAAGAGTAAAGTATCCAAGCAGCGCAGGAACAAGCGCCGCAGCTCCGTGTGGAAGCTGGAAACTCCCGGTATCAACACCTGTCCCAAGTGCGGTACCGTCACCCTGCCCCACCGTGTGTGCAAGAACTGCATGAGCTACAATGGCCGTGAGGTCGCCCCTGCCGAGAAGTAAATAGACGAAAAAAGCTGCCGCTGACCCGGCAGCTTTTTGTCGTTTTGAACCAAAATTTTTGCTGTTTTCCCCTATCTTTTTTTTAACAGATTTGGTATACTACTTTATAATGTGTGAAGTATTGCCCGTCGTCTGTCGGCGGTTGACGCTTTTCCCTGTGGGAGAGGCACTGTCTTTAGATAGGAGGGATATCCATGGCAAAGCCCCTGGTGGCCATCGTAGGCCGACCCAACGTGGGCAAATCCATGCTGTTCAATAAGCTCACCGGCAAGCGGCTGTCCATTGTGGAGGACACACCCGGCGTGACCCGGGACCGGCTGTATGCCCAGGCGGAGTGGCGGGGCCGCACCTTCGACCTGGTGGATACCGGCGGCATTGAGCCGGGCACCGATGATCAGATTCTGTCTTTTATGCGGGAGCAGGCGGAGATCGCCATTGCCACCGCCACCGCTATCATTTTCGTGTGCGACATCCGCACAGGCATGACCGCTGCCGACCAGGATGTGGCTGGGATGCTCCAGCGCTCGCGCAAGCCGGTGGTGCTGGCGGTGAACAAGATGGACTCCACAGGCCATACTGACCCGGACATGTACGAGTTTTATAATCTGGGGCTGGGAGATCCCTACCCGGTCTCGGCCGTCCATGGACATGGAACCGGCGACCTGCTGGACGCCTGTTTTGAATTCTTTCCGCCGGAGGACCAGGAGGAGGAAGAGGACGATGTGGTAAAGGTGGCCATCATCGGCAAGCCCAACGTGGGGAAATCCTCTCTGGTGAACCGCATCCTGGGCCAGGAGCGGGTCATCGTGTCCGATATGGCTGGCACCACCCGGGACGCGGTGGACAGCTATTTGGAGAAGGACGGGCAGAAGTACCTCATCATCGACACGGCGGGGATGCGCAAGAAGTCCAAAGTGGACGACAGAGTGGAGAAGTTTTCCGTCCTCCGGGCCACCATGGCCATTGAGCGCAGTGACGTGTGCGTCATCATGATTGACGCACAGGAGGGGGTCACCGAGCAGGACACCAAGGTGGCCGGCCTGGCCCACGAGGCGG
>ERZ779629.821-NODE-821-length-11722-cov-9.454701_pt1 | contig 11722 bp, 3 predicted proteins | sample MGYA00514192_ERZ779629 | MGnify/ENA primary metagenome ERZ779629 (study PRJEB29562, sample SAMEA4376709) | mouse gut metagenome | isolation source: Cecum | study: EMG produced TPA metagenomics assembly of the A DSS colitis mouse model was used to assess the... | reverse complement strand
GGCTGAATCCCCGGAGCCTTATCAAGAACATTCCCAGCAGGAGCGAACCCTGGAAGGCTCCCGTAAAGGACTGGCTGCATGAGATCGACGAGAAACGGCAGAAGAAAGCGGCGCAGAAGCAGGAACGGAAAGAGCGGCCCCAGAAAAGTTCCTCCTGATAGTCAGCGCTCCTGCTCCGATCTCTTGGGTTTACTGTTTCCCTCAGCCTGTCTGGGCCGAAGGGGCCGCTTCAAATTGTTCAGCACAGAAGGACGGACTTCTTTTGCAAGGCGTTCTTCTGGGGCCGGTTCCCCAGCGGCAGGCGCGGTTCCATCGTCAATCCCCAGCTTGGCGTTCAGCTCCGCCAGCCGTGCGCTTTTCTGCTGAAGCTCCGATTCCTGGGCGAAGGGCCTGTTTACCTCATTCCGAAGAACCTCCATCTGGCTCTGGATGCTGTTGATCTGTATCTGCAAAGCCGCGATTCGCTCCGGCATCTTATCCAGGGCATGGTCGATACGAAGGAAGTTGCCCACAACATCCATGCCCAGCTCCACCCGGTGGGTCATCTGACCCTGGAGGGTCAGTACGAAGGTACTTCCAAAGTTCTCTACAGACATAGCGGCGGAAAAGCCGCGATACTTCCCAACCTCCACAGGGTCTACAAGATGCTGTTCTTCTCGAATTTGCGCGGTACGGCGCATTTCAGCGATCAGCAGTTTCCCCGCCTCCGCTTTGTCCGTGACCAGTTCGCCATGGAACTCCATTCCCGCAAACCCCTTTGAAACCGAAGCGGCGCCGTTCACAGGCGGTTCCCCGTCCGGCGCTGCCGGTTCGGCGGGCGGCTCACCGTCAGCCTTGGCGGGCTTTTCCTCTATGATGGTCGGGTGAGGATGCTCCGCAAGGGTTCTCATATCCGCTTCCAAACCAGAGATAAAGCCCTTGTTTTTCTGGATTTGCTGAGGATAATTCCGGAGAAGATTATCCTCCATCCGGTAGCGCTGGCTTTCATGATCGGCTTTCAGGAGCCGGAGACGGGCAACGTCAATGTCCAAATCCATCTTTTCCCGTATCAGCGGATTCCCGGCGCACAGGGCCTTGATCTCCGCATAGGAGAGGGCGGTTTCGTCCACGTCCTCGCAGGAGCGGACCGGGGATTTGGAGGTCATGATCTGGGAGATGAACTTCTGCTTGTTCTCTACAGTCTGCCACAAATAGCTGTCAAAGGTCCCCTCTGTAACATAACGGTAAACGTGTACTTTTGGATTGCTGTTGCCCTGGCGGACGATGCGGCCCTTGCGCTGTTCCAGGTCCCCCGGCCTCCAGGGGCAGTCGAGATCATGCAGGGCGATCAAGCGGTCCTGCACATTCATACCAGCGCCCATCTTAAAGGTGCTGCCCATGAGAACACGGACCTGCCCGGAACGGACCTTGGAAAAGAGGGCCTTTTTCTTGGCGTCGGTGTTCGCGTCGTGAATAAAGGCGATTTCCCGTTCCGGGATACCCAGGGCAATGAGCTTGCTCCGGATATCCTCATAGACGGAAAACGGCGGTTCGGGCTTCGTATCCTCCAGGAGACTGCCCAGGGCGTGGAGTTCCGTTCCAATCGCGGTTTTACTCCCCGCCGCCATGGCCGTTTTTCTCTTCGTGGCGGCAGCGGCGGCTTTCGGCGTGGAGAGGTCACAGAACAAAAGCTGGGTCAGCTTTTCCGCCTGTCCTTCCTGCCAGATGTGAAATACATTATTTACGCACAGATTGACCTTGCTCTCCGGGTTATCGGGGAAAAGAGGATTGATAAGCCGCTGGTCCAGACCCAGCTTGCGCCCGTCGTTGGTAATGGCAAGCATATTGTCAATTCTGGGGTCCACCTGCCCCGAGTGAACGGCGGCGGCGCGGTCGGCAAGGTCTTTGACCAGCGCTTTCTGCTGCTCCGAGGGGAGGGCCTTAACGGTGTGATACTTCGCCTCCGGCACGGGAAGATGAAGTTGATCGGCAGTCTTGATATCGGCAGTTTCCTGGAACATCGCCATCAGCTCCGGAAGATTGAAGAACCGGGCGAAGCGCGTCCGGGGCCGGTACTTGCCCTCCGGGGCCAACTCCACAGTCGTCACCGTTTCGCCGAAGATGGAGGCCCAGCTATCGAAGTGGGTCAGGCTGAAATGCCGCCCCCGGCTGTCGGTGAAGCCCTTTTCCAGAAGATTCTGCTGCAAATAGCGCTGCATGGTAAAAAGCTCCGTCATGGAGTTGCTGACCGGGGTGCCGGTGGCAAACACCACGCCGCGCCCGCCGGTGATCTCGTCCAGATAGCGGCACTTCAAAAGCATATCGCTGGACTTCTTGGCGCTGGTTGTGGAAAGGCCCGCGACGTTGCGCATTTTTGTATAGAGGAACAAATTTTTAAAAGCGTGCGCCTCGTCCACGAACAGGCGGTCCACACCTAACTGCTCAAAGGTAACAACATCATCCTTGTGCTTGTCGGAGATCAGACTTTCCAGATCGCTTTCCAGGCTCTTTTTCGTGCGTTCCAACTGCTTGACGCTGAACCGCTCCGCGCCGCTGGCCTCCAGCTCGGCAATACCCTGCTCCAGCTCCATGATCTGTTCCTGAAACAGCGCCTCACGCCGTTTGTAAGATACGGGCAAAAGCGTAAATTGAGAATGCCCCATAATAATGGCGTCATAATTTCCGGTTGCAATGCGGGCGCAGAATTTTTTCCGATTTTCTTTCTCAAAATCCTTTTTCCGCGTGACGAGGATATTGGCGGAGGGATACAGCCGCAGAAACTCGCTGGCCCACTGTTCAATCAAATGATTCGGGACGACAAACAGCGATTTATGGCACAGCCCCAGCCGTTTGCTCTCCATTGCCGAAGCGACCATTTCAAAGGTTTTGCCCGCGCCCACTTCATGGGCCAGGAGGGTATTGCCGCCATAGAGGGTATGGGCAATGGCGTTCAATTGATGCTCCCGCAGGGTGATTTCCGGGTTGATGCCGCCGAATACGATGTGCCGCCCGTCGTACTCCCGGGGGCGGATGGAATTGAACATCTCATTGTACTGCCGCACAAGGTCCTGACGGCGGGCAGGGTCCTTCCAAATCCAGTCCCGGAAGGCGTCCTTAATCATCTGCTGCTTCTGCGAGGCCAGAGTGGTTTCCTTCTGATTCAGCACACGGCGGTCCTTATCGCCCTCCCGAACGGTATCATAAACACGAACATCCCGGAGGTTCAAGGTGTCCTCCAGGATGTCATAGGCGTTCATCCGCCCGGTGCCGTAGGTGGTGTTGGCGGCAATGTTGTAAACGCTGGCCTTATTTTTTCCGGCAATGCGCCACTCTCCGGTGAAGTCCGAGAACTGCACATGAATATACTGCTGCTCCTGATTGGTCGTTTGAAGCAACTCGTACATAAATTGCTGGACGTAGCGCTTGTCCAGCCATGCCGCTCCCAGGCGAAGGTTGATCTCCGAAGCCTCCAAATCCTTGGGCTGTGCCGCCTCCAGGGCCTCCACGTTCGCGCGGATTTTATGCTTCTCGCCGTCCGGCAGGGCCTCATACATCGCCTTTGCCATGCGCAGCTTTCGCCGGACGTTGCCAGACAGGTACTCGTCCGCCGATACCAGACGAAATTTTTTCAAATCCGTATGCGCGGCGGGAATCCAGTCCGCCTGTTCCTCGCATTGAATATCCCGGAAGATCACGCCAGATAATTCCCTCTCCAGCACATCCTCCACTTTTCCGGTAAGCCGGGCCATATAGGTCAGGTCCACACAGGCGTGTTCACCAATGGAAACCGCCAGGGCCTCCGCCGCCGTGTCCACATGGGTGACGGCCTGGTGGGGCTTGATCGTCCGCTTGGTGAACATATCTGCCTTACGTTTCAGCTTGCCATCCTCGTCCACAACCTCCAGGGAGCAGAGCAGATAATAGGAATTATCCTGGGAGAACACATTGGAGTTTTCCCGGCTGTTAATCAGACCAAATTTTGCGGTAAAGGCATCGTAAAGCGTATTGAGGGTTTCCTGCTCCTCTGCAATGGCGGCTTCATCATCCCGCATTTGATCATCAATCAGACGGTAAACGCAGTCCCGCAATTCCACCATCCCCACGATGCGCCTCCTGGCGGCGGCGCTCAACTCGGGCTTGACCATCGCGAAATCTTCCCGGTAGTACACTTCGCCGTCGATAATGGCATAGGAATATTCCTTCACATCCGGGTCCGCCATAATCGGGCTTTCTACCACCGCCTCTACATCCAACTCCTGAGCAGTCGCTTGGAAGAACTCGCCGTGGATATGGGAAATGGCTTCATGAAGCTGCTGGGCAAGGTCCGCTCCTTCTCTGGGTCTGCACTCAAGCTGTGGGCCAAAGGGACCGGAAACGACTTGCAAATCACCTAACACCATTTCCGGATGTTCCTGGAAATATCGGTTTACGCTTACAAAACCGGGGTGTTCCTCACCGTCTTTTCCGGTATACATATGCTGCTCGATTACACTGGCTGTTACCCAATCCGGCAGAGGGTCATTCTCCCGCAAGGGTGCCTCTCGTTTTTGAAGGAACACCATAGACATGGAAGTATCTGTTCCGGCGTTTGCTTGAAAGGCACCGTCTGGCAGCCGAACAGCGCCCAGCAGGTCGCAGCGCCGCGCTATGTAGCACCGTGCCCGGTCATCCTTTTTATCCATGGTGCCTCCGCTGATGCCATTGGAGGTAATAAAGGCAATCACGCCGCCAGGGCGGACCTTATCTATAGTTTTTGCGAAAAAGTAATCATGAATCAAGAAGCGTTGACGGTCATACCTCTGATCCACCACCTTATAGTTTCCAAAAGGAACATTACCGATGGCGAGATCAAAGAAACCATCCGGGAAATTTGCCCTCTCAAACCCACTGATAGCGATATTGGCCTCTGGGTAGAGCTGCTGGGCAATACGCCCGGTGATGCTGTCCAGCTCCACACCGAACAACTTGCTTTCCGACATACTCTCCGGCAACAGCCCGAAGAAATTGCCCACACCGCAGGACGGCTCCAGGATTTTTCCGGTTTTAAAGCCCATACTCTCCACAGCTTCATACATTGCCTTGATGACCACAGGACTGGTATAGTGGGCGTTGAGGGTGGAGGCTTTTGCGAGTTTATATTCCTCCGGGGTCAGCAGCCCCTTCAACTCATCGTATTCGTTGAGCCAAGCAGTTTTGTTTTTGTCAAAGGCGTCCGGAACGCCGCCCCAGCCCACATAACGGGAAAGAATTTCCTGCTCCGCAGCCGTGGCGGAACGGCCCTCCCTCTCAATCTGCTTCAGGGTGCGGATCGCCTCAACATTCATCCGGTACTTTGCCCTCGGCCCGCCTACGCCAAGGTTGTCGTTGGTGATGCGGAAGTTTCCGGCGGCGGGAATCCCCTGAGCCGGTTCTTCCTCCCGGTCAGGCAATTCGTGGGCGGCGGATGGTTGAGCGGCAGTTTCCAGGGCGGGCGATTCCGAGGGCATTTCCACAGGGGCCTCTTGAATAGGAGCATCCCGCACAAACAGGCCCGTGTTGCGCTCATCCTGGCGCAGAGCGTCCACAAAGAAATCCCGGTCTACGGTTACGTGGCTCCAGGCATACGGCCCGGTGTCGATGCGAACGTCGATTTCCCCGATATATTCAATCGTGCCGGAAACGTCATGGTCATGGTAGGGAAATACAACATGATCTCCAACGGCGTAGGAGGGCTGTCCCTCCAGATGTGTCGGTTTCAGCGGCGGTGGGTCGTGGGCGAAACCGTCCAGCTCTTGCAGCCAGAGGCCGCGAAGCAGCGCGGCGGCCTCGCTCCACTGAGCGGTGGCAACGGCTTTTTTGTTATCGTCGTTATCCAGAATGTTAATCTCTATGCTGACCGTTGAGGTAAAATAATCCGCCTTTTCTCCGGTGTCGAGCTCCACCGTTTCCGCACGGCCCGCAAAGAGTTCCGAAAGGCGGTGGGCAACCGAGCTGTTGCCCTCGCTGGCACGAAACCAGCCCGAAATATAATATTTATCTCTGCTGGTGAAGAGATGAGAGGCCAGAACTTCCCTCATATCCTCGTTGCAGGTTTCCAGATTCATAGGCAGGAACTCCGTGATCGGGCCATTCCTGGAATCCAGAAGCAAGGACGCCTCAAATCGGCTTTTGCTTTCAGAGCGCAAAATTGGGTAGGTTTGCGAGGGGTCTTGCAGGTTGACGTTGGAGGGATAAACGTCCGCAATGATGTAAGGTTTTTTCTCCAGATAAACCGTATCGCCCACTTTGTAAGCCGGGGCCATGGGGTCGCGTGGCGGCAGGTCCGCCGCCCCGACTACCTTTTCCCATTCCTCGCCGGAGATGGTAATGTCAGCCTCATGGGCGGCGTCCCCGCTCCTAATGGTGATGCTATCCCCCTCCAGCGTGACGGGCTGATTGGACAGATCGGGGGCCTCCGCCTGTTCCAGCTGTACCTGGGAAAGAACGGGGTAAGTCTCTCCGATAATCTCCCGATGCAGCCGGGAGTGAAATTCCGCCATATCAGAGTACAGTCGAATAAAGCCCATGTCCTCTGATTCCATAAAAGACCGCGCCGCCCGCTCAACCGCGGCGCGGCCCTCTAAAATGGCGGTATCATGGTCGGAGTTTGCGCAGGCGTTCCGATACGCCTGATCCGCAAGCACCTTCTCTTTTACAAGGGGCTTGTAATGCTCGTAGATCTCCCGCACGGTAGGACCATCGTTCCCCGCCAATCGCTCCACATCCTCAATAACCTGCTTCACAAATGCGGAGGGCTGGCCCTGTTCCAACTGTTCCCGGACAGCGGCGGCGTCAACGTCGGCAAAGTTCTCCAGCTCCGCCTCCGTAAAAAAGCGGTCCTCCCTCACCAGACGGGCAAGATGCCGCTGAACCTTAGACCAGGGCAAATCCGTGCCGCTGCCAGCCGTATGAACCGGATAAGCGGGGAAATTGTCCCCATACTCGCCCCGAAGCCACGCCGCCGTCTCCTTCTCACGGGCATGGTCCATCATGTACTGCTGGACCCGGCGCTTGCTGGCAATATCCCCGTTCCACTCCTGAAGGGCGGCGTCAATGTCTGCCTGGGTAATTGCGGCGGGCGGGACAACTGTAAGGGGAGCCGGGGATTCCGGCCTCTGACTGGCGGCGGGCGCGGCTTTCTCCAATTCCTCCGGCGTGAGATACGTCCCTTCCTGGAAAAGCAGTCGCAGACGCTTTTCTACTTTCGTCCAGGTGACCGGAGTTTCCTCTCCCGAGGCGTTCCGCCAGAACACAAATCCTTTGGCAAGGCGGAAGTCCACAAAGCCGGTTGTGCCGTCCGAGAAGGTGTAGCTGCGTGCTCCGTCACCGTATTCCTTTTTCAGCAACTTTACGGCGTCATTATGGGAAATTCCTTTTTGATACTGCTCGTAAATGCGTAATTTCCCGCCTTGGACACTGGTTCCCCGCCGCAGAACGTCGTCGACATCTTTTTCCGAAATAGAAGGAGCGGAGAGCGTTTCCGCGCTCTCCGCCACCTGGATTGCTTCAATCTGCTGTTGTTCTGAGGGAAACAGGCTGATTTGCCCCTCCTGATTGGAATTTAGCTGAACACCAGCTCCGCCAGAATCACTTCCTCCGCCTGGGCCTTGCAGGTGTTCATCAGACCCACCCATTTCAACTGGTCGCGGGCCTTCAGTTCCTCCGTCGCTCCCGCCGATTTCGCCAGCTCCGGCAGCATCCGTTCCAGCCTCTCGCTGGCTGTCCGGTCGATCTCCAGCAGGTGCGGGAACAGCCTGCCGCTCACCGTCAGTTCCGCCCACAGGAGGGGGCGGTGCTCCATCAGGTACTTCCGCCGCATCCTCCCGTATTTGCCCAGGGACTGGGACGGCTGGTCCTCCAGCGTCAGGTTCGGGATGAGGTAGTCCCCGTTCCGGGTGTACGTCAGCTTGTTCTCCATGGCTTACGCTCCTTTCCTTGCGCTTCTCGCGCTCATACGCCTTGATAGCGGCTTCAATCTGCCGCAGAACTTGTTCGCTGCTCTGGCTCACCGCCATGCCCAGGGCCGTCGCGGTTGGAATGGTGCTGAAATCGAAGATGTTCATGAAATCCTCGTGGCTGAAATAACTCTCCGGTTCCAGGCCGCAGCGGGACATGATGGTATAGGCGATGCTCACAAAGGCGGCGTTTTGGAACTGCTCCGCGATATCATCCTTATCGTATTCCTCCAGCACGCTGCCGTCAACGATACGGAGAAGGTCCTCCTGGTTATCGTCCCAATACGCCGCCGCAAGCAGGGACGAAACCGCTTCAATCTGTGTGGCGAATCCCTGCTGGCCGGAAACGCCGAAACGGGCCTCCAATGCCGCCGACACACTCCGCTGGTGTTCCGGACGGTACTGCCAGAGCCGGGGGCGGCGGGCCTTTTCCAGCTCCGCCGTATCCGCAACATCGAACACATACCGCAGACGGGCCTTGTCCCCGCTGGTGTCAATCAGGGCAATCCCGCTGGAACCCCGCATGACATACCGGCGCATTTTTTCGTTCCAGAAATCATATTCGGCGCAGGCGGTGGCGTTGGGCCGCTGGGCGTAGATCATCATTTGGTCTGGGAACGGATATTTGTAGAGGCGTCCAGCGGTGCAGAGGAACGCCGTCCACTCCTGATAGCTGCCGGTCAGACGAGTGACTACTGTCTCGGAAAGCTCGGTGTACATTTGGAGCTTACTCGGCATAGGCAGTTTCCTCCATGTCAAAGTCCGGGTACAAGTCCAGAGCGTCAAATTCGCTGTCGCTCATAGCGCGGAGCTTGGAAAGGGAGCTGTCGGTCAGGTTCCGCAGTTCATCCTCGTCCTGCTCCAGATAGCCCCGCATTTCCTCCAGGACGGCGATCAGGCCCAGGCGGGTGCCGCCGCCGCTGCCGTTATAAATGCACAGTAAATTGGTTTCCTCAAATGTAAACGCGTTCATCGTTCCATCCCCCTTTTTCTTTTCGTAGCTTTATGGGCGCTGTTCTGCCGTTCCCGGATAGTCTGCTCCGCCCGCCCTTTGTACGCGGCATGGATATCGGCCATCAGCCGGACACAGTTTCCAGGCGGGACCTGATTAAATTTTTTGATCGTTTCTGAAAAAAGAGCATGGGTCCGGGGGTCCCGCCCCAAAGCTGGAAGGGCGGCGGTCAGGTCCTCGATCAAATGCTCCGGTGTGTTCAGGGCATATTGAAAAATCAGCTTCTGCTCTTCGCCGGTAAACAGGCTGAGAAAGCGGTCCATTTTACGAAACGCCTTGACCGCGCCCTTTTCGTCCAGGACGGGCTCATAAAGCGCACCCGTTCGCAGATACATCCCATCCATTCCCGCTCCGCCGGTGTAAAAGCCGTTTTCATCCCGTTCGCTTTCCAGCAGCGCCGTTCCATCCGTCAACAGATATCCTGGCTTCACGGTCCGGCTGGCATATCCATAGGGAACGCCTTTCCGGACAACCCGTGAAATCCAAGGCGGTATATCATCCAGCGTCATACTGTACCGTCCCTGGTCCATACGTTACCTTCCTTTCTCTGAACTTTTCTGACGCTTTGCCCTCTGCCGCTTTTGCGGCGGCTTTCCTTTGAGCTGGGACACGACAGATTTTTTCTTCATCTCCTGCTCCCGATGGACGGCACCCGCCAAATCCATGAGGGAAATCCGCTGTCCGGCTTTTACCTGGGCCTCCAGCTCCGCGACGGTCGGTTCCTTGGGGCCGTTGTTGATGATGCCGTCAATCATGTTGCAGTCGTCCTCCGTGGACAGCTCCGCCGCTTTCAGATAATTTTCCGGCTTGATGAAATCCGGCACCTTTGCGAATCCCATACTGTCGCAGTAATGGCAGGATACCACGCCGTCCTGCTTGACCGCAATGATGTCGCTGACCGACATGGAGGGCCGAAGATAATCCGCCGGATGGGCGTTGTTAAATTTGTCCCACAGCCGCTCCAGGGCGCTCGACCCCAGCCCGAAGGCCAGTTCCCCGGTATAAGCCAACTCGTAATTCTCCCTCCGGGGGCTTTCTCCGGCCTGTTGTATCCGTTCCAGCGGTTCATAGCGCAAATAGCGTGTACTGTCATCCTGCCGCAACTGATAGATCGCAAAGCAGTCCCCGGCGTGGCGGAGAAAGGCTTGCTCCCGTTCCTCCTGACGCTCCATCCGGCTGGCAGCGGCCTGACGGAAGTCCGCACTGCCCTCCCATTCATCGGTGGGCATGGCGCACACGGTATCCGGTGGGAGTTCATTTAGTTCATCCAGATCAAAGACCATCCGGGCATATTCGTTCACAATGGCGTAAATGGAGAAATCCCGCTCCATCAATTCCTCCGCCCGCTCTTTGGACAGAGGAAGTAAATATCCCTCCAGGCAGGCAAAATCCCGGTCCACGTCTTCTTTGGAATAAGCCGGGTCCGGCATGGGGTATTCGTCCAGAGCCGTATCTTCCCGCAGCAAAACAGGCGCGTCCAGATTTACCTCCGAGGGGTCCAGCGGGATGAAGCAGAACGGCTCCCCGCCAAACAGCAGCGGCTCCGCTTCTTTAAATTGCGACAGGACATCCGTTTGCAGGGCGGCATACTCCGCATAGTCCTCCGGAGTAAAATATCCTTCCTCCAGCAGCTCGGCCTGTGTCTCGGTATAGCCGGTGCCGGAGATGAAACGGAACATCTGGGGATTGTCCGATACATGAAGCAGGGACTTGTCGTGGTTCAGATAATGCCCCCGATTGTCATAGTGGTCCCGTCTGCCTAGGTATACCTTATCATCCGGGGCAACAAACGCGTCCAGCTCCGCGCCGTCCTTCGTGCGGTAGTGGCTTACTCTTGCCGTGTTTACGTGAAAGAAATCATCATGGCGCAGTCTCCCAAGCGTAAGCTGGTCAAGCAGCTTATCGCACAGTTCAGCGCTGCCAACAAACAGCACCTGGTCCGGCGACGGCCCTTCATCGTCCAGCGTCCGCGCCCGAATCAGGCGGAAATCGCTTTTCCCGACGTGCTGGGGATTGTACTCGGAGCAGTATAAGTATGAAACCTCCGTCTCCGCTTTGGACGGAGCGGCTTCTTCTGCGGCAGAGGCGTTTCCAGCGGATGATTCCTCAGAGGGAACCGCCATATCAGAACTCTCCGCCTGTTCCAGAACAATCCCCCGCTCCTTGCAAACCTCCGCGAAATGGCGGTCGATTTCGGTGATGAGATAGTTGGCGGTCTTGCTGATGGTTTCCAGGCTGGCTTTCAGCTCCGGCAGTTCCTTCCCGCTGCTCCAATGCGCAATATAGCCAAGGCTGTTGGCGCTGGTTTCGATGTTATAATACTGGCACACGGAATAGGAAACGCTCTCGGCCTCCACCTCCCGCGTCTGTTCGTCCTTCGGATTCACCGATTCCATGGCGTCTGTTCCGGCAGCGGCGGCTTGCTGCTGTTCTTCCTGATTATGGAGAATGGCATGAGTGATCTCGTGTATGCCCGTGCATACCGTCTGGACCTCACTCATCCCCTCCTGAATCGCGATTCGCTGGCGGGCGGGGCTGAAATAACCGTTCATATTCCCGCTGATGGGCTTGAAGTCAATCGGAACCGGCGAGGTCCGGCGCAGGGCCTCCAGAAACGCCTCGTAATGCCGCACGTCGCCCGTTAAATCCACGGCGAGGCTGGGCAGGGGCTTTCCGTCCGTCTGCTTTACGTCGAACACTTTTACGGGCCGGAACATGGGGATTTCCACGGTTTTTTCTTCCGTAAGGATATTTCCGT
>ERZ779629.818-NODE-818-length-11745-cov-5.145509_pt1 | contig 11745 bp, 10 predicted proteins | sample MGYA00514192_ERZ779629 | MGnify/ENA primary metagenome ERZ779629 (study PRJEB29562, sample SAMEA4376709) | mouse gut metagenome | isolation source: Cecum | study: EMG produced TPA metagenomics assembly of the A DSS colitis mouse model was used to assess the... | reverse complement strand
AATCTGGAGGAGGAATAGGGAAAGGGAGCTTTTATGAAGAAATTTTGCGAATGGTGGAGAGCCGAGGCAGGATATGCCATGGAGCGGAGGTATGTCACCCTCATAAAGTCGCTGCTTCTGGGGATTCTTCCTCTGGTGTGCTGTCTGGTATACTGCGGGGTACAGGGGAGGAGTCTGGGGGAGGTCTATCCGCCCTGCTCCGAATGGAACGACGAATTGTTCTATTATAAGCAGGTGGAAGGCATCGTAAACTATGGGTATCCCCAAGGGTATTTCGGGTTCAATGAGAGCCACGCCCTGAAACTTTCCTTTGCGGCCTGGAGCCCCGTTCTGGTGTTTCCATGGATTATCTGGGGGCTTGTGTTCGGGTGGAATCTGATGTCGCCTATGCTCTGCAACATTGCGCTGATGACTCTGTGCTGTATTCTGTTTGTCTGGCTAGTGCGGCCTACATGGAAGCAGACAGGGATTCTGTCCCTGCTTTTTTGTCTGTATAGGCCTTTCGTGCGGTATATGCTATCGGTGATGCCGGAGATCATCTGCTTCAGCATGCTGATTGTCTTCTACGGGCTGGCCGTGAACTACCTGCGGCGGGAGAAGGCCTATAAGCTTGTACTGCTCTTTCTGATGTCCGGCGTTATGACACTGATGCGGCCCTATCTGCTGCTGTTCATGTTGCTTCCTGCATGGTTCTGGTTCCGCAGAAGCAGGTGGAAGGGGGCGGCGGGCTCACTGGCGGTGATGGGGGCGGTGGTGGGACTATACGCCTGCATCAAGCATTATCTGGGGGCGGAATACTTTGCGCCGCTGTTCTTTACGGACTGGGTGACAGCGTTCTTTGAGCAGGGGCTGTTCGGCGGGATCCGGTATACGGCGGGAAAGCTCTATTACATGGGAAAGGACTTTTGGGGGCATACCCTGCAGGGCCTGCGCACGGGGCTGGCCTCAGGGGCGTTCTTTGCAGGGTTTCTGGTATGTACGGGGGTGCTGGCAGGCCAGAGCGCCGCAGACCTGTACAAAATCCGCAGGGATAGGAAGAGGGCGGCGGAAGCCGCGCAGGGGGAGCGCCCGAAGAATGTGCTGGTTCATATTGAGGCTCATCTTGCATTCAGCTGCGTCGCAATGTTTTTTGCGCTTCTTTTGATGTATAAGCTCACGGAGGGCAGCAAGCATCTGCTGACTTTCATGGCGGCTGCTGTGTTTGTGATTTCGCTGATGGAGACCAGATTTTACAAGAAAGCGGTGCTGGTGGGCGTTGCCTTCGCGTATCTCTATTCCTATATGGCGGTGAACCCCTACGACTATCAGGTGCCTTTTGTGCAGGAGGATAGAAAGGCCGATGTGGAGCGGTGGCAGGAGCTTCTGGGTGAGCGGCTGTCATTGGAAGAGGAGTCGCCTAGCTATGAGAACGTTGTTATTTGGGTCTTTCAGGATAAGGTGGACGGAGTCGCAACAATTGTGGACTGGCAGCTGCTGTATGCCCTGCCGGAGGGCTTCGGCATCAGCTGCTGCGAGCCGGAGTACGTGAAGGAGAACTTCGATGAATTAAAGAGCCGCTACTTGTTTACGGCAGCGGCAGGAGAGATCGACGGGCTGTGCGCGCAGGCGGGATTCGAGAAGGTAGGGGAGGCCGGAGGGATGGTGCTCTATCAGCGGTTCAGCGAACCAGATCGATGATTCGGCAGCCGATCCGGAATCGGCACCTTGCGTTGGGATGCACCTGATCCTCCAGATATTCGCCCTGATTGTCATGGGTGATGCCGAGATCATAGTAATTGTCCAGCAAATCCGTGTTCAGCTCCCGGGCCAGAGATTTGACCGCATCGGCATAATCCGAAAGCTGCCCGCCCACGCTGCTGTGCAGCTGGGTTCCGTCCTGAAAGAGGGAGGAGAAGGTGGGGGAGCATAGGATGATCTGGGCGTCCGGTGAGGCATGGGAGCGGATGGACTGTACTGCAGTCCGGATGGCGCCGCAGTAGGTGTCTATGGCATAAGGATCCGAGGACGCCACGGGATAGCCGGAAAAATAGTCATTGAGACCATAGTTGATGATGAAGCAGGGGACGGAGCCTTCTTGGGGCGGATTGTCCAGATAGGTCCGGACCCCCTGATAGACCTGAGTGTCCGGGGGCAGGAGGGACAGATCCCCTTGGAAGAAGGCTTCCACAATGCCGGGCAGGGAGATGATACACTTTTCGCCCATGGCAGCGGAATTGCCGCCATAGCCGCAGTTGTAGACGGCGGCCCCCGTGAGGCCGGCGGCTACCCCCGGAATGGAGGCGGAGTCCGTATAGTTGCCGATGACGCTGTCCCCGAAGAAGACCAGGTGATACCCGGAAAGATCCGGATAGTCAAAAGGGGCGGTCCGCAGCCGCAGGGTCAGCGCCGACAGCTCTCTTGCAGCCGTCTGGGCGTTTTGCTCTGTTACCAGATATGCATGGGCAGAGTCGCTGTGGAGCATGACGGTAAGGGATAGGGCCTCGTTGAGCTGCCACGGATTTTCGTAGTTGGAAGGGTTTGCGATGAGCCATTCCTCCGCGCCGTAGAAATAGCAGTTCACGCCTGCCATATGGGGGGCGGCGGTCAGATAGGCGCAGTAGGCTGAAAGCAGCTCTTCGTAATCCTCGGAGGATAGCTGCTGCCAATACTCCGCGGAGGGGTATGCGAGAATGACCTCAAAGACTACAGAGGGGTAAAGGGAGGTTATCTGCTCTAACTCTTCGGGAGAGATCAGGTCGGGGCGTATGCCCAGATAGGCCGTGGTGACGGTGTTGCCGCACCGGGCGATTTTTTTCATGTACTTGTTCAGCACGGAAGGACTGGGAATGCAGTAGGAGGCCTTGAACAGAGTCATGGCCCTATAATGGGCGAAATCCTCCTCATGATAGGGATCCGTGGGGTACATGGACAGAAATACGGTGTCGAATTCCGTAGAAGATATTTTTTTAAAATCATCCCTCTGTCTGGGGGGGACGGCCAATAGCCAAAAAAGGAGAAAAGCCCCGATGATCCCAAGGACGGCGGCGATGAAAAATCCTATCAGTCTGCGGTTTCGCAGAGTCGTTTTCATATGCAATAAAGTTTCCTTTCTGTGATCGGATACCCAGTTGACAGTGATATAAATGTACCATATTTCCTCCTGCGCCTCAAGTAAATTATTGCATAATGGCATTTCTTGGGGTACAATATGGAAAAACGGAAATAAAAAGGCACAAGGAAGGCGTAAAGGCAGCTTTCGGTGGCGGTGCCAAGGGCCCAGATAGACAGGGCTGATCTGCGCCGAAAAAGCCCGGAGAAAACGCCGCTTTCGCGGCGACAGAGGCTTGTGACGAGGGGCGGCATGATAGGAAGGGAGTAGGGTTCATGAAGGCGAAAAAGAGGAGGAAAGCTCTTGAGGGAAAAAGAATCTATATATGCCATACCTATTATCATGTATATGTCACCTTTCTGAAGGAGCTGAAGCGCAGGAGGGAGCAGGGGACAGCCGCGGGAAAAGCGGATTTGGTGCTGTCCCGGATGTCCAATGACTTTGAGGAGCTGGGAAGCCGGGTAGAACGCACGGGGCTGTTTGGCAGGGTGATGGAGTTTGACGAGAAGCGGGAGGATTTCTTTCCGGAGCTGGCCGGATGGCGGAAGGGCCGGGGCGGGTTTTTTGGGAAATTGTATTGCCGTATCCGCTTCACCAAGGAGTATGGGCGGCTGCAGGAGCCTTTTGTGCCGGTGGATTTTAGGGAGTATGGGGATGTGTATGTGTACTGCGACTCGGATCCCATAGGCTATTATCTGAATCAGAACCGGATTTATTACCATGCTCTGGAGGACGGGCTGAACTGCCTGAAGAATTTCGACGCGGCCAGATACGACAATAGGGGGCATTTTAAGCTGAAGGCGTTTCTCTCCATGTACCTGAATCTGATATTTGTGCAGAACGGATACGGGAAGTACTGTCTGGACATGGAGGTGAACGATATCTCCGCCATCCGCTATCCTTGTCCCAGATACATTGAGCAGTCCAGACAAGAGCTGGTGGATGAGCTGGAGGAGGGGGACAAGGATCTGATCCTGCAGGCCTTCATCCGGGACAAGGCGGGTCTGGAGCGGCAGATTCAGGAGAGCGGAGAGGTGGGGGACAAGATATTGATCCTCACGGATCCGCTGTGTACTCTTGAAGTGCGGGAGCGGATCTTCCGGGATATCATAAGGATGTTTGAACCCGAGGGAACTATATTTATAAAACCCCATCCCAGAGATGAGCTGGACTACCGCAGTCTATTTGCGGAGTATCCCCAGTTTGACGCCACGGTGCCTATGGAGATGCTGAATTTCTTTCCCGGCCTGCGCTTCAAGAAGGCGGTGGCGGTGCTGACGGAGATCAAGGCTATCCGGTTTGCGGATCAGGTAGTGCGGCTGGGGGAGGATTTCATGGATGCCTACGAGGATCCTCAGATCCATAGACAGAACGAGCAGATATAAGCAGACAAGGCCCTCGGCAGTGCCGAGGGCCGGCATGGGGCAGGGCGGAGTCGGCCCAAGGAGGCGAAAGGGAGGCGGCAGGTGGTACAGATAGTCAAGAAGCTGCGTGTTTTACTGGATAGGAAACAAAAAAGGGCTATGGCAGGCCTGATGGTGCTGATGATCATCGGAGCCTTTCTGCAGACTGCCGGGGTGGGAATGCTGGTGCAGTCGGTGAATGTGGTCATCGATCCTCAGGTGCTGGAAAAGAGCGCTCTGGCAAGGGGCTTTTATGATTTTCTGGGGTGCAGGGACTTCAAGAGTTTTTCCATTACGGTGATGGCCCTTCTGGTGGCGGTTTTTGCGGCCAAGAACGCCTTTTTGTTCATACAGCAGAAGCTCACCTTTGCCTTCGTCTACACCAATCAGTTCGCCACCTCTGAGCGGATGATGCGGAATTATCTTCGCAGAGGGTATGAATTCTACCTGAATGCGGATACCGCGGTGGTTCAGAGGAGCATCACTTCGGACGTAAACAATATGTACGCACTGATTCTGGCGCTGCTGCAGCTGCTGTCGGACGGGGTTATGTCCTTGTTCGTGGTGGGGTACTGCCTGATGACCAACGGGGTCATGACGGTGCTGCTGGCGGTGTCGCTCTTGGCGCTGATGACCGTGATCAAGGGGGTGCTCAAGCCCGTCATGTACAAGGCGGGGAAGGACAACCAGGATTATTACAGTGGACTATTCAAATGGATATCCCAGACCGTGCAGGGAATCAAGGCCATTAAGATCGCCTGCAAGGAGCAGTATTTCGTGGACGAGTACCGCAAGTGCGGCAGGGGCTATGTGAACGCGGTGCAGCGCTACAGCTTATACAACAATGTGCCCAAGCTTCTGATCGAGACGGTCTGTATCGCCGTGATGATGGGGTATATGATCGCGCTGACGGTTATGGGAACCGCCACGGATAACATGCTGGAGGTGCTGGCCACTCTGGCCGCAGCCGCCTTCGTGCTGCTGCCCGCGGTGAACCGCATCAACAACCAGATCAATTCCATCGCTTATTTCGAGCCGTTTTTCATGGGGGTCAGCGATAACCTGCAGGACGAGATCAAGGACAGCAGCGTGGACATGTCCTTTGCGGCGGAGGGGGAAGAGAAGCTGCCCCTGAGGGAATCCATAGAGCTGAGGGATATTGTATACGCTTATCCCAATACGGACAAGCTCATATTCGACCATGCCCAGCTTACGGTGCCCATCGGCGCCTCTGTGGGCATCATGGGGACTTCCGGTGCGGGAAAGAGTACCATAGTGGACATTCTGCTGGGACTTTTAGAGGTAAGGGAAGGCAGGATTCTGGCGGACGGGATAGAGGTGAAAACTCATTATCGCAGCTGGCTGAAAAATATAGGCTATATTCCCCAGATGATATTTATGCTGGACGATACCATCCGCAGGAACGTGGCTTTTGGAGTTCATGATGAGAACATCGACGAGGACAGGGTGTGGGAGGTATTAAAGTAGGCTAAGCTGGACGAGTTCTTGCTGTCTCTGCCTGAGTTGCTGGAAACGGGCAGCGGAGAGCGCGGGATCCGGCTGTCGGGAGGCCAGCGGCAGCGCATCGGGATCGCCAGAGCCTTGTATTATGATCCGGAGGTATTGATTTTGGACGAGGCTACCTCGGCCCTTGACAATGACACGGAGAGCGCCATCATGGAGTCTATCAACGGCCTTCAGGGAAGGAAGACATTGGTGATCATAGCCCATCGGCTTCGGACCATAGAAAAGTGTGATGTGGTGTACCGGGTGGAGGACGGGAAGGCAGTGCGGTGCGATTAGAAGGCGCCGCGGGCTGGAGAGAGGAATGTGTCAGGAAGCCATTGGGGCATATGGGAGGGCGGAATGCGGTTGAGCGTGATAGTTCCCGTCTATAATATGGCGGGGGAGGGAAAACTGAAATTCTGCATGGATTCTCTGGTGAATCAGACCATTGACGACTATGAGATCATTGCGGTAGACGATGCATCCACGGATGATTCTCTGAAGGTTCTGCAAGAGTACGAGGAAAGATTTCCGGAAAAGGTGCGGGTGTTTTCTTATGCCGTCAACAAGCGGCAGGGCGGCGCCAAGAACAGAGGCCTCAGGGAGGCCAAGGGAGATTGGATCGGCTTCATAGACAGCGACGACTGGGTGACGCCGGAGTATTATGAGAAGCTGCTGGCCAGAGCTCAGGAGACCGGGGCGGATATGGTGGGATGTGATTACAGTCTGGTGAAAGAGCAGTGCTTCAGGGTGGGGAAGGTGGTCCGGAACAATTCCGAAGGACAGACGGGAGAGCTGGACAAGGAACGGCACAGAAGCCTTTTTATGCGGCCCGGAAGTATGGTTCTGAAGATATACAAGGCCAGCGTGCTGCGGGAAAACAGTCTGGGGTTTCCTGAGGGGATGTTTTACGAGGACAATTGTGCGGGCTCCGTGTGGTCCGCATATTTTAGCCGCTTCGAGAGGGTGGAGGAGCCTCTGTATTTCTACTATCAGCATCAATCCTCCACGGTGCATCATATCACGGAGGAGAAATGTCTGGATCGTATGCGGGCAGCCATAAGACTCTATGAAGAATGCACGGAGAGGGGGCTTTCGGAGGAATACGGCAAGGAACTGGAGTATAGGTTCACGGAGCTGTATTATGTAATCACCTTGTTTTCCTATATGCAGGGAATAAAGAGGCCGAGGCTTTCCTTTGTGAGAAAGCTGCGGCAGGGAATAGCGGAGAAATTTCCGGATTTCCAGAAGAATGCTTATTATAGGGAATACACCGGGCAGGAGGAGCAGGCGCTGATCGCCATGCAGCAGAAGTCGGACTTAAGGTTTTATCTGTACTATAGGCTGAAGCTCCTTGTGAGGCGGCTGAGGAAGTAGGGAACAGGCAGTGAGAAGGCAGGCGGTATGAAAAGCTGGAAATGTGATATGCGGGCCATATGTTGATGCGGAAGCGGGACAGTTTTGAGGCAAGGGCTCAGAGCGTCGACTGGCGCAGTGTGAGAGGAGGTACGGCTATGAACAGTGTGGCGATCATTACGGCCAGAGGAGGCAGCAAGCGGATTCCCCGGAAGAATATAAAGGAATTCTGCGGAAAGCCTATTCTGGCATATTCCATTGAGGCGGCGCTTCAGGCGGGGGTGTTCCATAAGGTGATGGTGTCTACGGAGGATGAGGAGATTGCGGATACGGCCAGACGCTACGGCGCGGAGGTTCCTTTTTTGCGCAGCGAGAACACCTCCGGCGATTTTGCTACCACCAATGACGTGCTGCTGGAGGTGCTGGAGGAATATGAGAAGCGGGGCCAGAGCTTTGAACTGGGGTGCTGCATCTACCCCACTGCGCCCTTTGTCACGGCCCGGAAGCTGGCGGATGCGGTGGAGCAGCTTCTGTGCAGCGATGCGGACACGCTGATTCCCGTGGTTCGTTTTTCTTATCCGCCCCAGCGGGCCATGCTGGTGCGGGACGGAAGGCTGGTATTCGGCCATCCTGAATTTCTGGACAGCCGTTCGCAGGATCTGGAGCCCCATTATCATGATGTGGGCCAGTTCTATGTGTTCAGGACGGAGGCTTTTCGGAGGAACAGGAAGCTGATGCTGGGGAACATACTGCCGCTGGTAGTTCCGGAGACGGAGGTACAGGATATCGATACCCTGACGGATTGGGAGATTGCGGAGATCAAGTATAGGAGACTGGCACGGTAGGCCTCCGGAGGGGGTCTAAGATATGGAGGAGCGAGGCATGGCGGGGACGAGGATTGCCCTTTTGTCGAATGTGAATATGGATTTCGTCATACGGCTGCTGCAGAAGCAGGTGCAGGTCTGCGGGGGAGAGGGATACGGCAATGAGCTGGGGGCCATGATAAATCCTGCCTCCTCCTACCATGCCTTCAGACCGGACATTACCTTTTTGGTGATGGATCTGATGGAAGTGCTGGGACATGATCTGGAGCCTGAGGCGGCAGAGGAGAAGATCCACGGATGGTTCCGGGAGCTGGAGAGCGCTTTGAGGCCGGAGGGAATCTACTATGTCTCCGACGCCTATCTCTGGGGGCCGGAGCTTTCGGTGACAGCCGACGCAGGGCGGAAGGCGGCGCTGGAACAGCTGTGGCAGAAGAGGCTGGAGGGGCTGAGGGACGCCCATGGAAACGTGAGATTGCTTGCCTATCATCATATGGTGGAGGAGATGGGCGGGGAGAATGCTTTCTCGACAAAGATGTGGTATATGGGGAAAATTCTGCTGGGCAACGAGGCTCAGAAGAGACTGTGCGGGCTGATTATGGAGCAGGTGAGGCTGGAGGGGCAGGTTCCCAAAAAAGTGCTGCTGCTGGATCTGGACAATACTCTGTGGGGAGGCCTGGCAGGGGAAAGCGACCATACTCCTCTGGAGCTTTCCGAGGAGCACGGCGGTCTGGCTTATAAGGATCTCCAAAGGGTTCTGCTGCAGATGCAGAAGCAGGGAGTGGTGCTGGGGATCGTGTCCAAAAACAACGAGGAGGATGCGCTGGAGATCATCGCCGGGCATCCTCATATGGTTCTGCGGCCTTGGGCATTTGCAGCAAGGCGCATCAACTGGAGGCCTAAGCACGAGAACATCAGGGAGATTGCTCAGGAGCTGAATCTGGGTCTGGATTCTTTCGTGTTCTGGGACGATTCTCCTCAGGAGAGACAGCTGGTGAAGGAGCTGCTGCCGCAGGTGGAGGTTCCGGACTTCCCGGAGAGGAAGGAGGAGCTTGCCTCTGCCATGGCGGCTATTTATAGACGGTATTTCGCAAAGCCCGTGGTGACCAGAGAGGATAGAGAGAGAACGGAGCAGTATACGGCCAATGCTGCCAGAAAACAGCTGGAGGTATCGGCGGGAGGCTTTGAGGAGTATCTGAGGCAGCTTGAGATCAAGGCCGTGCGTGTGAGGCCGGAAAGGCATTTGGATCGCCTGACGCAGCTGATGAACAAGACGAATCAGTTCAATTTAACCACCAATAGATATACATCCGGGCAGCTTGCGGAGCTTTTGTCGGATGCGGACAAGAGGGTCTATCTGTACAGCGTGTCGGATCGGTTCGGGGACTGCGGCGTGACTGCGGCGGCGGTGGCTGACTGCGGCAAAACCGTGCCGGTGCTGACGGACTTTGTCATGAGCTGCCGCATTATGGGGAAGAATATTGAATACGCCCTTGCGGAGGACATTGAGAGGGATCTGAGGGAGCGGGGATACCAAAGCCTCCGGGGGCTCTATATTCCCACGGCGAAAAATAAGCCTGTGGAAGGGCTCTATGAGAGTCTGGGCTATAGGTGGATCCATGAGGCGGACGGCCTGAGTGAGCCGGAGCAGCAGGGGCAGAGCGGGAACAGCGGGCGGCAGGGGCCGGAGCCTTCCGGACAGTGGGGCCGGAGGGTATACGAACTTGAGCTTGCCAAGAGTCCCTCCAGAATGTATTATGTAAGGATGGAGGACGAGACGTAAAGGCGGCAAGGGACTATATGCGCCGCAGGATTGGGAGGTTTGGGATGAAGGAAAAGATTATCGCTTTGATTGAGGCTGCTCTGGAGGTTCCTTCCGGCACCATAACGGAGGACACCATGATCGCGGAGGTGGAGGAGTGGGACTCTCTGGCCCATGTGATGATCATCGGTGAGCTGGAGGAGAAGCTGGGATTATCCATTCCGCTGGAGGAAGCGGTAGACCTGACTGGAGTGAGGGAGCTGCTGGAGAAATGCGGGCTTTAAACGAGACTTCGGAGAGGGCCGGCCGCTGGAGCAGAGAGTGAGGAGGATATATGGGCGTAACGCTGCGGGACATAAGGGAGAGCGATCTGGAGAACATCATGGCATGGCGCATGGCTCCGGAGATCACCAGATACATGAATACCAACCCCAGACTGACCATGAAAAAGCAGAGGGAGTGGCTGGCATCCGTAAGGAGGAATACGGATGTGAAGTACTGGCTGATTCAGGTTGACGGACAGCCTGCGGGAGTGATCAACCTCACGGGCCTGAATGATCCGGAGGGCAATCTGGGCTGGGCCTATTATGTGGGGGAGAAGCGGCTGCGCAGTATGGGGACGGCCCTTTCTCTGGAGATGAGCATGTATGACCATGGGCTGGACGAGAGGGGAAAGACGGCGGTTTACAGTGATGTGTTCAGTCTGAACAAGGGTGTGATCCAGCTCCATAGGCTCTGTGGCTGCGAGATTGTGGAGGAGAGGAAGAACCATGTGTGCAAGGAGGGGGTCTGGTATGACGTGACCTTTATGCGCATGACGGCGAAGCGCTGGCTGGAGATCAGGGGAACAAAAAAATACCAAAAAATTACATTCGGATAGGTGGATGCGGCTAACGGAATGTCTGTGGAAGGAGGCAGAATGAACAGAGAGATCAAGATAGGCGGGCGCGCGGTGGGGGAAAAGGCGCCCACATTCATCGTGGCAGAGATGTCCGCAAACCACAACATGGATTACGGGCGGGCAGTAGAGATCATACATGCGGCCAAGGAAGCGGGAGCGGATGCGGTAAAGATCCAGACCTACAAGGCGGATACCATCACGCTGGACTGTGACGCCCCCTGCTTTCAGATCACTCAGGGGACGCTGTGGGACGGGATCACGCTGCATAAGCTTTATGAGACAGCATATACTCCATGGGAATGGCAGGGGAAGCTGAAGGAGACGGCCCGGAATCTGGGACTGGAATTCTTCTCGTCCCCTTTTGACTTTACCAGCGTGGATTTTCTGGAAGAGCTGGGCGTGCCGGCATATAAGGTGGCTTCCTTTGAGATAACGGACATTCCTTTGATCAGAAAGATTGCCGGGCTGGGGAAGCCCGTCATCTTGGCTACGGGAGTTGCCGGACTGGCGGATATCGATCTGGCGGTCCGCACCTGCAGGGAGGCGGGAAACGAGGATGTGATTCTTCTGAAATGCACCTCGGCCTATCCCACGCCCTATGGGGACGTGAATCTGAGGACCATGCCCTCTATGGGGGAGACCTTTGACTGCGTGACAGGTCTGTCCGATCATACCATGGGCGGCGCGGTGGCAGTGGGGGCAGTGGCGCTGGGCGCTTGCATGGTGGAAAAGCATCTTACTTTGAAGCGGTCGGACGGAGGGCCGGACTCAGCCTTTTCTATGGAGCCGGAGGAATTCAAGAGGATGGTTGATGATATTAGAGTAGTAGAAAAGGCTCTGGGCAGAGTAACCTATGATCTGACTCCCGGACAGGCCAGAGAGCGGGAGCATTCCAGATCTCTCTTTGT
>ERZ779629.817-NODE-817-length-11752-cov-5.337009_pt1 | contig 11752 bp, 13 predicted proteins | sample MGYA00514192_ERZ779629 | MGnify/ENA primary metagenome ERZ779629 (study PRJEB29562, sample SAMEA4376709) | mouse gut metagenome | isolation source: Cecum | study: EMG produced TPA metagenomics assembly of the A DSS colitis mouse model was used to assess the... | reverse complement strand
GATGAGGAAATTGCCGAAGTGGCAAGGAAAGCCGGGGCGAAAGTGCCTTTTATGAGAAGTAGTTTACGCGCGGGAAACGATGCTTCCACCGATGATGTCCTGATGGAAGTGATGCTTGCCTACAAAGAGCAGGGCAGAGAGTTTGATTCGCTTTGCTGTATTTATCCTACAGCGCCTTTTGTGACGGCTGAGAAACTGCAGAGAGCTATGAAAATGTTGGAACAGACGGATTCGATTATGCCGGTGGTGCCCTTTTCTTTTCCGCCGCAGAGATGTATGGTGCTTGATGAAAACGGTGACCTACGCCGACGCCCGCCGGGATTACGCGGAGCGCTGGAACACTGAGTTTGGCCGTGAGGGATCTATCTGGGAGGAGACCGGCTTGATCGGCGTTACGGCCCCGATTTACAACGATACCGTGTCGGTGAGCAAAACCTCTCCCAAGATGGACGCAGATATGGTTGCGGCCCTCCAGAACGCCTTTATCAACATCGGAAACACCCCCGAGGGCAAAGAGGTAATCGCCATTTATAGCCACAACGGCTACCAGAAGGCTCAGTCCTCCGATTATGACAACGAGCGCGCGGCGCAGAAGCTGATCCAGGAACTGACAGCCGCGAACTGATTCCTGACATTTGGGAGGAGAGAATATCCAATCGCCCGCGGATCTTCCGCGCCGCGGGGATATTCTCTCCTCCGGTTTTATGGAAAGGAGGCAAGCGAAATGATCGTATTTGACCATGCGTCTAAGGTCTATCCCAACGGAACCGTCGGCTTGAAGAATGTGACCTTGACGATTCAGGATGGCGAGTTTGTGGCCATCATTGGCCGCTCCGGCGCCGGGAAATCCACGCTGCTGCGGTCGGTCAACCGGATGCATGACATTACGGAGGGCACGCTGACTGTTGAGGGCGTCAACGTGAGCACGCTGAAAGGCAGGGACCTGCGGCGCTTTCGCCGGGGGATCGGCATGGTGTTCCAATCGTTCAATCTGGTCACCCGCACGACGGTGATCCGCAACGTATTGGCTGCCTGTGTGCCGGAAATGCCTTTCTGGCGAGTGCTGCTGGGAGCGTTCCGCAAACAGGACAAGATCACGGCGCTGGAATCCCTGGACAAAGTGGGAATTTTGGACAAAGCCTATATTCGGGCTGACCAGCTCTCCGGCGGGCAGCAGCAGCGGGTGGCTTTGGCGCGGACATTGGCCCAAAACCCGAAGATCATCCTGGCGGACGAGCCGGTGGCCGCGCTGGACCCTGTCACGGCTAAGCAGGTCATGCAGGATTTTGTGCGCATCAACAAGGATCTGGGAATCTCCATCCTGCTGAATATCCACCATGTAGAGCTGGCGATTGAGTACGCGGACCGCATCATCGGCATCCGGGCGGGTCAAATCGTTTACGACGGTCCGGCCAAGGCGGTGGATCAGGCGGTGCTGGACCGCATCTATGGGGAGTCCGCCCCGCGGGAGGAGACGGCATGAAGCTGTATGACTGTCTCTTTAAGCCGCGCCGCTATGAGCTGCCCAACGGCAAGGTGGTGGAGGAGAAATTTACACGGCTGCCGCTGATTCTGCTGGTGATTCTGTTCTGTACGGTCGTATCGGTTCGAGTCACCGGGTTTAACTTCGAAACGCTGATCAGCGGCGGCGGCCGGTTTTTTGATATTCTCTACGCGATGTTCCCGCCGAACACCGGCTATCTCCCCAAGATTTGGACGCCGCTGCTGGATACGATCAAGATGTCCCTCTTGGGCTCCTTTGTAGGCGCGGTTCTGGCCATCCCCTTCGCGGTCCTCGCGGCCAGCAACATCGTGACGAACCGGGCGGTCGTGTTTTTGGTGCGCCTGTTTCTCAGCTTGGTCCGGACGCTGCCCACGCTGGTCTGCGCCCTGATCGCCACTTACATTTTCGGCCTGGGCACCATGGCGGGCACCTGCGCGATTGCGGTGTTTACCTTTGCCTATGTGGGCAAGCAGCTGTTCGAGCTGATTGAAACCGTGGACATGGGCCCCTTTGAGGCCATGGAGGCCCTGGGGGCCACCCGGACCCAGGCGTTCGTCACGGCAGTGTTTCCCCAGGTGCTGCCGACTTATCTCTCCGTGTCGCTGTTCTGCCTGGAGGGCAATGTGCGCTATGCCTCCATTCTGGGCTATGTGGGCGCCGGAGGTCTGGGCCTCATCATGAACGAGAAAATCGGCTGGCGGGAGTACGACAGCGTCGGCATGATTCTGATCGTCCTGTTTGTGACGGTAGTGGCCATTGAGGGCTTCAGCCACGCCGTCCGCAAGCGCCTGACTTGAAAGGGGGCGCTGATATGGAAAAAACGATTGCGGCGGCATATGAAAGTGCGCCGAAGACCTGGATTGCGAAACTGCTGCTGGCCTTTGCGGCGGCGTGCCTGCTGGCCTGGTCCAGCTCCACTGTCGTGATCAGTGATACGGCTGGAAACGGCCTGAGCGTGGCGGGAAACATCCTTTCCGGCATTCTGCACCCGGATACGGCGCTGCTGTTCAATTTCACGACCTCCGGCGTGGCCTATCTGCTGCTGGAGACCTTGTGCATCGCCTTTCTCGGAACCATCGTGGGAGCGGTGATCTCGGTGCCGCTGTCCTTCCTGTCGGCCACGAACCTGATGCCAAAACCCATTGCCCTGCTGGGGCGCTTCGCCATCGCGGCCATCCGCACAATTCCGGCGTTCATCTACGGCCTGATGTTCATCCGCGTCACGGGACCGGGGCCCTTTGCCGGCCTCTTGACCATGTCCCTGTGTTCCATCGGCATGGTTTCCAAGATGTTCATCGAGAGCATCGAGGACCTGGACAAGCGCATTCTGGAGTCCCTGGACGCCGCTGGCTGCACGACGTTCCAGAAGATTCGCTATGGCATCCTGCCCCAGCTGTTTCCGGACTTCATGTCTACGTTGATCTACCGCTTCGATATGAATCTGCGGGACGCCACGGTTCTGGGACTGGTGGGAGCGGGCGGCATCGGCGCGCCGCTGATCTTCGCCATGAGCTCCTACCGCTGGAACGAGGTCGGTTCCATTCTCCTTGGGTTGATCGTGCTGGTTTTGATCATTGAATGGATATCCGCCAGGATTCGCATGAAGCTGACGCGGGGGTGAGGGCATGGAAGAAAAGACGCTGCAAATTTATTTTACCTCCGACCTTCACGCGTTCATCTATCCCACGGATTACCGCGGCGGGGAGGAGCGGGAGCTGGGCCTTTTCAAGTGCGCCAACCGTTTTCAGAAGGACGGAAATACCCTCATCATAGACGGGGGCGACGTTTTGCAGGGCTCGCCCCTTGGGGCGTTCTGCCATGATTCTCAGGAGGACGCCAGCGGCTTTGCCGAGATCATGAACTGCTGCGGATACGACTATGTGACCCTGGGCAATCATGATTTCAACTACGGCATAGCGTATCTGGACTCCTACCTGGATGCGCTGCACGCCCGCTGTGTGTGCCAGAACGCCCTGCGGAGCGACGGGACCGTCCGCTTTCCCAGCCGGGTCCATGAGCTGGAAAACGGGCTTCGAATCGGCATTGTCGGCATCGTGACCGATCATGTGAACGTCTGGGAGCGGCCGGAGCATCTGACCGGACTGACGATTACCGATCCCATCCCGGCGGCACGGGAGGCGCTGGAGGCGTTGAAGGGCCGGGCGGACATCACCTTCTGCGGCTACCACGGCGGCTTTGAGCGGGATCTCGACACCGGCCGGGTGCTTTCCACAAGCAGTGAAAACATCGCCTACCGGCTGTGCCAGGAACTGGATTTTGACATTCTGCTGACAGGGCATCAGCACATGTGCATTCCGGGACAATCCCTCTTTGGGACCTTCGCCGTTCAGGCCCCAGATTCCGGCCGGGCGTTTATCTCCCTCAAGGCCGTCGTCGCGAATGGGCATGTCATCTGCAACAGTCAAGCGGTTCCGGCGGGCGGGGACTGTGATCCCATTCTTTTAGAGCGCTTCGGCAGCTTGGAACAGGGGGCCCAGACCTGGCTGGATACGGTGGTGGGGCATCTGGACCGGCCTTTGCTGCCGGGGCCGCCCCTGATTATGGCGGCGGAGGGAAACGATATCGCGGACTTTTTCAATGAGGTCCAGATGTCCTGCTCCGGTGCCCAGCTGGCGGCGACAAGCCTGGCGAACGAGGCCGCCGGGTTCCCTCAGATCGTGCGCAGGCGGGATGTGCTGACGGCGTATCCTTACACCAATACGCTGATGGTCCTGCGTGTGACCGGCGCGGTTTTGCGGCGGGCCATGGAGCGGAGCGCCGAATACTTCGCCGTGGATGAGGACGGAAGGCTTTGCGTGGCGGATTCCTTCCTAAAGCCGAAGGTGGAGCACTATAACTATGACTATTACGCCGGTATGGACTATGCCATCGATGTTTCCAGGCCGGCGGGACAGCGGATCACGGCGCTGACCTACCAGGGGAAAACGGTGCGGGACGGCGATGAATTCACCATCTGCCTCAACAGCTACCGGGCCAGCGGAGCGGGCGGATATCCGGAATATACGCGGTGTCCGATCGTGCGGGAGATCAATGTGGAGATGTCCGACCTGATTCTGGATTTCTTCAAGAGTCATCCGAAGCTGTCTTTAAAAACACGGCGCTGGTTTACCGTGTTTATGTCTCCCTGATTCAGAAATCCCGCAATGCCTATGATAGAAACGGCCCTGACCTTCAAAAGCCAGGGCCGTTTTGCATAGAAAATCTTCTCATGATCCGGATGAACTTGGTCCAAAATGGAGTACAGCGCATGGATTCACGGAACGATTGGTTTGACAAACTGTATCTGCAATATTCGCCTCAGATGGTATCGATTGCTATGCGGGCGGGTTTTACCGTGGAGCAAGCGGAGAGCATTACCCAGGAGGTATTCCTGCGTTTTCTGACCGAGGCTCCCACGGCTCAAGGTAATCACTGCTCTCTCAGAGCCTATTTACTCACCACTCTGCGGGACTTGCTTGCTGACGCCTTGCGGCAGCGCAGGGGACGAGATACTTTTTCGTAGGATTCAAAAGCCCTGCGGCACATTTTACTCTGCTGCGGGGTCAGTATCAACGGCCTGCTCCGTTCCGGAGATCTCTCGATAGAACGCCGCTGTCGCGGCCTGCTGATAGGGACGCACCCACAGTGAACCGATGCCGAGCGTCAGCACACTGAGGAGATCCCATCCAATAAAGCTGAACAGTATACAGAACAGCCGCCAGCGGTTGCCGGACATCATCTGTTTGGAGCAGTCGATGGCTTCGCTGGCCGTCAGCTCCGGATGCTCTGCCAGGATATATTCCGTCATTGCGTAGCTGTACCCGGCGATGATGCCCGGAATGAAGAGCAGCAGCGACCAGAGCAGAACGTACAGACTCTGCAAAAGCCGGGCGGCTGCCATCGTTTTCCAGCAGGGGAAATACGCAAACAGTGCGTCGAAAGAGGGCTCGCGGCGATCCACCAGCTCCAGATTGAATCTGGCATAGCCAACCTGAATGATACTTCCCAATATAAAGTAGACGGCAGCGAACACTAAGGCCAACAGGACGATGTATATGGCGCTGCCAATCAGAAAAGCGCCGATTCCGGAATGCAGGCCGCTGCCGGTGGAATAGATGGTTTGTCCGGCAAAGCCGAGGTTCAAATTCGCTCCGTGGTCACTGATATTCAATTTGACCCGCGGCCCGTCAGAACCGGCGCCGAGCAAGGCGGCGACCAGGCCGACGATCACCGCGATTACCCATTTCCCACGCAGGGCGTCCCGGGCAATCGCCCGAAAGTCAGATGCGTATTTCACGAAAAACCCTCCTTTTCCTTCTCATCCGCAGGATCAGCGATATTCAGCTCATCATTTCAGCATTGTGTGTTCAACACCAACGTATCCAGTTGGTTCCTTACCTGGGTCTGCTCCTGTTCCACCGCATTCAGCATGGAATCGAGGCGGGACAGAACGCCTTCAATCTGTTCCTTTGTACTCTGTACCTGACTCTGAGATTGATTGATCTTATCAAGCACCGCCCAATCCGCAAACAGGCCGTCAAAGAAATAGTCGGCAAACCGCAGGAACCCGTCTACATTCACCTGCATATCCGCGTGAATGGTCACATCAGCAAGCTCGGTTTTGAACTGCCGCAGCTGGGATTGCAGACGTTCAATGGAGCCTTGCGCTTCATCGAGGTGACTGTGCTTCGCGAGATCGGCAATCAGCCCTCCGCCAAACAGATCCCAGGTGCCCCAGCCCTCCGCGCTGTCCAGACTGGACAGCACCTGCTGCGTGGTGTCAAGCGCAGTCTTCCCGGCTGAGATTGCCTCCCGCAATTCCTTCCTCTGGCTTTCAAGGAAGGCGCCGCGCTCCTCCAATTGGAGGACCTCTTCTCCCTTCGCGCCGCCGGCGGCCTTGATTGCGCCGGCCTTCTCTTTTAATATGGTTTCGTACCGATGCTCGCAGCCTTGCAGGCCGGCCAGTTCGGACTCATAACGGCGTAAGTCGCTTTCGACCCCCTCCAGTTCTCTGGCGGCGGCATCGTATTTGACCCTGGCGGCGTATGCCTCCTGGCGCTCCTTGTCCAGGCGTTCGTCCATCTTACCGATCACATTGTAGAAGAACGCGGCAAGGCTTCGGCCCTCCAGCCGGTCGACATCCACCTGTTCCTTCCGCTTGACGGCCTCCAGTTCCCGTACCCGCGCCGAGAGCGCGGCCTGCTGGCCGCGAAGCTCCCGGAGCATGGCTTCCAGCTGCTTTGCCCGGGCGGTTTGTGCCTGAAGCCGCTGCAATTGTTCGTCGTAATAAGTCATAAGCACTCTCCTTATTTCCGCCCAAACCCCAGGTATCGGGTTCCCCGGAAAGACAAATCGCCCTGGTCGCCTTCCGTGAGCATCCCATATTCAGAGCCGGATACGAGGAGTTCCATGCGGTCGCCGCCGCCAAACTGAAAGGTCACATAGTAGGAGGTGGAGGTGTGATGATGGTGGTGCCCGCCGGCGCCGCCGTGGTGATGCCGGGTCACATTCGCACGCTTAGCCACAATGGTGGCTGGAACCGTCAGCCGTGGCGAATGATTGTTTTGATTCCACTGGGCAATCCCTTTGACGGCGAAAACAAGGAACATTCCGATAACCAGAACAAATACAAGCGTAGACATGATCCCGAACAGGTTCAATCCAAAACCAATACCATACCCCATATTCCTGCCTCCTTATGCTCATGGCCTTAACGTCCCGCTTTTGTTTCACAAACCGGACACGTTGGATCAAGAACCACCTCGACACCCAAAACAGCCGCAAACTCCGGGTGCTTTGCGATGTGCTCCAACAGCCGAATGATCAAAATTCGTTCCCTCACACTCATACGGTACACTTCCTTTGCTTGATTTGTTGTGGTTCTATTTTATATAAAAGATGCAAAGGAATAAACGGCTGTTTCAGCAAGTTAGAGGCTCTAATTTGCTGTTCACAGAAGAATAAGTGCTGCCGCAGGGAAGCAGCATGGAATTCGGCGGATTTCGACTTGTCATTCTCTCTTCTAAATCAGCGGCTTTTTCTTACTTCTCCCTACATTTCCGATAGAACTCCGGATCGATTTTGCCCGTTGCCAGCATCCGTTCGGACCACAGCTGCAGCGTCTCTACGGCGATGGAGATCCGTTCCAGCTCCTCCTGTATGTAGATAAAATCCTTTAGTTCGTCCTCAGAAACCTCGCCGTCAACCGTAATCTCAATGAGGCGTTCCTTCTGTTTGTTCATAGAATTCAGCGACGCCAGCATTTCCAAGACGATTTGGGAGAGGTCTTTGACCGTTACCTCCGGCACATACTGCTGTCCGATGGGGCACTGATTTGCGCAGTAGAAGTTGCAAAGGCTCGGCTGCTTGTATTTCTCAGCCATGACCAGCACCTCGTCCGGGTGCGGCAGAGACCGCTCGTTTTCAATCTTTTCAATTCGCTCGGGAGTGATGCTTTCCAGCAATTCAGACGCGGCCTCTCTGGTAAGCCGCAGGCTCTCTCTGGTCCTGTGATAAAGGTTCTTATTTTCTTTCGTGGAAACTCTGGCCATATACAACATCCTTACTTTATGTAAAATGATAAATACATAAATCTTATTTTAACATAAAGGACCCGAATAGTAAATGTGATCCGTTGTTTCCCCGTTCTCTCCAACACGGCTCCGCCACGATCCAGCCGCCCTGCTGGAGTTCCCGCAGAGTCCGCTGGACGGTGGCTCTGGAAATTCGAAGGTCTTTTGCGATAGTTCGCACCGAGGGCCAGCAGCGGCCCTTGGTGTTCGCCCGGTGCTTGAGATACATATAAACTATTTTTTTCGGCAAATCCAGCCATATTTGACGGTCAGAAACAGGGAAAAGAATAACCAGAACAGGCAAATCAGCAGGAGAAAGCCATATAGTATCTGAAATAACTCCTCCAGGGCCGCTGACCAGTCTATCATAAGTCGTGAAATTATTAACAGCACAAGCGTTGCCGCCAAGGAAAATCCCCCACTCCGAATTAACGGCGCCAGGGACTTTCCCTCAGAATCTATTGGGAATTTTACTGCGAACACCAAGGAAATATAAATGATGAGGGCTAAGCCCAGAAAGATGATTTGCATCTTACGATCTCCTTTTCTATTGGGTATATTACTGGATGGGCCGTGCTGGAGCAGGGGCAAGTGTGCCAACTGCTACAGCGCTTTGCAGATATTCCCATGCGGCCTGGCCTCCATCGGTAAGGGCATATTCGCCGCTTTCGCGCAGGGTGTTCACGCAGTCTGCGTATTCCGTCCGATCAGGGTTTTCCAGAATCGTTTGCGCTAGGCAGGACAGAATTTGTTCTTGTTCAGCTTGAGGCGCTTCTCCCAGATGATTGAAAAAGGAGGCGGTACGTCTTTCTGCCAGCGGAGCCAGCAGTTCAGTGGGGCTTAGGTCGGAGAGCTGCAGAAGATTCATGCCCAACATCTGCTGGACCATGTCCCACCAGAACAGCGGCGATCCGGGAGAACAATCATATTCCGATTTTGAAAACAGGAACGCCCAGTTTCCTTCCGCGTCTCGCTGGAAGTACAAGTAATTACCAAATGGAAAACCGATCATACACCAGCCGTCCTCATCCCGGTAGGAAGCGCCTGCCAGCATGACCCGGTCCGGCGTGGTAGTATGGGTCTCGTAGCCGATTCTCCAGATTTCCACCTGAGTATCCCCCGCGGTCTCGTAATAGGGACCTCTCAAATCGTTAATTCGCCAGTCGTCCCAGACCACGTTCCCCGGTCCGGCGTTTTCCTCGTTGTAGATCCCGGAACCGTCCCAGCCGTAGCTGTCCGCTGCCAAGGCGTCAAATTGCCCTTGGACGAAGTCCTGGGCACGCTCCAGCACATACGCCGGAGCGTCAAGACCCAGTTTCACATGGTCGGAGTAAATACTATGGTCCTTGTAAAGCCGAAGGTTTTTGCCGTCGAACCACAGCGTCCGAGAGGCGGTGGCAGGGACATCCTCCAGGCCAGGGAAGGGAACCTGAGCGGTAAGGTGGAGATTACGTCCTTCCGCATTCCAGAGGCCGCAGTCCAAATACGCTGCCTCGGGCCAGGCATTTTGAACCAGAGCCGTGACGTCCGCCTGATAAATTTCACCGTCCCGCAGGAAAAACAACATCTGGTTTTCCCCTGGCCTGGAAACTGTCAGTTCCGGTATTCCGTCGCCATCCAAGTCCGTCTGCTTTTCGGTGCCCACGGTTTGGAGCAGCCGGGAGGGGACGCCATCTTCAGAAAAGGTAAAATAGTCGTGGACTTGGGAATAGCTCTCGCCAATCTGGCGGTAGTACGAGAATACAAAGCCTTTACAGTCGGGATAACCGAACATGCTTGCAAATCCTTCCGCCGTCCAGCCGTGGTCGTTCTTAGGGAAGGAAAGGAAGCAGTCCCGCTCCGTCTTCGAGGCTGCCACGGCGGCGTACAGACCGCCCTCTGTGGAGCGGTAGACCTCCACCCTGAAATCATCCCCTGAAAAGTTGGCCTGATAGAGGGGGTCCGCCACGTCCCCCGTATGCCGCTTTACCGTCACCGCCTCCGGCTTGTAGGGCTCCAGGCCGTCCAACGGAATGGTTAATTCCGGTTCCCCATCCGGGTAAGCCGTGGGGAGGGAGGGCTTATTGCAGCGCCAGTTGCTCAGGAAGTGATACCAGCCGGATTCTTGTTCTTCCAGCGTCAGGCAGTTCAACCCCGTTCCGTCAGGCTGGATAAGCGAGCCGTCTTTGCTGCTGAGAACCGGAAAAGAGTCGCTTTCGTAATACAAGAAAACCTTGCCGCCCTTCCTCTCTCCCGAAAGGAAGTTGACCTTACCAGGACAATTCGCGTCGCTATGGAAGTCGTAATAGGCGTTGTATTCCGGGAGATATGTGAAGCGGTCCAGACCGAACCCGTCCATGTCCTCCAGGCGGAGGCCCAGGAATTCCTGCAAAACCTCGTTCATCTGGTCTGCGGGACACTTGATGAGGTCCACTTGCGGGATATGACCGCCATAGCCCACGTCTGCTACGGCCTGACGCTCTTCCTCGGTACTGTCCGCATATTTTTCGGTTCCGTTATAGATTCCGTTATAGAAGAGCTGGTAGAGGTCAATTTTCCGGTAGTCTTCCGGGGCCTCCACGGCCAGGAGCAGAAACTGGTTGAGGTCGAAGCCGTTACGGTTGTTGTTCTGGTTGAAGGCTTGATGGTTGAAGATGTATAGCTCCTCTGCTGTCAAAGGTCCATCCTCCGCTGTTTCTGCGGTTTCGGATTTGACGGGGGAACAGGCACAGGTCAATATTGCCAAGGTGATGAACAGGGCCGCGCATCGAAGTCCCGGCCGGAAATGACCGCCAGGGAAGCAGAGCCTGCCGCCCCTTCTGGGAACATCCTCAGACGAGTATTGCAAGTAGAAACGATCGATTCTGGATGTTAGAGAATGCATATGCAGCCTTCCTTTCAAGTTTTATCATCGCGTGGGTCCGATAAAATGTAAAATATTGAGTAGGAAATGTAATGTTTTATGCTCCTATGTCAACTTAACAAAATAGAGGTGTTTTGTGCGGATGGCAAAGGCTTATATATGGTAAGTTGATTCAGTATGCTTCAATATTACACCCTTGCAAAAAATTTTTGAAGCGGTATGTCATGATTTCAGCATTCATTCGATCAGAACATCTCCTTTTCAAGATTACGGTTTGATCTCACCCGATTGAAATAGCCATTCAGATATAACTTCAGCAAATCCCCGGCGCATATGCGGGGCTTCCTGTATCTTGTGGCTCACTATCAAATGTTCTGCAAGTAGCTATAAAGGGCGCCGCCACCAGACGTTTGCAGGAAATCCAGTGATTTGCAGCTCAATATCTGTTTTTCCCTGTACTAAACGTAAACTCTTCAAGTGGTACCTTCTGGGGGCCTCATACTGACGCTCCCCTGGCCCGGAAAAAGAGCAAAGCCCTCCCTTGGCGGAGGGCTCTGCTCTTTTTGGGCGTCATAGGAGCCGATAGCTGTTGGATGTGCAGCTCCCGTTCTCTCTCCAGCGTGGTTCCGCCATGATCCAGCCACCCTGCTGGAGCTCCCTCAGGGCCCGCTGGACGGTGGCTCTGGAGAGGTTCAGGTCTTTTGCGATGGTTCGCACCGAGGGCCAGCAGCGGCCCTCGGCGTTTGCCCGGTGCTTCAGGTACATATAGACTGCCACGTCCCGTTGCAGTCCGCACGGACGAGCGCCAGAAGTAGCCTATGGGATACTTCGATT
>ERZ779629.816-NODE-816-length-11764-cov-9.314032_pt1 | contig 11764 bp, 13 predicted proteins | sample MGYA00514192_ERZ779629 | MGnify/ENA primary metagenome ERZ779629 (study PRJEB29562, sample SAMEA4376709) | mouse gut metagenome | isolation source: Cecum | study: EMG produced TPA metagenomics assembly of the A DSS colitis mouse model was used to assess the... | reverse complement strand
CACATCTTTACGCCATAAATTTCCGCTGATCTGCGTCAGAAAATCTTGAAATCCGTCAGGATTCCTGCGATTTTCTTCCTTGTCAGCAGAAATTTCTGGCGCAAATCTGCACACGTTGATTTAATCAGTGCTTCCTTAAACAAGAGGAGGACGCCCTGTGAACACACTGCGGAAAAAACTGCATAGCCAGCGCGGGGCGTCCATCCTCCTGGCGCTGCTGTTCCTCCTGGTCTGCATGATGGCGGCGGCCTCCGTCCTGATGGCGGCGGTCTCCAACGCGGGCAAGATCCGGAGCAATTACGAGGAGCAGCAGCGGTATCTGGCCCTGTCCTCCGCCCTCCGGCTGGTGGCCGGGGAGATTGAGCGGGCGGAGTACCGAGGGCGGTACGACGTGGACCAATGGACGGAGAGAATCACGGTTATCGAAGCGGACGGCATAGAGACCGTCATCGAAACCAACTACTACAGGGTCACGCAGAAGCCGGGCGCGTTTACCTGCGGCAAGCTGGCGGCCCTGGTCCTGGACGCGGACGGGAAGCTGACGCAGGACAACACAACGGTCCTGTCCTTCCAAAAGGAGCTGGACGGCTTATTTAGCAAGGAGTTCAACGGCACCGGATATCAGAGTCTGCCGGAGGCGGAGGCTGCCCCCCTTCCCACGAACCCGCCCGATACGCTGCCCGGCGGCCCGTCCCGGACCACCCGGATCCTGACCGTCACGGTGGAGGGAGATCCGGAGATCGAAGAGAAGTTCGGCTCCGTCAAGGTGGAGGCCGACATGAGTCAAAGCCGCCGCATTCACCTGAAGGCGGTCCTGGAGGCCGGAACGGCGGTCTATACTATGGAGGCGGAGCTGACCGCCTCCGGCGCGCCCGCCGTCACCTACATGCCGGGAGACCGGCTGCCGAAGGATGGCCGCGGGGCCGTAACGATCCTGAACGAAGAGCTTTTGAAGGATCAGGAAACGGAACCCGTGACCTGGCAGCTGGACTGGATCACCAGGGAAGTGAAGGAGGAGGCGGGCGGATGAGAGAGAAGCTGCGAAACTCCCGGGGCGAGACCCTGGTGGAGGTACTGGTCTCCGTGCTGGTCTGCGCGCTGTCCATCACCCTGCTGGCGGGAGCCGTCACGGCCTCTGCCAATATCGACCTGCGGGCCCAGGCGGCGGACACGGAATATTACACCGCCCTCTCCAAGGCGGAGCGGCAGAGCCGGACTCCCGCCGGCGGCTCTTCGGAGGCGGATACTTACAACAGCTTGCCTGGAGAAACAAAGGTAAGCGTCACGAGCGGCGGCGGCGGTTCTGTGGAAATCGAGCCGGGCGAGACGAGCAAGCTCTATTTCTACGGCACGGAGCGGCTGCTCTCCTACGCCATCGATAAGCCGGAGCCCGCTCCTGATCCGGGGACGGGAGGCGGCGGATGAAGAAAAAGCTGAAAAGCAGCGCGGGCTTCTCCCTGGTGGAGATGCTGTGCGCCGTGGCCGTGCTGATGCTGCTGTGCGTCATGCTGAATTCCGGCCTCAGCGTGGCTATGAAGACCTATTTTGACCTGACGGCGGAGGCGGAGACCCAGCTGCTGCTGAACTCCCTGACCAACGCCATCGCCGGAGAGCTGCGCTACGCCCACGAGGTGAGCGGGGACAGCGACCCGGCCTACAACGGCGGCTGCCGGCTCACCCTGGAAGACGGGAAGGTTTACGCCGGCGGCAAAGAACTGCTGCCCAAGGAAAAGAGCGGCACCGGACGGGGCGGCGCTTATAAAAACGGAGATTATCAGGTCGATGAAATGAACATCGTCTACGACGAAGCCTCGGCCTGTTTCACAGTCAACCTGAAAGTCAGCTGGACGGGAAGCGGCATCAGCGCCCAGACGCCGGAGGACGGTGTGGTCATCCGCTGCCTGAACCCGCCGAAGAAAGAGGGAACACCATGAAATACGTCAAACTCGGCGACCTGCTGGTCAAGAGCGGGGACATCACCCAGGCACAGCTGGACCAGGCGCTGGCGCTCCAGGAGGACACCGGAGAGCGCCTGGGCACGATCCTGCAAAAGCACGGCTTCATCTCGGAGCGGCAGCTCATCGACACGCTGATGAGCCAGCTGGGCGTGGAGTTCATCGACCTGAACACCTGCGCCATCCCGCCGGAAATGGCCCAGCTCCTGCCCAAAAGCCTGGCAAAGAAGCATATGGTGGTCCCCGTCAAGGCCACCCGGTCCGAGGTCTGGCTTGCCATGTCGGACCCGCTGAACTTCATGGCCGTGGAGGAGGTCGGGGCGGTGACCCGCCGCCGGGTGGTGCCCGTCATCGCCGCCTCCGCTGCCGTGGAGCGGGCGGTCCAGAACCTCTACAGCAACCAGGGAGCCATGCAGGCCATCGAGGACATGCAGCGGGACCTGCTGGGCAGCCAGTACGGCGCCGCCGCCCTGGCCCAGCCCCAAAGCATGACCGTGGACGAGGACGAGGCGGACGCCGCCCCGGCCATCCGGCTGGTGAACTCCATCATTGACCGGGCCTGTACCGAGGGAGCCTCGGACATCCACATGGAGCCCGGCGAGGACAGCATGACCATCCGCATGCGCATCGACGGGGCCCTCCGGGCCATCATCCCGGTGCCTCGGGAGCTCCAGAGCTCCGTCATCTCCCGCCTGAAGATCATGGCCCGGATGGACATTGCCCAGAAGCTGATTCCCCAGGACGGACGGGCCAACGTCACCGTCCGCCAGGAGACCCTGGACCTCCGAATCTCCACCCTGCCCACCATCCACGGCGAGAAGGTGGTCATCCGCCTCCTGCGGAAAACCCCGGAGCTGGCCACCCTGGAGGGCATCGGCCTGGAGGGCGGAAACCGGGAGCGGTTCTGCCGGCTGGTGGACAACACCACCGAGGGCGTCATCCTCATGGTGGGCCCCACGGGCTCCGGCAAAACCTCCACCCTCTACGCCATGATCGACCGCCTGAAAAGCGAGGAGGTCAACCTGGTCTCTCTGGAGGACCCGGTGGAGTACCACATCGGCGGCGTCTGCCAGGTGCAGATCAACGACAAGACAGGCCTGACCTTCGCCAACGTCCTCCGCTCCGTCCTCCGTCAGGACCCGGATATCATCGCCGTGGGCGAAATCCGGGACGGTGAGACCGCCGAGATCGCCATGCGGGCCGCCATGACCGGCCACCTGGTGCTCTCCACCATCCACACCAACAACGCCGTCAGCTCCATCGACCGCCTTTTGGATATCGGCGTGGAGCCCTACCTCATCGCCGGGGCGGTGAAGGGCATCGTCTCCCAGCGGCTGCTGCGCAAGGTCTGCCCCCACTGCAAAAAGCCCTATGCCTCCACGGCGGAGGAGCAGGAGGCCCTGGGCCTCCCGCCCGGGGACTACACCTTCTATAAGGGCGCGGGCTGCGGCGAGTGCTTCGGCACCGGCTACCGGGGCCGGACCGGCGTGTTCGAGATTCTGCCCATCAACCCCGCCATCCGGCGGGCCATCCACGCCCGCTCCCTCAAGGAGCTGGAGAGCGCCATGGAACAGACGGATTTTCACCCCATTATGGAAAACTGCCGGAAGCTGGTCCTGGACGGCGTGACCTCCAGCGAGGAGGTCCACCGGGTCCTGGGCGGCGGATAATACGTTTTCCTGAAAGACGGTAACGGCACTTGGCTTTGCGGAGCAAAGCCTGAGAGGAATACGTCCCCGAAGGGGAAACGGATCAAAAAGAACGTTCGCCCTGGCGGTCCGGCAGTGATCCGGGCCGAAGCGGCGGCAGCGAGGAAGGGAATTATATGACTGTTGAACAATACGTAGAGCGAGCCAGAAGGGACGGGGCGTCGGACATCCATCTGGTCAGGGGGCTGACGCCCCGCTACCGGGTGGACGGCTCCATCCGGGAAATGGACGGCCCGGCGCTGACGGTGGACGGCTGCCTGGAGGCCGCCCGGGAGCTGGCCGGGTCCGAGATCCGCCAGGCGGAGGCCGTGGGCGAATTGGACCTGGCGCTGACCATCGCCGGGGTCCGCTGCCGGGTGAACCTCTTCCGCCAGCAGGAGGCATGGTCCGCCGCCATCCGGCTTTTGAACGACCATATTCCCGATTTGTCCGAGCTGGGCCTGCCCAAGGTCGTCTCCGAATTTCCCGCCTACAGCCAGGGGCTGGTGCTCATCACCGGCGAAACCGGCTCCGGCAAGTCCACCACCCTGGCGGCAGTCCTCAACCAGATCAACCGGAACGAGGCCAAGCACATCCTCACCCTGGAGGACCCCATCGAGTACGTCTATACCCCGGAAAAGTGCGTCATCAACCAGCGGGAGATCGGCCGGGACACGGGGAGCTTCGCCACCGGCCTCCGGGCGGCCCTGCGGGAGGACCCGGACGTGATTCTGGTGGGCGAGATGCGGGACCTGGAGACCATCGAGACGGCGCTGACCGCCGCCGAGACGGGGCACCTGGTCTTCGGCACCGTCCACACCAACTCCGCCGCCGACTCCATCGACCGCATTGTGGACGTGTTCCCCGCCGAGCGGCAGCAGCAGATCCGGCTCCAGCTCTCCATGTCCCTGAAGGCCGTCCTCAGCCAGCAGCTTCTGCCCAAGGTGGGCGGGGGCCGGGTGCTGGCCTGTGAGGTGATGAAGACCGACGGGGCCATCCGGAACCTCATCCGGGAGGGCAAGACCCCCCAGATTGCCAACTCCATCCAGACCACCGGGGCGATGGGGAACATCCTGATGGACAAGGCCCTGAACGCCCTGTATGCCGCCGGGACCATCAGCAGGGAAACCTTCGAGGGAGCCCTGCGCGACCCCGCTCAAGCGGGAGCCAAGCCCGCCGGAGCCAAGGCCCCTCCTCCTGTGGATGCCATGAGGGCTCCGGGCTTCAAGAGGCCCTTTTAAGGCTTCCATAATGCAATGCAGTTGTTCAGGGGCAGAGGCTGTCTTTGTGGGGCCTGACCCCCTGGTCAGGCCATTCCCCTTCAACTGAGTGTTCTCATAAGCTGTTTTCCGCCCCCGGCCCTTGGGGAGGGAAGGACCATTGCAGGGCCTCATAAAGCCCCCCAAGAGTTCCCAACAGCTATTTTTCCAACTCCCTGCCCTGGGGAGAAATAGCCTGTGCAGGGGCACAGGCCCCACAAAGACCCCCCTGCTCCTCAGGGTGCCCCATTCAGCATGCTAAAGGAGACCTGCCTATGCCCACCTATAAATATGAGGGCGCTTACGCCAGCGGCGAGAAGGTTTCCGGCGTGGTGGAGGCCGTCAGCCAGACCGACGCCGTAAACCAGATCCGCCAGAGCTGCGAGATCGTCCTTTCCATCAGGGAGGTCCCCAAGGCCGCCGCCCGGGACCCCCTGTCCAAGCTCCAGAAAATCAACGCCAAGAGCCTGTCCCTCACCTGCCAGCAGTTCGCCATCATCCTGAAAGCGGGCCTGCCCCTGGTGCAGACGGTGGATTTGGTGGCGGAGCAGTGCCCGGACAAGAACCTCGCCGCCCTGCTGAAACAGGCGTCCGAGGACGTGTCCAACGGCTGGTCCCTGAGCTACAGCTTCGAGCAGCGGGGGGCCCGGTCCCTGCCCGTCACCTTCCGGGAGACCGTCCGGGCCGGGGAGGAATCCGGCGACTTGCAGGCGGCGTTCCAGAGAATGGCGGACTACTTCGAGCGGATGAACAAGACTCACGAGAGCGTGGTCTCCGCCCTGACCTATCCCATGTTCGTCATTCTGGTGGCGGTAGTGGTCGTGACCATCATCATGCTCTACGCCGTGCCCACCTTTGTCGGGGTCTTTGAGGGCATGAGCATCGACCTGCCCTGGGCCACGAGGGTTCTCATTGCCATGAGCAATTTCTTCCAAAAGTACATTCTGGTCATGGTGGCCCTGGCCGCTCTGATTCTCTTCGCGGTCCGGCTTTACGGGACCACGGAGAAGGGCGGGCCCGCCCTGGCGAAGGCCCAGCTGGGCGTCCCCATTATCGGCAGCGTGGTCCGCATGTCCAACGCCAGCCAGTTCGCCCACACCATGAGCATGCTCCTGACCGCCGGAATGCCGATTTTACAGGCCATCGAGGTGGCGGGCAAAACCATGTCGAACCAGTGCATGTCCCGGGAGGTCCTGGGCACGCTCCCCGGCGTGGAGGGCGGGCGGACCCTGGGGGAGTGCATGGCCTACGCCCGGGAGCTGCCCCCCATGCTGGTGCAGATGACCTCCGTGGGCGAATCTACGGGCTCCATGGAGGAGACGCTGAAGGTGCTGGCAGCCTACTACGACAACGAGACGGACCTGAAAACCAAGCGGGCCATCGCCCTGCTGGAGCCGTCTATCATCATTGTTCTGGCGGTGCTGGTGGTGCTGATCCTGTTCGCGGTCTATCTGCCCATGTTCAGCATGTACGGCAATATGTAAACGGTATTCTGAGCCCACGCCAACCCGGGCTCTGGGTATAGAAACTTCTATGAATTTGAAAGAGAGGTACCTACTTATGGAAAATCTGAAAGCCAAGCTGAAAAAGCAGGGCGGCTTTACCATGGTCGAGCTTCTGATCGTGGTGGCCATCATCGCCATCCTGGTGGCGGTGTCGATTCCGATGATGAACAATGCCCTGGAGCGGTCCCGGCATGCTGTTGACCAGGCCAATATTCGTGACGCAATTGGCCTGATTTCCGTTGAGTATACGACCAATCCCGATGCTTTTGAAAACGGAAAGAGCTATTATTACTGCGTGGAAAAAGATACTCACCAGGGGTATTTAAGTGAAACTAAAAATGACAACACCACCCCAGCCAGTGCTGCGTGTACCTGCGACGGTAGTGAAAATGCAGGGGACCTCTTTGTGGAACTTGTGCCTCCGGATACTGTTAGTGTTGGAGAAAAACCGACAATCAAGGTCAGCTGGACGTTTAGTGATACCGATGGGACGGGCAAGAATTCTACTGATAGTCCTACTGAACCTTCCAGTGGCTCTGGCGGCTAATCTCCACAGACATATCCACCCCCACCCCCTCCGGGTTGGCGCAGGGCGGGGGGAATCGGACGCCCGCAGACGCGGGCGCCCTCCAGAGCCTCCGGGAACTCCCGGGGGCTGTGGAGGGCGGAACAAAAAAGCCCCCCTTACGGGGGGCGGGCGGTCAGCCTCGGAGGTCTTCCTGGAGCTGCTGCTTCAGCTTCGCGATTTCTTCCAGCACCTTTTCCGGCGTAGGCGCTTCCTCCGCCCGCTCCAGGGCGGCAATGAGCTGGCGCAGATGGCTCTTGAACTGCAAATCGGTCATACCTTCTTCCATGACAGCACCCCCCTTTTCATTATTTTACCACGCGCAAGCCCCGATATCAACTTGACGATCCGTAAATTTTGTGTTACACAGCTCCCAGGAGACGGCCTCCGCGCCGCCCTGACCTTCCTGCGCCGCCCTACCCTCCACCCACACCCTCCGGGCCGCGCCGCGGAGACCGGGACGGCGCGGAGAACGCCCCCTGCGGAGCAATCCCCAAAAAGGAGACTCTATGGAAGAACAACTCTTGACGGCCTACCTCTGCTTCTGGCTGGCCGTCCTCGGCGCGGTTCTGGGCAGCTTCCTGGACTGCGCCGCCTCCCGCTGGGCGGCGGGGGACCCCCATCCCTTCGCCGGGCGGTCCCGGTGCTCCTCCTGCGGGCATGCCCTGGGGGCCCGGGATTTGGTCCCGGTGTTCAGCTTCCTGCTTCGCCGGGGGCGGTGCCGGTACTGCGGGGCGGGAATCCCCGCCGGGTGCCTGGCCGCAGAGCTGGCGGGGGCGGCGGTTTTCGCGTGCCTGGGGGCGCGCTTTGGGTGGACGCCGGAGCTGGGGCAGTGGCTGGTATGGGCGGCGCTGCTGCTGGCCCTGAGCCTGACGGACTGGGCCAAGCGGATCATCCCCGACAAGCTGCTGCTTGCGCTGGCGGCGAACCGGGCGGTCTGGTTTTTCGTCCTGGGCCACGGGGCCCGGGAGGCGCTGGAGGCGGCGAAGGCCCTGGCGGTCCCGGCGGCGCTGCTGGCGCTGGTGCTGGCGATGGAAAAGCTCCTGGGCCGGGAGGCCATGGGCGGGGGAGACGTGAAGCTCCTGGCGGTCCTGGCGCTGTACCTGGGCTGGGCGGAGCTGTTTCTGACGCTGCTGGCGGGCTGTCTGCTGGGCCTCCTGTGGGCGGCCCTGACCGGCGGGAAAACGGGGACCGCCATGCCCTTCGGGCCGTTTCTGGCGGCGGGGGCGGTGCTTACGGTATGCTGCGGCGGGCCGGTGCTGGACTGGTACTTCGGCCTGCTTTAAGAGAAGGAGGAACGTATGGGAAAAACGAGGCTGGGATTCGACATAGGCAGCAGCAGCCTGAAAATCGCGGTGCTCCGGGGGAGCGAGACCCGGATTGAGGAGGTCCGCCTCCCGGAAAATATGGTGGACGGGACAGGGGCCATGATCCTGCCCCACGCTTTCGCGCAGTTTTTGAAGCAGGCGAAAAAGGAGCTGTCCCTTCCCCGGGGCGAGGCGGCGCTGGCGCTGCCCCCCAGCCAGGTGATCTGCCGCCTGGTGACCATGCCCCGGATGACCACGGAGCAGCTTTTGCTGAACCTGCCCTATGAGTTTTCGGACTTCATCCAGGGCGTGGCGGACCAATACCACTGCGATTACGCCGTCTGCGCCCCCGCCGAGGGGGACGACGAGGCCCAGGGCGTGCCCATGATGGCGGCGGCGGCGGCGAAGCAGACCCTGGCGGAGTACACCCGGATCTTCGCCCAGGCGGGCCTCCGGCTGAAACGGGTGCTGCCCCAGGAGATGGCGCTGATCCAGCTCTGCCAGGCCCGGGGCGCGGGGGCGGACGAGTTCTGCTTCGTGGACCTGGGGCACCAGTTCACCCGGATTACGGTCATCTGGCGGGACCGGGTCCAGGCCACCCGGCAGATTGCCCTGGGCGGACGGAACCTGGACGTCATCGTGGCAAACGAGATGGGGGTGGACCCCTTCCTGTCCAACACCTACAAGGCGTCGAATTTCCAGAACGTCCTCACGCTCCCCGCCGTGGCGGAGGTGTGCGAGCGCATCGCCGTGGAAATTTTGAAGGTCATCAACTTCTATCAGTTTACATACCGCTCCAGCAATCTGGGCGGCGTCTACCTGGTGGGCGGCGGCGCGGCGATGGAATTGCTGCGGCAAAGCATCGAAAGCACGGTGGGCCTGCCCCTGCTGGACCCGGCGGACCTGCTGCCGGAGGCCGGGCAATCCGCCTCCGCGGGCGTGTTCGCCGCCGGCGCGGCCATGGGAGGGAAATGAGATGAGCAAACGAAAAGCGGCCTATCCCGCCAAGCGGTCCATGAACCTCTTCTACAAGCCCGACCGCACCACCAAGCCCGCAACCATCGCCCTGTACGTGCTCTTCGTGCTTGTGTGCCTCCTGGGGCTCGGCAAATTCCTGGTGTATGACGTCTGGGTGGAGACCACGGAGGCCCAGCGGGCCCTGACGGCGGCGGAGGAGCAGCTGGAGGGCGTTTTGCTGGAGCTGACGGACTACAGCGAGGTGTGGGAGCGCTACAGCCGCTATTCCGCCACGGAGGAGGAGCGGGACCTCATCGACCGCATGGAGGTCCTGGCCCTGCTGGACGAGGCCGTGGGGACCACGGCGGTCATGGACGCCGTTTCCATCGGCGGCAGCACGGTCCAGCTCCAGTTTTCCGGCGTGACCCTGGCCCAGACCGCCCAAATCGTCAGCGCCCTGGAGGCGTCTCCCATCGTGGCCTATACCATGGTGAACACGGCGGCCACAACGCAGTCGGAGGGCGCTCCGGCGGACGACAGCGCCCCGGTCCAGGCCAGCGTGCTGATCCAGCTGCAAAAGGAGGTGTCCCAATGAGGAGGCAACTGACCACCCGGGAGTGGATGCTCCTGGCCTTGCTGGGCGTCATTCTTCTGGTGAGCGGCTACATGCTGCTGTTCTACATCCCCCAGACCACCGAGCGGGACCGCTGCATCGGGGAAACGGAGGCGTGCCGGACGGAGATCGAGGCCGCCCGCCTCCGCCTGGAGGAGAAGCGCCGGATGGAGCGGGAGCTGGAGGCCCTCTTTTCCGCCGAGACCCCGCCCCTGAGCATCGCCGATTACGACAACCTCCAGCCCGTTATGTTCGAGCTGAACTCCATCCTGGCCTCCACGGCGGACTACAGCCTGTCCTTCAGCACTGTGGACGCCTCCCAGGCCATCGTCCGGAGGAGCATCTCCATGTCCTTTACCACCGGGAGCTACGAATCCGCCAAGGCGGTGCTCCAGCAGCTTCACGACAGCGCCTTCCGCTGCATGCTGGACAGCGTGAACATCAGCATCGGCCAGGGGGAGCGGGACACGGTGCTGGTCAGCGGGAACATTGTGTTCTTCGAGTACCAGGCGGAGCCCCGGCCATCCGAGGGGACGGCCTGAGAAAATGAAAAAGAGGCCCGGAGGAAGCTCCTCCGGGCCTCTTTTTGTTGGGTCAGCCGTTGAGCTTTCCATTGCACTTTGCCAAAAACTTCTCGTTTCCGATAATGGCCCGGGTGTGGCTCCCCTTTCCGATGGGGCCCTTCTCGTCCCAGGCGGAGACCTGGAAGTCCACCATCCGGCCGTTCTCCGACACGGCGGTGATCTCCGCCTCGGCGAAGACCTTCATGCCGATGGGGGTGGGGGCGTCGTGGCTGATGTCCAGACGGGTGCCCACGCTGCCCTGCCCCTCCTCCAGGAAAGACTGGAGGACAGTCATGGCGGCGTTTTCCATCATGGCGGCCATGAAGGGCGTGCCGAACACCGGCAGGGCGCCGGAGCCGATGGCCTCGGCGGTGAGCTCCCGGGTGACGGTCTGCTCCAGGCGGCATTTCGTTCCAATCACGATCATAAAGCGGTCCTCCTTAAATTCCCAATTCCGTCCAAAGATCGTTGTACAGCTTCCGGGTCTCCATGGGCAGGACCAGGTACGCCTCGCAGCGGTCCAGCACCTCCTGGGGCGCGGCGATGATGTCGTAGACCTCCTGGCCCAGCTCCTCCCCGTACAGCTCCTCGTAATAGGCGGGATACTGCTCCAGCGCCTCCTGGTTGGGGGAGGCGTACCAGAGATAGTCCATGTTGGCGAGGTTCGCCTCCGTGGAGGCGATGAAGTTGATCCACGCCATGGCCTCGTCATAGTGGGCCGCGTTCTTCAGCACGCACATGGCGTCCATGAACCAGTTGGAGCCCTCCTCCGGAATCACGAAGCGCAGGTCCTCGTTGTTGTCCAGCATGGTGAGGTAGTCTCCGGCGTAGTATGCGCCGATGGCGGCGTTGCCGCCCTCCAGCTTCTGGAAGATCTCGTCCATGACGAAGGACTGGTACACGCCCCGGTTCTTGGCGTCCTTGAGGAGCTGGAACGCCTCCCGCAGCTCCGCCTCGCCGGTGGTGTTCAGGGAATAGCCCAGGTAGCTCAGGGCCGTGGCCATGGCGTCCCGGGAGTTGCGGAACATCAGCACGTTTCCGGCGTATTGATCGTCGAAGAGGGCGGACCAGCTGGTGATGGGCTCCTCCACCATGGTTTCGTTGTAGATAATGCCCACGGTGCCCCAGGCGTAGGGGACGGTGTAGCGCTCCTGGGGGTCGTAGGTCAAGCCCTTGAAGCGGTCTGAAATCAGGGCGTAATTGGGGATCTGGCTGTAGTCCAGCTCCGCCAGCATGTCCTCCTCAATGAGCTGGGAGATCATGTAGTCGGAGGGGACCACCACATCGTAATCCCCCGCGCCGCTTTTCAGCAGGGAGTAGAGGGCCTCGTTGCTCTCGGCGGTCTGGTAGTT
>ERZ779629.813-NODE-813-length-11770-cov-4.053777_pt1 | contig 11770 bp, 8 predicted proteins | sample MGYA00514192_ERZ779629 | MGnify/ENA primary metagenome ERZ779629 (study PRJEB29562, sample SAMEA4376709) | mouse gut metagenome | isolation source: Cecum | study: EMG produced TPA metagenomics assembly of the A DSS colitis mouse model was used to assess the... | reverse complement strand
TCTGGAGGAGACTTTGGAAAAAGAGAGGGAGAGCCTTAAGTCCCTTGCCGGAATAGGAGAGGAACGGGAACGCTTAGAGGGCGGCAGGCTGACCAGAGAAGAGCAAAAGAGGACCCTGCATCGGTACAATACGGAGTTTGGGGAGGACATCCGAAAACACCGTGATATGGAGCAGCACATAGAAAAATGCAGTGGGGAAGAGGAGACTCTTTTGCGGGAGACAGCCCGGATCAAGGGGCGGATGGAAGCCTTGGAGGGAAGGGACACCATGCTTTCCGGGGTGGAGAACGCGTGGAGGAGGCTGAGAGAGCAGGAGAGGCTGCTGGAGAGAGCCAGACGGGAGCAGGAGGAGACGGACAAAAAGGCCGTGGAACTCTCAGAGACTCTGGCAGTCCTGCGTTCTCGTGAGGAAGCCCTGCAGGCTGAGACCGAGGGACGCAAAAAGGAGCAGGAGAGGCGAAAGGATGCCAGAGAGGAAGAGGTATCCTGCAGACATAGGCTGGAGGAAGAGGAGCGAAAAAGGGAACAGCTGCAGGATCAGGCAGAAGGGCTGAAGGCTTCCCAAGAGCTTGTGGAGACTCTGGAGAAGGAATATGTGGAGGCGAGGGGAAGGGCTGAGACTTGTGCCGGTCGTCTGCAGGAGTTCAAGAAGCGCTGGGATCAGGTGAAAGATGCGGAAGTTGAGCTTGTCTTTCTTCAGCAGAAGAAAAAGGAGCTTGAAAATAGGCAGGAGCTGTTGGAAGGAATCGTTCAGGAGCAGGGGGCTCTTGAGGAGCTTGAGGAAAAGCTGCTGACGGCCCAGAGAGGCTACAAGGATGCCGAAGAGAGGCGGCGGGAGCTGCATGGCGCATACGGGGATATGGAAGGGCGGTTTCTGACCGCTCAGGCCGGGCTTTTGGCAAGAGATTTGCAGGAGGGGGAGCCTTGCCCCGTCTGCGGCTCAAAGCATCATCCGCTTCCTGCCAGAGCGCTGGAGACCGTGCCGGACAAGGGGGATCTGGAGCAGCTGAAGAAAAAGCTTTCCCTTGCGGAAGCGGATGCGGCCCGGCGCAGCGCCGATGCAGGTCATCTGGCGGAACGGCTGTCAGAGCAGCGAAAGACGGTGACGGAAGCGGCGAAAAGGCTGTTTTGGGATTACGGAGGAGAATCTGAGGATCTGCAGCGGAGGGCGGCGGAAGAGACCGCAAGGCTGCGGCAGGAATTTTCCGGGGCGGAGGAGGCTATTAATAAGGCCGTTCAGGAGTGCGGGGAGAAGAAAGAACTGGACAGCCTGATCAAGAATCAGGAGGCTCGGCAAAAGGAGCTGGATGAAAAGCTGCAGGATGCCAGACGGGAATGGAGCGCGGCGGGGGGACAGCTGGAGGAGAGAAAGAGGCAGCTGGACAGATTCATTCTGGAGCTTGGGCTTACACGGGAACCGGACGAGGACTGGCAGGAGAAGCAGGAGAGGGCTTTCAAATGTCTGCAGGCTGGATGCAATCAGTGGCGGAGCCGATTGGAACTGGCGGAGAAGGAGAGGAGACTGCTGGAGGAGCTGGAGGCTGCCGCAGCCAGAGGGGAAGAGGAAAGAAACAGGCTGGCTGGGGAGATAGCAGAAAAGAGTGAGCAGGCAGCCGGCCTGCGGGGCATTATGGAGACTGCGGGAAGGCAGCTGGAAAGAGAGGCAAAAAAGGCACAGGATATGCTCAAGGAGGCTTGGGAGCTGACGGGAAAGGGCACCCTGCAGGGGGCGGTGAACTGCCCGGCAGAGTGCTTGGAGGCGCAGGATGAAGAAGCAGAGTCTGTCTTGGGGGCTTTGGCCCGGTGTCTGGAAGCGCTTGCGGCAACGGGCCTTACGCTCAGAGGGGAGGCTGAAGAAAGACGGCGTCTGGAGGCGGATGAGAAACAAAAGGAACAGGAGCTGGCGGCCGCACAAGAGCAGAAAAGGGAGTCGGAGAAGCTTCTGGAGGGCATCAGGGGCAGGCTTCTGGAGAGAGCCAGACTGCTTTTCGAGAGTCTTTGGGAGGTTTCTGATCTTTTGGAGAAGATGCCCGATTGGGAAAAAGGGAATGGGCGGCAGTGGATATCTGTCCTAAAGAAGGAGGACTGGCAGCAGTGGACGGCCATTCTTGAGAACGAGAGCGTTTTGCTGGAGGCCGCTGCCTTGGGGGAGGCAGCAGTGGCGGCAGAGCTTGCTTTTTTGGATAGGGCGCTGCATGACAGCGACGGGAGGATGCAGGAAAAACGGCGTCTGGAGAAGCTGGTACCGGAAAGGGAAAGCTGCCTCGGAGGACTTGACAAGGATGTCCGCAGGCTGGAGACGGAGCTGGCCGCAAAAACAGCGGAAAACGTTGGCCAAAAGCAAAGAATCGCCGCCATGGAAGATGAGCTCAACTTCAGCAATAGAGACGAGATAGAGGAGAGGGTAATTGATCTGCGGCGGTGCAAATCGGAACTGGAGGATGGTCTGGTAAAGGCGCAGCAGGCTTGGCAGGACTGTCATACAAGAGATGAGAGGCTTGCCGCCGCAATCCATACGCTGGAGCAGCAGCTTGGGGCTGCCGGCGAAGCGGGATCCGTCAGCGAGGAGGAGGTTCTGGCCAGAAAAGAAAAATGGCAGCAGGAGAGGAGGGAACTGAACGGGAGACGGGACAAAAAAAACGCCGCCTTTACAAGCAATCAGGAGATCCTGCGCAGAGTTCGGGAACGGTATGCGGATATAGCCGAAGTGGAGGGAGAATATGTCTGGATGAAGGCGCTTTCGGACACGGCCAACGGAAAGCTTTCCGGGAAACGCAAGATCGAGCTGGAGACCTATATTCAGATGACGTATTTTGACAGAATCATAAGGAGGGCGAACCTTCGGTTTCTGGAGATGAGCGTAGGGGAGTATGAGATTGCAAGAGAAGAAGAGGGGGATAACCAGAAGAAGACGGGACTGGGGCTTAGTGTCATAGACCATTATAATGGAAGCTGCCGCAGCGTGAAGACTTTGTCGGGAGGAGAGTCCTTTCAGGCCTCGCTGGCGCTGGCTCTGGGACTGGCGGATGAGATACAGTCCTACGCAGGAGGGATTCGGATGGACTCCATGTTCGTGGACGAGGGATTCGGCTCGCTGGACGAGGAGGCTCTGGCGCAGGCCATGAAGACGCTGCTGCTCCTTACTGAGGGGAATAGGCTGGTTGGGATCATATCCCATGTCCCGGAGCTGAAGGAGAAGATAGACAAGAGAATCATCGTCACAAAGGAGCGGGGAAAGGACGGCGTGGGCAGCAGGGTCAGACTGTCTATCTGACACTTCGGGAGGACATAGACTTGAAAGGCGTATCGGAAAAGACGCGACTGGTGAAGAGGTGATTGCGGCTGCAAGACTGGCGAATGGAGAAGACTTTGCAATGAAAATAGCCTATTGACAAAATTCATATGAAAGGGTATACTTGAGAATAAGTTAGCGGTTACTAACACCAGTAACCGCTTTTATAAAAGACGGAGGTTAGCAATTACTAACCATTTCCTGTATATGAAATGAGGAACTGTATTATGATGATTAATAAAAAACTGATTGGGATTGTCAGTGAAAGTAAAAAATATGTGGCGGGGAATGTGGCGGCGCAATGGTGTTCCCTAACAGCCAATATTGGGATAATGACGGCAGTAGCAGGTCTGCTGGAATCCCTTTTTCTGGAAGCAGCAGATATAAACAGTATTTTTGCCACTGCAGCACTAGCGGCTGCCGCGGTTTTTATCCGTTTCGTATGTACAGTGCTTTCAAGCCGTATGGGATATCTCTCATCGAAATCGGTCAAGAGAACGTTACGTGGAAAAATTTATAGGAAACTTCTGCAGCTTGGCGTTTCCTATAGGGAACAGATTCAGACCTCCGAAGTAGTACAGGTGGCAGTAGAGGGAGTGGAGCAGCTGGAAACATATTTCGGCGCCTATCTGCCTCAGTTCTTTTATGCCGTGCTTGCGCCGCTTACTCTGTTTGCCTATTTGTGTTTTATCAATGTGCCGTCCGCCCTTGTACTGCTTGTCTGCGTGCCTCTGATACCTATATCCATCGCGGCTGTGCAGACATGGGCGAAAAAACTGCTGTCAAAATACTGGGGGCAGTATACGGCGCTGGGAGATACTTTTCTGGAGAACCTGCAGGGGCTTACGACGCTGAAAATTTACCAGTCTGACAGTTTTAAAAATGAGGAAATGAACCGCGAGGCTGAAAAATTCCGTAAGATTACCATGAAAGTGTTGGGTATGCAGCTGAATTCGATTACGATTATGGATCTGGTGGCATACGGAGGCGCCGCGCTTGGCGTGGTTATGTCTGCCATACAGCTTCGGGCAGGGAATGTCTCTCTTTCCGGCAGTCTTTTGATTATACTGGTTTCAGCAGACTTCTTTATCCCCATGCGGCAGCTGGGCAGCTTCTTTCATGTAGCAATGAACGGTATGGCGGCAAGCGAAAAGATTTTTCGTCTGCTTGATCTGCCGGAACAAGAAGTTAGAACAGAAACATTTCCGGTGGATTGTTCTATTGTCTGCGCTGATCTGCACTTTTCATATGGGGGAAAGGGCAGGGAAGATTCAGGCCAAAGTCTGACAGATACAGAAAGAGAAGAAATTCTGCGAGGGATTCATATGGATATCCCGATGGGGAGCTTTGTTTCCATTGTGGGAGAGAGTGGATGCGGAAAGTCCACCGTGGCTGCGATCCTCATGGGGAGGAATCAGGGATATTTCGGTTCGGTGAAGATTGGCGGCAGAGAGTTGAAGGAGATACAGGAAAACGATCTGACGAAAAACATTACTTATGTCAGCCATCAGAGTTACTTATTTAAAGGTACTGTCCGGGATAATCTCTATATGGGAAAGCCGGATGCGTCTGAAAGGCAGCTGTGGACAGTCTTGGAACGTGTAAAGCTGGCCGACTTCCTGAGGGCTGATAAGGGGCTGGACACGCCTCTTCTGGAATGTGCCTCGAATTTTTCCGGCGGCCAGCGCCAGAGGCTTGCGCTTGCGAGGGCATTGCTCCATGACAGTCCTATCTATATTTTTGATGAAGCCACTTCTAATATTGATATGGAGAGCGAGAATAATATTATGCAGGAAATTCATAAGCTTGCCGGAAGCAAGACAGTGATATTGATTTCGCATCGTCTGGCAAATGTGACAGTCTCGGACAATATTTATGTTATGGAGCGGGGAGAAATTGTGGAAAGCGGATGTCATGGGGAGCTGCTGGCGAAGGGCGGCGTTTATGCAGGGCTTTGGAACACGCAGCAGTATCTTGAAAATTATGGAGGAAGAAACCAGAGGGCATCCATGTATGGACATCCTGCTAATGTAGAGGGCCAAAGAAGAAAGGACGGTGCAGAGACATGAAAAGACGGAGCGGTTTTACAGTCGTGGGAAGGCTGATAGGCCTTGTGCGCCCTCTGGCCGGTTTTATGGCTCTTGCGGTCATTATGGGGCTGGTCGGACATTTATGTGCCTCTTTTATCACGATTTTGGGTGGGTATGCAGTTCTTGGCCTATTGGGTCTTGATACAGTCTTCCGATTGGAAGCTATATTTGCGTGTGTGCTTATATTTGCCGTACTACGGGCAGTCTTAAGGTATGCAGAGCAATCCTGCAACCATTTTATTGCATTTAAGCTTCTGGCCCTTATCCGGGATAAGGTATTTAGGGCATTGCGCCGGCTTGCCCCTGCAAAGCTGGAGGGCAGGGACAAGGGGGATTTGATTTCCGTTATTACCTCGGATATCGAATTGCTGGAAGTGTTCTATGCGCATACGATATCGCCGGTGGCGATTGCGTTTCTGTATACAGTGATTCTGTGTCTGTTTATCGGTTCTTTCCACCCTTTGCTTGGAATTCTGGCGCTTTTTGCATATCTGGCGGTAGGGGTTGCGATTCCGCTGGTCACATCCGGATTTAGCGGGAAGGCCGGGCTTCAATTCCGCACCGGGTCAGGGGAATTAAGCGGGTTTGTGCTTGACAGCCTGCGAGGGCTTTCCGAGACGCTGCAATATGGACAGGGGGAGAAACGCCTTGTGCAGATGGGGGAAAAGACAGCTGCCCTTTCGGAAATAGAAAGCCGGATGAAGCGTACTGCAGGAAGGAATATGGCAGCTACAAATACCCTGATCCTTGGGTCTGGCCTTGCGATGCTGTTTTTGGCGGCAGCGTTATATCAAGAGGGGGCCATAGATTTTGCAGGTGCGCTGATTCCGACAGTCGCCCTATTCTCATCTTTTGGGCCGGCCGTGGCGCTGGCAAATTTGGGCAGCGCGCTGCAGAATACCTTTGCGGCGGGAAACCGTGTGCTGGATATTCTGGAAGAAACTCCTGCCGTGCGTGAGGCGGCAGGAGAAGGGGAAATTGTGTTTGAAGGCGCTTCTGCTGAAAATGTCAGATTTTCTTATGGGGAGGAAACGATTCTTGGCCGGGTATCCCTGCAGATACCCGAAGGGAAAACCGTCGGGATCATCGGAAAAAGCGGCAGCGGGAAATCTACGCTCTTAAAGCTGTTCATGCGATTCTGGGATGCTGACGAAGGGGAAATCAAGGTTTCGGGCAGGGACATCCGCAGGATAGATACGTCGAATCTGAGAGATATGGAAAGCTTTATGACACAAGAAACGCATCTGTTCCATGACAGCATAAGGAATAACCTGCGGATTGCCAAACTGGATGCATCGGAGAAGGAAATTGAGGAAGCATGCCAAAAGGCCGCCATCCATGACTTTATTATGGAGCTGCCGAGGGGGTACGATACGCCGGTAGGGGAGTTGGGAGATACGCTTTCCGGAGGGGAAAGGCAGAGGATTGGGCTTGCAAGGGCATTCCTGCATGATGCGCCCTTCCTGCTTCTGGATGAGCCGACCAGCAATCTTGATAGCTTAAACGAAGCTGTCATACTGAAATCTCTGTGCGAAGGGCAGAACGGGAAAACGGTTGTATTGGTTTCGCATAGGCCGTCCACCATGCGGATTGCTGACATTGTCTATTGCTGTGAGAAACAAACCATACAGCCGTGCCTGCACGGATATTTGGCGACTGCCGCAAGAGCCGAAGACGCGCTAGGGACTTGGGAAGTAGAAAGTTTGTCGCAGACAGGAGGGATGAGTTGACGCATAAGGATATCAATGCAAAACGGGAAAGGGAAAAGGCGATGGTGTCGGAGATGATCGCGCTATACTGCAGGAAAAGGCATGGAAGTAAAAAAGGACTTTGTAGTGAATGTGCGGTTCTTGACGCTTATGCAAGAGCAAAGAGCGAAAGATGCCCGTTTATGGAGACCAAAACATTTTGCTCCAACTGTAAGATTCACTGCTATAAACCGGAAATGAGGGAAAAGATTCGTGCAGTCATGCGGTTTTCGGGTCCGAGGATGATGTTCCGTCATCCGGTGATGGCAGTGCGCCATGTGCTGGAAGTGAAAAAAGAAAAAAGACGATTGGAGATGTGTGATGAAGTTTAAAAAATTTTTATACGTTATACTGGGATGTTTCGGCGTTGCAATGGGAGCCTTGGGCGTAGTTCTCCCCCTGCTGCCGGCTTTTCCTTTCCTTCTTCTTGCAGCATTCTGCTTTGCACGGAGTTCAAACAAGCTGCATAGCTGGTTTACCGGGACAAAACTGTATAAGAATAATCTGGAAAGCTATGTGAACGGCAGGGGCATGACACGGAAAACGAAGGTCAAGATCATGGTTATGGTGACGGCGCTGATGTCGATTGGATTCATTATGATGGATCAGGTTCCGATAGGGAGGTTTGTGCTTGCCGGTGTGTGGATGTTCCATATTCTTTATTTTATATTTGGCGTCAAGACTAAAGGCAAGCAGTGCTAAGCGTGTATTAATGTGTATATAAAAAGCCGTACTGGAAATTGGCTGGTATTTCAAAGGCGTTGGGATTTCAGGCTTAACGCCTTTTATGGCTTTAATAACGATAGGATGCATTTTTTCATGGCCTCATAGCTTTGAGGGCTGATGTCATGTTCCATTTTACAGGCATCGGTAGCGGCAATTTCAGGATCTACGCCTAGATGAACCAGCCAGTCTGTCAGCAGATTGTGGCATTCATAGACTTTTTCTGCAATTTCTTTCCCTGCTTCTGTCAGACTGATATATCCGTCGCTAGATACGGTAATGTAGCTTCGGTTCTTGAGGTTTTTCATTGCGACACTTACGCTGGGTTTTGAAAAATCAAGTTCGTTAGCTACATCTATAGAGCGCACGGCAGATAATCGCCTGCTCAGAATCAAAATAGTTTCTAAATAATCTTCGAGAGATTCCTCTGATCTGTGTTGAATATATCCCATAATTTTTCTCCTCAAACTGATTTATAGTCGTATTTTAACACTTAGGTAAATGCATTTCAAGGTTTTTGCTTACAAGGTACAGATCTGGGAGTTGGAGTTTTCTGTTCAACGGAATCGGTTTGATTTGCCCGCTGGGGGAATTCCCACTTTTGTCCTTGCTGGTTTACGGCTTTTGGGCTATAATAGACATGATGGGACAGCCCTTGGGGAAGAAGACAGCCCAAGGGCTGTTATGATGTAAAGGAGCCCGCAGAAGCGGGCGGACGGGAGCGGGAATGGAAGAGGTCATGGAATCGATCTACAATGATAAAATGCAGTTTGCAGTGCTGATAGATGCGGACAATATCAGCTCAAAATACGCGGTCACCATATTCGAGGAGCTTGAGAAATATGGTCTTACCAGCTATAGGCGCATCTATGGCAACTGGTCCAAGAGCAACGGCTGGTCGGAGGGAGTGCTGCTGGAGCATTCCATCATGCCCGTGCAGCAGTTCTCCTATACGACGGGAAAAAACGCCACGGACATGGCCATGGTGATTGATGCTATGGACATCCTCTACAAGAATAAGGTGCAGGGTTTCTGTCTGGTTACCAGCGACAGCGACTTTACCAGACTGGCCATGCGGCTTAGGGAGGAGAACATGTTCGTGCTGGGCATGGGGGAGTCCAAGACGCCTCTGGCCCTCACACGGGCCTGCAACAAGTTCATCCACCTGAATCTGGTGGCGGAGCAGAATATAGGAGAGAGCATATCTCTGGGAGAGAGGGTTGTTTCGGGAGACCGGACATCCGCAGGGGAGAAAACTTACGGGGAAGGAAAGCCTGCCAGAGGAAGCTGGGAGGGCGCCGAGGCGGAGGAGTACGTGACCTCCATCTCCGAGGTGCGGCAGGTGATTCTGACGCTGATCAACGACAACGGCGGGCAGGTGGATCTGGCCCAGCTGGGGAATCGGCTGAACGACAAGTTCACGGACTTCGATGTCCGCAACTATGGATACTCGAAGCTGAGCACCATGATCGATCAGGAGCTGCCTGATCTGAACATCAAAAAGATCAGCAGCCAGTATTATGTGGAGAGGCGGTCCATGCTCACCAAGGAGGAGCTGGAGCAGGAGATCTGCCTTATGATCGAAAAAAACGGCGGTATGGTGGAGAACCTTGCCAGCCTCAATGACGAGCTGCACAAAAAATACAAGCAGCTGGATTTCAAGCAATTCGGCTACAGCAGGATATCCAGCTTCCTGCGCAGTCTGAAGTCGGTTACGGTGCATGAGAACGAGGTGTTTCTGAAGGGGAAGGGCGGCAGATAGCATCCTATTTGGATGGGAGAGAAATGAATTACGGACGGGACAGAAGGCATGGATTTCAATCTATTTGACTATATGCGAAGCAACAATATGGAGAAGGAAGCCCCTCTGGCTGCCAGAATGCGTCCTAGAACGCTGGAGGAGGTGGCGGGTCAGGAGCATATCGTGGGACAGGACAAGCTGCTCTATCGCGCCATCAAGGCGGATAAGATCAGCTCGGTGATCTTTTACGGGCCTCCCGGCACGGGAAAGACTACCCTTGCCAGAGTGATTGCCAATACCACCAGCGCGGAATTCACCCAGATCAACGCCACCGTGGCCGGAAAAAAGGACATGGAGGACGTAGTGGGAAAGGCAAAAGAGCTGCAGGGGATGTATGGAAGGCGGACGATTCTCTTCATAGACGAGATACATCGTTTCAACAAGGCCCAGCAGGACTATTTGCTGCCTTTTGTGGAGGACGGGACGGTGGTTCTCATCGGAGCCACCACGGAGAATCCCTATTTCGAGGTCAACGGCGCGCTGCTGTCCCGCTCCATAATCTTTGAGCTGAAGCCCGTTCCTCCGGAGGCGGTGCGGGAGCTTATCAAAAAGGCTGTCTATGATGTGGATAGGGGCATGGGAGCTTATGACGCCTCCATCGATGAGGATGCGCTGGATTTTCTGGCGGATGTATCCGGCGGGGATGTGAGGCATGCCCTGAACGCTGTGGAGCTGGGAGTCATGAGTACCGGACGCAGCGAGGACGGCAGGATTCATATCACGCTCCAAGTGGCTCAGGAGTGCATCCAGAGGAAGGCGGTTCGCTACGACAAGACGGGTGATAACCATTACGATACAATTTCCGCCTTCATCAAGAGTATGAGAGGCTCTGATCCGGATGCGGCGGTCTATTATCTGGCGAGGATGCTCTATGCCGGAGAGAATGCGGCTTTCATTGCCAGAAGGATCATGATATGCGCTGCGGAGGATGTGGGGAATGCGGATCCGCAGGCTCTGGTGGTGGCTGCCAGCGCCTCTCTTGCGGTGGAGCGGATCGGGATGCCGGAGGCCCAGATCATATTGTCTCAGGCAGCGGCCTACGTGGCCTGCGCTCCAAAGAGCAACGCCGGGTGTCAGGCTATCTTTCAGGCGATGGAGGCAGTGCGGGAGACGGGGAGCCTGCCGATTCCCGCCCATCTTCAGGACGCTCATTATAAGGGAGCGGCAAAGCTGGGACGGGGGACGGGGTACAAATATGCCCATGACTATCCCAATCATTATGTCAGGCAGCAGTATCTGCCCTATGAGCTGAACGGAAGAGAGTTCTACAAGCCTACGGGGAACGGCTATGAGGTGAAGATCCGGGAACATATGAGAAGGCTCAGGGAGGAGGCAGAATCCTGACCTTGGGAAAACCGACCTTGGGAAAAAGCTCCGGATGCCCATTGATGTATGGGCATCCGGAGCTTTTGTCAATCGTCTTCAGAAGAGCTGCTCCACCAGATATTGATAGATGTTCTGATTCTTTTCCTGCCAGTTGTCACAGACAGTCATAGCCATGGCCTCCGTGGGGACGGAAAGCTTGATGTCCGCCAGAGGCACGCCTTTTTCCGTCACTGTCAGATGTGCCTGATATTCTCCTACGGCCGGGAGGTAACAGTAATCACCGAGGACGGAGACTTCACTGCGGAGGCGGAAATTGTTTTCCCGGAAATAAGTGTCCACATCCTCCTTGATCCCATGATGGATGCGGTTCTGGAAGAAGCGCAGGGTCTCCCGTCCCTCCGGCGTGATGGAGAGATGCGTGCGGTTGCGGATGGTCTCGGAGGAGACGAGCCGCGCCTCCGTCAGCTCGCTGATGACCTGCTGCAGGGTCAGGTAGTCCGTATATTCCTTCTGCAGGATGAAGTCGCTCACCTGCGCATTGGTGATGGGAAAGGTGATGCGGCTCAGAATATAAAGTACAATTAACTTATAGAGGGTCAGCGTATCCTCCAGCATTCACTATCATCCCTTTCTTTTTTCGTCCGGCCTACTGTCATGCCATATTTCTGCACCATGTTATTTTCGCTTGGCGGTGCCGTTTTCACCGCGCTGCGCCATTCTTATCGCGCTGCGCCATTCTTATCGCGCTGCGCCATTCTTATCGCGCTGCGCCATTCTTATCGCGCTGCGC
>ERZ779629.810-NODE-810-length-11837-cov-9.916398_pt1 | contig 11837 bp, 13 predicted proteins | sample MGYA00514192_ERZ779629 | MGnify/ENA primary metagenome ERZ779629 (study PRJEB29562, sample SAMEA4376709) | mouse gut metagenome | isolation source: Cecum | study: EMG produced TPA metagenomics assembly of the A DSS colitis mouse model was used to assess the... | reverse complement strand
GAGATCATATCCCGCAACCCCCTCCCCAGCTTCCACCCCCAGGACCTTCTTGTGGGGCTGATCGGCGCGGCCTGCATCCGGGCGGCAGTCTACATCAAGGCCAAAAATGCCAAAAAATACCGCCACGGGGTTGAGTACGGTAGTGCGCGTTGGGGCAATGCCCAAGACATAGCCCCTTTCATTAACCCTAAGTTTGACCAGAACATTCTCCTGACGCAGACGGAGCGTATCATGGTGGGCCGCAATAAGATTCCCAAGTACAACATCAATAAGAATGTGCTGGTGATCGGTGGCTCTGGCTCCGGTAAGACCCGCTTCCATATTAAGCCCAATTTGATGCAAATGAACGCCAGCTATATTGTCACGGACCCGAAAGGTACAGTGGTCGAGGAATGTGGTAAAATGCTCCAACGTGGTGGATATGAGATTAAAATACTCAATACCATCAATTTTAAGCAGTCCATGAGATACAACCCATTCCGCTATATCTACTGCGAAAATGACATTTTGAAGCTGGTCAACTGCATTATGGAAAATACCAAGGGCGAGGACAGCAAGGGCGGTGAAGATTTCTGGGCTAAGGCCGAGGCGTTGTACTATCAGGCGTTGATAGCCTATATCTGGTACGAAGCCCCGGAGGAAGAAAAGAACATGACCACATTGTTGGAAATGTTAAACGCCTCAGAAGTGCGTGAAGATGATGAAAACTTCAAAAATGCCGTTGATTTGATGTTTGAACAGTTGCAACAGCGTGACCCCGAACACTTTGCCGTCAGGCAGTATGTCAAATACAAAATGGCAGCGGGTGTTGTATGCTCTAAAAGACTTCTTAATCAAGCGGTTGGGAAGTCTCTTAGAACACACAACCAAAACCGAAGAAAGGAGCGCAAGCTATGAGAAAAAACGAGAAAATCACAGCTCTGTACGAACGACTGAGCCGTGATGACTTTGGCAAAGATGATGACCAACAGCGTGAGAGCAATTCCATTTCCAATCAAAAGGCTATGTTGGAGGAGTTCGCCGCACGGCAGGGCTTTACAAACATTGTCCATTTCACGGACGATGGCATTAGCGGTACTTGCTTTGACCGTCCCGGATTTTTGGCAATGATGAAAGAAGTGGAATCTGGGAATGTGGAGTACCTGTGTATCAAGGACATGAGTCGCATGGGTCGTGACTATCTGAAAGTCGGTCAGATTATGGAAATACTGCGTCAGCGTGGCGTTCGCCTTATCGCCATCAATGACGGCGTGGACAGTGCCAGAGGGGACGATGATTTTACCCCTTTCCGCAACATCATGAACGAGTATTATGCCAGAGACACCAGCCGTAAAATCCGTTCCACTTTCCAGTCCAAAGGCAAGTCCGGCAAGCACCTCACAGGCACGGTCATTTACGGCTATCTCTGGAACGAAGACAGAGACCAATGGCTGGTTGACCCCGAAGCCGCAGAGGTGGTCAAGCGCATCTTTGCCATGACGATTGAGGGCTACGGTCCGTATCAGATCGCCAGCAAGCTGAAAGAAGAAAAAATCCTCATTCCGTCCGCTTACCTTGCCCAGCACGGCGAGGGCGTGAACAAAAACAAGACTTTCAAAGATGTGTACGGCTGGAGCTCTTCTACCATCTGCAACATTCTTGAAAAGCGTGAGTATCTGGGACACACCATCAATTTCAAGACCCGAAAGCACTTCAAGGACAAAAAAAGCCATTATGTCCCGGAGGACGAATGGACGATTTTCGAGAATACCCATGAGCCTATCATTGACCAGCAGACCTTTGACCTTGTGCAGAAAATCCGTGGGAATGTCAGACGCTACCCAGACGGCTGGGGCGAAGCAGCTCCCCTCACAGGCTTGCTTTATTGTGCCGATTGCGGCGGCAAGATGTATGTCCACCGCACCAACAACGGCAAGCGCATTTCTCAATACACCTGCTCACAGTACACCAAAGTTCCTTGCGGGACACTCTGCAAGACCCAGCACCGTATCAATGAAGATGTGGTACTGTCCCTCGTCTCTGAAATGCTGAAAGCCATTGCAGAGTATGCAAAGCATGATCGAGCCGAGTTTGTCCGTGTGGTGCAGGAAGCGCAGTCCAGCCAGCAGACGGCAGAGGTCAGGAAACAGCGGACACGCCTTGCCACCGCAAAGCAGAGAGTTTCCGAACTGGAAGTCCTGCTCTGCAAAATCTATGAGGATAACATTTTAGGCAAGCTGTCCGACAGCAGATACGCCTCTCTGGACGCTCAATACGAAAAGGAGCAGACCGAGCTTACCGCCGAAATCTCTGCTCTGGAAAAAGCTATCAAGAGCTATGAAAAATACGAAAAGGACGCTGACCGTTTTATCGCTCTGATTGACAAGTACGAGAACTTCGACAAGTTGACCATTGCCATGCTCAACGAGTTTATCGAGAAAATCCTTGTGCATGAGCGTGACCGCAAAGGCAGTATACAGACCACACAGGAGGTCGAGATTTACTTCAATTTTGTCGGTCGATTTGTTCCCCCCGCGTTTGGAGAAGTGGAGCTGACCCCGGAAGAATTAGAGGAAATCCGCAAGCGTGAGGAACGCAAGGACAGGCTTCATCAGAACTACTTGAAGCGGAAAGCCAGCGGAGCACAGAAGCGATACGAGGACAAAATCAAAAAGCGGAAAAAGGCAGAAATCGAAGCTAAGAAAGCCGCCATTCGTGCGGAGGATATTGCAAAGGGCGTGTTCGTTCCTGTATCACAGTTACCCGCACGAAAGCCAAAGAAAGGAGTACAGTCCGCATGAGAAGAATCATCGACAACAGCTGCAGACCGGAAAAGAAGCGACCCCATATCGGACATTACGGGCATTTGCGCAAAGCCTATCTTGAGGGCTACCGTCCCGACCTCTACGCCGCGCTTATCGTTAGTGAACAGCTCTATGAACATTGCGCAGAGATTGAGGATGCCGCCAGAAGCCGTCTTGACATTATCATTCCTCGACTTGCCGCAAGCGCGGGCGCAACAGAAGCTCTCAAAGCCCAAGACCCTATGAAATGGGTGAGGTTGATGAACGCTTGCAAGGCGCAAGCAGAGGAAGTTGTGAAGTTCGAGCTGATTTATGATTGAGGAGGTACAGCATGGATAACGGTTACATTGTGCGGTTTATTCGCAAGGACGACAAGCCCGTTGAAGAGTTCTTTTATCATACTTATGAGGAGGCGTTTGTTCACCTCGCACTTTTCCGTGATGATGATTCAGGAATATATAGGAGAATTGAGATTGTAAAGGCTGCTAATGATTCAAAACCTCTTACAACTTTGAAAACAGGTTAAAAAATGGGTGGCTCACTGGAATGTGAGCCACCCATTTTAGTTGAGAACTGTAAAATATAACGTTTGGTCAAATCTTCGTTCAGGGCTAAGATGCTGAATGTATCCGGGTTCAATAATGTCGTGAACCACAGTTTTGGGGAGAATTGGACGGACAATACGATCAGACGTAACGTATTTTCTCCACTTCGATCCCCCAATAGCAAACTCTTTATCCGTTTGATTGCCAAATGCCATTTGCCGATAAATATCAACCACGCGAATTTTCCCGGATTTGCTCAATTCCCACAGGCAACGAGCGAGCCGAGCGGATGCTCTCATGGGTCTGCTCATTGTCGTCGCGGCTGCATCGGAACCGTCCACAAAAAGGCGTGAAAATGCGTAGTCGCTCCATATTACTATGTCAAATGCTTGATCCGCAAGTTGAGGAGACTTTCCTTGCGTTTTCCAAACAGTTTGCATTAAAAGAGGCTTTTGATGCTGGTAGTATTCTTTCTGGAAAAGATTTATACTCTGACATAGTAGCGGCATCTTGTGGGTCATCTCATAATCGTTATCCCACATTTGAATAGAAGAACATGACTCTTCAAATATCTCTCGGATATGACGCGAATGATCTGCAACCGAGTCAAACATTCCTAACGCACAATATGATGTTGTGGCAGAGCGGATAACAAGTTCACATCCCCACTGTTCTTCTGGCAATTTGCTTGTTTGATCCGTTGGCAAAACAGTCAGTTTTACTTCGAGCGGCGACAGGAAGTGTCCCTCGGTGTCCTTTACAACGAGGTCGATTCCATCAATAGCATCAAATGAATATTGCTGATACGGTTCAAATACTGATTCAAAACTGAAATGCAAATCTGCCGGTTGCTTGTTACCACACCGAAACACTTCACGAATTGGTATTTCATCAGCGACCACACAGAGCTGACCATCTATACAGTCCAAGCGAATATAAATCGCAGGAATGTTGTTAGCCAGCATATAGCAAGCCGTAGCAGTTGGAAAACTTGAATTAAAACAGTTCTTTCCCCAGTGATCATCGACAGTTCGGTTGGAATGCTCAATTCCAAACAGTCCAGATGGCATAATTACTCACTCCTATCTTTTAGAAAATGGCGTCAACTACTTGACGCCAGCAGCGAACCTGATGTATAATAAATAAGGGTCATTCGACTGGATAGACCTATTTAGTTTATTTTACCACAGAGACTCCCAGAAAGAAAGGGGTTAATTATGAACGCCGTTGATCTTTTTGCTGGTTGCGGTGGATTATCTCTCGGTTTTCAAAAGCAGGGCTTTAATATCGTAGCCGCTTTTGAATGGTGGGATGCCGCTGTTAATTGTTATAGAGCAAATTTCTCTCACCCTGTGTTTCAAACAGATTTATCCAACGTTGCGGCTTCTGTAAAACAGATTCAGCCATTTCAACCGGATATTATTATCGGCGGTCCACCCTGCCAAGATTTCTCACACGCTGGGAAGAGAATAGAAGCAGGTCGAGCTGTGCTTACCGATGCATATGCAGAAATCATTGCAACAATCAAGCCTACCTGTTTCGTCATGGAAAATGTAGACCGAGCAAGAAACAGCAAAGCATACTCGGATGCACGAAAAACATTCAAAGAAGCTGGTTATGGTCTAACTGAGGTTGTGCTTGATGCAAGTCTATGCGGAACACCTCAACGAAGAAAAAGGTTTATTTGTTTTGGGATGCAAGGTGCGCAGGATGGGTTTGCGCTAAATGCGTTTTTGGAAGGGCAAGCTGAAAAACCGATGACGTTGCGAGACTATTTTGGAGATACTTTAGGATTTGAGTATTATTATCGCCACCCTCGCAATTATAGCCGTCGAGCCGTCTTTTCAATAGACGAACCAGCGCCAACAATGCGCGGCGTTAATCGCCCTGTTCCCAAAGGGTATCCGGGACACCCAAATGATGCCTGTGCTGTTACTGAGAAGTTACATGCGCTGACAACCCCAGAACGTGCTATGATTCAAACATTTCCCGCTGATTTCAAATGGATTGGTAGCAAGACAGATATTGAACAGATGATAGGAAACGCCGTTCCAGTCAACCTTGCCCAATATGTCGCAAAAATTGTAAAGACCGTTGTGGAGGCGAAAACGAGTGATTGAAGCCGATCAGTTTAAGAAATGGCTAAAGACTAACACCACATATTCAGACGCTGTTATTTGTGATACCGTGTCTCGTATCAAACGCGCAGACAACATTCTTGCATGGGATGATGCTGAAGTATATCAGTTCTACCTTGAACACAGCGATAGCTATAAAGCACTGTCCGTCTCTGTCCGCTCTCAGCTAAAGAAAGCAGTTGCACTCTACCACAATTATCGTACAGCGTTCTGCAAGAATTAAAATGGCTGACGTATTTGATAAAGACCAACGTTCTCAAATAATGCAAAAGGTTAAATCTCACGGCAACAAAAGCACTGAGATGAAATTGATCTCAGTGTTTTCGGCAAATAGGATTTCTGGATGGAGACGGAATTATCCAGTTAAGGGACATCCTGATTTTGTTTTTCTGAAAGAGAAAATCGCTGTTTTTGTGGACGGTTGCTTTTGGCATGGGCATGACTGCCGAAACACTAAGCCAGCCGATAATAAAGAGTATTGGGATAAAAAAAGAGAACAAAATATGCGGCATGATAAAGAAGTCACCGCTCTTTTCGAGTCTCGTGGCTGGATGGTTATTCGGATTTGGGAATGCGAGTTGCAAAAGAAGAACGCCAACCTTTTGATGAAAAAATTAGAGCCGTTGCTAACCCGAAAATCCCTTTAGGAACTAAAGGGCGCACTTCTATACTCTCTGTCGAGAGTAGTGCGTCCTGCGGAGCTTCATTCTCTGTCAGCAGAAGAAAACTGCTTGCCCTTGAATATTGCGTCACTTCGTCCCGTCAAGGGAGCTACACTCCCTTGCGACGCTTGCGCGTCTATCCCTTGTGGACTTGCCGTCCGCAAACGGTTTGAAAACCGTTCGCCGCCAGCAAGTTTGAGTAGCAGCATTGCGGAGGTTTGTTATATGGCAAGAAAGAGAAGAGTCAAGTCGGTCAAAACGGAACTTGTTAAAAAAGCTCGTGAGGCGATGCTTGCCGCCGTCCAGCTATACAATAATCCTCAAGTGACATTTAAGGCAGAAGCATTTATAACTTTAGCGGTAATTGGTTGGACATATATGCTTCACGCCTATTACAGAAGCATAGACGTTGATTATCGGTACTACCGCACAGCGGGCAAAAAGAAAACCTATGACAAGACCAAATACGGCGCGTATAAGCACTGGGAGTTAGAGCGATGCCTAAATGATGCCGCTTGCCCATTGGATTCAGAAACTACAACGAACTTGCGGTTTCTCATTGGAGTGCGGCATGAAATTGAACACCAGATGACAGATAAAATCGACGAATATCTAAGCGCAAAATTACAGGCTTGTGCGATAAACTTCGACTATTATATGTGCAAACTCTTTGGAAATAAATATAACCTGAGCAAAGAGCTTTCGCTTGCAATTCAGTTCTCCCCCCTTTCGCCAGATCAACGTGAAAACCTGCAAGACAATTTGCACATCACCAGTAATGTCAAAAACTTTGTCGTTGATTTTGAGAATGTGCTTTCAGAAGAAGCCCTTCGTAGTTCTCGTTATGCTTACCGTGTTCTATTTGTCCCTATAAGTGCAAAACGTCCGGGGCAGGCTGACCAAGTCGTTGAGTTTGTAAAAAGCGATTCACCTCTTGCAGAGGGCTTGGAAAAAACCTATGCTGTCATAAAAGAAACCGAGAAGCGGAAATATCTCCCCGGTGAAATCGTCAAGCTAATGAAAGAAAAGGGCTACGATAAGTTTTCCATCAACAAGAAGCATACTGAGTTGTGGAAATCTCGTGATGCAAAAAATCCCAAGTTCAGCTATGGGGTACTTGTTGCAAATACTTGGTACTGGTACGAAACGTGGTTCCGCGAAGTTGAAAAACATTGTGCCGCTCACGCAGTTGACTTAAAAAGTAAATAAGAGAACGCCGAGAATTAGACCGTTGACTTGCGCCGTGAGCGCACAAAGTCGGCGGTCTTTTTTTATCCCTAAAATCCAAAAAGGAGGTCAATTCCAATGACAAAACCGAAAACCATTGACCAGCTTCGAGCCGAAAAGGAACGAGCCGAGACGCAGCTTGCACAGGAACAGCACAAGCTGGAGCGTCTGGAGAACAGAAAGAAATATCTGGAGAAAGGCGAACGCACCAAACGCACCCATCGTCTTTGCAATCTGGGCGGCACGGTTGAGAGCCTTGCCCCGGAGGTCAAAGATCTCACACGCACCGAAATGACAGAGCTGATGGAACACATCTTTTCCCTGTCCGAAGTCCAGCGAGCCGTCCGACACATGGCGATTACCCACATCAGCCAAGCAAACAGAGAAAAGGAGTTGAAAGCCGATGGCACTATTTCATCTGAGCGTCACGCAGACTAAGCGAAGCGCAGGACAGTCCGCTATTGCTTCTGCCGCCTACCGTGCCGGGGAGCGATTGTATAGCGAGTATTACGGCGAATACAGCGACTACACACGCAAGGGCGGCGTGATCTGCTCCGACATTCTCCTGCCATCCCATGCACCGCCCGAATACGCAGACCGCCAGACCCTATGGAACGCCATGGAAAAAGCCGAGCGTGGAAAGAACGCCCAGCTTGCATACAGCTTTGACATTGCCTTGCAGAATGAATTTTCCCTTGAGGAAAACATCGCTCTTGCAAGGCAATTTTTGTTGGAGAACTTTGTGAGCCGGGGCATGGTGGTTGACTTCGCCGTACACCAGCCAGACCGGGAGGACGGCGGCATACCAAACCCGCATTTTCATGTGCTTTGCCCCATCCGCCCCATCGAGCAGAACGGCAAATGGGGACTAAAGCAACGCCGGGTGTATGAGCTGGACGAAGACGGCAACCGTATCCGGGACGCAGACGGAAAGTTTGTGTTCAACGCCGTTCCCACTACCGACTGGGGCAGTCCCGAAACGCTGGAATACTGGCGGCAGACATGGGCGGAGCTATGCAATGGCAAGTTTGCGGAAAAGGGGCTTGACGTTCGTATCGACCACCGAAGCTATGAGCGTCAGGGCGTGGAGCTTCTTCCCACCGTCCACGAGGGTGCAACCGTCCGGGCAATGGAGAAGAAAGGCATACGCACCGAGAAAGGCGAGTTCAACCGCTGGATCAAAGCCACCAATGCCGTTATCCGTGACATCAAGAAGAAAATCACTCTCCTGTTTGATTGGATTGCCGAAGCAAAAGCAGAGCTTGCCAAGCCGCAGGCACCCGACCTTGTTTCTCTGTTGAACGCCTATTACACCCAGCGCAGAGCCGGGGCATATTCGCAGAAAGGCAAGGTCAGCAACCTAAAAGAGATGAACGAGACTTTCAATTATCTCCGGGCAAACGGCATTTACTCCCTTGAAGATTTGGAAAGCCGTGTCAGCGAACACAGTGCTACCACAGAGAGCTTGAAGAAAACGCTGGACGAACAGACCGCCCGAATGAAAGCAATTAAGCAGCTCTATGACAGCTCTGCTGCTTTCCAGAGCTTGAAGCCTGTCTATGACGGCTTGCAGAAAATCAAGTTTGAGAAGCCCAGAGCCAAGTACAAGGCAGAGCATGAAGCGGAACTGATACAGTTCTATGCCGCCAGACGAAAGCTGACCGGGGAGTTCCCAGACGGCAAGGTGGATATGAAAAAGCTGACCGAAGAGTATGACGAGCTGGAACAGGCGCACGAAACCACCTATGGCGAGTTTAAGGCTGTCAGAGACGATTTACACCGCCTTTGGAAGGTCAGGTCATGCGTAGATACTGCCGCCCGATTTAACGAGCGTACAGAGGAACAAAAGCTCCAAAATCGACCCCAAACACGACACAAAAAGGAGGATATGACACGATGAAAAAATACGACTGGAAGAACGAGTACAACCCCATCCGCAGAACGGCAAAACGCCTTTTGAGCGGGGAACCTTTGACCGATGGCAGACCGCTTTCCGACCTGATCGAGCTGGACGAACACACCCGGAAATGCCTTGCCTTTGAAGCCACCCTCACCGACCGCCAGATTGATATGTTGCAGGAGCTGGGCTATCTGCCTGTTATCATGAGACAGTACGGCGAGGAATGTGCGAACTGCCCCTACACGCTGGACGAGCGTGAGCATGGCATTTGCAGACGATGCGCTGTTTTCAAGAAGTAAGGAGGACGCCCATGCAGTACACCCAAGCGCAGATCGACCGGGCAAACGCCGTCAGTCTGGAAGATTTTCTCCGCACACAGGGAGAGACGCTTATCAAAAGCGGACGGGAATACCGCTGGAAAGAACATGACAGCCTGACCGTCCGGGGAAACAAGTGGTTTCGCCACAGCCAGAGCAAGGGCGGCTATCCCATTGATTTTGTCATGGAGTTTTACGGCAAGTCCTTTCCCGAAGCTGTCCAGCTCTTAACCGGCGAAAGCGGTGAGGGACAGAGCGAAGCCAGCACAGCACCGCCCACAGCGTTTCACTTGCCCTTGCACAACAGGACAGCCGACAGAGCAATCCAATATCTCACAGAAAGCCGAGGTCTCAACAAAACGCTTGTTGAGGCTTTTCTTCTTTCCGGGGATATTTACGAGGACGCAAAGCGGCACAATGTTGTGTTTGTCGGCAGAGACCGAAGCGGTACGCCGAGATGCGCCCATGTGCGAGGAACGGCAGACCCATTCAGACAGGACATTGCCGGGTCTGACAAATCCTATCCGTTCCGACACGAGGGCAACGGCAATCAGCTCTTTGTCTTTGAAGCACCGATAGACCTGTTATCGTTCATCTGCCTTTATCCGCAGGACTGGCAGACAAGGAGCTATCTTGCCCTGGGCGGCGTTTCGGGCAAAGCCCTTGACCGTTTTCTTTCTGAACGCAAGGACACCCAAAAAGTGTTCCTCTGCCTTGACAGCGACACCGCAGGAAGCGAAGCCTGTACCCGACTGGCACAGTCTATTCCCGGCGAGATCGCCGTCATTCGCCTTGTCCCGGCAAGGAAAGACTGGAACGATGTTCTCCGTCAGCAAGGGGACATTCCCAGCCGCAAATTCATAGCCGAGACAATCACGCTGCGAGAGCTGCCCACCGCCCAGCCTGTTCCCATGCTCCGCATGGCAGATGTGGAGCTGACGAGCGTGGATTGGTTATGGTTTCCGTATATTCCCTTTGGAAAGCTGACCATCATACAGGGCAACCCCGGCGAGGGCAAGACCTACTTTGCCATGCGTCTTGCGGCGGCTTGCACCAACCGAAAGCCTTTACCCGGTATGGAGACCCTTGAGCCTTTCAACATCATCTACCAGACCGCAGAGGACGGTCTGGGCGATACCGTCAAGCCCCGACTGATGGAAGCGGAAGCAGACCTTGAAAGAGTGCTTGTCATTGACGATAGGGACACACCGCTGACCCTTGCCGATGAGCGCATAGCAAGGGCAATCCGGGAGAACAACGCAAGGCTTGTTATCATTGACCCGGTACAGGCGTTTCTGGGCGCAGATGTGGACATGAACAGGGCAAACGAGGTGCGCCCGATATTCCGCAGTCTGGGAGACATTGCACAGGCTACCGGGTGCGCTATCGTGCTGATCGGACACCTGAACAAAGCCGCAGGAACGCAAAGCACCTACCGGGGATTGGGGTCTATCGACATTACGGCGGCAGTCCGCAGTCTGCTTTTTATCGGCAAGCTGAAGGACAGCCCCACAACGAGGGTGCTTATCCATGAGAAAAGCTCCCTTGCGCCGCCCGGACAGTCCCTTGCCTTTTCTCTGGGAGACGAGAAAGGCTTTGAATGGATAGGAGCTTATGACATTACCGCTGACGAGCTTCTTGCCGGGACAGACACAGCCAAGACGGAAAGCAAGACCGCACAGGCGCAAATGCTCATTCTGGAACTGCTTGCGGACGGAAAGCGTATGCCGAGCGCAGAGCTGGAAAAGACGGTCAATGAGCGTGGGATTTCCTCACGCACCATGAGAACGGCAAAGAGCCGTATCGGGGACAGACTTGTGACCGAGAAAGACGGCACAGCATGGGTCTGCTATCTCCGAGACTGACAACAGGAACACGGCAAGCGTGGCAAAGACGGCAAGGTTTTTATAGATACCTTAATGTTGCCGCCTTGCCTTGTTCCCTCATACCGATGCCGCTCGATGATGAACAGTCACCGGGCATTTTTCATTTACAGGAGGATTTTGAATGAACAATACCGCAACCAACAGTACCCCTTGCCCGACTGTGAGAAAGCAGATCGGCAAGACAACCTATATCGTCCGTGTGCATTTCAGCCAGACCGCCAAGGAGACGATGGAGGACAAAATCAAGCGTATGCTTCGTGAAGAAGTCCGCAAAATGTGACTTCTTCTTGAATTTGATGAAAAAGTCCTTGACTTTTCGTCTCTGGCAAAACAGCTAAGTCAATCCTGATTTCCTGCGGCGCTCGGATGGCTCCCTTTG
>ERZ779629.808-NODE-808-length-11843-cov-5.097811_pt1 | contig 11843 bp, 12 predicted proteins | sample MGYA00514192_ERZ779629 | MGnify/ENA primary metagenome ERZ779629 (study PRJEB29562, sample SAMEA4376709) | mouse gut metagenome | isolation source: Cecum | study: EMG produced TPA metagenomics assembly of the A DSS colitis mouse model was used to assess the... | reverse complement strand
CGCGGATGGCCTTGAGGGCCTCCAGGCCGTCCATGTTGGGCATGGTGATGTCCATAAGAACCAGGTCCGGCTTAAGCTCGTTAAACTTTTCCACAGCGTCCGCACCGTCCACGGCCTCGTGGAGATCCGTGTAGCCGGCCTTGCTCAGGCCGTCCTTGACCACCTTGCGCATAAAAGCAGCGTCATCAACTAAAAGAATCCTAGCCATTATAATCCACCTTTTCCTTAATTTTATATGCTGTAGCTGGGCCGCCTCAAGGCTTTGCCAGCTCGTTGATATCGGGTTTCTGCAAAATTTCGGTGATGCGGATGCCAAAATTATCGTCAATCACCACCACATCGCCTCTGGCGATGCACTGGCCGTTGACCAACAGGTCCACCTGGTCGCCCGCCAGCTTGTCAAGCACCACCAAGGAGCCCTTGGAGAAGGCGATGATGTCCTGAATTTTCCGCCGGGTGCGGCCGATCTCCACAGCCACCTCCAGGGACACGGACATAATAAGGTCCAGATTCTGCTGCTGCTCCTCGCCCAACCGGGTCTCCCCATCCAAATTCGGCATCTTAGCGGCCGAGGCGTTGATGACCTTCGGCTCAGGGGGAGCCGCCGGAGCAGCCTGCTGAGGCGGATACATGTAATAAGGAGGATACGGGGGATATGGATATCCACCGGCCTGGGGATAACCGGGGTAGTTGCCAGACGCCTGTGGGTATCCGGGGTAGCCGCCAGGCATCTGCTGCTGCTCTGCGCCGCCTGGCGCCGCCTGCGGCGGCATCTGGGGCGGAACGGCAGCTGTCGGAGGCTGGACCGGCGCAGCAGCTGGCTGCTGGGAGGGCGCGGGAGCAGCGGCGGCAGCACCGCCGGAGAGCATACGCTCAATCTCCTCCTGGCTCATTACCCCGCCGCTGTTGCCAGAGGGGGCCGGAGCAGGCGTGGGAGCAGCGGCGGCAGCGCCGCCAGAGAGCATACGCTCGATCTCCTCCTGGCTCATCACCCCGCCGCTGTCTCCGGAGGGAGCCGGTGCCGGTGCGGGCGCAGGAGCGGGGGCCGGCTCTGCCGGGGCATCCATGTCAAGACCGAAGCCCTTCACCATATCCCTGGCCAGCTCCACGCTCATGACATTCATGAACTCGCTCTCCAGGATCCCCTCAATGGCCAGCTTGAAACTGACCACCACCACCGGGCCCTGCTCCACCGGGAAATGCTCCCGCCGGACCTTCTCCAAGTCGTCCAATTCAAAGGACTCGGGGGTGGAGATGTTGACCATCATGCCCAGGAAATCGCTCATGGCGGTGGAGGCCGCGCCCATCATCTGGTTCATAACCTCGCACACGCAGCTGATACTCAGCTCGTCCAGCACGAATTCCTCGTCTGGCGTCTCTGAGCCCAGCAGGATATCCACGATGGCCTTTACATCGCTGCGCTTAAGCAGCATAATGTTGCTGCCCTCCAGGCCGCAGACATACTTGATTTCCACGCCTACAGCCGGGTTTACATCTCCCAGGTCGAAATCCTCCGCATTGATAACCTTAACGGTAGGCGTTGTGATGTCTACCCGGTGATCCAACATGTTGGAGACCGCCGTTGCGGAGGAACCCAGGCTGATATTCATGATCTCGCCGATGGCGTCTATTACCATCGGGCTAAAAATACTCTCTCCCATCGGGATTCGCTCCTTTAAGCCTTAATGTATGTCTCGCCAATCTTCACGGCCTTCTGCTTGTTGTGTACCCCCATACGGCCATCAAACCACCGCCGCCCGCCGATATTAAGGTAAACAGGGGCGTCCTTAGGCCGGTTGATGTTCACCACATCGCCCACGCTCAGGTGATAAATGTCGCTAAGCAGCAGCTTTGTCCTGGCCAGCTCTGCCACAATCTCCAGGTCGCTTTCCCGCAGGGAGCCGAAGATTTCCTCGGATTTGTCCTCCCCGCTGGTGTGACGCGTGGTGCTCTTGCCAATCTCAGCAAAAATGTTGGTCAGCATTACACCGGGCAGGCAAAGGCTCAGCTGTCCCTCGCAATTGGAGAACTTGATATCCATTCCCACCAGCACCACCGTCTCGTCAAAGCCGATGAGCTGCACCAGCGTGGGATTCACCTCCGTGCGCACATACTCGAACTGGAGGGTAATATAGTTCTCCCAGCTGCCGCCCAAGACCCGAATCAGGTCGCTGATGATGTCCTCGTACATGTTCAGCTCCAGGTCGGTCATTTTGTAACCGGAGGGGAGGTCCGTCTCCGGCCGCCCATCGCCGCCCATCATCCGGTCCATCATCGTCGGGGCCACAGCCGTGTCCAGGTGGACCAGAATGGGTGTCTCCTCCTGCAGCTTTTCCAGGTCGATCTTGGCCAGAGCCAGCACATCGCTCTCCGTCAGTGCGTTGGAGAACTCATTGTAGCGCTGTTCCTCAATCGCTCCCACCTCAATTTCACAGGTGGTATGCAGCAGGGCATTAATCCGGGAATTGATAACCCGGGCATACCCCTCGAAGATGCTGTTGAGCATCTTCAGCCGCTCCTTCGTGAACTTCCTGGGACTGTAAAAGTCGTATTTCTTATATTTTTTTTCCGGCTGCTCTTCAGCCGGGGCGTCCAGATTCATCTCCCCGCTGCGGGCCGCGTTGAGCAGGGCGTCGATCTGGCTTTGTGATAAGACTTCCGCCATACTGTTTCCTCACCTCGGGACTGGTTTCAATCTACATACTAGCACAAATCACGCAGCAATGCAAGTCTTTGCCTGCGGGACCCGGTCTAGGAACCTGCAAATTGTATAAAACCTCTAGCCGGTCCCCCCGGCCTTCTCCAAAAAACTGTTTAAAACACGGACATATGGGGGAAATCTTCCGCCAGACGTCTCAACGATTCCCCAGGCCGGTTACTCCTCTGTATCAGGGGGGAGGGCCGAAGAGGCTCCTCCATCAGGCCCTAACAGGTCCAGCAGGGTCTGGTCCACCGGCGGCGCGGCCTCTCCTGCCGGCTCCTCCAGCGTCTCCGGCGGAGCCACCCCCACCAGCCCGTTGTCGCCTTCCGGCTGCTCGGTCTGCACATCCGTATAGTACTTCGTGACGGAATCCGCCATCCGGTTTTCGATGTCCTTGCCGCTAATCGCCAGCTCCACCCGCCGGTTCTGGGCTCTGCCCTCCGAGGTGGAATTGTCCGCAATCGGCCTCCACTGCCCGTAGCCCCGGCTGGTCATCCGGGCCGGGTCCAAAATCCGGGAATCGCTGTTTTCCTGCAAATAGATCAGTACCTCGTTGGCGCGGTTGCTGGAGATGGTCCGGTCATTGCGCACGTTGTTGCGCCGGTCAGTGCGGGCCTGTGCCGTGTGGCCGGAGACTTCAATCGAGTCGATATACGGCCCCGCAATCTCCAGCGCCGGGATAATGCTGTCCAGGGCGTCTTTGCCCTCCTGGCGCAGCTCCCACTTGTCCGCCTCAAAAAACACGGAGTTGTCAAAGCGGATGAACACCAGTCCATCGCCCTGGCTGACGCTCATGGTTGCCGCGCTGGTGCTGTTGGCGGAGGAGGCCGCAGCCGTTGTCTGGAGAAACTCATAGAGCTCCTCCATTTTCTCGTTGACCTCCTCCTGGGTCATGGGCATGTCATCGCCGCCCTCGTCGCTGTTGTCCCCCTCAGGGCCTCGGGGGCTGTCATCCGTGCTGACAATGGCGTTTTTATTGAAGCTCTGTACCACAATCATCCACTTGGCCTCGTCCAGGCTGGAGATGGAGTACAGCAGCACGAAGAAACACAGCAGCAGCGTCACCATATCGCCATAGGTATCCATCCAGTTGGAGCCACCGCCGCCACTGCTCTTTTTCTTAATTGATGCCAATGTGGTTCCCCCCGTTTCTCAGAACGCTCATTGCCCCTTACTCCTTGCCGCTGCTCTCAACGCGCTGCTTGGACTCCAGGAAGGTCATCAGCTTCTCCCGATGGAACTTTGGGTTGGCGCCCGCCTGGATGGACATAATGCCCTCCACGATGATGAGCTTGCAGAGAACCTCCTCTTCGTCCCGCTTGCGCAGCTGCTGTGCAATCGGCCCGAAGATCATGTGGGCCAGCACGCAGCCGTACAGAGTAGTAATGAGGGCGGTACCCATGGAGGTACCGATGTCCCCAGCGCCGCCGCTGTCGATGTTCATACTCTTCAGCATGTTGATCAGACCCACCAGGGTGCCCACCATACCGAAGGCCGGAGCCACGGCGGAGCCCTTGTCGTACATCCCTGCAATGCCCTCGTGCCGTCCGGAGGACTGCTCGATGTCGTTCATCATGATCTCCTTGACCTGATCGGCATCGTTGTTGTCCACAATAAGCATAATGCACTGCTTAAAGAAGGGGTCCTGCTGCTGGTTCCCCTGCTCTTCCAGCGCCAGCAGGCCGTTCTTACGGGCGATCTGAGCTAGCTCCACCAGCTGCTCGATGATGGCCTTGGGATCAAATCGCTTGGTGTTCATCAAAATGCCGATGTGCTTGGGGATGGCCGCCAGCTGGCTGGGGGGAAAGCTGGCAATCAGCACCATGATCGTACAGCCGATGGTGATGAACACGCTGGCCCCGTCCACGAAACGACCGACCTGTTCGGGGGTAAGGAAGCTCTCGCCGCCCTGCATCATACCGATGACCATGATAAGGAACGCGCCGACACCGCCAATGATATATGTAATATTCATAGGATAAATTCACACCCATTTTTACTCCCGGTGGGGAGGTTTTATCTTGATTCTGCCAATCTGCGGAGATGCATCTGAAAAACGCCGAACCCGGCACGGCGCGGGCCAGTCGGCCTCGGCGCCCCTCAGACGCGCCCCCGCGCGTCCGCCTTCTTATCGCTTGTCCACCACTGCCAGTTCCCGGCGCACATCCTGGACCTTGGCATTGTACTCGGCAATCAGCCGGATGATATCCTCGGGCGTCTCCACGACAATGTAGAAATCCCGATTCATCATCGTGATCTTGGACTCCGGAATCATCTCGATGCACTCAATCTGGTTGTGGTTGACCAAGAACTTCTCCTTGTTCCGCTTCGTCAGGACGATCATAGCTGGCTCCTTTCTCCTCCCCCGCCCCTCCCCGGCTCGCCGGGGAGGGGGGAAAGGTGGAACGACTTGGTCTTTGCTGGGTCTCAGAGACCCGGCGGCCTTACGGCTTGGGGACCGTCATTCCGCTGCGCGGAACGACCGGTCCGGCGGCCTTACGGCCGCCTATTACCGCTTCATGTTCACCAGTTCCTCCAGCATGGAGTCGGTGACGGTGATGATGCGGGTGTTGGCCTGATAGCCGCGCTGGGTGATGATCATGTTGGAGAACTCGGTGGCAACATCGGTACTGGATGCCTCCAGGCCGGCGTTCTTGATCTCGTTGGTGCCGCCGGCCAGGATGGCGGCAGATGCGGCGGGCTGATAGCTGGAGCCGTCCAGAGAGACGTTGAGCTGGTTATTGAGGTAGAGGCCCTTCAGCACGCCGCCCAGAGCGGCCACGCGCATAGCGCCTGCGCCCTCCTGGGCCTTGTAGTAGCAGCCGCCGATGTGGGTGACACCGTCGTTACTGGCGGCGCTGCCCACGCCCACATAGCCCACCAGCACGGTGTTGCTGTTGGAGTCCTGGCAGGCGATGCCGCCCTGGGCGGTGATGGACATGCTGCTGGGTTCGATGGGGAGGCAGTCCTTGTGGGGGATGGGGCCGTTGTACTCAAAGTAGACGCCATTCTGATCGTCCACCGGCGTGGTGGGATTACCGTCTTTGTCATAGGTGGTGGGCCAGGCCAGTTGGGGCTTGGTGGCCGCCAGCTGGTTGGTGGTCTGGGTACCGCCGCCGCCGGGATTGTTGGTGGTGGCGCCGATGGTGGCGCCGCCGTCCGCGCGGCCCGTGCCGTCCCGGAACTCAATGCGCAGCACGTTTTTGTTCTTGTCCAGGGTCACCCGGCAGCCGGGATTCTCCGGGTCCTCATAGAACCACACCTCCTGGCCGTCATTGGGGGGAGTGCCCCAAGCGCCCTTTGTCACGCCGTTTCCGGCGGGCTGATTCGCCAGCGTCGTGTCCGTGTTGGCCACGGCCTTGGTGACGATATCGCTAAGAGACACGGTGCCCCGGTAGAGGTTGCCGTCCTCGTCCGCCGCCACAGGGCCCATCAGGTCATAGACCGGATCTCCCTCGTCCCAGCGGTGGACGCCGTCAGCAGTGATGCCGCCGTTTTCCTTCGTGGGGGCCGCAGCGCCCACAGGCAGCTTCATCTCGCCCATCTGGGTGCTGACAATGGTGTCGCAGTCCTCGGCCTGTACCCGGGCCAGCTCCTCGCCGCTGTAGCCCAGCCACTGAGCGCCCTGCTGCGCGGTCCCCTTGAAGGGGTTCTGCACAGTGGAGAAGCCGTAGACCACCTGTCCGCCGCGGTCGGCGAAGAAGCCCTTGGGGTCCTTCCAGAAGTCGCCCACCCGGGTCAGGTTGAACTTGCTCAGATCTGACGCGTTGTTGACGGTGATGCCCTTGTCGCCTACCAGGAAGAAGCCCTCGCCCATCATCATGCAGTCCAGGCCGTAGCCGGTGGGGGAGAAGGTGCTGGGGGCCATATTCAGGTCAATGGAGCCCACGCTGGAGCCGTAACCGATCTGGGAGGGGTTGTTACCGCCGGTGGTAACGCCGCCGTTGCTGCCCGCGCGGCTCATGGTGTAGATGGATTCCTGAAAGGTCATGCGCTGCGCCTTGTAGCCTACGGTGTTAACGTTGGCAATGTTATTGCCGATAACGTTAAGGTTGCTCATGTGACTCTTGAGACCGCCGATGGCGGCATACATTGCACCAGTCATATTAGAATAAAGATCTCCTTTTCAAAGATTTGCACCGCTGGGACCCGTCAATCAGGCGGGCCGCCAAAGCATCCTTAAAAGGTCCTGCTTTTCCCTATTTGAGAAGCACGGCGCCGTCAATGTTGGTAAAGATATTTTCCTCCATCTCCGCCTGGCTCATGGTGGTAATCACCCGCCCATGGGGGACGTTGATGATGAAGGCCCGGGTAGCGTCAAAGGCCAGGATATTGGTAGCGCCTTTGGCCTGGGCTTTTTCCACACTGCCCGCCAGTTGAGTCATGAGGGTGGGGGTGACCTCAATGCCCCGCTCCTCTGCACGGCTCATAGCGTGCTTGGAGAAGGCAATGGAAACGCCCTCCGTCCTGCTGATCTCCCGCTGCAACAGCGTGCCGAACCGGTCTGCCGCCTCCCTGCGTCCCACCGGCTGTACGCGCTCAATCTGATGGACTGCCTGAACAGGCTCTATGGGATAGATTCGATCTGCCATAGTCGTTTCTTCTCTTTCCCGGCACTATGCTGGGAACTGCGTTCAGATCCCCTCTGTGCCGCTTGCTCCGGCGACTTCCGTTTCGCCGTTATTCGAATTGCTGCCGCCGGTCTCTCCGCCGGGGGTCCCGCCGGTCTCTCCCGCTGCGCCGGAGTTCTCCGCGCCCTCGGTGGAGCCGCTTCCCTCGGTTTCGCCGCCGCCTTCGGGCTTATCCGTTCCCTCGGTCTGGTCGCCGCCTTCCACCTTGTCGTCATCGCCGTCGCTGTCTGTATCGCCGTCGCCATCGCCCGGCTTATTCATCTCCGGCAGGCGTCCCACGCCCATGATGCTGCTGAGGAAGTAGCTCTCGCCATCGACAAAGATAACCTGGGCGCCGTTATAGGTGCCGGTCCCCTGGACCACGCCCACCTTTTCGACGATGTTGCCCTTTTCGTCATAGACGCCCAGAGTGACCTCCTTCCCCACCAGGGAGGCGGCATAGCTCATGACATTGGCGGTGGTCAGCTCCTTCACCTGGGTGCTCACCTCGGTCATGGCCTGCATGACGGTCATCTGAATGAGCTGGTTCATCATGTCGTTGGTATCGGCCTGGTTATCAATGGACTGGTTCTGGAACTGGGTGACCATCAGCAGCAGCATGTCCTCAAAGCTGAGGTCTGTTGTTCCTGTTTTCCGTTCTTCGTCCCGCCAGCTGACGTATTCATCATCTGTTTGCTTGGTTTTCGCGGTATTATAGCGGTTTTCTATGCCCATCAGGGCAAAATCAAGAATATCGCTCATTATCCGTTTTCGCTCCTTTCATCAGAGAGATTCGGGCTCAAAAAGGCCTAACCGCAGCTTTTGCAGGAAGTCGCCGGAGGTCTCCTCCTGTCTGCGCTCCTGTTGGCGTTGGTGCTGCTGGTTTTGCTGGTGGCCATCGGGATTGGCCTGATGCTGATTTTGCTGCTGGGGGGCCTCCTGGTTGCGCTGGACCTCCAGACGGACCTCCTGTCCCTGCCCATAGGATTGCAGTGCGGCGTGCAGGCCGTCCAGATGCTGGCTGAGCAGGCTCTCCGCCTTGCCACTGACCACGTGGAGGGCCACCTGCAATACGCCGCCGGCGTCCCGGGTCAGCTCGATGGTCACCTGTCCCAGATTAGCGGGGTTAAGCCGCAGCTCCAGACGTTGGGCGCCGTCCGCCGCCGCCTGCCGGATGGTATCCGCTAGCTTCTCCTCCAAATCCGGGGCCTGGGTATCCACTGTCTCATAATTTTCCGCCACCTTAACCGGTGCGGCCTCCGCCTCGTGAAACAGCGGCTGCTGGCTGAGCTGGGCGGCCCCGTCCTGGGTGCCGGCAGCATCCTCCTCCGGCTTTTCGCCGGTGGTCTTGGGAGCTTCCTTGATCTCCACCGTCTCGATCTCGACCGTTTCCTCGAGAGCCGCCTCCTGGCTCTGGGCCTCCGGCCTGACCTCCCGGGGACTCTGATCCTCCCGGACCGCCTCCTGGACCACCACGGCCTCCTCCGGCCTCTCCACAGGCATCGCCTCCGCCTGCTGCACGGTCTCGGGGGCGCTCTCCACAGGGGCTGCCGCCTCCACCGTCTCCTCCACGGGAATCTGCGCTGTCTGCTCCACAGGCATCTCCGCAACCGCAGCCTCCGGCGCAGCCCCAATTTCAGCGGGCGCTTCCACTGCGGCCTCAGTCTGGGCCACTTCTACAATATGCGGCCGGAACAGGTCCATGACATACTGCATGGCATTGGGATCTCCACAGAGCTCCTGGGCCTTGGCGGCGTCCTTCTCCGGCTGCTGTCCGGCTGGCTTCTCCTGAACTTCTCCTTCAGCGGGCCTGTCAGACTGCTCCGGGGACTCCGTGTCCTTGGGTGCCTCCGGGGAGCTGGTCTCTTTCCCGGCCTGGACCATCATGTCCTGAAAGCTCTGGTTCTTCCCGCTGTTTTCGGTCTGCGGCAGCGTGTTGGCTATGTTGGCCGCCATCTGCTGCATCTGTTGAAGCATCAGATTTTCCATTACATTCAAGCACATTCCACCTCCTTCAATTTAATTGGCAAACTTCCCTTCCAGAAAGCCCTGATAGAGCTTCAAAAGGTCTCTTGCCGCGATTCTGTTTCCAGGACCGTACCGGTCCGACACGGCCAGCGCGTTCAGCCCCTGGATAAAGTCCTGCTTCTGCGTCAGATCACAGTACTCAAAGCTGAGTCCCGGCGGCGTCGCCGTCCAGCCATTTACATTGCCCGGACTTGCCTGATAAACGCCCTTCCGGCTCAGGTGCGCAAAGAGAGCTGTCATCTCCGCATAGGACGCACGGGTTGGGTCGATCTCGTTGATATGACAGGTGAAATCAAACTTTCCGCTGTCCGCCGTACCGCTGATGCGCACAACCGGGTCCTCACTGGTGGAATCCTCTGTATATGCCACATAGATATCCTGCATTCCGCGCCGTCCGGCCCGTCCGCCGGAATAGAGGCAGTTCTCATCCGGCAGGCGTATTGTGATACGGTTTGTGCAGGCCCCAGTATTCTGTACTGCCGGCGCCGCATCTCTAGCCGCTCTCAGCTGGCTTCCGAAGCTGGACGCGTTTTCTCCCGCGATTCTCTGGGAGCGCTGCTCCATCGAAAGGCTTCCACCCTTAACCCCGGCGCGGGGCCAACTCAAGGCGAAGAAATCTCCGGCGTTCACAGCGCCGCCCTCCCTTCCTCATCGGAGATCTGGGGCTGCTCTTCCTCGCCGGCATACGGCGTATCGCCTTCCGTTCGCTGCAGCATCTCTGCGTTCCAGCTTTCTATTTTCGCCTGCAAAGTCTCCCGGACCTTTTCGTCCTCCTCTTTGCTGATCTCAAACGTCCCCTTGTCTCCCAAAGTGGCCAAATACGCCAGCATGGGGAGGGAGGAGGGGCTCCTCGGATCGGCGTCCTCCAGCGTTCCCAGCTGCACACCGGCCCAATCGGACTGGTATTGCCGGTCTACTTGGGCTTTCCCGGTGACATTATCAATAATCTGCAGCAGGGCGTCCATGGCCTTCTGCTCTTCCGCTTCCTCTTCCTTTTCTCGCGCGGCCCGTATGGCGGCCAGCTTCATATCCCGGAAGAAATCTCCGCTGGGGTCCTTCATCCGCTGGAGTATGGCCTCCCGCTCCTGTTCGGCGGCAACTGCCGCCGCCCCGCCGCCGCCCTTTTGCAGCGCAATCAGCTTTGCCATGGAATCAACGAAATCCTCTCCGCCGCTTCCCTTGGGCATTCCCGCCGCCAGGCTGCCGCCGGAGACTTGGCGTCCCGCCAAATAGTGGTTGCTGATGTTCATGTACATTCTCCTGTTCCTTCTGTTTTCCACGCATCAGCGCGGGTCAAAGTGCCGGGCTTTCCGCCCCGCATTCTTCCCACCTCCCCTCCATGAGATTGCCTGGAAGCTTCCATCACCTCCCTCTCTGGAATTGGGATACGCATGCTGCGCCGGGCCTCACCACCTTTCCGTCCATGTTATGCAGGGGTTCATATTTTGAGAAACGTCCCGTTGAGACGGTACTCACCAATTTACGCGCTCTGGGCGGCCATTATCCGGGCGGTTGTCACAAATTCCTCGATCATGGCCTCTTCTTTTTTCTGTATAGCCTTGTTGTAGCCGGCCAGCTTTTTCTCCCGCAGCTTCTCCAGAGCGGAGGTGTCCTGCTTGGCGGAAATCACTTCCGCCCGCTTGGCCTCCTCCTGCCGCCGCAGCGTCTCCAAGGCCTCCACCGCCATCTCGATCTCCCGCTCCGCAGCCCGCAGGTACTGCTCATAGCGCATGGCGTCCAGAATGGCAATCCCCTCCAGCTTCCGCTGGGAGAACTCCCCATCCAGCCGGCGATAGGCCTCCTCCAGCTCCCGCAGCAGCTCCTCCTGCTCTTTTACCCGGGCCAGGATAGCGCCGTGCTCTGTTTGCAGCGCCTCCAGCACCTGCTGCTTGTAGTCCAATACGGTCTCTAAAGAAAAGCGAAATTTTTTCATGCAACCCATGCCTTTCTCCGCACGCTTCCTTGCTTTCGTACTTCAAGCGCTGTCCGCCGCCCCACAGCCCCGGGAGCCGCCATCGGACTTCCCGCCCAGAGGCCGGTCCGGCAGCGCGCTTACACTGTCTACCGCATTATACGGGCCAGCTCCGCCAAGCTCTCCTCGTAGGAAAAGGATTCGTTGACGCCCTGGGTCAAGAAGGAGTTAATGGCGTCAATTTTTTTCAGGGCATGATCCAGCTTGGGGTTGGTTCCCGCCTTGTAAGCGCCGATGGAGACCAGATCCGCGTTCTTCTCATAGACCCCCATGATGTCCCGCAGCTTACCGGCCAGCTGCCGGTGCTCCGGGGAGACAATCTCCACCATCAAACGGGAGATGCTGGCCCCCACGTCAATGGCGGGGAAATGGTTGGCGTTAGCCAACTGCCGGGAAAGAACGATATGGCCGTCTAAAATACCTCGAACTGTGTCAGCGATAGGCTCGTTGGTGTCGTCGCCCTCTACCAATACGGTATAGACGCCGGTAATAGAACCTTTTTCAAAGTTTCCGCTGCGCTCCAGCAGCTTGG
>ERZ779629.804-NODE-804-length-11857-cov-4.594221_pt1 | contig 11857 bp, 8 predicted proteins | sample MGYA00514192_ERZ779629 | MGnify/ENA primary metagenome ERZ779629 (study PRJEB29562, sample SAMEA4376709) | mouse gut metagenome | isolation source: Cecum | study: EMG produced TPA metagenomics assembly of the A DSS colitis mouse model was used to assess the... | reverse complement strand
TTTTTACTTCCTGCTGCAATGGCCAAAGTGGCCGAAGAGGCAGGTGTCTATAGAAGACGAATGCGATTGAGATGAAAACACCGGCGGTAATCGCCAGATAGAAAGTCTTAAGCGGATGTTTCGTTGCTTTATAGACACCTGCCTCTTCGGCCACTTTGGCCATTGCAGCAGGAAGTAAAAGATCAAAAGGGTTGTCAGCTTTCACACTAACTCTCTCTTTATTAAGTCGGCGACGAGATACTAACAAAGCATTATAGATGAGAAATTGATATAGATCATATCTCGCCTGGCTTATAGGCCCGTAACTCGCATGGTTTTTATGCAAATACGGAGTAAATATTTGATTATCCAAATAAAAATAAATTTTAAAAATTAACAAATGAGTTGAATTTTTTCCGCATCCTCCGCTAAAACAGTTAATTAAAAGGGAGCACCTGGCGAATAAAGTAACAATATCGATCGTATTTATTAAATACAAATTACCGATATTTAACCTTATAATTACAATTATTTTATTAATGCAAATATATGTGAAGCGGGGCATTAAAAAAACGCCCCGTAATATAACTCAGACGAATCATTAAGCCTACATTGCGTAGGCTATTTGATTTTATTTTGCCCAGAATGCTGCTTTGGCGCGTTGCAGCTTTTCGTAGGCCTTCAACAACGACTGATGTGCAGCAAACGCGTGCAGATCGCTATCTACTGGTTGCAAGCCATAAAACGCCGCTTCGCCGCTCATTGCCGCACTGGCGGCTTCCACGGCATCTGCGCCGTACATGCGAACAAACGCATTCAGATATTGCAGCGGCTGGCGATCTTCTTCCTGCGCCAGTAATAACAACGTTTGCAGGCAGCGATAATAATTGGCGCGTTCCGGGCTGAATACTGATGAGTTAAACTCCATCGTCCATTCGGTCCAGACCAGAGCCTGTTCCAGATCGCCACCAGCCAGCGCCAGCATGGCTTTTAATTCACCGATACGCAGAGTGTACCAGCCGTTATCCGACCCGGTCGCCAGACCCAACAGTTCACGCACGCGGGTAAAGTCATCAAAACCTTCTTCATCCAGTTGCTCGATGAGGTTCAGGTAATCTTCCTTTTCCCACTCGCTACCTGGTAGCGAAAGAATCGTTTCACGTAAATGGCTGCCCATACTGTTATTCGCCAGCCACAGATCTTCAGCCGGATAAATATCGGACATGCCAGGCACGATAATACGGCAAGCGTAGACACCCAGATGCTCGTAATCGGCAATATAAACTTCTTTATCTTCCTTTTTGAAGATAGCCATCAGCGTGGCGAACTCTTCTTCCGTGGTGCCGGAGAAGCTCCAGTCAACAAACGGATAATCGGCATCCTGCTTGAACAGGTCCCAGGAGATTAAACCGCTGGAATCGATAAAGTGCGTTTCGAGGTTGGTATGTTCAGCGACTTCTTCATCATCGAAGGTTGGTGGAGTAAACACATCCAGATCTTTCAGGCCACGACCTTGCAGCAGCTCGGTCACGGTACGTTCCAGTGCAACGCCAAAATCAGGATGCGCACCGAATGAGGCAAAGCAGGTACCGTTAGCAGGATTGAACAGTACCACGCAAATCACCGGATACTGGCCGCCAAGCGAACCGTCATAAGCGAAGATCGGGAAACCTTCCGCTTCCAGCGTTTCGATCGCTTCAACTACTGCTGGATAACGTGCCAGCACGTCTGCCGGGATTTCCGGCAAGCTGATGCTTTCAGCAATAATGCGGTTTTTCACGTAACGTTCGAAAACTTCGGACAACCCCTGAACGCGTGCTTCGTTACGGGTATTGCCAGCAGACATACCGTTAGAAACGTACAAGTTACCAATGATATTCATCGGAATATAAATGGTCTGATTGTCGGACTGGCGCGTAAACGGTAGACCGCAAATACCACGATCTTCGTTACCGGATTGCAGGTCAATCAGCATACTACCGGTCAGTTCATTCTCCGGATCGTAAAATGCGCGCAGACGGTCATCGAGCAGCCCTTCTGGTACATCGTCATTTTCGGTCAGTGGGAACCATTTTTCGTTGGGATAATGCACGAATGGGCCGTTGGCGATGGTTTCGCCCAGCCAGAAGTCCGCAAAAAAGTAGTTGGTTGAGAGACGCTCGAAATATTCACCGAGGGCAGAAGCCAGCGCCGCTTTTTTGGTTGCGCCTTTACCGTTGGTAAAACACAGTGCGCACTCTTTGTCGCGAATATGTACAGACCAGACGTTAGGCACCGGATTCAGCCAGGAGGCCTCTTCAATCTGAAAACCGAGGTCTGAAAGTTTTTGCTGGAAGCGTGCGATGGAATCTTCCAGAGCGGCATCTTTGCCGGGGATAAATGTTTGCGTCATGAAAATCACTTTAGTCGTACGGAAAGCGCACAATAATACGGGTTTTATCTCAAAGGCGCTATTACCGCCGCCATGCCGATGAACTGTTGGCTATGCTTTTAGCGGATAAACCACGATAAGAGCATAAAAATGAAGGCGTTCGATCTCCACCGTATGGCATTTGATAAAGTGCCTTTTGATTTCCTTGGCGAAGTTGCACTACGTAGTCTTTATACCTTTGTACTGGTTTTTTTGTTCCTCAAAATGACCGGAAGACGCGGTGTGCGGCAGATGTCGCTGTTTGAAGTGTTAATCATTCTGACACTGGGTTCAGCGGCGGGAGATGTGGCGTTTTATGATGATGTGCCGATGGTCCCGGTACTTATCGTCTTTATTACTCTGGCGTTGTTATACCGCCTGGTAATGTGGTTGATGGCGCACAGTGAAAAACTGGAAGATCTTCTGGAAGGCAAGCCGGTTGTCATTATTGAAGATGGCGAGCTGGCCTGGTCGAAACTCAATAACTCCAACATGACGGAATTTGAGTTCTTTATGGAGCTACGATTGCGCGGTGTAGAGCAGTTGGGGCAGGTACGTCTGGCGATTCTCGAAACCAACGGGCAAATCAGTGTTTATTTCTTTGAAGATGACAAGGTGAAACCGGGGTTACTTATTTTACCCAGTGACTGTACTCAGCGTTACAAAGTGGTGCCGGAGTCGGCGGACTATGCCTGCATCCGTTGGAGTGAAATCATTCATATGAACGCGGGGGAAAAACAATTATGTCCGCGCTGTGCAAATCCAGAATGGACGAAGGCAAGTCGGGCTAAACGGGTGACCTGACAGCCAAAACATCGGTTTTTTGAAAATAATCCGAGAGATTCTTTTGTGTGACGCGTGCCTCATTTTTGCCCTCAACGGTTTTACTCATTGCGATGCGTGTCACTGAATGATAAAACCGATAGCCACAGGAATAATGTATTGCCTGTGGTCGCAATTGATTGACCGCGGGTTAATGGCAACGCAACGTGGTGAGGGGAAATGGCTCAAATCTTCAATTTTAGTTCTGGTCCGGCAATGCTACCGGCAGAGGTGCTTAAACAGGCTCAACAGGAACTGCGCGACTGGAACGGTCTTGGTACGTCGGTGATGGAAGTGAGTCACCGTGGCAAAGAGTTCATTCAGGTTGCAGAGGAAGCCGAGAAGGATTTTCGCGATCTTCTTAACGTCCCCTCCAACTACAAGGTATTGTTCTGCCATGGCGGTGGTCGCGGTCAATTTGCTGCTGTACCGCTGAATATTCTTGGTGATAAAACCACTGCAGATTATGTTGATGCGGGTTACTGGGCAGCAAGTGCTATCAAAGAAGCGAAAAAATACTGCACACCAAATGTGTTTGATGCGAAAGTGACCGTTGATGGTCTTCGCGCAGTTAAGCCAATGAGTGAATGGCAACTCTCTGATAATGCTGCTTATATGCATTACTGCCCGAACGAAACCATTGACGGTATCGCTATCGATGAAACACCAGACTTCGGTAAAGACGTGGTGGTCGCCGCTGACTTCTCTTCAACCATTCTTTCCCGTCCGATTGATGTCAGCCGTTATGGTGTAATTTACGCTGGCGCGCAGAAAAATATCGGCCCGGCTGGCCTGACAATCGTCATCGTTCGTGAAGATTTGCTGGGCAAAGCGAATATCGCCTGCCCATCGATTCTGGATTACTCCATCCTCAACGATAACGATTCCATGTTCAACACGCCGCCGACATTTGCCTGGTACTTATCTGGCCTGGTCTTCAAATGGCTGAAAGCGAACGGCGGTGTGGCTGCAATGGATAAGATCAATCAGCAAAAAGCAGAACTGCTGTATGGGGTGATTGATAACAGCGATTTCTACCGCAATGATGTGGCGAAAGCTAACCGTTCGCGGATGAACGTGCCGTTCCAGTTGGCGGATAGCGCGCTTGATAAATTGTTCCTCGAAGAGTCTTTCGCTGCGGGCTTACATGCGCTGAAAGGTCACCGAGTGGTCGGCGGAATGCGTGCGTCTATTTATAACGCCATGCCGCTGGAAGGTGTTAAAGCACTGACAGACTTCATGGTTGAGTTCGAACGTCGTCACGGCTAATGTCGAAATTTTGCATAATCCCCACAGCCAGCCTGTGGGGTTTTTATTTCTGTTGTAGAGAGTTGAGTTCATGGAATCCCTAACCTTACAACCCATCGCTCGTGTCGATGGCACTATTAATCTGCCCGGTTCCAAGAGCGTTTCTAACCGCGCTTTATTGCTGGCGGCATTAGCACACGGCAAAACAGTATTAACCAATCTGCTGGATAGCGATGACGTGCGCCATATGCTGAATGCATTAACAGCGTTAGGGGTAAGCTATACGCTTTCAGCCGATCGTACGCGTTGCGAAATTATCGGTAACGGTGGTCCATTACACGCAGAAAGTGCCCGGGAGTTGTTCCTCGGTAACGCCGGAACGGCAATGCGTCCGCTGGCGGCAGCACTTTGCCTGGGTAGCAATGATATTGTACTGACCGGTGAACCGCGAATGAAAGAACGCCCGATTGGTCATCTGGTGGATGCGCTGCGCCAGGGCGGGGCGAAGATCACTTACCTGGAACAAGAAAATTATCCGCCATTGCGTTTACAGGGCGGCTTTACTGGCGGCAACGTTGATGTTGATGGCTCCGTTTCCAGCCAGTTCCTCACCGCACTGTTAATGACTGCGCCTCTTGCGCCGGAAGATACGGTGATTCGTATTAAAGGCGATCTGGTTTCTAAACCTTATATCGATATCACCCTCAATCTGATGAAGACGTTTGGTGTTGAAATTGAAAATCAGCACTATCAACAATTTGTCGTAAAAGGGGGGCAGTCTTACCAGTCTCCGGGCACTTATTTGGTTGAAGGCGATGCATCTTCGGCTTCTTATTTCCTGGCAGCAGCAGCAATCAGAGGCGGCACTGTAAAAGTGACCGGCATTGGACGCAACAGTATGCAGGGTGATATTCGCTTTGCTGATGTTCTGGAAAAAATGGGCGCGACCATTTGCTGGGGCGATGATTATATTTCCTGCACGCGTGGTGAACTGAACGCCATTGATATGGATATGAACCATATTCCCGATGCGGCGATGACCATTGCCACCGCGGCGTTATTTGCAAAAGGCACCACCACGCTGCGCAATATCTATAACTGGCGTGTTAAAGAGACCGATCGCCTGTTTGCGATGGCAACAGAACTGAGTATAGTCGGTGCGGAAGTCGAAGAGGGGCATGATTTCATTCGCATTACGCCACCGGAAAAACTGAAATTTGCTGAGATCGCCACTTATAATGATCACCGGATGGCGATGTGTTTCTCGCTGGTCGCATTATCAGATACGCCTGTGACGATTCTTGATCCAAAATGTACCGCTAAAACTTTTCCAGACTATTTCGAGCAATTGGCGCGGATAAGTCAACCCGGCTGAATGAATAACGGGCGATAACATAGACAATCCTTTCTTTTCAAAGACGTCGGCACATTGCCGGCGTTTTTTTTCGGACCTTGTGGGGTATTTTTATTAATGGTAGCGTTAATTATCAATGTAACTTGTTGATACATAATGTTTATATATAATTAATCAACGGATGATTCACATGAAGAATACTAAATTATTGCTGGCGATTGCGACCTCTGCAGCCTTACTGACAGGATGTCAGAATACGCACGGTATTAATACCGATTTGGCTATCAGCTCAGGTCTGAATGCTTATAAAGCCGCAACATTAAGCGATGCTGATGCTAAAGCAATCGCCAATCAGGGCTGTGTCGAAATGGACAGCGGCAATAAAGTGGCAAGCAAATCCAGCAAGTACGGGAAACGTCTGGCAAAAATCGCCAAAGCATTGGGTAACAATATTAATGGCACGCCAGTCAACTATAAGGTTTATATGACCAGCGACGTCAACGCATGGGCGATGGCGAACGGTTGTGTTCGTGTCTACAGTGGCCTGATGGACATGATGAACGACAACGAAATTGAAGGCGTTCTGGGCCATGAACTGGGCCACGTCGCGTTGGGTCACTCGCTGGCTGAAATGAAAGCTTCTTATGCGATCGTGGCCGCACGCGATGCCATTTCAGCTACCAGCGGTGTGGCTTCCCAGCTTTCCCGTTCACAATTAGGTGATATCGCAGAAGGCGCTATCAATGCTAAATACTCCCGTGATAAAGAATCCGAAGCAGATGATTTCTCTTTTGATCTGTTGAAGAAACGTGGCATCAGTACCCAGGGGCTGGTTGGTAGCTTTGAAAAACTGGCCAGCCTGGATGGCGGTCGCACCCAGTCCATGTTTGATTCTCACCCACCATCAACAGAGCGTGCGCAACACATCCGTGATCGTATCGCCTCTGGTAAGTAAATCATTGTCATCTTTCGGGCTGGTCTTCTGCCAGCCCGCTATAATTGCGCAATAAATCCCCATCTGAATACAGACAAAACTGGTTTTTGCACACAACGTTAACGATTTGTGGCGTCGGCGCGTATAATGCGCGCGGTTATGTTAACGGTACGCCTGTTTTAAGGAGATAAAGATGACGGCAATTGCCCCGGTTATTACCATTGATGGCCCAAGCGGTGCAGGGAAAGGCACCTTGTGTAAGGCTATGGCGGAAGCGTTGCAATGGCATCTGCTGGATTCGGGTGCAATTTATCGCGTACTGGCACTAGCGGCATTACATCACCATGTTGATGTTGCATCGGAAGATGCGCTGGTGCCGCTGGCATCCCATCTGGATGTACGTTTTGTGTCAACCAACGGTAATCTGGAAGTGATCCTCGAAGGGGAAGATGTCAGCGGCGAAATTCGTACTCAGGAAGTGGCGAATGCTGCTTCACAAGTCGCGGCATTCCCACGCGTTCGTGAAGCATTATTGCGTCGCCAACGCGCGTTTCGCGAATTACCAGGCCTGATTGCCGATGGCCGCGACATGGGAACGGTGGTATTCCCTGATGCGCCAGTGAAAATTTTCCTTGACGCCTCCTCGGAAGAACGTGCGCATCGCCGCATGCTACAGTTGCAGGAGAAGGGCTTTAGTGTTAACTTTGAGCGCCTTTTGGCCGAGATCAAAGAACGCGACGACCGCGATCGTAACCGAGCGGTAGCGCCACTGGTTCCGGCAGCCGATGCTTTAGTGTTGGATTCCACCACCTTAAGCATTGAGCAAGTGATTGAAAAAGCGCTACAATACGCGCGCCAGAAATTGGCTCTCGCATAAGCGACCGAATTTGCAGTACCCCCGTTGCAATGGAATGACAGCGGGTATGTTAAACAACCCCATCCGGCATGGAGCCAGGTGGACGTTAAATATAAACCTGAAGATTAAACATGACTGAATCTTTTGCTCAACTCTTTGAAGAGTCCTTAAAAGAAATCGAAACCCGCCCGGGTTCTATCGTTCGTGGCGTTGTTGTTGCTATCGACAAAGACGTAGTACTGGTTGACGCTGGTCTGAAATCTGAGTCCGCCATCCCGGCTGAGCAGTTCAAAAACGCCCAGGGCGAGCTGGAAATCCAGGTAGGTGACGAAGTTGACGTTGCTCTGGACGCAGTAGAAGACGGCTTCGGTGAAACTCTGCTGTCCCGTGAGAAAGCTAAACGTCACGAAGCCTGGATCACGCTGGAAAAAGCTTACGAAGATGCTGAAACTGTTACCGGTGTTATCAACGGCAAAGTTAAGGGCGGCTTCACTGTTGAGCTGAACGGTATTCGTGCGTTCCTGCCAGGTTCTCTGGTAGACGTTCGTCCGGTGCGTGACACTCTGCACCTGGAAGGCAAAGAGCTTGAATTCAAAGTAATCAAGCTGGATCAGAAGCGCAACAACGTTGTTGTTTCTCGTCGTGCCGTTATCGAATCCGAAAACAGCGCAGAGCGCGATCAGCTGCTGGAAAACCTGCAGGAAGGCATGGAAGTTAAAGGTATCGTTAAGAACCTCACTGACTACGGTGCATTCGTTGATCTGGGCGGCGTTGACGGCCTGCTGCACATCACTGACATGGCCTGGAAACGCGTTAAGCATCCGAGCGAAATCGTCAACGTGGGCGACGAAATCACTGTTAAAGTGCTGAAGTTCGACCGCGAACATACCCGTGTATCCCTGGGCCTGAAACAGCTGGGCGAAGATCCGTGGGTAGCTATCGCTAAACGTTATCCGGAAGGTACCAAACTGACTGGTCGCGTGACCAACCTGACCGACTACGGCTGCTTCGTTGAAATCGAAGAAGGCGTTGAAGGCCTGGTACACGTTTCCGAAATGGATTGGACCAACAAAAACATCCACCCGTCCAAAGTTGTTAACGTTGGCGATGTAGTGGAAGTTATGGTTCTGGATATCGACGAAGAACGTCGTCGTATCTCCCTGGGTCTGAAACAGTGCAAAGCTAACCCGTGGCAGCAGTTCGCGGAAACCCACAACAAGGGCGACCGTGTTGAAGGTAAAATCAAGTCTATCACTGACTTCGGTATCTTCATCGGCCTGGACGGCGGCATCGACGGCCTGGTTCACCTGTCTGACATCTCCTGGAACGTTGCAGGCGAAGAAGCAGTTCGGGAATACAAAAAAGGCGACGAAATCGCTGCAGTTGTTCTGCAGGTTGACGCAGAACGTGAACGTATCTCCCTGGGCGTTAAACAGCTCGCAGAAGATCCGTTCAACAACTGGGTTGCTCTGAACAAGAAAGGCGCTATCGTAACCGGTAAAGTAACTGCAGTTGACGCTAAAGGCGCAACCGTAGAACTGGCTGACGGCGTTGAAGGTTACCTGCGTGCTTCTGAAGCATCCCGTGACCGCGTTGAAGACGCTACCCTGGTTCTGAGCGTTGGCGACGAAGTTGAAGCTAAATTCACCGGCGTTGATCGTAAAAACCGCGCAATCAGCCTGTCTGTTCGTGCGAAAGACGAAGCTGACGAGAAAGATGCAATCGCAACTGTTAACAAACAGGAAGATGCAAACTTCTCCAACAACGCAATGGCTGAAGCTTTCAAAGCAGCTAAAGGCGAGTAATTCTCTGACTCTTCGGGATTTTTATTCCGAAGTTTGTTGAGTTTACTTGACAGATTGCAGGTTTCGTCCTGTAATCAAGCACTAAGGGCGGCTACGGCCGCCCTTAATCAATGCAGCAACAGCAGCCGCTTAATTTGCCTTTAAGGAACCGGAGGAATCATGACCAAGTCAGAATTGATAGAAAGACTTGCCACCCAGCAATCGCACATTCCCGCCAAGACGGTTGAAGATGCAGTAAAAGAGATGCTGGAGCATATGGCCTCGACTCTTGCGCAGGGCGAGCGTATTGAAATCCGCGGTTTCGGCAGTTTCTCTTTGCACTACCGCGCACCACGTACCGGACGTAATCCGAAGACTGGCGATAAAGTAGAACTGGAAGGAAAATACGTTCCTCACTTTAAACCAGGTAAAGAACTGCGCGATCGCGCCAATATTTACGGTTAAGTTTTTACTCAAACTTGAACGCGAGAAAAGCACCTGTCGGGTGCTTTTTTCATTTCTCTAATCTGGAACTGGAAGCTGCCTCGCAGAGTTTTGAGCAGTTTTCACCCTATCGTTAAATTCTTCTGAACGTGCCTCGGGGAACGCAAAACTCCCACCAGACAACCGTTCAACAAAGTTGCACACTTTCTATAAACAGGGAGGGTGCATGAAAATAACGACAGTCGGCGTATGCATAATTTGCGGAATTTTTCCGTTGCTGATTTTGCCCCAATTGCCTGGGACAGTAACCCTTGCGTTTCTGACTCTCTTCGCCTGTGTACTGGCATTTATCCCTGTTAAAACCGTCCGTTATATCGTGCTGACGTTGCTGTTTTTCGTTTGGGGCATATTAGCAGCAAAGCAAATTTTGTGGGCAGGAGAAACCTTAACTGGCGCGACGCAGGATGCAATTGTTGAGATCATTGCTACTGACGGCATGACCACTCATTACGGTCAAATTACTCATCTACAAGGTCGACGTATATTCCCTGCGCCAGGCCTCGTACTGTATGGCGAATATCTTCCGCAAGCGGTTTGTGCCGGACAAGTATGGTCAATGAAACTCAAAGTTCGTGCAGTTCATGGTCAACTTAATGATGGCGGCTTTGATAGCCAGCGTTATGCCATTGCCCAGCATCAACCGCTCACCGGCCGTTTTCTGCAGGCAAGTGTCATTGAACCGAATTGTAGCCTGCGTGCACAGTATCTGGCGTCACTACAAACAACGCTGCAACCCTATATGTGGAACGCGGTTATTCTTGGATTAGGTATGGGGGAACGGTTATCCGTCTCCAAAGAAATCAAAAATATCATGCGTGATACTGGAACGGCGCATTTAATGGCGATATCAGGATTGCACATCGCTTTTGCGGCGTTGCTGGCTGCAGGACTCATTCGCGGTGGGCAAGTTTTTCTGCCTGGGTGCTGGATCCACTGGCAAATGCCATTAATTGGTGGAATCTGCTGTGCTGCTTTTTATGCCTGGCTTACGGGAATGCAACCTCCTGCATTGCGTACCGTGGTGGCGCTTGCCATTTGGGGAATGCTTAAGTTAAGTGGACGACAATGGAGTGGCTGGGATGTATGGATATGTTGTCTGGCGGCAATTTTGCTGATGGATCCTGTTGCCATTCTCTCGCAAAGTTTATGGCTATCTGCCGCTGCGGTCGCGGCACTGATTTTTTGGTATCAGTGGTTTCCCTGTCCGGAGTGGCAGCTGCCGCCGGTATTGCGCGCGGTTGTTTCCCTCATCCATCTGCAACTGGGAATCACCCTCCTGCTTATGCCCGTGCAAATTGTCATATTTCATGGCATTAGTCTGACCTCGTTTATTGCAAATCTTTTTGCAATTCCCCTGGTGACATTTATCACGGTTCCGTTGATTCTCGCCGCGATGGTTGTGCATTTAAGCGGGCCGTTTATTCTGGAACAAGGGTTATGGTTTCTTGCCGACCGGTCTTTGGCTTTACTTTTCTGGGGGTTAAAGAGTTTGCCGGAAGGGTGGATCAACATTGCTGAACGTTGGCAATGGCTAACATTTTCCCCATGGTTCTTACTGGTGGTATGGCGATTAAACGCCTGGCGAACGTTGCCAGCAATGTGTGTGGCTGTAGGCTTGCTGATGTGCTTGCCGCTGTGGCAAAAACCTCGACCTGACGAGTGGCAAGTGTACATGCTTGATGTCGGGCAAGGGCTGGCAATGGTCATTGCGCGAAACGGCAAAGCGATTCTCTATGACACGGGACTGGCCTGGCCCGAAGGGGATAGTGGGCAACAACTGATTATCCCCTGGCTCCACTGGCATAATCTTGAACCGGAAGGCGTTATTTTGAGTCATGAACATCTGTATCACCGGGGATGGCTGGACTCAATATTGCACACATGGCAGATGTTATGGATCAGAAGTCCGTTAAACTGGGAACAACTTCAGCCCTGTGTGCGTGGCGAAGCGTGGAAATGGAAAGGA
>ERZ779629.802-NODE-802-length-11860-cov-14.882507_pt1 | contig 11860 bp, 10 predicted proteins | sample MGYA00514192_ERZ779629 | MGnify/ENA primary metagenome ERZ779629 (study PRJEB29562, sample SAMEA4376709) | mouse gut metagenome | isolation source: Cecum | study: EMG produced TPA metagenomics assembly of the A DSS colitis mouse model was used to assess the... | reverse complement strand
GACCCGGCTGCCCTCCAGGGCGTAGCGCAGGGCGTTGTCGAGAAGATTCTGGAACACCCGGTAGAGCCGCCTGCCGTCGGCGGTAATCATCACCGGTTCCCGGGGCAGCTCCACCTTGAAGGTCAGGGCGCTCTCCCGGATGGGGCCGTCCAGGTCCGCCAGGGTCTGGCGGAGGAGCTTGGCAAGGTCCAGCTTCTCCAGATGGACGGGCAGCTGGTCCGCCGCCGCCTTGCTGACCTCGAACACATCCTCCACCATGGTCTTCAGCCGCTGGGCCTTCTGGTCGATGATCCGGGCGTAGTCCGCCGCCGCCGGGGGCAGGTCCTCCTGCCGGAGGAGCTCCGCGTAGGAGAGGATGGAGGTCAGGGGGGTTTTCAGGTCGTGGGAGACGTTGCTCACCAGCTCCACCTTCATCCGCTCGCTGCGGGTCTGCTCGGCCAGGGCGGCCTTCATGCCCGCCTGGATGTCGTTGAGGCGCTCCGCCGTCTGCCGCAGGTCCGCGTCCTCAGGGAGAATCAGGGGCCTCTCCAGGTCCCCGGCCCGGACGGCCTCCACCTGGTCCGCCAGGGCGGCGATGTCACGGGCCAGCCCCCGGCTCCGCCAGGCGCAGTAAAGGGCCCATACCAGCAGCACCTCCAAAAGGCAGGCCAGGAGAAGCAGGCACACCTCCCAGATGCCGGGATAGGTCCGCACAAAATTGACCAGGACGGCCATTGGGAACAGGGAGAGGACAAAGCCCGCCAGCAGCACCAGCAGCACCAGGCCGCCGCTCCGGCTCAGCCGCTTCTCAACAGGCCGCTTCAGGTCCCTTGCCCGGAGGGAGCGAAAAAGAGCGCGGAGGAGGGACCTCCGGACCTCCCCGGGGTTGTGCTTATGGTCGTTGCGAAGCAGCCACCACAGCCAGTACAGGGCGATGAGACCGGGGAAGTTCACCAGGGCCAGCCGGAGGACCGCCATGCCCCAGGAGGCGAAGGAATACCCGCCCTCCCAGTCATAGCTGTAAAGAAGCTCATAAACCACGTCCAGATTGCAAAGGCCCGGCAGGAAGGCCCACAGCAGGCACGCCGCTGCCAGCAGGAAGCGGACCTCCGTCCAGACATGGACCGTCCAAGAGGCGATTTTCCGGTTCACCGGCTCTGTGGATTTGCGCAGGAGGAACCAAACCACCAGGCACCACATGGCGATGAACAGCAGCAGGCCCTGGGTATAGTAGAAGGACCGGCTTTCCTTCACCTGCCGGGCGAGGCTGTAAAAGCCGGAGTAATAGCTGGTGCCGCCGGTTTTGTAGTCGGCGCTGTAGTACGGGATGGGCGTTTCCCGGACGGCCATGACCACCTTGACCCCCTCCAGCTGCTCGCCGGCAGGGAAGTTGTCGTAGCCGGGGACAAACCACCGGGAATCGCCGTCGTAGTATCCGTCTCCGTATACGTCCAGGGTTTGGCCGTCCTTGAAGATGGAGACCTTGCCGTCCACAAACTGGAGATAGAAGTTGTACCCCTCCACGGACCGGGCCAGCAGCTTGTCCAGGCCGGCGTCCATATTGCTGCAGACCTTCCCGTTCTTTATTTCTCCGTTCCGGATATAATAGAGGACGTTCTTGTCCGCCTGATAGGCCGCGTCCGGCTCCTTCTCCGGCTCCTTCTCCGGCTCCGCCGGGGGAACGGGCTCCAGCGTTCCCTGCTCCACCCTCGTGGCTTCCGCAGCCTCGCCAAAGCCCCACCAGGTCCGAATGGCCTCCTGCTCCACCACCGCGCTGTTGCAGCCGCCGTCCCAGTAGTACGCCCCATCGTAGAAGTCCACCGTTCCCCCGGCTCCGATGGTCAAAAACTCCCGGAGATAGTGGGAAACCTCGTCCCGGAACGCGTCCGTCTCCTGCCAGTCCCACTCCCACCGGGGAGAGGGGTCCCGCTCCCAGGCGATCCGGTTTCCCACCGCCCCCAGGGCGGAGAGGGCCAGCGTCATTCCCAGGAAGAAGGCCAGAAAACCGGCCGGCGCCTTGACCCGCCCGCCGGGGCGGAGGACCTTCACGCTCTTCCCCGCCTCCACGGCCTCCCGGACCTCCTCCGCCACAAATTGCTCCAGGGCCCCGCCGGGGTCCTTATCCGTGCTGTTCCAATTTGTATCCAATGCCCCACACCACCTTAATATAATCTGGCTCCTTGGGATTCAGCTCGATTTTCTCCCGAATGCGGCGGATATGGACCATCACCGTGTTCTCGCAGGAAAACGCGTCCTCGTTCCACACCCGGCGGTAGATTTCCTCGGCGGGGAAAACCTGCCCGGGGTGGCGGAAGAGAAGGTCCACGATCTTCGTCTCCGTGGGGGTCAGCTTCACCTCGTCCCCGTCGGCCCGGAGCACCCGCCCGGCGGGGTCGTAGGTCAGCCGCCCGTTTACCAGAAGGCCCTGCCGCTTCTCCGCGTTCACGTCGCCGAGAGACGTGTACCGCCTCAGCTGGCTCCGCACCCGGGCGATGAGCTCCTGGGGGTTGTAGGGCTTGGTCACGTAGTCGTCGGCCCCCATGGAGAGCCCCAGGATCTTGTCCGTGTCCTCGCTCTTGGCGGAGAGGACGATGACGGGCAGGTTCCGCCTCTCCCGGATGCGGAGCAGGGCGGAGAGGCCGTCCAGCTTCGGCATCATCACGTCGATGAGGATGAGCTTCACGGCGGGGTCCAGGCATTGGTCCACGGCCTGGAGGCCGTCATAGGCCCGGCGGACCTGCCAGCCCTCCCGCTCCAGGGTGATGGCGATGGCGTTGACGATTTCCGGGTCGTCGTCCACGACTAAAATACATTCGTTCATATCGGGCTTCCTCCCTTGAGCTGTGTATAGGATAGCAGGCAAATCTTACGAACGGCTTGACAAAATTCTTAAGAATTTCTTACGATTAGGCCTTGTTTGAAAAAAGTCTAAACGCCCAAAACGGCGGATCTTTTTCCGCCAATTTTCAAACAAGGCCTAAGAGCCTGTTTAAAATCCGGCGGAGTGCCGGATTGGGGCAGATATTTTTGTCGGGCAAGGCGGTTTGACGCAGGAATCCTGGCGGATTTCAAGTCAAACCAACGCAGCGTCGGCGGAAAAAGATGCTCTGAGACGGCGTTTCGATGGATTTTAAACAAGCTCTAAAAAAGGCGGGGAAGCTCCCCGCCTTTCCACTATGTCAGTCCTCCAGGGCCTTTTGCAGGTTGTCAATGACCTTATTCAGCCTTTCCTCACGCGCCGCCGGGTCCTTTTCCTTTTTCACTTCCTGCAGGCTGTCCAGCACAAAACGGATAAAGGCCTTGAACTGGCTGTCTGTCATTCCCATGCTGAAACGCTCCTTTCCTGGCCGGGATAATTCTATTTTACCGTAAAAGCGCCCAAAGGTCAAGGCGCTAAAGCCCTATTTCCTCAGCGGCACGGCAAACACAAACCGCGTCCCCTCCCCGCCGCTCTCGGCCCGGAGGGTGCCCTTGTGCTCCTGGGCGATGACGGCGGCGATGCTCAGCCCCAGGCCGAAGCCGCTCTTCTCCCCCCGGGAGGCGTCCGCCCGGTAGAACCGCTCAAAGAGCCGGCCGAGCTGCTCCGCCGGGATGGGCTCCCCGGGGTTGGAGACCGTCAGCCGGGCCTGGCGGTCCGTCTTTTCCAAAGTCAGGGTAATGGTTCCGCCGCCGGCCCCGTACTTCACGGCGTTGTCCAGCAGGATGGAAACCAGCCGCCGCAGCTTGTCCCCGTCCCCCAGGACCAAAACGCCCTCCGCCACCCGGTACTCCAGGGGCTTCCCCGCCTCAAAGGCCACCGGCTCGAAGGCCAGGGCGCAGTCCTCCGCCGTCTCGGACAGGGAGACCTCCGCCAGCACGGGGGGCAGGGCCAGGTTGTCCGCCCGGGCCAGGGTCAGCATCTCCTCTACCAGGCGCTTCATCTGATGGGATTCGGAGAGGATGTTGTCCGTCCACCGGGCGGGCCGCTCCTCCAGGGGCAGGGCGGAGAGGAGCTCCGCGTTGGAGAGAATCACCGTCAGCGGCGTTTTCAGCTCGTGGGAGGCGTCGGAGAGGAATTGGCGCTGCTGGCTCCAGGCCCGCTCCACGGGGGCTGTCGCCCACCGGGCCAGGATGGCGGAAACCCCCAGCAGCAGCAAAAACGCCGCCAGGGCGATGACCAGATAGGACCCCATCATCTCCCGGAGCATGGCCCGCTCCATGGACATATCCACAAAGGCCATCCTCTGATAGAGCCCGTTGTCCCGCCGGAGATAGCGGAGGCTGTAGCTCTGAATCACGCCCTCCGGGGGCTCCTGGCCCAGGCAGTCCTCTAAAATGGCGGTGAGCTCCGCCGTGTCCTCCAGAGCGGCGTAGGTGCCGCCGGTGACGTAGGCGGTGTAGGCCCCCCCGCCGCCGGGCCAGACGCTGACGGTGAAATAGGGCAGCAGCACCTTGTCCCCGCCGATCTCCACGCCAATTTCCGGCCTTCGGCCGCCGGGCTCCTCTTGAATGACCCGGTGGAGCACCTCCCGGCTCAAGTCCTCCACGTTCCCCCGGAGGGCGGCGAAGATGGCGAAGCAGACCACCGCCAGCACGGCGGTGACCATGGCCATGCAGACGGCCACGAATTTCAGCCGGAGCTTACGAATCATGCCTCCCATACCCCTTGTTGATAAGTTTGTGGAAATTGTGTAAAACCGCCAGAAGGCTGTGGATAAGATGGGCGGAACTCACAGTTGACGAAACGCCTGTTTCAGCCGTTCTCTTCCAGGCAGTAGCCTACCATGCGGATGGTGCGGATGCGGACCTTGGCGTGGATATGGGCCAGCTTCTTGCGAAGGAAGGAGATGTAAACCTCCACGTTGTTGTCCTCCGCGTTGGACTCATAGCCCCAGATCTTCAGCAGCAGGGACTCCTTGGTCAGCACCAGGTTCCGGTTCAGCATCAGCAGCTCGCAGATGTCAAACTCCTTCCGGCTGAGGCGGACGGACCGCTCCCCGCAGGAGAGGGTGAAGCTGTTCTTGTCCAGCCGCACGCCGCCGAATTCCAGGGCGTCGGGGTTCCGCAGCTCCGGCTGCCGCCGGGTCAGGGCCCGGACGCAGGCCAGCAGCTCCTTGGGGTCGAAGGGCTTGGTCAGGTAGTAGTCCGCCCCCCGGTCCAGCCCCTCCACCTTGTCGGCGGTCTCCGACCGGGCGGTGAGCATCAGCACCGGCGTGGAGGTCCCCGCCTCCCGGAGGCGGCGGAGCACCGTGAAGCCGTCCAGCCTGGGCAGCATCACGTCCAGCAATATCACGTCGTAAATGCCCGTCAGGGCGTCGTCCAGGCCGGACTCGCCGTCGTGGCGCACGTCGGCGGTGTATCCGTTCAGCTCCAGCAGGTCCTGAAGCGTGGCGGCCAGCCGGGTTTCATCCTCAATCACCAATACCCGCATGGGCGTTCCTCCTTATTCCCGGGAGTTCTCCTGCCCCCCCGCCGGGGCGGGGTCCTGGGCCGCGCCCCGCATCCCCGCCGCGGAGATGGTCATGACCGCGTCGATGCTGCCGGTGGCCAGGGCGTAGATGGCCCCGTCCTCCTCCAGCCGGACGTAGCGGCCGGACCCGTCGGGCATCCGGGCCCCCACGGCGAGGGTGAAGGTCTGGTCCGCTCCATTGGCGGCGTACTCCACCTTTAAAATGGCGTCGGCGTTTGGAAAGCCGCAGATTTCCGCCGCCTCGTCGCTGGGGAAATAGTCCACGCACTTGGCCATGGACATGGTTTTCAAGTCGTACAGCAGGTCCTGGAGCAGGGGGCTGGCGGTGACGTTGTCGCTGCCCTCAAACCAGAGGGTGGACTGGTTCTCCCCGCCGGAGCTCCGGGCGTTCAGGACGACGGCGGGGCGCTCCGGCGTCTCTGCGGGCTCCTCCGGGTCTCCGGAGTTCTCCTCCCCGCCGTCTCCGTCCTCCTCCGCCGGGACGGGGCCCTGGATGGTGACGGCCCGGAGGTTCCCCTCGCTCAGGTCCGGCAGCTCCGGCAGGACGCACATGTCGTAGATGGGGGTCTGCATCAGCTTTACCAGGGTGTCGGCCACGATGTAGACCGTGGACTCGTCCCCGTTCATGCACATGTAATAGCTGTCCCCGTCGGTGGTGGTTTTGCCGAAGGCCAGGCTCTGCTCCCCGGTTCCCGCCGCGGCGGTGAGGGTGGCGGAGGGCGTGTCCAGGCCGTACTCCGACTTGTCCTCCCCGGCGGGCAGGACCTGCTGGAATTTCAGGGAGGCCAGGGCCTCCAGTATGGAGGTCACCGTGCCGTCGTCCAGCGGGAAGTCCGGCCCGTCTGCCCAGATCCACCGCCCGTCCTCGTCCAGGGCAAAGGAGAGGGTGGCGGAGCCGTTGTAGCAGCGCAGGGCGCTGTAGGCCCCCGGGTCCGCCGGGGCGCCGGCGGCAGTGATGCCGGCGGCGGCGGTCTTCCCCGCCAGGGCCTCCTCCCGGCCCTCCCGGTAGATCATGCCGAAGACGATCAGCAGGGCCAGGAACAGCGCCCCCGCGACGCTCAGCAGTATGGTGACGGTCCGTCTCTCTTTCCAGGTCATGAAGCGTCCTCCTGTGTCCAATCCGGCGGCGGGCCGCCGGGAAGTCGTTGTCATTGCGCGTATGGGCAGAGGTCATTATATCCCACGGGACCCGGATTTGTCAATTTTACGGCCCCAGGCTGAAAGCCGCCTGAAAAAATTTTCCCGGAAGGTTTACAGTTTATTTATAAAATATCCAGATTGATTTCAAATTTCCGGGGTATGCTGATACCATCCTCTGCGGAGGAGACACGATTTCCTCTCTTTCTGTTTCTTTTCCCTCTTTGCAGCCGGCGGCGGGACCCTTCCCGTCCGCCGGATTTTTTTGTGTTCCCCTCAGGTTCCCCGCTATTTTTCCGCGCCGTTTAATCGGTTGCCTGGGAGCAAGAACCTCTTGCAATGTGACGGAACGTCCGCTATAATAGGCTTGGACCAAATTGGTTGCCTATTATACAATTATCAGGCGGGGCGCGCCGTCTGAAAAAATAGGAGGAGACTGCTATGAGAGGTGTACACAGCGCGGTAGACGATATCCGCCGTACCGTATTTAAAGAAGTGGCCAAGCTGGCCTTCGAGGGCGGGGACCCCCGCCTGCTGGACCAGATCCCCCTGAAGATGATCCAGGGCGAGGTGGCCCGGCACCGCCACGACGTCTTCCTGGAGCGGGCCATTGTGGAGGAGCGGGTCCGCCTGGCCCTGGGCCTGAACATCCGCTACGCCGGGGAGACCATCCCCGTCAGCGAGGACCTTTTGTCCGCGGAGAAGTCCCAGAAGCACTTCCAGAACCCCTTGGTGAACATCATCCCCTTCGCCTGCAACGCCTGCCCGCCCAAGCAGCTCCGCATCACCGACAACTGCCAGGGCTGCATTTCCCACCCCTGCATGAACGTCTGCCCCAAGGACGCCATCTATATGGACAAAGACAAGCACTGCCACATTGACCAGGACAAATGCATCAAATGCGGCAAGTGCTTCAACCAGTGCCCCTACCGGGCCATCAGCAAGATCGAGCGGCCCTGCGCCGCCGCCTGCGGCATGGACGCCATCAAGTCCGACGAGCTGGGCCGGGCCCAGATCGACTATGACAAGTGCGTCTCCTGCGGCATGTGCCTGGTGAACTGCCCCTTCGGCGCCATTGCCGACAAGAGCCAGATCTACCAGGTCTGCCAGGCCCTGCACAAGGGCGAGAAGGTGGTGGCCTGCGTGGCCCCGGCCTTCGTTGGCCAGTTCGGCAAGGACGCCACCCCCGCTAAGATCCACGCCGCCATGAAGGTGCTGGGCTTCTACGACGTGGTGGAGGTGGCCATCGGCGCGGACCTGTGCACCGTGGAGGAGGCCCACGACTTCCTGGAGGAGGTCCCCGCCAAGCAGCCCTGGATGGGCACCAGCTGCTGCCCCGCCTGGAGCGTCATGGCGAAGAAGCTCTATCCCGAGTTTGCCGACTACATCTCCATGGCCCTGACCCCCATGGTCATCACCGCCCGGATGGTGAAGAAGGACCACCCGGACGCCAGGGTGGTTTTCATCGGGCCCTGCTCCGCCAAGAAGCTGGAGGCCAACCGGCGGACCATCCGCTCCGACGTGGACTTTGTGCTGACCTTTGAGGAGATGCTGGGCATCTTCGACGCGGCGGACATCGACTTCACCAAGCTCCGGGCCAATCCCGAGGACGAGATGGACGAGGGCACCGGCATGGGCCGGGGCTTCGCCGTGGGCGGCGGCGTGGCCGCCGCCGTGGTGGAGGCCGTCAAGCACATTGACCCGGACCGGAAGATCCCCATTGAATACGGCGACGGCCTGAAGAACTGCCGGAAGATGCTGGCCATGGCCAAGGCGGGCAAGCGGGACGGCTACCTGCTGGAGGGCATGGGCTGTCCCGGCGGCTGCGTCGCCGGCGCGGGCACCATCCGCCCGGTGCGGGACAGCATGATGACTGTGGAGAAGTTCAAGAACGAGGCTCCCTCCATGAGCTGCACGGAGAGCCTCTATCTGGACCGGCTGGAGGAAGTGGAGCAGAAATACGAGATCAACCGCCACGACTGAGCCCTGAGAAATGGCCCGCATGGGGGCGGGCCCTGCAGGAGCATGCTGTGGGGCCCGGTCCCCTGACCGGGCCATTTCCCGTCTCTGGACCGCTCCGAAATTAAAAACAATCCGTGAATTTCGCTCAAATTTTAATTTTGTGGCATTTGCAACTAGCGGTCTTTCCCCGAACCTGATATACTCTTGTCACTGCCTGAACAGTACATGAAAACTTATAAATTCTAAGGAGGAATCTGATTATGAAAAAGTGGGTCTGCCCTGTCTGCGGTTACGTTCACGAGGGAGACGCCGCCCCTGAGAAGTGCCCCCAGTGCGGCGTTCCCGGCGCGAAGTTCAAGGAGCAGGGCGCGGAGATGGCCTGGGCCGCCGAGCATGTGGTCGGCGTGGGCAAGACCTTCGGCGCGGACGTCCCCGCCGAGGTCCAGAAGGAAATCATCGACGGCCTGAACGCCAACTTCACCGGCGAGTGCACCGAGGTGGGCATGTATCTGGCCATGGCCCGTGTGGCCCACCGGGAGGGCTATCCCGAGATCGGCCTGTACTGGGAGAAGGCCGCCTATGAGGAGGCCGAGCACGCCGCCAAGTTCGCCGAGCTGCTGGGCGAGGTGGTGACCGACTCCACCAAGAAGAACCTGGAGATGCGGGTCGAGGCCGAGAACGGCGCCACCGCCGGCAAGATGGCCATCGCCAAGAAGGCCAAGGAGCTGGGTCTGGACGCCATCCACGACACCGTCCACGAGATGGCCCGGGACGAGGCCCGCCACGGCAAGGCGTTCAAGGGCCTGCTGGAGCGGTTCTTCAAGTAATCTCTCAATCCCCTAAAAGGGGTCCCCGCCGGAGCCCAGCGTTAGCGGGTCCGGTGGGGAGAGGACGAGCATCGTAGTGAGGGAGCCTTCGCGCTTGCGCGGAGGCGAGTGATACGAAGATTGTGAGGACGAAATGGACAAGTATGTCTGCCCCTGCGGGTATGTCTATGACCCCGCCGTTGGCGACCCCGACAACGGCGTCGCTCCCGGCACTCCCTGGGACCAGGTCCCCGAGAGCTGGGTCTGCCCCATCTGCGAGATGGGCAAGGACGTGTTCGAGAAGGAATAAGCGCATAAGCAAAGGGCGGAGCCGAACGGCTCCGTTCTTTTTTGCGGAAAGCGGGCCGGGAGGTAATCCGGCTCAGGCGGCAAGAGTTTGCTCAACCCAAAACAGCCGCGTCGTTTCCCGGCATATCCCTTCATACGCGTTATAGTCGGCGCAGTTGAAAAGTATCCAATGGATTCTTTTCAACGAAGCGCTGCTATGCAGCGCTTCGGCCCGCATATGCGGCCTTTTGCGCCTGACTTCATAGGAAACGCATACGCGCCTTGCGCGCCGGCGGACCAACGGTCCGCCGGTTGAAAAGGAGCTTTGCTCCTTTTCAACTGCGTTGACTATATCCGGAATAAGGTCCCCGGCCTTTTATTCGGAAAAGCGTATGGAATTGGTGACGGTTTCACAGAGGGTAAAAAAGTCCTCCCGGTCCGTATCCTCGGGCACAGAGATTATCAAGACCAAGTTTATAATGCCGCCGTCATCCACAAAGCCGCCATAGTTTTTATATTTGTAGCCCAGCTCCGTAATGAGCTCCCCAAAGGAATCGTCTGCCGCGGCATAGGAAAAGCCATAGCTCTCCGGAGAGGAAAAGCTGTCCAGCAAATCAAAGGTCTGATACATCTCGCTCCAGCTGGCGATTTCGTCAGCCAGGTCCAAACTCTCAAATCCCTCATACAGAATAGCGGGATCCTTTCCCGCCAGATGAAAGAGCTCTTCGGTCCTGCTCAGAGAGGAGATTCGCGAACACATAAATACGATCGCGCTGTCCCCGGTACTTATAGAATAATTTACTTCATCTTCCGCAATCACGTTGGATTTCCCCTCCGTGCCGAAGGCCGCGGGGCAGTCAAACTCAATGCCAAAGAAGGGAATTTCATGGGTTTGGCACTCAATGGCCTCCGCCTCCTTCACCGGCATGTCCGCCTCCGCCGGTGCGTCCTCTTTGTTCTCCGCTGGTTCTGAGCTTTCACTGGCCGGTTTCCGCTCCATTGGCGGTTCTGTTTCCGCCACCCACATCAGCCCGCCTGAAAGCATAACCATGCTCAGCAGCATCCCAATCACCGGCGGAATCTTGGAGTCCCAGTTTCGGATACACACAATCAGCCAAATGATACAGCCAATAAAGCCGGCGGCCCCGACCAAAGTCAGCAGTCCTCCCATTTCATTTCCTCCCGTTTTGAATAGCATTAACCGATATTGGTTAATCTTATTATATACCGTTTTCGATTAACATTCAAGTAGAAGGTGAGGCTTGGATGTTATGATTTCTTACGATGGTTTGTGGAGGGTCATGAAAGAAAAGAAGATATCCCAATATGCCCTGATCAAAAAATACAACGTCAGCCCCGCGCAGATCACCAGGCTCAAGAGAAACGAAAGTGTCAGCACCCACACCATTGAGATGTTTTGCAGGATACTGGACTGCGAGGTGGGGGATATCATGCGGTATGTTCAGGATGAGGAGTTGTGACCTTTGGGATATAAAAACGCTGGAAGCATGGGCTTCCAGCGTTTTCCTTGCAAAAAGGGCGTTCTAAGCGTCTTCCTCTCCCCAAGGCCGGTAGGCCGAGGTCAGCACCCGCTCCGCCACCGGCGCGCCGGGCTTTTCCACCCGGAGGAGGATCTGCTCCCCGGCGATTTTCCCCAGCTCCACCACCGGCTGGACAATGCGGTCCACCTGGTCGTAATAGAACTCGTACGCGTGGGTGTCATAATCCACAAAGCTCACCAGCTCCAGGTCCCGCCGGGGCTGGATGCCCTTCCCCCGGAGGTAGGCGATGGTGACGGAGGCCATGAGCCCCTGGCAGACTAAAATAGCGTCGCAGCCCCGCTCCAGCAGCCGGTCCAGGCAGGGCGGGGCGCTGTTTTCCATGGAGTCTCCGTAAAGAATCAGGTTCTCGTCCAGGGGCAGGCCGCAGTCCTTCATGGCCGCCCGGCAGGCGGCAATCCGCTCCTTGGTGGTGGAGAGCCGGGGCAGGCCGCCGACAACGCCGATGCGCCGCGCTCCCTGGGCCGCCAGGCGGCAGACGCTGCGGTAGATGGGCTGGAAGTTGGAGACGGAGACGGAGGAGTATTTCTGGCTGTCAAAGGTCCGGTCCACCAGCACCACCGGGAAGCCGGCGGGAATCAGGCCGTCCAGGCGGGCGAAGTCCTCCATGGTGCTGGCGACCAGGAGCCCGTCCACCAGGCCCGCGGTGAGGAGGCGGAGGTTTGTCTCCTCCCGGTCCA
>ERZ779629.800-NODE-800-length-11880-cov-5.645412_pt1 | contig 11880 bp, 12 predicted proteins | sample MGYA00514192_ERZ779629 | MGnify/ENA primary metagenome ERZ779629 (study PRJEB29562, sample SAMEA4376709) | mouse gut metagenome | isolation source: Cecum | study: EMG produced TPA metagenomics assembly of the A DSS colitis mouse model was used to assess the... | reverse complement strand
CTTCGCCGCAAGCGGCAAAGCTCACTCGCTGCGCTGCTCCGGCTCTCCCCACCGCAAACGCTTCGCTGGTTTGCGGCGGGGGCCCCATGGGCCGGAATCTGATGGATGCGATGCGATGGGTCCGGGAAGAAATCCGGGAAAACATTGACTATGAGGGACTGGTCTGGGATCATCCCTGCGACAGCGACATTTTTAACGGTTATGTGGAACTGATGGTGGAGGCTTGCTGCTCCACAGGAGAAACCGTCCGCATTTGCGGGCAGGATTTCCCGACGGCAGTGGTCCGTTCCCGCTTTCTGAAGCTGGAGCGGGGGCACATTGAGTACGTCCAAGATTGTCTCTGCCATACTACGGCCACCATTGGAAACATCAAAGCGTACACTCTCGCCGCCCTCTACAATGCCCCGGCCACCATAGGGCAGTATTACGCTTCCCTGGTCAGCCGCGATCTGGCGGAGGATTCGACGGACTCAATACGAGCCCGCAGTGCGGCGCCCTGTCTGCCCATGATAGTATAAGGGACGCTGCCCAGGCTGCCCCGGATGTTTTATTCTTCTGTTTTTTGTTAAAATTATGAAAGAGCGCTTTCCATGTTTTACAAAAAGGGGGCCGGCACATGAACTGTAAAACCTACGGCTACGTCCGCGTATCCACCCAGGTCCAAAACGAGGCCCGCCAGCTGGCGGCAATGCGGGAATTTGGCATAGATGAGGAAAATATCGCCATTGAGAAGCTGTCCGGGCGTGATTTTAACAGGCCGCGATACCATGCGCTGGTGGGCGGCTTATGCCCTGGAGATGTACTGGCCGTCAAGAACATCGACCGCCTGGGCCGGAATTACACAGAGATTTTGGAACAATGGGCCGCTATCACCAAGGGGCGGGAAGCCGCCATTGTGGTGCTGGACATGCCCTTGCTGGATACCCGGCAGGGGCGGGACCTCACCGGAACCCTGATCTCCGACATTGTGCTCCAGCTTCTCAGCTACGTGGCCCAGACCGAGCGGGAGAGCATCCGCCAGCGGCAGGCGGAGGGCATTGCCGCGGCGAAGGAGCGGGGCGTCCAGTTCGGACGGGAACGGATCGAGCTTCCGGAAGACTTTCCGGAATTTTCCCGGCTGTGGCAGGAGGACGGCATTTCCTCCAAAAGCGCGGCCAAGGAGCTGGGAATGTCCTATCAAACCTTTGAGCGGCAGGGGCTTGATCTGCTGCCTACTGTCCATGAGGGCGTGGCCGTCCGACAGATGGAGCTCAAGGGCATCACCACCGGCAAAGGCGATTTGAACCGCTGAATAAGATCGGTTTTCTCCAGTTTTATTGCCCTCCTCATTTTTCTATCAGCCAGTCCAGCACGTATTTCTGCCGGATTCCATTGTGGGAAACCGGAGGGTCATTGTCCATCACCAGCAGATACTTGGGATTGTGGTCCGGGATGGAATCCAGCGGCGCCAGCTCTCGCGCCAGTGTCGCTTTCTCCCGCACCGTCAAGGCCGCCTGGTAGTATTCGGTGTTACCGTCACAGTCCTGCGCCACAAAGTCCACCTCAGCGGACCCGGCCTTGCCGATATATACCTGATAGCCCCGGCGCAGCAGTTCAAGAAAAACTACATTTTCGAGGATGTGTCCTTGATCTGCGCTGCGGGTACCCCGCAGGTAGTAGCGCAGGCCAATATCCGCCAGATAATACTTATCCAGAAGCCGCAGGTATTCCTTGCCCTTGATATCGAACCGGCTTACCCTATACATCAGCAGACTATCCGTGATGCCATCCAGGTAGTTTTCCACAGTACGGCTGGCAATTTTCCGTCCGGCGCTGGTCATGGCATCCGCGATTCTCTTAGCTGAGCAGGTGTTTCCAATATTGTCAAATAGGAACCGGATGACGCTTTTCAGCATGGCCGGGTTCTGAACGCGCCTACGCTCCACAATGTCATTGAGGACAACCGTATTGTAGAGGCCGTCCAGATAGGTGTGGACCTGCTTTCTGGACTTCAGTTCGACGGTATAGGGGAAAGAACTGTTATAGACATACCTCCGGTACAGTTCCTCCCGATTCATGGTATCTGGGAAAGCGCTGACATACTCCGCAAAGGAAAGCGGGAGCATTTTCAGCTCCACATAGCGGCCGGAGAGTAAGGTCGCCAACTCCCCGGACATAAAGTAAGCGTTGGAGCCGGTGATATAGACGTCGGCGTTCTTTTGGAGAAACAAGCTGTCCACCGCTTTTTCGTAGTGTGCGACGTGTTGGATCTCGTCTAGGAAGATGTAATTCATCTTTCCAGGAAGCATCCGGCTTTTGACGTGTTCATACAGCTCTTTATAGCCGCACAGCGGCTCATTATCCACATCCTCAAAGTTGATGGCAATGATCTGCTCCGGGGCCACGCCGCAAGACAGCAAATGTTCTTGGAACAGCTCGAATAAAGTGGATTTCCCGCACCGCCGGATGCCGGTTATCACCTTAATGATCTGCTGTTCCTTCCAGTCAATCAAAAAATTCAAATATTCCGTTCTTGGAATCAACATGTTTCTCACCCCTCTTTCTATTGCTACGAGCATAACACATGGGATTTACCGATGTCAATAATTTTAATTATACATTAAACTTCCTTTGTATATTCAAAAAGATTGAATTTTGCTTCTCGGGAGCTATCCCCTCTTCTGTGTTATGATTTGTGAAAAGCGCTTCAAGATACCGTGAGGGGGGCTCTTTTTCGGGAGCTTAACAAGGCTTACCCTGTCTATGACCCATGATGGGGTGCGCCGGGCAACCTATCAGGCAGTCGACTGTGCGAAAAAGAATGGAGCAATCATTTCCTTTGACCCCAATCTCCGGTCTCCACTGTGGGATACTATGGACAACGCACGGGGCCAGATCGAATGCGGCCTGTCCAAGTGCGATATCCTGAAGATTGCCGGTAATGAGCTGGAATTTATGACCGGGACAACGGATTTTGACGGGGGCGCGGCGGTCCTGCGGCAGGCGTTTCCCAACATTCGTCTGCTGAATGTCACCGCCGGCGCGGAGGGCAGCTATTCCTATTATGAAGGGCTCCGGGTGTTTGTCCCCGCGCGGAAATTGAAAAACACGATCGAGACCACCGGTGCCGGGGATACCTTCTGCGCCTGCGTTCTGAACTACATTCTCGATCACGGGCTGTCCGGGCTGAGGGAAGAGGAGTTGCGCGAGATACTCTCCTTTGCCAACGCCGCTGCGGCGCTCGTTACGACCCGGAAGGGAGCCCTGCGAGTCATGCCGTCCAGGGAGGAGATTAACGGTTTGCTGTAATATGCCGGGCACCAGGATACCCAGCTTATGTCCGATCAGCGGTGTTAATGGCGCGCCACCCAAAAACAAGCACCAAGCGGCGGTTTTGAAAAACAACAGATTTCAAGACCGCCGTTTTCAGCGCACCGGCGGGCGCACGTTCTAACGGAATAATATTGAAAATACCGGTATCTTTTCCGGCAGTGTTCAAAAACTCAAATTACCTATTGACAAGCTGGGTAATTATGCTATAATCCAATTACCAATAAAGATACTAGGTAATCAAAACGGAGGATTCCCTATGAAAATCTATGCCGATAACGCGGCCACAACGAAGATGAGCCGGACCGCTGTGGACGCTATGCTGCCCTATATGGACGAGATCTACGGCAACCCCTCCAGCCTCTACACCTTCGGCCAGAGGGCCAGGGAGGCCCTGGAGGACGCCCGGGGGCGAATCGCCGCCTGTCTTGGCTGCGAGGCAAGGGAGCTCACCTTCACCTCCGGCGGCAGCGAGGCGGACAACCAGGCCATTCGTTCCGCCGCCGCCCTGGGGGCCCGGAAGGGCAAGCGCCACATCGTCTCCACCGCCTTCGAGCACCACGCAGTGCTCCACACCCTGAAAAGGCTGGAGGGCGAAGGCTTTGCCGTCACCCTGCTGGACGTCCACGAAAACGGCCTGGTGACGCCGGAGCAGGTCCGGGCGGCCATCCGGCCCGACACCTGCCTGGTAAGCGTCATGTACGCCAACAACGAGATCGGCACCGTCCAGCCCGTCTCGGAGATCGGCGCGGTCTGCCGGGAGGCGGGGGTGCTGTTCCACACCGACGCGGTCCAGGCGGCGGGGCACCTGCCCATCGACGTGGGGCCGCAGAACATTGACCTTCTCTCCCTCTCCGCCCACAAGTTCCACGGACCCAAGGGCATCGGCGCCCTGTACGCCCGCCGGGGCGTGGCCCTTACGAACCTCATTGAGGGCGGGGCCCAGGAGCGGGGCCGGCGGGCCGGGACGGAAAACCTCCCCGCCATCGTGGGCATGGCGGCGGCGCTGGAGGAGGCCTGCGCCCATCTGACGGAGAACGCCGTCCGTATCTCCGCCCTGCGGGACAGGCTCATCGCGGGCCTTGCGGAGATTCCCCACAGCGTCCTGAACGGCGACCCGGCAAAGCGGCTCCCAGGGAACGTGAATTTTTGCTTTGAGGGCATTGAGGGCGAATCCCTGCTGCTTCTGCTGGACGACAAGGGCATCTGCGCCTCCTCCGGGTCCGCCTGTACCTCCGGGTCCCTGGACCCCAGCCACGTGCTGCTGGCCATCGGGCGGCCCCACGAGATCGCCCACGGCTCTTTGCGGCTGACCATCGGCGAGGAGACGACGGAGGAGGAAGTGGAGTATCTAATCGAAGCCGTCCGGGACGCGGTTTCGTATCTGCGGAGCATGTCCCCGGTGTGGCGGGACCTGGAGAACGGCAAGGCAACCCATATCATCTGAGGAGGATTGAAATCATGGCATTATACAGCGAGAAAGTAATGGACCATTTCCGCAACCCCCGGAACGTGGGGACCATCGAAAACGCCGACGGCGTGGGAGAAGTGGGCAACGCCAAATGCGGCGACATCATGAAAATCTACCTGAAAATCCGGGACGGCGTCATCGAGGACGTGAAGTTCGAGACCTTCGGCTGCGGAAGCGCCATCGCCTCCAGCTCCATGGCCACGGAGCTTATCAAGGGCAAGCCGGTGTCCGAGGCCATGGCCCTGACCAACAAGGCGGTGTCCGAGGCCCTGGACGGCCTCCCGGCCCACAAGCTCCACTGCTCCGTCCTGGCGGAGGAGGCCATCAAGGCGGCGCTGAAGGACTACTACGACCGGCAAGGCGTGGCCTATGACCCGGCCCAGTTTCCGGACTGCGCCCACTGTGAAGGCTGTGGGCGGTAAGGTTTTGGTGGCCATGAGCGGCGGCGTGGATTCCTCCGCCGCCGCTCTTTTGCTGAAACGGCAGGGCTATGACTGCGCGGGCTGTACCATGAAGCTCTTTGACAGCGAAGACGCGGGGCTCAGCCGCCGGACCTGCTGCTCCCTGGAGGACGTGGAGGATGCCCGGGCGGCGGCCTTCCGGCTGGGGATACCCTACTATGTGTTCAACTTCAAGGACGCATTCCGGGCGGCGGTGATGGAGAAGTTCGCCGCCGGTTACGAAGGCGGTCTAACGCCCAATCCCTGCGTTGACTGCAACCGGTACCTGAAATTCGGGCGGCTCCTGGAGCGGGCTAAAGTGCTTGGCTGTGATTATCTCGCCACCGGCCACTACGCCAGGATCGAAAAACGGGATGGGCAGTATGTCCTGAAAAAAGCGCTGGATCAGTCAAAGGACCAGAGTTATTTTCTCTACGGCATGACCCAGGACCAGCTTGCCCATACCCTGTTCCCTCTGGGAGGGCTCCAAAAGTCCAAAGTCCGCAAAATTGCCTGGAAAGCTGGACTCGCCAATGCGGGAAAACGGGATAGCCAGGATATCTGCTTTGCCCCGGATGGGGACTATGCCGCCGCCGTGGAGCGGATTTCCGGCAGAGCCGCCGTCCCCGGAGATTTTGTGGATACCGCCGGGAGGGTCCTGGGAACCCACCGGGGCGTGATTCACTACACCGTCGGTCAGCGGCGGGGCCTGGGAATCTCCGCGCCGGAGCGTCTTTATGTCTGCGGCGTCTCCGCAGAAGACAACACCGTTACCCTGGGCGGAAAAAAGGCGCTGCTCCGGGCCTGGATTGAAGCGGGAACGTTTCATTGGATTTCCGGGACGGCTCAGGAGCGGCCGTTTTCCTGCGGCGTCAAGCTGAGGAGCACCCAAAAGGAGCTGCCCGCCACGGCCTATCCCGCCGGAAAAGACCGGGTGCGCGTGGTATTTGACGAACCCCAGCGATCTCCTGCCCCGGGCCAGGCGGCGGTGCTTTATGACGGAGACATGGTGCTGGGCGGCGGAGAAATTCTTCCCTCAGGCTAGCCGGACACTATCCAAAGGATACAACGGATACGATACCGGAAGGAGGCACGCTGAATGGATAATCCTCTTCGTTACCAGATGACGGAATACGACTGCGGCCCCACCTCCATGCTCAATGCCGTCAGCTATCTCTTTCGCCGGGAGGAGATCCCGCCGGAGATCATCCGGAGCGTCACATTGTACTGTCTGGACTGCTTCGGCCCGGACGGGACCTGCGGGAAATGCGGCACCTCCTGCATGGCCATGATGTTCCTCAGCAGCTGGCTGAGCGGCTTTGGCCAAGCGGGGCACTTGCCGGTTTCCAGCCAATACCTCTCCGGGCAAGAGGTGAATTTCTCCCAGAACGGAAGGCTGCTGGATACCCTGTGCCAGAGGGGGGCCGCCGTGGTCCGGGTGGATCTCGAGGGCTGGCACTATGTGCTGCTGACAGATGTGCGGGGGGATATGGTTTACTTTTTTGACCCCTACTACCGGCCAAGCCCCTTTGACGACCCGGCCCTGCAAATGGATGAAGCCCATCCGGCGTCCTATAACCGGATCGTACCGGCCCGCTATTTTGAGGGAACCGGCGTCTATGCCCTTCCCCCTCCGGAGGAACGGGAGGCCGTCCTGCTGTTCAATGAGAACACAAAGCTGACAGAGGAAAAAACGGTAGAATACATGATTTGAAGGGAGCGCATTCACTATGCCCCATAGAGCATCTTATCGAGGACCTCTGATCCTCATTGCTTGTGTAGCCCTGGGTGCTGTCCTGGGCCTTTCCCTGGAAGAAAAGGCGGCCTTTCTCTACCCCATCGGACAAATCTGGTTGAACCTGCTGTTCGTTCTGCTGGTGCCGCTGATCTTCTTCTCCATCTCCAGCTCCATCGCCGGGGTCAGTGACACCAGACGGGTGGGGAAGATGCTGGCCCTGACCATCGGTGTATTCGTGGTCACCGCCGCCGTCGCAGGAATTTATATGTTTGCCGTCACAGGGATCTTCGGCATAGACACCTCCATTCATCTGGGTGGGGTGGAGGCAGAAGCTGGAACCGCCGTCATGAGCGTGGGGGACCAGATCGTCAACACCTTCACCGTCAGCGATTTTCCCCTGGTAATCTCCCGGAGCCATATCCTGGCCCTCATCGTCTTTACGGTGTTCTTCGGCGTCACGGTGTCCTTGCTGGGAGAAAAGGGCCGCCCTGTGGCGGAGTGGCTGGGCCATCTGTCCCTGGTGTTCTACAAGATGGTAGAGCTTTTGATGAAGCTGGCTCCCCTGGGTCTGCTGGCCTACTTTGCCAACCTCACCGGGACCTACGGTGCGGACCTTCTGAAAAGCTACGCCCGGGGCCTGCTCATTTACTATCCGGCAGCCATTGTCTACTTCTTCGTGTTTCTGGCCCTTTACGCCTTCCTAGCGGCAGGCCCCTGGGGTGTGAGGAACTACTTCAAAAACATCCTCACCCCGGCCCTGACAGCCCTGGGCACCCGCTCCTCCGCTGCGGCCCTGCCCTTGCAGCTGGATGCCTGCGACAAACTGGGCGTTCCCCGGGAGGTCAGCTCCATGGTGGTGCCGGTGGGCGCTGCCTGCCACATGGACGGGGCCTGTATCGCCACCATCTATGAGATCGTCCTTTGCTGCGCCCTGTTTGGCCACCCGCTGAACAGCGTCGGGGACTTTGCCTTTGCTCTGGTGATTGCGGTGGCCGGTTCCGTGGCGGTGTCCTCCGTTCCCGGCGGCGGCGCGGCCATGGAAACCATGGTGATTTCCGCCTTCGGTTTCCCCGCCGCGGCCCTGCCGGTGCTTCTGATGATGACCCAGCTCTTTGACGCCGGGTGTACCCTCATCAACTCCTGCGGGGATACGGTCGCCTCCATGTTGGTAACCCGGATTCTCTACGGGAAGGATTGGTACAGAGAAAACCTGAATGCTGGGGGACAATCAGATGAATGACAGCACACAATGTATGGGAACCCATTGTGAGCGCTCCGACTATCGTCCGGATATTCACGGCACCCTGATTCCCGGCAGACGGGGGCGGCTGCTTTCTGTCCTTTACACCGCCGGAGGGGCGGGGCCGCATCCCGTCGTCCTGCTGTTCCACGGAATCCCCGGCTGCGAGCGGAATTTTGATCTTGCCCATTTCCTCCGCCGGGCAGGCTTCCATGTGCTGGTGTTTCACTACAGCGGTAGCTGGGGCAGCGACGGGGATTACTCCCTGACTCATGATCTGGAGGATGCCAACACGGCGTTGAACTGGCTCCTGGCAGATGAGGCCCACGGAATTGACAAACATCGCATCTATGCTGTGGGGCACAGTCTGGGCGGCTTCGTCTGCGCCCATTTGACGGCCTGCCGGACGGAAATCCGTGCCGGAGTCCTGCTGATGCCCTGCGATATCGGGCGACTTCCTCAAATTGCCGCTGAAAATCCCCGCGCCGCTGAGACCATCCGCCAGGTGCTGGAGGACAGCGCCCTATGGCTGAACGGCACCAGCGGAGAGGCCCTGCTGGAAGAGGCGGTCACACACAGCCGGGAATTTCGTCTGGAAGGCTTGGCGGAACCGCTGTCAAGGAAACCGGTCCTGTGCATTGCCGGTAGTCTGGATGTTCACACGCCTCCGGAACTCCACTGCGCCCCTCTGGAACGGGCCGTCCAAAATCGAGGCGTCATGTTCCACATGGTCAGTTATCCAGCGGACCACTTCTTTTCCGACTGCCGGGAAACCGTCGCTAAGACAGTCGAGAGCTTTCTCCTGGAACAGCTTTCTATTGAAAAGAGCTAACCATAAGGGCCGCCGGGTCCCGCAGAATTACAGGACCCGGCGACCTCTTTATATTACATAATCGTTCCCGGCATCACGCGAATGTATGATATCCGCCACAGTGATGTGATCCAGATATTCGTTGATAACCCGATTCAACCCCTTCCAGAGCGGCAGAGTACGGCAATTCGGGGCCCTTGGGCAGACATCTGCGGCTTCTTCCAGACAGGCAACAGGGGCCAGCGTTTCCTCCGTCAGCCGCAAAACCTCGCCTACCGTGTATTGTTCCGGCCCTCGGGTCAGCTTGTAGCCGCCTCCCTTGCCTCGCACGCCGGTGAGTAGCCGGGCCTTGACCAGGATTTTGATGATGGCTTCCAGATATTTTTCCGAAATTTCCTGCCGCTGTGCGATTTCTTTCAAGGGAATATACCCCTCCGACGGATGCTCAGCCAGGTCGGCCATAACCCGCAAGGCATAACGGCCTTTCGTTGAAATCAGCATATGGCGACGCTCCTTTTAATAGAATATACCTATTATACAACATGGTTAGTTGGGTTTCAAGTGAGATTTTACACAATGACGATTGACAAGGAATATCTTTCCTTCTATAATACATATAAACCCACTTGAAAGGTTGGGATATAAAAGAATCCATATCCTGAATTTCGATGTCGTATCAATCATAGCTGACGGAGCGAGACAAACGCCACATTATTATGAGATTGAGATTACGAGGAGGAAACCGCTATGAGCAAGATATACACATCCGCCGATCAGCTGATCGGCAAAACACCCCTGCTGGAGCTGGTTCACATTGAGAAGGAAGAGGGCCTGAAGGCCAAGGTTCTGGCGAAGCTGGAGTACTTCAACCCCGCCGGGTCCGTCAAGGACCGGATCGCCAAGGCCATGATCGACGACGCTGAGGAAAAAGGTCTGCTGAAAGAAGGCTCCGTCATCATTGAGCCCACCTCCGGCAACACCGGCATCGGCCTGGCCTCCGTGGCCGCCGCCCGGGGTTACCGGATTATCATCGTCATGCCGGAGACTATGAGCGTGGAGCGCCGTCAGATGATGAAAGCCTACGGCGCGGAGCTGGTCCTCACCGAGGGGGCCCAGAGCATGAAGGGGGCCATCGCCAAGGCCGAGAAGCTGGCGAAGGAGATTCCCGGCAGCTTCATCCCCGGGCAGTTCGTAAACCCCGCCAACCCCGCCGCGCATAAGGCATCCACCGGCCCGGAGATCTGGGAGGACACCGACGGGAAGGTAGATATCTTCGTGGCTGGCGTGGGCACCGGAGGCACCGTCACCGGCGTGGGGGCGTACCTGAAATCCCAGAATCCCGCCGTCAAAATCGTGGCGGTGGAGCCTGCCGCCTCCCCGGTGCTGAGCAAAGGCACCGCCGGGAGCCACAAGATTCAGGGTATCGGCGCGGGCTTTGTCCCGGAGGTGCTGGACACCGGCGTCTATGACGAGGTCATCGCCGTGGAGAACGAGGACGCCTTTGCCGCCGGGAAGCTGGTGGGCCGGAAGGAAGGTGTGCTGGTGGGCATCTCCTCTGGCGCGGCGGTCTGGGCGGCCATCCAGCTGGCCAAGCGGCCCGAGAACAGGGGTAAGACCATCGTGGCCCTGCTGCCCGATACGGGAGACCGTTACCTCTCCACGCCGCTGTTCCAGGATTGAGGGCTTCTAAAAATTCCGGCCCGGCACTGCGGACTTTTGGAAAGTCCGACAGATTTTCCCCCTTTCCTGGTTTTTCGTTGACAAAAGCGTTTTCAAGTGCTAATATACCAATCAACCAAGTATGTTAAAGGAAGCGCGTGCAATGCGTATTCGTGGTTTCCGAATGCAGGCCGGCATGTGCATGGGCATGATGAATGTCCAGCGTTCTTTGCGCTCACTTGCCGCCTGCCTGAAGTACCGAGGAATCGTTTGACCTGACGCGCCGCGCCGGTTTAACGACTGCCGGCCAAAGCGGGGAGCCGTGAGCTCCCCGCTTTTTTGCGTCTTAAAGAAGGGATTCGCTTGATAGAACTCAACCACATTTCCAAGGATTTTGGCAACGGCCAGCTGCAGGTCCATGCCGTCCGGGATGTGTCCCTTTCCATCGAGAAGGGGGAAATCTTTGGCATCATCGGCTTCTCCGGGGCGGGAAAATCCACCCTGGTCCGGTGTATGAACCTGCTGGAGCGGCCCACTGCCGGGACCGTGACGGTGGACGGACAGGAGCTGACCGCCCTGGCGACGAAGGAGCTCCGGCAGGCCCGGAAGAAGACCGGCATGATCTTCCAGCACTTCAACCTCATGCCCTCCCGGACGGTGTTCGGCAACGTGGCCTACCCGCTCCGGGGCAGCGGCCTCAGCAAGGCGGACATCCGGGAGAAGGTCCAGAGGCTCCTGGACTTGGTGGAGATTGGGGACAAGGCGGACGCCTATCCCCGGCAGCTCTCCGGCGGGCAGAAGCAGCGGGTGGCCATCGCCCGGGCCCTGGCCAACGACCCCAAGGTCCTCCTCTGCGACGAGGCCACCTCCGCCCTGGACCCCCAGACCACCAAGGCCATCCTTTCCCTCATCAGACACCTGAGGCTGTTGCTGCTGGACTTCATTCGGAACTCGCCGGATTTGTACGATGCAAGCCTGCCGTCCGGCCAAACACACGGACAGGCTACGAAAATAATATCCGCCTATACATCTGCCCAAGGCTCGGCGGCATTCCGCTCAACAAGCTGACCGCAAATGACCTCCAGCAGTTCATAAACTGGATGAGGCAGGATGGCCGGAGCGAATACCGGGAGTCTCGAGGCGATGGTCTCTCCGCTAATACGATACGGCACTGCTGTGGCCTGTGCCGCAGGGCTCTGGAGAAGGCCGTCA
>ERZ779629.798-NODE-798-length-11895-cov-22.953801_pt1 | contig 11895 bp, 7 predicted proteins | sample MGYA00514192_ERZ779629 | MGnify/ENA primary metagenome ERZ779629 (study PRJEB29562, sample SAMEA4376709) | mouse gut metagenome | isolation source: Cecum | study: EMG produced TPA metagenomics assembly of the A DSS colitis mouse model was used to assess the... | reverse complement strand
ATATAGTATAGCACGCGCCCCCCGGTTTGAAAAGAACCTGGGGGACTTTTTGTGCCTGGGTATGCTCCGGTCCGCTCCGTCGGTTGTTTCTATCTGTTCCGGAATTGTTACCGGATTGTTTTTTCAAAGATGCAAAGAGGATACATCGGTTTGTAAAGTTAAATACAGGAAGCAGACGGAACATCCCGCACGCCGCCTGCGTCTATGTTTTCAGAGAGACAGCCGGCGGACCGGGTCCCGCCGGCGATATGTGAACAAGGAGGAACCATATGAACCGGATGATGAAAAGAGGAGCGGCCCTGTTGCTGGCCCTGACCCTGACCCTGGGTCTGGCGGCCTGCGGCAAGGACAAGGACAACGGGACCGAGCAGCTCACCGGCAAGGTGTACGTGCCGGAGTTTCTGGACTTCAACCTGGACGTGGAGTATATCTCCGGCGGCTGCGCGACCGGCGACGCCGTCTACCTCATGGGCTCTAAGAGCCAGGAGCGGGAGGAGACCGACCCCGCCACCGGGGAGATCCTGTACTACTATGACGAGATCTACTCCCTCTACCGCATCCCCCTGGACGGGAGCGATCCCGTCAAGCTGGAGGCCTACCAGCCCACCGCCCTCCCCGAGGGGGCGGAGGGAAACGTGGGGGTGGAGAGCATCACCGCCGCGGACGACGGGACCATCTGGCTGACGGAGCATGTGGGCGTCTACACCTTCGACCTGCCGGAGAACTTTGACTCGGAGGCCGACGACAAGTGGAACTACCACACCTACGAGGAGTCCATCATCCGCCGGCAGCTGGACGCCTCCGGCAATGAGATTGGCCGGGTGGACATCAGCGACCTGGCCGGGAAGCTGGGAGTGGAGTATGTCTACGCCAACCTCTTTGACCGCGCGGGCAATCTTTACGCCGTCACGGAGACGGAAATCATCATGCTGGACCCCCAGCTCAACAAGGTCTTCAGCGTGGAGGGCGAGGATATAGCGGGATCCCCGACCCTGCTCAGCAACGGCCGGCTGGGCCTCCTCAACTACATCTACGATGAGGAGAAGGAGACCGGCGCCTGGACGATGAAGACTGTGGACCCGGAGGCCCAGGACTGGGGGGAGGAGTACACCCTGCCCGAGAACGCCTACAACGCCTATCCCGGCGGCGGGGAGTATCTCTTCTACTACCAGAACGGCGACTCTATCTACGGCTATAAGGCCGGGGCGGCAGAGGGGGAGAAAATTTTCTCCTGGATTGACTCCGACATCAACCGCAGCAACATGGAGTTCTTCTCCTTCCTGCCCGACGGCCGGGTGGTGGTGGTCACCAGGGAGTGGCAGTCGGACAATTCCAAAGTGGAGCTGGCCATTATGACCGCCACCGACCGCTCCCAGCTGCCGGAGAAGACCACCCTGACTTACGCCGCCATGTACCTGGGCTACGACGTGCGCAGCCAGATTATCGAGTTTAACAAGACCAGCGACAAGTACCGCATCGAGGTGCGGGACTATTCCGAGTTCGCCACCGCCGAGGACAGCTCCGCCGGCCTGACCCGGCTGAACACGGAGATCGTGGCGGGCAACGTGCCCGACATGCTGGAGACCTCCAGCATCCCCCTGCGCCAGTACGCCGCCAAGGGCCTGCTGGAGGACCTGTGGCCCTTCATTGAGAACGACACGGACATCGGCGGCCGCGCGGGCGTCATGGAGCACGTGCTGAACGCCGCCGAGCAGGACGGCAAGCTCTATGAAATTTTCACCAACTTCGCCATCCGAACCGTGGCCGGCCCCAAGAACATCGTGGGCGACCGGATGAGCTGGACCCTGGCGGACCTGCAGGAGGCCCTGGCGAAAATGCCCGAGGGCTGCGCCATCTTCGGCCAGACCGACACCAAGACCGACATGCTCAGCAACGTCATGGCCCAGAACGCGGACAGCTTCGTGGACTGGTCCACCGGCCAGTGCCGCTTCGACAGCGAGGACTTCAAGGCCCTGCTGGCCTTCTGCAACAGCTTCCCCGCCGAGTACGACTGGGAGAACAGCCAGGACGAGTGGGAGGATCCCTACACCCGGATCATCAGCGGCAAGCAGATGCTCACCAGCGTCTACTTCAGCCAGCTGCGCTGGGACTTCCTGGAGAACGACGGCCTGTTCAAGAGCCAGGGCGGCGCGGCCTTCATCGGTTATCCCCGGGAGGACGGCGGCGTGGGCAGCAGCTTCACCACCAACGGGGGCGTCGCCATGTCCGCCGCCTGCAAGGACAAGGAGGGCGCCTGGTCCTTTATGCGCACCCGCCTTCTGTCCCAGAGCACGGACGAGGAGAGCGCCCGCTACTGGAGCAACTTCCCCGTCAACAAGGCCGACTTTGACAAGATGGTCGAGGAAGCCATGACCGTCCAGTACGAGCAGGACGAAAACGGCCAGCCCCTGCTGGACGAGAACGGCCAGCCCATCGAGATCAAGGAGACCTGGTGGATCTCCGACGATCTCCAGCTGGAGCAGGGGGCCGTCACCCAGGAGCAGTATGACCGCTTCATGGCCCTCTACAACGCGGTAGATTCCGTCTACTACTTCGACGAGGCCATCTACGACATCGTCACCGACATGGCCGGGGCCTACTTCGCCGGGGACCGCTCCCTGGACGACACCGCCGCCCAGATCCAGAGCCGCGTGACCCTCTACGTCAACGAGAACCGGTAAGCGGCAGGAAGATTCCGGTATATTGGGGCCTGAAAAAACAAGTGTGATGGGAAGCAGATGCAAAAATGATGCATGGGGCCCATACAATGGCGGCATCCTGATATTACATATGGAAAGAAGGTTGATCGTATGAGATTCATACGCGGAAAGAGGCTGACCGCCCTGCTGCTGGCCCTGGTGATTTCCTTGGGCCTGGCGGCCTGCGGCGGCGAAAAGGACGACAAAAAGGGGGACACCGATCAGCTCAGCAGCACGGTGTACGTGCCCCAGTTCATCGATGTCGACATGGAGCTGGACTACATCAACAGCGGCTGCTCCGACGGGAAGAACGTCTATCTGGCGGGTGAAGTCAGCAGTGAGACCGAGGTGACGGACCCCGAGACCGGGGAGACCTACACCAACTACGAGTACCGGGACGTGATCTACCGCATCCCCCTGGAGGGCGGCCCGGCGGAGGAGCTGGAGAACTTCGAGATGAGCGCCCTGCCCGAGGGCAGCGAGGGCAACGTCTCCATCGACGGCCTCCGTCCCGGCGCGGAGGGCACTCTGTGGGTGTCGGAGCGGATATACACCTACTCCTTCGACCTGCCGGCGGACTTCGACGAGACCACCGGCAACAAGTGGGACTACCACACCGGCAGCACCGAGGTGAATCTCCAGCGCCAGCTGGACTCCACCGGCAACGAAATCGCCCGCGTGGACACCAGCGGCTTAAAGGAGAAGCTGGAGGCGGACTACATCTACGCCACCCTCTTCGACAAGGAGGGGGACCTCTACGTGAGCGTGGAGGGCAAGATAGCGGTGCTGGATCCCTCCCTGAACGTGAAGTTCGTTCTGGAGGATGAGCAGCTGTGGGGCGATGCGCTGACGCTGCTCAACGACGGCAGCGTGGGCGTGCGCATCTCCTACAGCGACCCGGCCACCGAGACCTACGGCTACAAGGCCGTAAAAATCGACAAGGAGGCCAAGGGCTGGGGGGACGAGTACATACTGCCCCAGAACGCCTACCAAATCTACCCCGGCGGCGGGGACTTCCTCTTCTACTACCAGAACGGGGACGCCCTGTACGGCTTCCGGGAGGAGACCGGCGAGGGCGAACGCCTCCTCAGCTGGCTGGACGCCAACATCAACGTCAACGACATTTCCTTCTTCAGCTTTTTGGAGGACGGCCGGGTGGTGGTCATGACCAACAGCTACCAGAGCGGCAGCTTCAGCTATGAGCTGGCGGTGCTGACCGCCACGGACCGGGCCTCCCTGCCGGAGAAGACCGCCCTGACCTACGCCACCATGGGGCTAAACTACAACATGCGCAACTCCATCATCGACTTCAACAAGACCAACAGCCTCTACCGCATCGAGGTGAAGGACTACTCCGAGTTCGCCACCGCCGAGGACGCCTCCGCCGGCCTCACCCGGCTCAATACGGAGATCGTGGCAGGCAACGTGCCCGACATGCTGGACACCTCCGGCCTCCCCCTCTCCCAGTACGGGGCCAAGGGCCTGCTGGAGGATCTGTGGCCCTACATTGAGAACGATACGGACATCGGCGGCCGGGCGGGCCTCATGGAGCGGGTGTTCAACGCCGCCGAGCAGGACGGCAAGCTCTACCAGGTCTTCGACTCCTTCTCCATCAACACCGTCGTCGGCTCCCGCAAGGTGGTGGGCGACGAGCTGGGCTGGACCCTGGACGAGCTCCAGGCGGCCCTGGCCACCATGCCCGAGGGGTGTACCATCTTCGGCGAGGGGGACACCAAGAGCGGCATGCTCCGCTCCATCCTGGCCCTGAACCTGGACGCCTATGTGGACTGGAGCACCGGCGTCTGCAGCTTTGACAGCGACGCCTTCCGCAAGGCCCTGGAGTTCTGCAACAGCTTCCCCCTTGAGTACGACTGGGAGAGCGTGGACTGGGAGGACCAGGAGGATGCTTACACCCTCATCTCCAACGGCCGGCAGATGCTGATGACCTACAACCTCTCCAGCTTCGAGGATATGCAGATGTACGAAGCCATGTTCGGCGGCAGCGAGGCCCTGAACTCCTTCTCCATGGAGTACAGCTACGGCTCCGACGGCGCCTACAGCGTGATAGTGGGCCCCGGCGGCGGCAGCGCGGGCCTCGACAGCGGCATGGACAGCAGCCGGCTGATCCCAGGCCGGTACATCACCTTCAAGGGCTACCCCATGGAGGACGGCAGCTGCGGCAGCAGCTTCGTCATCAACTCCGGCATAGCCATGTCCAGCAGCTGCAAGGACAAGGAGGGCGCCTGGTCCTTCATGCGGGACCTGCTGCTGCCCAAGGTCACGGATACGGAGGACGGGTACCGGTCCTCGCGCTACAACTTCTTCCCCACCAACAAATCGGACTTTGAGAAGGTCGCCCAGGAGTGCATGAAGGCGGAGTATGTCAAGGACAGCGAGGGCAACAACGTGCTGGACCCCAACGGCAACCCCATCCAGGAGTCCAAGGGCGGCTGGGGCTGGGGCAGCCTCAACATCGACATCCAGGCCACCTCTCAGGAGGAGTACGACCAGGTGATGGAGCTCTACAACGCCGTGGATTCCCTCTACACCTATGACACCAGCATCTACGACATCGTCAACGACGCCGCCGGCGGCTACTTCAGCGGAGACCGCTCCCTGGATGACACCGTGGCCCAGATTCAGAGCCGTGTGAACCTCTATGTCAATGAAAATCGGTAAAACCAAAGGAAAAAAAGCCGGGAGCCCGCCCCCAGGGCGGACCGCCAGGGAGGCATGGGACCGGAGCAACGACAAGCTCCGGGATACCATGCACTCCCTGGGCTTCCTGGGGCCCAGCGTGCTGGGGGTGGCGGTGTTTTTCATCGTGCCCTTTCTGGTGGTGGTGTACTACTCCGTCATCCGCAGCCCCATGAATCCGGAATTTGTATTTCTGGACAACTTCAAGGCGGTTCTGCAGAACTCCTCCTTCCGGACCGCCGCCAAGAACACCGCTATGTTTTCCGCCATAGCGGTGCCTCTTGCTGTCGTGCTGAGCCTGGCTCTGGCGCTGATGCTGGAGTGCCGCATCCCCTCCAAAAGTCTGTTCCGCACCTTCTTTCTCAGCCCCATGATGGTCCCCGTGGCCTCCGTGGTACTCATCTGGCAGGTGGTGTTTCACTACCGGGGGACCCTGAACGTGATTCTGGCGGGCTTCGGCGTGGATCCCATCGACTGGCTCAACGGCCCCTACTGCCTGCTGGTGATCGTGGTGCTGTTTCTGTGGAAGAACCTGGGGTACAACATGATTCTCTTCATGGCGGCCCTCAACAACATCCCCAAGGAGCTTCTGGAGGTGGCGGACGTGGAGGGGGCCAGCGCCGCCCATAAGTTTTTCAACATCAAGCTGCGCTACCTCTCCCCCACGGTGCTGTTCGTGGCCATCCTCTCCATCATCAACTCCTTCAAGGTCTTCCGGGAGATCTATCTGCTGGTGGGGAAGTACCCCTACGAGGGGCTGTATATGATGCAGCACTTTATGAACAACACCTTTGAGAACTTCGACTACCAGAAGATGGCCTCGGCGGCGGTGCTGATGGCCCTGGTGATGGTGGCGCTCATCGCGCTGCTGTTCAAGGTGGAGGACATCTTCGGAAAGGATGTGGAGGGATGAAAAAGAACCGCTATTTCGGCCGCTTCGCCCTGACGCTGCTGGCGGCGGGCTTCGCCCTGGCCTTTCTGATGCCCACGGTGCTGACCATCACCAACTCCTTTATGACCCAGAGCGAGATCAGCGCCAACTACGGCAAGGTGTTCGCCAACGTCTCCGGCAGCGACGGGAAGACCTATATATCCGAGACGGTGAACCTGAAGTTCATCCCCGACAAGGTCAGCCTCAGCCAGTACATCACCACCCTCATCAAGAGCCCCGACTACCTGCTGAAATTCTGGAACTCAGTGATTTTGACGGTGCCGGTGGTGCTGCTGCAGCTGGCGGTGGCCTCCATCACCGCCTACGGCTTCACCCGCTGGCGGGGGAAAGTGCGTGCGTTCCTGTTTTTCTTCTATGTGATCCTGATGCTGATGCCCACCCAGGTCACCCTGGTGCCCAACTATCTGGTCAGCGACTGGCTGGGGCTGCTGGGCACCCGCTGGTCCATCATTTTCCCCGGCGCCTTCGCGCCGTTCTCGGTGTTCCTGCTGACCAAGTCCATGCGGCGCATCCCCGGCTCCCTCATCGAGGCGGCCAAGCTGGACGGGTCCAGCGAGTGGCAGATTTTCAAGGACATCTGCCTGCCCCAGTGCCGCAGCGCCCTGTACTCCATCGCCATTCTGGTGTTCATCGACTACTGGAACATGGTGGAGCAGCCCATCATTCTGCTGCCGGACGCGGAGAAGCAGCCTCTGAGCGTGTACCTGTCCACCATCAACTCCAGCGAAGTTGGGCTGGCCTTCGCCATCGCCACCATCTACATGGTTCCCTCTCTGCTGCTGTTCCTCCACGGGGAGGATTACCTGGTGGAGGGCATCGCCCATCAGGGGTCCGTGAAGGGGTAATCCTGTGAATCCAAGTGAAAGGGTGACAAGCCAATGGAAGTGAAAGAAAAATCCAAGAAGAGGGAGCTCATCAAGACCATCGCCATCATCTTCCTGGCGGTGCTGCTGGTGCTGACCTTCTTCTCTCAGACCATTATGAACCACTCCCTGCCCGAGGTGGCCACCCAGCTGGTGACCTCCGGCACCATCAACGCCAAGATCCGGGGCAGCGGCACGGTGGCCGCCAACGAGAACTACGAGGTGGTCCTCAACCAGACCCGCGAGATTCGCTCCGTGTGCGTGAAGGTGGGGGACAAGGTGGAGGAGGGCGACCTCCTGTTCGTGCTGGGCGACATTGAGAGCACGGAGCTCAAGGAGGCACAGGACGCCCTGGATGCCGCCCAGCTGGCCTATCAGAAGCAGCTGCTGACCTTCTCCAAGGAGTACGCCACAGAGGACCTGGGCCTGAAAAACGACCGCGAGGACCTGGAGCGGGCCATTGCGGAGCGGGACGCCAACCTGGTCACGGATGCCGAGGTGTCCTACGCCAAGGGCGACCTGGCCGCCGCCGAGACCCAGCTCAGCCAGATCGACCTCATCCTGGAGGAACTCAATGCCGCGGCCGGCGAGAGCGAGGAGTACCAGGAGGCCAAGGCCAAGGTTCAGGAGCTGGAAAGCGAGATCAAGACCCTGACCGGCGAGGTGGAGAGCTGGGAGCAGAAGCTTGACGAGCTGGACACCACCGGGGATGTGGACAAGGACCGGGCGGTGCGCGATGCGGAAACCGCTTTGCAGCGTGCGCAAACCAAGTGGAAGGGCGACTGGACAGCGTACGCAAGTTTCATCAATGCCATGATGGAACATGTGGATATTTCCTGGAATTATACAAGCGGCACCCACGAATTTACAAGCGACGAGCAGATTGCAATTGACGGAAAGCTTTTGAAATGGGAGCTGGATTTAGGCTCAACGCCTGATAATGACGAAGGTGATAAGCCCGCCAATCGGACAGCAGAGTATACGCCAAATTCCAATGAGCTTTCTGACTGGAGAAAAGCCTACACCACGCTTCTGGCCGACCAGGAGGACGTCGCCGCCAAGGAGACCGCCTTGGAGCGCGCCAGAAAGGATCTCAGCACCGCCTCCGGCTCCATCTCCGACCAGCGGCGCACCTACCAGAACAACCTGGACAAGGCGGAATCCTCCCTGGCCACCGCCGAGCGGCAGCTGCGGGACGCCCGGCAGCTGCTGGACTCCCTCTCCACCGCCAGCACCCAGCTCAAGGACCAGATCAAGGTCTACGAGGCCTCCCAGCGCCAGCAGAAGGCGGCGGTGGAGACCCTGAAGAAGACCGTGGAGACTCTCACGGCCAGGCAGGAGGCCTACAAGGCCGCCGTAAAGACCGTGGAGGAGAAGCAGCGGGCCCTCTCCGACAAGCTCTCGGGCAAGGACATCGACAAGCAGCTGGACAACCTGGAGCTCCAGACCCTGGCCCAAGCCATTGAGAAGCAGCGCGAGCTGGTGGAGAAGTACCGGAAGGACTCCGTGGACACGGAGGTCAAGGCCAGGGTCTCCGGCGTCGTCAGCGCCGTCAACGTTACCGCCGGCAAAGAGAACACCCCCAACGAGGCAATGGCGGTCATCGACGTGGTGGACCGGGGCTATACCATCAAAATTTCCGTCACCAGCGAGCAGGCCAAGCAGGTCAAGGTGGGGGATACCGCCGACGTGACCAACTACTACTGGGGCAGCGACATCACCGCCACCCTGGAGCAGATTGCCCCGGACCCCACCAGCCCCGGCCAGAAGAAGCTGCTGGTCTTCCGCATCACCGGAGAGATCGACGCGGGCACCAGCATCAGCCTGTCCATCGGCCAGCGCAGCGCCAACTTTGACACCATTGTGCCCAAGAGCGCCCTGCGGGAGGACACCAACGGCCACTTCGTGCTGGTCATCACCAGCCGCAGCACCCCCCTGGGCAACCGCTATACCGCCACCCGCGTGGAGGTGCAGGTCCTGGCGGAGGATGACACCAACGCCGCTGTCTCCGGCCTGGCGGCCAACGACTACGTCATCACCACCTCCAGCAAGCCCCTGTCCGCCGGCACCCAGGTGAGGATGGTGGAGAACCCATGATGAAGCCCCATCCGGTAACATGGCTGCGGACCACCCTGAGGGGCTTTGGCTTCAAGCAGTGGTTCCTGCTGATTGTGAACATCGTGCTGGTGCTGGCCTCCCTGGCCTGCGCCCTGGGCCTGCGGGCCGTGGGAGGGACGCTGCAGTCCCTCACTGCCGCCAGGCGTTTCCAGGGCGGCGGCGAGACTCGCTTCGCCCAGACCGCCTGCTTTCTGCCCGTGGACGGCGGGAAGACGGAGGACGACATCCGCTCCTTCCGCCAGACCCTGGACACCAAGCTGGTGGAGCAGTCCCTGGAGGCCCCGGAGAACGGCAGCCTCTACATCGACGCCTACAGCGGCACATCCAGCGTCACCGTCACCGGCGAGAGCGGCGGCAATGTCACCGTCAAGGCGGTGGGCGTGGGTGGGGATTTCTTCTACTTCCACCCCCTGCCCCTGCTCAGCGGGTCCTACATCCGCTCTGACGACCTGATGGACGACCTGGTGGTGCTGGACGAGGAGATGGCCTGGCGGCTCTACGGCAGCACGGACCTGGCGGGGATGACGGTCTACATCAATCAGAAGCCCTTCGTGGTGGCCGGCGTGATCGCCCGGGAGACCGACTTCGCCACCCGGAAGGCCTACACCGGCGACGGCGGCATATTCCTCTCCTACTCCGCCCTCAGCAGCCTGGACGAGGACGCCGCCATCACCTGTTACGAGCTGGTCATGCCCGACCCCATCTCGGGCTACGCCAAGGGCATCGTCACCGATAACTTCCCCGTAGGGGAGGGCGACGTGGTGGAAAACTCCAGCCGTTACAGCCTCTCCCACCTGCTGGAGGTGGCCAAGTCCTTCGGCCTGCGCTCCATGCGCCTAAACGGCGTCATCTACCCCTATTGGGAGAACGCCGCCCGTCTGACGGAGGACTACGCCGCCCTGCTGCTCATTCTGGCGGTCATGCTTGCCCTGTATCCCCTGCTGTCCGCCCTGGTTTTTGCCATCCGTGAGACGCGCCGGGCCTACCGCTTCGCCAAGGTGAAGGTCCCCGCCACTGTGGAAGCGGCGGTGGAGAAGCGCCGGGAGGAGCGGCTGGAGCAGAAATATAAGAAACAGCAGGCCGAAGAGCCGGTGCGGGAACAGGGAGAGGAGGACTGAGCTATGGCAGATCTGAGCTTGCGAAATGTCAAGAAAATATACGACAACACGGTGGTCGCGGTGCAGTCTTTCAATCTGGAGATTGCGGATAAGGAATTTATCGTGCTGGTGGGCCCCTCCGGCTGCGGAAAATCCACCACCCTGCGGATGGTGGCGGGGCTGGAGGAGATCAGCGAGGGGGAAATCTACATCGCCGGCCGGAAGGTCAACACCGTCCCCCCCAAGGACCGGGACATCGCCATGGTGTTCCAAAACTACGCCCTCTACCCCCATATGACGGTCTACGACAACATCGCCTACGGGCTGAAGCTGCGGAAATTTCCCAAACGGGTCATCGACCAGAAGGTGCGGGAGGCAGCGGAGATTCTGGACATCACCGAGCTCCTCAAGCGCAAGCCCAAGGCCCTCTCCGGCGGCCAGCGCCAACGGGTGGCCATCGGCCGGGCCATCGTCCGGGAGCCCCAGGTGTTCCTCATGGACGAGCCCCTGAGCAACCTGGACGCCAAGCTGCGCAACCAGATGCGCTCCGAGATCATCAAGCTCCGCCAGCGCATCAACACCACCTTTATCTACGTCACCCACGACCAGACCGAGGCCATGACCCTGGGGGACCGCATCGTCATTATGAAGGAGGGCTTTGTCCAGCAGGTGGGCACGCCCCAGGAGGTCTTTCGCCACCCCGCCAACCTCTTTGTGGCCGGCTTCATTGGCTCCCCCCAGATGAACACCTTTGCGGCCCGCCTGGTCCGGGAGGGGGAGCGCTACTTCGTGGAGCTGGAGGGAGCCCGGGTGGAGCTGTCGGAGGAGAAGCGGGCCCGTCTGCTGGCCGGCGATGTGCAGAGCCAGGAGGTGGTCCTGGGCGTCCGCCCCGAGCACATCTTCCTCACGGAGGCGGACAACGCCGTCCCCGCCCAAGTGGACGTGTCGGAGATGATGGGCAGCGCGGTGCATATCCACGTGAGCGCCTGCGGGCGGGACGTGGTCATCGTGGTGCCCGTGAGCGAGGAGGGCCAGAGCCAGGAGGCCATGGACACCGGCACGCCCCTGCGGTTCATCTTCCGGGGCAGCGCCGCCCACGTCTTCCACCAGGAGACGGGCCGGAACCTGGAGTACCCCGCAGCACCGGAGCCCGCCCCGGAGGAGGCTCCTTCCGCCCCCGTGGAACCGGGAACGGGCCCGGCGGCAGAGGAACCGGCCCCGCCTGCGGAGGATCCCGCCGAAGTCCCCGCCCCGGCCGCCGCCGGAGCGGAGCCGCCCTCGGATCTGGGGGACCCCTTCGCGGAGGACAGCTGAACATATTAAAGAGGACCGGGCCTGTGCCCGGTCCTCTTTGCGCGGCAAAACGGGGGCGGGCTTTGGCCCGCCCCCTGTTCTGTTGTATATCCCCCTCGCGTCCCCCGTCCCCTTCCGGCGCAAACCAGCGAAGCGTTTGTGCCGGAAAACGAGGA
>ERZ779629.796-NODE-796-length-11915-cov-4.946459_pt1 | contig 11915 bp, 9 predicted proteins | sample MGYA00514192_ERZ779629 | MGnify/ENA primary metagenome ERZ779629 (study PRJEB29562, sample SAMEA4376709) | mouse gut metagenome | isolation source: Cecum | study: EMG produced TPA metagenomics assembly of the A DSS colitis mouse model was used to assess the... | reverse complement strand
TGATTAAAGAACAGATTGAAGGAAGATATCACCAGGAATGTAGTGAATGGGTAGAAGGATTAAGTGAAAAGCAGTTAAAGTTAATAAGCAAATACATCTTCTTCCAACACGACTTCCAGATATTGCTGTTCGCGGACAGGAATATGTTTGGTTTTATAACCGATAAAAGAGAAGATCAATGTAGCATCTTCTCCCACTGACAGCGAGTAATTACCTCCCGCATCCGCTACGACACCGTTTGTCGTGCCTTCTTCCACCACATTTGTTCCCGCTAACGGCTTACCGCCGGAATCAACAACCCGTCCGGTAACTTTCTTTTCAAAAGGGAATGCTCCGGCCGCATCCCGAGCAGATACAACCGGAGTATTCTCTCCTTTCGCATATATTGATAATAACAATAGCAGCGATAGAATCGCAAGCTGCCTCATCTGAAAATTCATATTGCCTCTTTAATTATCCCTCAATAGCCACAAAGGTATACAAAAAAGCAACACGACAAAGAGGCGCTTTGACTTTTAACGGTTTTACCCGTTCGACTAGAAACTATACTGTACTGCCAGATTCAGACGATTGGCATGGCGAGTCTGATCATTAAAGTCCGTGCGCCATCCTCTCAGATATTCGGCACCGACCTGCAAGTCGGGAGTGATATTCCAGAACAGGTTGGCTACCAGATATTGTCCGTAGCGGTATTGTTCGGAAGGAGTCGACGGGTAATCGTTTTCACTATATAAACGTGACTGGCTGTAAGTACTCGAAACAAACACATTCGGAGTAATATTGTATTGCAGGCCGGCATACCATCCCATCATCGGAAGAACCTGCATACGTCCGGCTTTGTCGGGATCGGGAACAATATCCACATTCAGATTACTCAGGTCGTTCATGTACTGGCTGATACCCCGACCGTAAACACCTTGTCCGTACACCTGTACTTTGCTGCAAAGGTTGAATGTGGTGGAGAGCAACACGCCCCAGCCTGTTTCCGATTCGGCTTTATTAGCAACCAGGTTATCATATGTCATACTTCTGACGATAGCGGCGGCACGCAGATGGCTCTTAGAGTTCCAGCCATATTGCAGATAGGCGGGGAAGTTCGGCATGCGTTGCGAACCGATACTCAGGTTATCATTGGTCAGTCCGTCCACCACCGGCATTTCCACACCGACACCGGCTTTCCATCCTTTCCCGAACGAACGTTCGTAACGGAACTGGGTAGCATGATAAATCGCCATCCCGTTCGGACCGGCAAAGTCGATCGTCGGAGGAATAGCCGCCAGGTCCATAAACGAACCATAGTCATATCCGAGTGTGAATCCCAGCAAGGAAGCATACGCATTTCTCAGTTCAAAGCCCTTACCGTTTCCACGGAAATTACCAGCCGTATAGACAACGAAGTCGCCCAGATGTTTGGTGTGTCCCACCAGTTTAAGGAAGACCGTGCTGGTTGTTGCATCCATCTGGAACTGGTTTCTGACATGCGACGCACCTTTGTTGGGGATCAGTGCGGGATAGAAATCAATATCTTTGGAGATTCCGCCAAAATCATATTCGGCTGTTGCCTTCACGTATCCTCCGATACCGAGAGCGAAACGCCCCTTACGGTCTGTCAGCAGGAAACGGGGAATGCCCGGTTCATGGAAACGCTGATTCTGGGTTTCGTTCAGTATCCGGATAATTTCATCACCCGCCTTATCACGGGATATAAACAGGATTGAATTCGGCTCCTCATCCTTAATGATCACTTTCTGAGCCTGGGCATGGGTGGATAACAGTCCGACCCCGAGCAACAAAGCTGCTCCTTTAACAAATGCTTTCATAAATGTGTTTTGTTTAGACGTTTTACCAGTAAGGAACAAGCATTGCATGAAAAGGTTGTGTTAAAAGGTTGCGTTAACGACTAAAAGTAACTATTTTTGTTGCCTTAATAACAAAATAAAACGAAGATGAAAAAGCTGTTTGCTATAGGTTTACTCCTAATCGGATTATTGTCATCCCTTCATTTGCAAGCGCAGGAAGTTGAGACCCTTGTTCAGATCGATACCGACATGGGAAAGATCAAAGTGAAGTTATTTAACGACACGCCCCAGCACAGGGATAATTTTATCAAAAATGTGAAAGAGAAGCGCTACGACGGCCTCCTGTTCCACCGTGTCATCAAACAATTCATGGTACAAGGCGGAGACATCAACTCGAAAGATGCACCTATCGAACAGCATCTGGGGGACGGCGACCCGGGTTACACCATCCCGGCAGAGATCGTCTATCCGAAATATTTCCACAAACGCGGTATGCTCTGTGCCGCCCGTACCAGCGACGACGAGAATCCGGAACGCGCCTCATCGGGTACACAGTTCTACATCGTTACCGGAAAATTCTATACGGAAATGGAACTGGACAAGATGGAGGAAAAAGATAATAAAACCTTTACTCCCGAACAACGGGAAGCCTATATGCTTGAAGGGGGCGCTCCCCACCTGGACGGGACCTACACCATCTTCGGCGAAGTAATAAAAGGCATGAAAGTTGTCGATAAAATCCAGTTTGTCGAAACAAATGAGGACGACAGGCCGTTAAAGAATATAAAGATCAAGACAATGACGATTGTCGATAAATAATCATTAAACGAAACGAAAAATGGAAACAAACGAAACACAGGTTCTGATGAAGACCAACCTGGGTAACATCAAACTAAAATTATACAACGAAACACCGCAACATCGCGACAACTTTATCAAACTGGTAAAGGAAGGCACTTACAACGGCCTGCTTTTCCACCGTGTCATCAAGGATTTCATGATCCAGGGTGGTGATGTCACCTCTAAAGATGCTCCGATGAGCAAACAACTGGGTGCCGGCGACCTGGGATATACGGTCCCTGCCGAGTTCGTTTATCCGAAATATTTCCACAAAAAAGGAGCACTCTCAGCAGCCCGTACTAGCGATGAAGTGAATCCGGAAAGAGAATCTTCCGCTTCCCAGTTCTATATCGTAACCGGAAAAGTTTATTCCGACAGCGAACTGGCCCAGATGGAAAAGCAGAAAGAAGGCCGCCTGAAACAGTCTATTTTCGCCCGTCTGCAAAAAGAGAATGCTGCGAAGATCAAAGCAGCTTACCAAAGTGGTGACAAAGCCGAACTGGCCATCATCCGTGATACCCTGGTCGGAAAAACAGAACTGGAAGCTGAAAAGCGCAAAGAGGAGGCCAAGCTGACTCCGGAACAGCGCGAGGCATACAAAACAATCGGCGGTGTTCCTTTTCTGGATAACGAATATACGGTATACGGCGAAGTGGTAGAAGGACTGGACGTAGTGGACGCCATCCAGAACGTAAAGACCAACCGCCAGGACCGTCCATTGGAAAATGTGGTTATCGAATCAGTGGAAATAATTTAATACGATCCTTTTCCGGAAAATACACAACATCTTTCCGGAGAATATCCAATGTTTTTATATTTAGAGGTAGGTCTAAATCAATTTAGAGGTACGTGTAATTCAATTTAGACCTACCTCTAAATTAAATTAGACCTACCTCTTTCTGAAAACTCATCAGATACTTACCACTCTTTTATGCTGATGAACCGACTAAAAGAATGCAATGATACAACTCTCTGCTTACAAAGAACATTATAAAGAAACAATCCGTCTGGGTGTCCCGATCATGTTGGGGCAGCTGGGCATTATTATTGTCGGTTTTGCCGACAACATCATGGTGGGACATCACAGTACAGCCGAACTGGCCGCCGCTTCTTTTGTCAATAACTTCTTTAACCTGGCTTTTATCTTCGGGATGGGTTTCTCATACGGCCTCACTCCTATTATCGGCGGTTTGCATGCCAACAAGGAATATCACAAAGCCGGAGAGACATTGAAGAACAGTCTTTTTATCAACTTCATCGTCGGGGTATTGTTAAGTACTTTGATGCTCCTGCTCCTGTTGAACATCGATATTTTAAAACAGCCGGAAGAGTTGATGCCATATATCGTTCCCTACTATATCTTACAGCTTTTCTCGGTGATATTCGCCATGCTGTTCAATTCGTTTAAGCAGTTCAGCGACGGTACGACCGATACGGTTACTCCGATGTGGATCATGCTCGGGGCGAACGTGTTGAATATTATAGGGAACTATTTTCTTATCTATGGAAAATGCGGCGTTCCGGAGATGGGACTGACCGGGGCAGGTATCTCCACACTTGTCAGTCGTATCCTTACATTTATTGTTTTCTGTGTTTTATTTGCCCGGAGGGAAAAATATAAAGAATTCCTGACCGGATTCAAAAATGGAGTCGTTAACCGCCTGAACCTCTCCAACCTGATACGTTTAGGCTTTCCGGTGGGATTGTTAATGGGGGGTGAAACGGGTTCGTTCAGTCTGAGTGTTATTATGATGGGATGGATAGGGAGCACCGCACTGGCCGCCCATCAGGTGTTAGGCGTAATCACGACACTCGGATTCATGGTCTATTACGGGATAGCTGCCGCCGTTACAATTCGCGTAAGTGTATTCAAAGGATACAGTGACTGGCTGAATATCCGTCAGGCTTCTTTTGCCGGACTACATCTGATTATGGGAGTGGCTGTATTATTCGTATTCTTTATTATACTGTTCCATAAGAATATGGGATACTTATTTACTCCCGAACATGAGGTCGTAGCTATGGTAGCCCTCCTATCCTGGTCAGTCGTGTTGTATCAGTTCGGCGACGGATTACAAATCTTATTTGCCAATGCACTACGAGGGATAGCCGATGTGAAATATATGGCTTACTGCGCATTTGCCTGCCATTTCGGACTGGCACTGCCAATCGGTTATGTCTGCGGATTTATCTTCGATTGGGGAGCCATCGGGATTTGGTGCGGATTCCCGATAAGCCTGACAACGTTAGGCGTATTGCTTTGGAGGCGGTTCGATAAACTGACGATAAGATAGCCGGATAAGATTTATTATTCAGATATTACAAAAAAGGGGAACCCGACTGCCGGAACTCCCCTTTTGCTATATAAAAGCGATTCTTATTTCTTCACCCACTGATCGAGCCATTCAAAGAATGTGCGCTGCCAGAGCACGCCGTTCTGCGGTTTCAATACCCAGTGGTTTTCATCCGGATAGATTAACAATTCGGCAGGAACACCGCGTAGCACGGCTGCATTGAAGGCTGCCATTCCCTGACCGGCAAGGATACGATAGTCTTTTTCTCCGTGGATACACAAGATTGGCGTATCCCATTTGTCTACGAATAAATGCGGAGAGTTGGCAAATGTGCGTTGTGCCACCGGATTGTTCTTTTCCCAGTAAGCGCCGCCCATATCCCAGTTGGCAAACCACATTTCTTCCGTTTCCAAATACTGCATTTCCATATTGAAGATACCGTCATGGGCAATGAATGCTTTGAAACGTTTGTCATGATGACCGGCTAACCAGTAAACGGAGAAACCTCCGAAGCTGGCTCCGACGCAACCCAGACGATCGTTATCCACATACGGTTCTTTCGCCATTTCATCAATAGCCGTGAAATAGTCTTTCATACACTGACCACCGTAATCACCGCTGATCTGTTCGTTCCATTCCATGCCGAAGCCCGGAAGACCGCGACGGTTCGGAGCGACAATGATATAATCGTTAGCCGCCATAATCTGAAAGTTCCAACGATAAGACCAGAACTGGCTGACCGGACTTTGCGGGCCACCTTCGCAGAACAGCAAAGTCGGATATTTCTTGTTCGGATCGAAGTCAGGCGGATAAATTACCCAGGCCAGCATCTGCTTACCATCGGTTGTCTTCATCCAGCGTCCTTCTACCTTACCCATGGTCAGCTGGTCGTAAATCTGCTTGTTTTCGGTAGTCAGCTGAGCTACCTTATTATTATCAGCCAGGTCGATAGAATAGATTTCATCGCCCATGCTCATAGAGTGGCGCTTAACAATCAACTTGTTTTCTCCAAGCAAGTTCACTGAATCGTAATCATAGGTACCGGAAGTAAGCTGAGTCAGTTTATTGCCGTTGTCCAGTTCAATCTTATATACCTGCGACTCACCATGCCATACTCCCGTAAAATAAAGCGTACGGGCATCGGCACTCCAACAGAAACCGTCTACATTTGAATCGAAGTCCTTGCTGACAAATGTCTTTTCACCCGTCTCCAGGTTCATAACCATCAGGCGATTCTGATCCGATTCATACCCGTCGCGTTCCATACTCTGCCAGGCAATATATTTACCGTCAGGCGAATACTGCGGATTGGTATCGTATCCCATAATACCTTCGCTGATATTTACAGTCTGCTTGGTATTCAGGTCATATACATAAATATCCGAATTAGTGGAAAGAGCATATTCCTTACCGGTCTTCTTACGGGAAGTGTATGCAATCTTATCGGAGGTCGTATTCCAGGCTAGCTGCTCGATACCACCGAAAGGTTTCATCGGTGATTCGTACGGTTCACCTTCCAGCACATCAATCGGACTGCCGACCTTATTTCCATCAAAATCAGCAATAAACGGATGGGGAGCTGTCGTTACCCATTCATCCCAATGCTTATACATCAAATCCGTCACAATGATACCGCTGGCTTTATCCAAATCCGGATACTTGTCTTTTGTGCTCGGAACCGTCTTTACCTGCGAAATAAACAGGACCTTCTTTTCATCCGGAGAGAAAGCGAAGCCTTCGATATCGCCGTCATAATTGGATAACTGTTTCCGTCCGGTTCCGTCCGGATTCATTTCCCAAAGCTGGCTGCTTCCGCTTTCGCCGGAAAGGAAAGCAATCTTTGTGCCCCCTTTAATCCAGGTTGCTTCATTTTCAGAAAATGAAGTGTGGGTAATCTGTTTGTTATCAGAACCATCGGCGTTCATGACGAACACTTCACGGTTGCTGCTGTTGAGAGGAACACTGTAGTAAGCTACCGTGTAAACTACTTTCTGTCCGTCGGGCGAAACATTCATGCCGCCGATACGTCCCATGGCCCAAAGCGCCTCGGGCGTCATCCGGCCATCGGCAATCTTGATTTCCGAACGTCCGATAACTGGCTTTGTGTCTTCTGCTTTCTTAGCTTCCTGATTACAAGCACCTAGTAATACGGATGTTGCCATAACCATTGTTGCAATAGATTTATTCATGTACATTATAATATATTATATTCTGTGTGCGAAATTAGTAAATATAATTTATATCTTTGCACAAGTAATTTAAGAACTGAACAGTATGAATAAGATTTGGTTATTTGGAGCCGCTATAAGTATGGTATTAGCATTCGGCTCATGTAAACCTAAACAGAGTGCTTATAAGGCTGCTTACGAACAAGCCAAAGAAAAAGAGTCTACAGCTCCTGTTGAGGTAGTAGAACAAGAAGAAGAGATTGTTGAAGAGGTTGCCCCGGTTTCCAAACCCAGAACATCTACAGCAACGACTCGCTCGGAAAGAATCAGCGCTGCACAGGGTGAAGACGCCAGCCGTCTGAAACGTTACAGTGTAGTTATCGGTAGCTTCAAGAACAAGACAAATGCTTACTCTTTGAAAGAGCGTATGCAGAATGCAGGCTACAATGCGGTATTAGGTGAAAACGAACAAGGTATGCTGCGTGTAATCGTTGCCAGCTTCGATGATAAAGCTGATGCAGCCGACAGCCGCGATGCTATCAAAGCTAAATATGCACCTGATTTCCAGGATGCTTGGTTGCTGGAAAGACAATACTAATAAGGCGTCTGCAAGTAAAACAGGCAAACATTATTATCGATACATGGAAAGGGATATCCTTCGGGATAATCCCTTTTCGTGCGTTTGGAGTTATCCCTTCAGTACAAACGTTTTTAAAAACATAAAAGGCCCGGTAATACCGGACCTTTTAACCAACCTAAATTAAAAACCTAAAACTAACCATCTTTTTGCCTTAAACAATTAACCTATACATATATAAGTATCTTCTATTTCTTATTCGTAAACCGGCCATGCTCCTTTATGGGAACAAACAAAAGCCGATATTTTTACAGCACATTCGTGGGCTTCTCTCAATGTCTGCCCTTTCAATAACGACATCACCAAGGCTGCCGAAAAAGCATCTCCTGCTCCTACCGTATCCACTACATCCACTTTTGGAGTAGCTAAGGTAGATACTTCGTCGGGGGTGTAAACCGTACTGTAATCAGCACCCGCCGTCAGAACAACCATTCGCAGGTTATAGTTCTCCATAAACCAGTTAGCCACCTCTTCTTCGGTTCCTTTCAAACCAAACAGGTTTTTCAGCTCCGACATTTCATCATCATTCATTTTCAGCACGTTCGCCAGGTACAAAGATTCTTCAATCAATACCTTATTATAATAATGTTGCCGCAGGTTAATATCAAACAACCGGTACGCCGAATCGGGAGCAAACGAAAGAATAGCCTGAATCGTTTCACGGGATTGTTGACAACGCTGTCCCAAAGCACCGAAGCAGATAGCATCCGCACGTTCTGCCAGGTCTACCGCATCAGAGGTAGGCGACATATGATCCCAGGCTACACGTTCCGTTATTGTGTAATGGGGAATACCGTCATCCTCTATATCCACATGTACCGTTCCTGTAGGATACGGTAACTTTTCTATTAAATACTGAATTTTGTACTTATCCAGTTCGCTCAATATATCCCTTCCGTTATCATCATCACCAATGGCACTGATAGCATACCCTTCGGCTCCCAAACGGGAAGCATGGTAAACAAAATTAATCGGTGCGCCGCCTGCCGTCTTACCTGTGGGAAGCAAATCCCAAAGAAGTTCGCCAATACCGACCACTACCGGTTTTTTATTTTGTTGCTTCATCTGTTCCATGATATAGTAATTCTTTGTAATACGAGATTTTTGTTCCTTATGTTTGATGATGCAAAACTAAGGAACGGAACAGAAGCAGACGATAACGGATGCTACAAAAAGAATAACATTCGTTACATAAAAGGTTTATTTTCAACAGGCTTATAGTATCGTTACATAAATGTAACGAGTGTTATCCTTTCTCCTGATATTCGGTTGGTGTAATATTATACACCGCTTTAAAGCATTTGGAGAAATAAGGAGGGGAACTGAAACCGGTTGCATAAGCAGCCTCATTGACATTACAGTCTTTCTGACGCAACAAGGCAGCGGCTTGCTTCAAACGGTAGTTACGGAGGAAATCGGTAGGCGTCACACCTGTCAGTTCTTTTACTTTCCGGTAGAGATGCACACGCGACAGGCCAAGCATTTCGCTCGCTTTTTCGATACTGAAGTTTGAATCAGGATAAGATTCCTCGATCAATGCCATGAACTTACGCATAAACAATTCGTCCATACTTTCCGCCTTATCCGTTTTCAATCCGGAAGCGGCAGGTGATTGAAGTTCCTGGGCGAATGCATTCCTCAGCCGGGCACGTTCTTCCAGCAGACGGACGATCCGGAGTTTTACTTCTTCAATATTAAACGGTTTCTGGATAAACTCATCGGCACCGCTGGCAATACCATACATTCGCTGTTTATCATCGGAAAGGGCGGTGAGCAATATAACCGGTATATGGCTGAAAACAATATCTGATTTAATCCGCTTACACAATTCATAACCATTCATTTCGGGCATCATCACGTCACTGATTACCAGCGACACATTTTCTTTTGCCAGTATATCCACGGCTACCAAACCATTCTCTGCTGTCAGGATACGGAAATTCGGTTTCAGTTCTTTTTGCAGATACGCATTAATATCCGGATCGTCTTCAACAATCAGGATCGTATAATCGTAGGTACGGTTCACAATCTCATCCATTTCACGGGTATCCAGATTGGCTACGCCGCTCGACAATTCTGTTACGGAAGGGGCAAACACACAGGATTCATCAAAGTGAGATTTTCCTTTGGGCAACTCGACAAAAAAGACGGTACGTTTCCCCGGTTCACTTTCCACACGGATACTTCCTTTATGCATACCGACAAACTCATGAGTCAGATGCAGACCAATCCCCGTTCCGGTAAGATGGTCGGCGGTAAAAAACTGATCGAAAACGGAAGACAGGTTCTGCGGCTGAATTCCCTTCCCGTTATCTTCTACCGAAAGGATAACATATCCCGCATGATCCTGCAAACGGATTGTAACAGTCCCTCCGTCGGGTGTAAACTTAAAGGCATTCGACAACAGATTGGCCAGTATCTTTTCCATCTTATCCGTATCCACCCACAACATTACGGAAGAGACATCATGTTGAAACGAGTATTGTATCTGTTTGCTCTGTGCCATATTATCAAAATAGGAACTGACATCTTCGATAAAGGTAACCAGATCTATTTCCGTCACCCGCATATCCATCTTGTTACTTTCTACCTTACGGAAGTCGAGCAGCTGGCTGACAACACGTTTCAGGCGGTCGGCATTCTTCTTTATGATATGTATGTCGTCGGCAAGCGGAGAATCGGGAGGCAATTCTTTCGATAGCTTATTCAACGGCCCGAGTATCAGTGTTAGCGGTGTTTTGATCTCATGGGATACATTTGTGAAGAACTGTAATTTGCGGGTAGTAGCCTGTTCGATCTTCCGGTTGGCAACAGCCAGTTCTTCGCGTTGCTGTTCCACCTGTATATTAGTTCGCTTCAGTTCATGGTTCTTACGCTGTACCTTGCGGAAGATATGTATTACATAAAGAGCCAGTAGGCCCACTACTCCCAGCAACAATAGGATCAAACCGACTGAATTTTGTAAAAAACGATATTCCGAAAGCATCTCTTCCAGATTATTCCGCTGTTTCTCGATCTGTTCCTGATAATCAGCCAACTGTTCGGTCTGCAAATATAAAGTACCTGCATTATCTTTGTCAATCAGGGCCGATGTCAATGCGTATTGTTTGGAAACAGGCTGCCCGTTCAGTATCTGCCAGGCAACCTTTATCGCAGTAGTTCCTCCGGTTGGATAAACGAACGAGGCAGTCAGATGACCGTTACTTACCGCTTCGATCCCTTTACCCTTACCCGGCAAAGCATCTATGCCGATAAACTTTATCCTTTTTACCGCCAGCGAATCTATCTCCATAATAGCCTCCCGCGCAGCCAATGCCATCACATCATTATGAGCATACACGATATCAATATCATCAAAGAGACCAAGTGTTGCTATATTTTCTTTTGTTTCTTTCGCATGCCAACGCCCGTACACAGTTTTCAGAATCACATTATCATTATGGATAAGAGCATCACTAAAACCGTTATGCCTGTCGCGGGCAGAAGAAGAACCTTCGCGCCCCCACACTTCGACAATCGTTGTCTTCCTTTTCTTCAGCAATGAATTGATAAACAATCCGGCTGCACGGCCAATCTCATAATTGTCCGCACCGATAAAAGTCGTATATTCTTCCGAATAAATCTTCCGATCTATTATAATAGTAGGAATCCCCGCCCGGAAAGCCTCTACGGCTGCGGTTGTGACAGGTTCCGATTCGTTGGCAGATATAATGACCAGGTCTACCCGTTGTTTGATAAACTCACGTATCTGTTTGATCTGAGTGTCATTGTCTTCACCGGCATCTTTTATTTGCAGAGTCAGTCCAGGATACTCAGAAGCTTTTACCTGCATATCCAGCACCATCGCTTTCCGCCAGCTATCATTGATAGAACTATGGGAAACGCCCACAACAAATTTCTTTTCTCCTTCCCGTTTACAGGAAATTGTTAGAGACAAGATACATATCAACAGACAAAAGCGGTATATAATGAGTTTCATGAAGTAGCCGATTTTCAGGGTTTCGTACAAAAGTACGGATTATCGGCATAACAGACAAAATTTATTTTGTACATTCGTCCCTCAAATAATTGTTGCATAACATGAAAATAATAAATAAACAACTACTCGACGAGACCAGCGAGCGTGCCAAACAGTCACCTCGCTTACGTATGAATTACAACTTCCACGAACAACTGG
>ERZ779629.793-NODE-793-length-11932-cov-4.945357_pt1 | contig 11932 bp, 12 predicted proteins | sample MGYA00514192_ERZ779629 | MGnify/ENA primary metagenome ERZ779629 (study PRJEB29562, sample SAMEA4376709) | mouse gut metagenome | isolation source: Cecum | study: EMG produced TPA metagenomics assembly of the A DSS colitis mouse model was used to assess the... | reverse complement strand
AGCGGATCAAGCAGTACCACGACTTCAACACCGTGGGCGCCCCCTCCCCGCTGATGGAGGCGGCCATCGTGGGGCTGGACATGCCGGAGAGCTACTACGAGGAGTTCGGCGCCCACTACGCCCACATGAAGAAGCTCTTCACCGACGGGCTCAAAAACATCGGCATCCCCTTCACCGATCCCCAGGGGGCCTACTTCGTCCTGGCCAACATCGGCCCCTATCTGAAGAAGAGGCAGACGGACGTGGAATTCTGCGAGGAGATGGCCCGGAAGGTGGGGGTGGCCTGCGTGCCGGGCACGTCCTTCTTCAAGGAGAATGTCAGCGACATCGTCCGGGTCCACTTCGCCAAGCGGGACGAAACCCTTCTGGAGGCCCTGGACCGGCTGAGCCATATCAAGGAAAAAATGGCGTAACGCAGCAAAGCGCCGGCCCCCGGAGGGACCGGCGCTTTCTATTTCTCAAAAAAGTGGCAAATCCACTTTCTCTTGCCGGGGGCCTTTGGGACAGCCTGAAAAGGCCACCCCCGGAGGGAGCCTTGCAAAAGCCGCCGCAATCTGATATGATGGGCGAAATGGAAGGGAGGGACCGCCATGCGGGACCGGTTTGGCCGGGAGATCGACTATCTGCGCATCTCTGTCACGGACCTGTGCAATCTCCGCTGCGCCTACTGTATGCCGCCGGAGGGCGTCCGCAAGCGGGAGCACCGGGACATCCTCTCCCTGGAGGAGATCGCGGAGACCGCCCGGGAGGCGGCGGCGCTGGGGGTGCGGAAGATCCGCCTCACCGGCGGCGAACCCCTGGTCCGCCGGGGCCTGCCCGCCCTCTGCCGGGCGCTGCGGGCCATAGACGGCGTGGAGGATCTGGCCCTCACCACCAACGGCCTGCTCCTGCCCGGGATGGCGGCGGAGCTGAAGGCGGCGGGGGTCCGCCGGGTGAACATCAGCCTGGACACCCTGGACCCGGAGAAGTACCGGGCCATGACCCGGGGGGGCCGGCTGGAGGACGCCCTGGCCGGGATTCGGGCGGCGTGGGAGGCGGGGCTCACGCCATTGAAGCTCAACGCCGTGCTCATCGGCGGCTTTAACGACGATGAGATCCCCGCCCTGGCCGCCCTGACCCGGGAGGCGCCGGTGGAGGTCCGCTTCATTGAGCTGATGCCCATGACGGGGGCCTTCGGTCCGGAAGCGTACCTGCCCTGCACCGCGGTGCTGGAGCGCCTGCGCGATCTGGAACCCGCAGAGGGGGACGGCGGCGTGGCCCGGCGGTACCGCCTGCCGGGGGCGGCGGGGACCGTGGGGCTCATCAGCCCCCTCAGCTGCGATTTCTGCGGCGGCTGCAACCGCCTGCGCCTGACTGCGGACGGCTTCCTCAAGCCCTGCCTCCACAGCGGGAAGGAGCTCTCCGTCCGGGGACTCCACGGGGAGGCCCTGCGCGGAAGGATCCGGGAGGCGGTCCTGGAAAAACCGGCGCGCCACGGGCCCCTCTCCGCCGGGGAGCGGTCCCCGGCCGGCCGGCCGATGAATCGGATTGGAGGATGAGCCATGGGGGATTTTACCCATTTCAACGAACAGGGCCGGGCCCGGATGGTGGACGTGTCGGACAAGCCGGCCGCCCGCCGGGAGGCGGAGGCCTATGGCCGGGTGCTGGTCAGCCGGGAGACCTTTGATCTGATCCGGTCCGGCGGGCTGAAAAAGGGGGACGTGCTGGCGGTGGCCCAGGTGGCCGGCGTTCTGGGGGCCAAGCAGACGGCCAGCCTGATCCCCCTGTGCCATCCGGTGGCCCTCTCCGGCGTGGACGTGGCCTTCCATCTGGACGAGGCCCATCTGGCGGTGGAGATCCGCGCCACGGCGAAATGCACCGGCGGCACCGGCGTGGAGATGGAGGCTTTGACGGCGGTGTCCACCGCCGCCCTGACGGTCTACGACATGTGCAAGGCCGCGCAGCGGGACATCGTCATCGACCGCATCTGCCTGCTGCGGAAAAGCGGCGGGAAATCCGGGGATTTTATCCGAGAGGAGTGCTGATTCTATGCGATACACGGCGGCGGTGCTCACCGTCAGCGACAGGGGCTTCCAGGGGCTGCGGGAGGACGCCTCCGGCCCGGCCCTGTGCGCCCTGCTGGAGCGGGACGGGTGGGAGGTGGTCCACCGGGAGGTCCTGCCGGACGACCGGGAGGCCATCGAGGCGGCCCTGACCCGGTGTGCGGACCGGCTGTCGGTGTGTCTAACGGTGACCACCGGCGGCACCGGCTTCGCCAAGCGGGACGTGACCCCCGAGGCCACCCGGGCGGTACTCCAGCGGGAGACGCCGGGCATCCCGGAGGCCATGCGGGCGGCGTCCCTGCGGGTCACGCCGCGGGGCTGCCTGTCCCGGGAGGCGGCGGGCATCCGGGGGGAGACGCTGCTGATCAACTGCCCCGGCAGCGAGAAGGCCGCCCGGGAGTGCCTGGAGGCGGTGCTGCCCGCCCTGCGCCACGGCGTGGACATCCTGCGGGGCTGGACATCGGACTGCGGACATCCGGAGGGAGGGGCGGACCATGGCTAAGATCCTCGCGGTCTGCCTCTCGGACCGCCGGGGGGTGCAGAAGCGGCCGGTACCGGAGGCACTGCTGCGGGCGGACCACGGCATCGTGGGCGACGCCCACGCCGGCCCCTGGCACCGGCAGGTCAGCCTGCTGGGCATTGAGAGCGTGCAAAAGGTGCAGGCGCGGCTGGACTACCCCCTCCAGCCGGGGGACTTTGCGGAAAATGTGCTGACGGAGGGCCTCTGCCTCTACCAGCTGCCGGTGGGGACCTGCCTGGCGCTGGGGCCGGAGGCCGTAGGCCAGGTGACCCAGATCGGCAAGGAGTGCCATGCCAGCTGCGCCATCCGCCAGGCCGCCGGGGACTGCGTCATGCCCCGGGAGGGGATCTTCATCCGGATCCTCCGGGACGGCGCCGTCCGCCCCGGGGACGAGCTGCGGGTGCTGCCCCCGGACCCACCCCGATAAGGGAATCTTTCAGAACAAACGCCCCGGCGCTGGCAGCGCCGGGGCGTTTTTGCCGCCGTGCCTGCCGGCATACTGAAAGCGTTCCCACTACGGAATTTGTGCAGATAGGACAATAACTGCCTAAAAATTTTTCTTTCTTTTACAAAAATTTTTTTGTATATTGACTCTCTAGGACAAACCCGCTATAATCACAACATGAAAAGGGTTTCAGTTGGAAGGAGGTATGCTTTGTGAAACCAATCGGCATTATCGGCGGGAGCGGTCTCTATGAGATGCTGGACCACCCCCGCATGTTCATCCACGACAACCCCTATGGCCGCTCCTCCGAGATCTACGAGGGGACGCTCTCCGGCCGCCCCGTCTACTTCCTGCCCCGCCACGGTCCCAACCACACCATCATCGTCCCCCGCATCAACTACCGGGCCAACCTCTGGGCCATGAAGGACCTGGGGGTGGAGCGGGTCATCGCCACCAACTCCGTGGGCTCCCTCAATCCGGACATCGCCGTCGGCGACATGGTCATCCCCCACGACTTCATCAACATGACCAGCCGCCTGCCCCGCTCCTTCTACGACGACACGGAGGTGGCCTACCACGTGGACATGGCCGTGCCCTACTGTCCCGACATCCGCGAGGCGCTGATCCGGGCCTCCCGGGAGGTCCACCAGGGCACCACCCACAGCCACGCGGTGCTGCTGGTGGCGGAGGGTCTGGCCTTCAACACCCCCGCCGAGCAGCGGCTCTTCCGCTCCTGGGGGGCGGACCTGTGCGGCATGACCACCCTGCCGGAGGCCATCCTGGCCCGGGAGATCGGCCTGTGCTACGCCCACATCTGTATGCCCACCGACTGCGTGGGCGCCCCGATCCACTCCGACACCTTCCAGGGCCTGCTGAAGGCGGGGACGGCGGATTTCCGCCAGATCATCGCCCTGGCCGTGCAGCGGCTCTCGGATGAGCGGGACTGCCCCTGCGCCCACGCTCTGGACCACGCGATCCTGGCCAGGTCCTAGGCGGACGGCCACCCCGAGCCTACGCTGCGTCTGCGGACCAACTCTGCCGCCCGGTGACGGATGAACAATCTCCGGGGCCAGGTCCTAAACCGGTAAGTTTTGGGGCCGCCCTTTGCAAAGGACGGCAGGGTCCAGGGGCAGAGTCCCTGGCGGGTTTGGGCAGCGCCCAACCTGCCAAATTCAAAAGAAGGTAACGAATGCATGAAGCCCAAGAAAGCCACGATCCGGGATATCGCCAAGGCGGCGGACGTGTCCATCTCCACCGTCTCCCGGGTAATCAACGACTACAAATGGGTGAATCCGGAGGTCCGCCAGCGCATCATGGATGTGATGCAGGAGCTCCACTATGTCCCCAACTACAACGCCGCCGCCATGGCCAAGGGCCGCACCGACACCATCGTCATCCTGGTCCCCACCATCGTCAATCCCTTTTTCACCGCCTTCGTCAGCGTGGCCATGCGCACCCTGCGCAAGGCGGGCTACATCCCCCTGGTCTACGAGACCGACAACGACGACGAGGAGGAGCGCGAACTGCTCATGGGCCGCATCGCCCAGCTGGCCGACGGCATCATCTCCGTCACCGACAGCATCCCCGAGGAGGTGCTCTCCGAGATCATCTCCTTTTACGAGGAGCAGAACAAGCCCATGATCTTCGTCGACCGCAACATCGACGTCACCTTCGCCGACAGCCTCATGCACGACAACGTGGGGGCGGTGTCCGGCGTGGTGGAGTACTTCGTCCAGGCGGGGCACAGCCGCATCGCCATGATCCTGGGCAACCAGGGGGCCTCCACCAGCACCGACAAGCTGGAGGGCTACCGCCTGGGCCTGAAGCGGACCGGCCTTCCCCTCCGGGAGGACTACATCCGCTGGGGCAGCTGGACCCGGGAGACCGGCGAGCGGGAGACCCACGCCCTGCTGGACCTGGACGAGCCCCCTACCGCCATTTTTGCCAGCAACAACTGCATCTGCCTGGGCGTGCTGGACGCCCTCCACGCCCGGGGCCTGCGGCCGGGGCGGGACATCTCCCTCATCGGCACCGAGGAGTGCCGCCAGGACATCCTGGACTTTGAGAAGCTGGGGATCTCCAACCTCCGGCTCAACAGCGAGGAGCTGGCCCTCCAGGCCAGCGGCTACATCCTGCAAAAGCTCTCCAACGGCGACATTCTCTCCAGAAGCAACCACACCAAAACCGCTTTCAAGATGCAGTTCACGGAGCGCGCCTCCGTGGCCTGCCTGAGGCGGGACGACACCTGAAAAGGAGGATTATCCCTATGGAACCCATTGGTATTATCGGCGGCAGCGGCTTTTATGACCTGCTGGAAAACCCGGAGGTATTTATCCACGACAGCAAGTACGGCCGCTCCTCGGAGATTTTCCGGGGCAGTATCGACGGCCAGCCGGTATATTTCATCCCCCGCCACGGGCCGGAGCACCACATCATCGTCCCCCGCATCAACTACCGGGCCAATATCTACGCCCTCTGGGACCTGGGGGTCCGGCGCATCTTCGCCACCAACTCCGTGGGCAGCATGAATCCGGACATGGTCCCCGGCGACCTGGTCATCCCCGATGATTTCTTCGACATGACCCGCCGCATGCCCCGCTCCATGTACGACGACGTCCCCGTGGCCTACCACGTGGACATGTGCCCGGCCTACTGCCCCACCCTGCGCCGGGCTCTCATCGACGCGGCCAACCAGGTCCGCCCCGGCCACGTCCACGACCACGGCATCCTCTTTGTGGACGAGGGTCTGCGCTTCAACACCCCCTTCGAGCTGAAGGTCTTCCGCCAGCTGGGGGGCGACCTGGTCGGCATGACCACCATCCCGGAGGTGATCTTCGCCCGGGAAATGGCCATGTGCTACGCCCACATCTGCATGCCCAACAACTGGGCCCTGGGCGAGCCCACCGACTGCGCCGACTTCCCGGAGCTGCTCCGGCAGGGCGTGGAGGATTTCAAGGCCGTGCTGCGCATCGCCATCAAGAGCGTGAATCTGGCGGACGACTGCATCTGCAAGCACTCCCTGGACGGCGCCATCCTGAGCAAGCAGAACGGATAGCGCCCTATGAAATGCAAAGCCCTCTTAACGGACCTGGACGGTACCCTGGTCCACTCCCAGGACCCCATCTGTGAGGCCCTGGAGGAATCATTCCGTCATGTGGGGGCCACGCCGCCGGGGAAGGAGGCCATTCTGGGAATGTTCGGCCTGCCGGTGGAGGTGATGCTTACCACCCTCTCCGAGGTTACCGAGGAGGAGACCGGACGCATCGCGGAATTTATCGCGGAGTATAAACGGCAGTATCCGGTCAAAATGGTACGGGCACGGCTCATCGACCACGCCGCGGACACCCTCTCCCGCGCCCGGGAGGCGGGCCTGCCCATCTGCCTCATCACCTCCGAGCGGCGGCAGAACGCCCAGTTCATCCTCCACGCCCTGGGGCTGGACCGGTATATCGGGTACCTCGTCTCCCGAGACGACGTCACCCGCTTCAAGCCGGACCCCCAGCCCCTGCTGAAGGCCGCGGCCCTGTTGGGCTGCGCCCCGGAGGAGTGTATCTACATCGGCGAGTCCCCCTTTGACATCCAGGCCGGGGTGGCCGCCAGGGTGTATACCGTGGCGGTCCCCTCCGGCAACTGGCCGGCGCAGAGCCTGGCGGAGTGTAAGCCGGACGCCATGATCGCGGACATCCAGGAGCTCCCGGCCCTCTTCTCCTAGCCTGTTCTTGTCACCTACCCACCCCCTCTCAACATTTTTTCAGGAGGTATCCCATGAAAAGGACAAAGCGTCTTCTTGCGTTCCTGCTGGCCCTGGTGCTGGCCCTGGGCGCCACGGCCTGCGGCGCCAAGAACAACCCCGGCAACAACAAGCCCGGCAACCCCGACTCCCCCTCCAACCCCGATTCCGACTCCCCCGGCTGCAAGGCGCCTCTGGTCTGCCTCATCAGCGAGGTGCCCGCCGGGGACCCCTTTGTGGACCTGACCTGGCAGGGCTTTGAGAAGATCCACGAGGAGACCGGCGCGGAGGTGAAGCTGGTGGAGGCCCTGGAGCCCGCCGAGTACGAGGAGCAGATCCGGGCCATGGCCGAGATGGGCGCCAACCCCATCTACACCATGTACGACGCGGTAAGCCTGGTGGCCCTGGAGATTGCCAGCGAGTACCCCGACACCAAGTTCATCCCCATCGACTGCAACGAGGAGACCACTCTGGAGAACGTCACCTGCATCGTGGTGGACTCCTTCGAGCCCTGCTTCATCGCCGGCGTGGTGGCGGCCCTCACCAGTGAGAGCGGCAACATCGCCTGGATCGGCAGCCTGGACATCGGCGTTATCAACCGCTTCTATGACGGCTTTGCCGCCGGCATCGCCTACGCCAACCAGGCCTACGGCACCAACGCCAGCGCCTCCAAAACCTTCATCGGCAACGCGGAGGACTCCGTCAAGGGCGCCGAGACGGCCAAGATCGTCCTGGACGCCGGGGCGGACGTGGTGGCCCAGGCCGCCAGCCAGGCGGGCATCGGCGTGCTCCAGGCCTGCATTGACGCGGGCGTGAAGTGCATCGGCGTGGACAAGTGGCAGGGGGACATGGACGAACTGGTCTTCTGGTCCGCCCTCATCGCCATCCAGGACGCGGTGCCCACCGCCTACAACAGCTATATCAAGGGCGAATTTGACGGCGTCAACTCCATCAGCTACGGCATCTCCACCGGCTCCCCCATCTACGCCTCCCAGGACTACGACGAGCTGCCTGAGGACGTGAAGGCCGCCGTGGACGAGGTGATGGCCGGCGTGGCCGGCGGGACCATCGACGTCTTCTCCTACCAGCAGTGATCTCTCGACAACTCCTGGGGGCCTTGCGCTTGGCCGCAAGGCCCCCCTTTTCTAAAGGACGGTGAAACATGGAAACAATGGAAACGATCCTGGAACTGCGGGGCGTCACCAAGCGCTTCGGCTCCCTCACCGCCAACCGGAACATCGACCTGAAGGTGAAAAAAGGCAGCGTACACGCCATCATCGGGGAGAACGGGGCCGGGAAGAGCACCCTGATGAACATCATCTCCGGCATCCACCGCATGGACGCAGGGCAGCTGCTGCTCCACGGAAAGCCCGCCGCCTTCCGCTCCCCCACCGACGCCAGCAAGGCCGGCATCGGCATGGTCTATCAGGAGTTCATGCTCTTCCCGGAGCTGAGCATCCTGGATAACCTCATGATGGGCTACGAGCCCCGGAACAGGGCCGGCCTCATCGACCGGGGGCGGGTCCGCGCCCAGGTGGAGGAGCTTTTGCAGACCTACGGCTTCAATATCCCCCTGGACGGCCTCATCCGGGACCAGAGCGTGGCCATGCTCCAGCAGATTGAGATCGTGAAGATCCTCTACCGGGGGGCGGAGCTCATTATCTTCGACGAGCCCACCTCCGTGCTCACCCCCTCGGGCATCGAGGGCCTCTTCCGGGCGATGCGCTTTCTCATCTCCAAGGGGAAGACCATCCTCTTCATCACCCACAAGCTCCAGGAGGTGCTGGAGATCGCCGACGAGATCACCGTGCTCAAGGACGGGGCCGTGGTGGGCAGCACCACCCCCGCCCAGACCACCCGGGAGCAGCTGGCCAGCATGATGGTGGGCCGGGAGGTGATGCTCAAGGCCGCCAAGGTGGAGAAAAAGACCGGCGAGGCCGTGCTGGAGGTCCGGGGCCTGCGCGCCCGCAACGACGAGGGCATCGAAAAGCTCTCCGGCGTGGACCTCACCGTCCGGGCCGGGGAGATCGTGGGCCTGGCCGGGGTGGCCGGGTCCGGGCAGGTGGAGCTGGTGGAGTGCCTCTACGGCCTGCGAAAGCCCCAGGGGGGCTCCATCCGCTTCCTGGGCCGGGACGTCACCTGCGGCACCCCCCGCGCCCACCGGCAGGCCGGCATCGGCCTGGTCCCCCAGGACCGGATGGCCGCCGGATGCTGCCGCAGCGCCCCTATCTGGGAAAACTGCATCATGGGCTACCACGTGGCCCACGGCTTCCACCCCCCCTGGCTCATCGACCGGAGGGAGGCCCTGGCCTTTACGGAGCGGGTGGTGGCGGATTTCTCCGTGAAGACCGCCTCCCTCTTCGACCCCATCGCCTCCCTCTCCGGGGGCAACGTGCAAAAGCTGATCGTGGGCCGGGAGTTCTCCCAGGACAACAGGCTCCTCATCATGGAGGACCCCACCCGGGGAATCGACATCGGGGCCATCGAATTCATCTGGAAAAAGATCGAGGAGCTGGCCGCCGCCGGGGCGGCGGTGCTCCTGGTCAGCCAGGAGCTCAGCGAGGTCATGGAGGTCTCCGACCGGATCCTGGTGGTATATAACGGCCGCTTCTACGACGGCGGCCGGCACGGGGAGCTGACGGAGACGGAGATCGGACTGCTTATGACAGGAGGAGGTGAGGCCCATGGCCCGGCTGCAAGCTAAATCGAAACTCTGGGCGGACGCGGTGAAGTACCTGCTGGCCTTCACGGCGGTGGCCCTGGTGGGGACGCTGCTCATCCGCTTTCAGGGGGGCAGCCCCGCCCAGGCCTATGCCGCCATCGTGCAGGGCATCTGCGGCAGTCCCTCCGCCATCGGCAACTCCATCCGCTGGATCACCCCCTGCATCTTCACCGGCATCGCCGCCACGGTGGCCTTCAAGTCCGGGGTGATGAACCTGGGCATCGAGGGGCAGCTGTACGTGGGGGCCTTCGCCGCCACCCTGGTGGGGCTCTACGCCCCCCTGCCCGGCTGGCTGCTACCCCTGGCCTGCCTGCTGGCGGGCGGGCTGTGCGGGCTGCTCTACGCCCTCATCCCCGCCCTCATCAAGCTCTTCTTCCAGATCGACGAGATGATCGTCACGCTGATGCTCAACTATGTGGCCCTCTGGGTGACGGAGTACTTCACCAAGGTGGTCAAGGGCATCAGCTCCAACAACAACTCCAAGGCCATGGCCACCCCCCTCATCCAGGAGGAGGCGGAGCTGACCCGGCTGGTTGCGCGCACCAACGCCAGTACCGGCATCTTCATCGCCCTGGCCCTCATCGCGGCGGTGTTCGTCATCTACCGCTTCACCACCGCGGGCTATGAGATGAAGCAGGTGGGGGCCAACCTGCGCTTCGCCCGGGTGGGCGGCGTGCGCACCACCCGGCTCTTCCTCTCCATCTTCCTGGTCTCCGGGTTCATCGCCGGGCTCTGCGGCGCGGTGGAGATCCTGGGGGTGTACGGCAAGTTCGCCCCCAGCTTCGCCAGCAACATCGGCTGGGACGGGGTGATGATCGCCATGATCGCCCAGAACAGCCCCGTGGGCGTGGGGGTGGTGTCCCTCCTGTGGGGGGCCCTGAAGGCGGGGGCGCTGCAGATGGAGCGGATGACCTCCACCAACCGGCTGACGGTGGAGCTCATCCAGGCCCTTTTCGTCCTCTTCGTCACGGTGGACTACGCCAAGGTGTTGGGCAAGCTGCGGAGAAAGGAGGCGTCCTCATGCTGAAAACCCTCTTCGGCGCGGTGCCCCTGGCGGCCACCCTGCGCCTGGCCACGCCCCTGATCTTCGCCGCCGTGGGCGGCTGCTTCGGCAACAAGGCGGGCATCTTCAACATCGCCCTGGAGAGCTTCATGCTCACCGCCGCCTTCTTCTCCGCCTACGGCTCCTTCCTCACCGCCAGCCCCTATGTAGGGGTGCTCTTCGGCATCCTGGCGGGGCTGCTGTGCGCGCTGCTCTTCGGCCTTTTCGTCTTCCACCTGGAGTCCGACGGCATGGTGGTCTCCATCGCCATGAACCTGGGGGCCTGGGGTTTAACCACGCTTTCGATGCTGGCCCTCTTCGGGGTGCGGGGCTCCTTCATGGACCCCCGGCTGGTGAGCCTGCCCGCAGTCCATATGCCCTTCCTGGAGGCTCTGGGGCCGGTGGGCGCGGTGTTCAACGACCAGAACGTCCTGGTGTATCTGGCCTTCCTCTCGGTGGCGGTGATGTGGGTGGTCATGTACCGCACGCCCTTCGGCCTGCGCATCCGTGGGGTGGGCATCAACCCTAAAGCCGCCCAGACCACGGGGGCCAACGTGCTGGCCTACCGGTGGAAGGCGCTGATTATTACAGGCGCCTTCTGCGGCCTGGCGGGGGCGGTGCTGCCCCTGGGCGGAACCTCCGTGTTCTCCGAGAACATGACCGCAGGCCGGGGCTTCCTGGCGGTGGCGGCCATCCTGGTGGGCCAGGGCAACCCCCTGGCGGCGGCGGCCTCCTGCCTGCTCTTCGCCTATGCCGGGGCCCTCAGCGTGGGCATCCAGAACCTGGGCATCCCCTCCCAGCTGGTGGAGACCCTGCCCTACGTGGCCACCATCCTGGTGCTGCTGGTCTACGGCGCGGGGAACCTGTCCGCCAGACGGAAGCGGGCGGGCTGAGCGGCAGGGGGAGGCGCGGCGTAAAGCGGGACTTGCCCCGTGAAATTGCCGGGAGCATCCCCCTTGACATTCCCGCCGGAGAATGCTATAGTACGGGTATTCAAATTGGCCTTGACGGAGACGAAGCCTGCCGGAAGCGCTCAGAGAGGGGCGCGCTTGCTGTGAGCGCCCTGCGCGGAGGTTGGCCGTACCACTCCCGAGCCGCCCGGGATGACCGGGACGGGTCCCGCCCGTTACAGCGGCCGCGAGCGACAGCCTCCGCCGGGGGCTGTAAGCAGGGTGGAACCGTGGAGCTTTGCGCTTCACCCCTGAACACATATCAGGGGTGAAGCGTTTTTTCTTTACCCCGAATTTGGAAAGGAGACCTGTCCTATGAGCGAAGAAAACCTGTACACCTTTGAAAACGAGACCTATCGGAAAACCTACTGGCACACCTGCTCCCACGTGCTGGCCCAGGCCATGAAGCGGCTGCACCCGGAGGTAAAGCTGGCCATCGGCCCCAGCATCGACAACGGCTTCTACTACGACTTCGACACCC
>ERZ779629.785-NODE-785-length-11984-cov-9.719423_pt1 | contig 11984 bp, 13 predicted proteins | sample MGYA00514192_ERZ779629 | MGnify/ENA primary metagenome ERZ779629 (study PRJEB29562, sample SAMEA4376709) | mouse gut metagenome | isolation source: Cecum | study: EMG produced TPA metagenomics assembly of the A DSS colitis mouse model was used to assess the... | reverse complement strand
CCACGCCGAATCCCTCCAGGCCAAATAGATTTTCCTCCATATAGAGCCGGCGCCCCCCCCCCCCCATGGTGGCGGGGCCGGGTTTTAAGGGGGGATTGTGAGGGCCCCGGGGCCCGGGGGGGGGAAAACCCCCAGGGGGGTTCGGGGGCCCCCCGGGCGGCCGGGCCCCACAAGGGCCCAAAACGCCTGGGGGGGGGGGGGAGCCGTGGTGACGGGGAAGATGGACGCCCCGGACGGCTCCCTGATCCTGGGCAATCCCGCCCGGGTGGTCCGGCCCCTGACGGAGGAGGAGACCGCCGGCCTGCGGGCCAACGCGGAGCACTACGAGGAGCTGAAGGAGAGGTACCGCTGATGGACGAGCTGGAAAATCTGCGCCGGGACATCGACGCCATCGACCGGGAGCTGGTGGAGCTGTTCCGCCGCCGGATGGACGTGACCGCTCATGTGGGGGAATACAAGCGGGAGCGGGGCGTCCCCGTGCTGGACCAGGCGCGGGAGCGCCAGGTGCTCCGCAACAAGGGGGAGCTGGCCGGGGAGGAGCTGCGTCCGGCGGTGATCACCCTGTACCAGACCATCATGGCCCTGTCCCGGCGGCAGCAGCGGGACATGATGGGCCAGGGGGCGGATAACCCCGGCGTGCTGCGCTGGCGGGAGGCCCAGGACGGCGCCCGTGCGCCCGTGCCCGCCCCCCGGGTGGTATACCAGGGGGCGCCGGGGGCGTACAGCGAGCAGGCGGCGCTGGATTTCTTCGGCGGCGGCGCGGAAACCGCCGGGCTGGAGCAGTTTGAGGACTGCTTCCTGGCGCTGCGGGAGGGGCGGGCGGACTACGCCGTGCTGCCCATCGAGAACAGCTCCACCGGGGCCATCCGGCAGATCTACGACCTGCTCACCCAGTACGAGTGCTACATGGTGGGGGAGACCACGGTGAAGGTGGAGCACTGCCTCATGGCCCTGCCGGGGGCCACGCTGGATGCCATCACCCAGGTCTACTCCCACGAGCAGGGCCTGTTCCAGTGCGAGCGGTATTTGAACGCCCACCCGGACTGGAAGCAGGTGCCCCAGGCGGACACCGCCGGGTCGGCCCAAATGGTGGCGGAGAGCGGCGACCTGACCCGCGCCGCCATCTGCTCCGCCCGGGCGGCGGAGCTGTACGGGCTGAACATACTGGCCCGGGGCATCAACCACAACACCCATAACACCACCCGGTTTGTGGTGGTGTCCCCCCGGCTGGAGCTGCGCCCCGGCGCGGACAAAATCAGCACCCTGTTCGTCCTGCCCCACCAGGCGGGGTCTCTCCACGAGGTGCTCACCGTGTTTGCCGTCCACGGGCTGAACATGGTGAAGCTGGAGTCCCGGCCCCTGCCGGGCCGGAGCTGGCAGTACATGTTCTTCCTGGAGTTCACCGGGGCCCCCGGCGACCCCGCCGTGGGCGACGCCCTCCACGAGCTGGCCCAGACCACCGGGGAGTTCCGGGTGCTGGGGTGGTTCCCCTCCAATCTGGGGCGGGAATAAGAACGCGCGTTTCACGTGAAACATGTTTGGGAGGGGAGCGGGCCATGGAAAAAAACATCGTTCTCATCGGCATGATGGGCAGCGGCAAGACCACCGTGGGCCGCCTGCTGGCCCGGCGGCTGGGCCGGGAGCTGGCGGACACCGACGCCCTCATTGAGCAGCGGACGGGCCGCTCCATCCCGGACATTTTCGCCCGGGACGGGGAGCCCGCCTTCCGGGCGCTGGAGCTGGAGCTGTGCCGGGAGCTGTCCGGGCGGGAGGGGCTGGTGATTGCCTGCGGCGGCGGCCTGCCCATGCAGGAGGAGGCCATCGCCGCCCTGAAGGAAAACGGCCTGGTGTTCTGGCTGGACCGGGACCCGGGGGAGACCTACGGCGGGCTGGACGTGTCCGGCCGCCCCCTGGCCCAGGGGGGACGGGAGGAGTTCTTGGAGCGTTACGCCCGCCGATCCCCCATCTACCGCCGCTGGGCGGACTTTATCCTGGTGAGGCCGGAAAGCCCCGAATACGCGCAGAGCCGCATTTTCACCATCTACACGGAGGTGTGCCAAGCATGAAATTCCTCGTCATCAACGGCCCCAACCTGAACCTGCTGGGCAGGCGGGAGCCGGGCATTTACGGCGATCAGAGCTACGAGGCGCTGTGCGCCCGCATACAGGACCACGCCGCCGCCCACGGCTCCACGGCCTGCTGCTTCCAGTCCAACCACGAGGGGGCCATCATCGACGCCATCCACGAGGCCGACGGGGCGTACGACGCCATCGTCATCAACCCCGGGGCCTACACCCACTACAGCTACGCTATTCTGGACGCGCTCAAGGCGGTGGACGTGCCCGCCTATGAGGTGCACATCAGCCATATCGACCAGCGGGAGCCCTTCCGGGCCGTCTCCGTCACCGCCCCCGCCTGCGTGGGCCAGCTGTACGGCCATGGCTTCGACGGCTACCTGATGGCCATGGACTATTTTTTGGAGGGCGGAGCATGAAGCTGCAAATCATCGGAGACCCGGTGCTCCACTCCAAATCCCCCGTCATCCAGGGGGCCATGCTGGCGGCGCTGGGGCTGGACGCGCCCTATACCCGCCGGCTGGTGCGCCGGGGAGAGCTGCCCCGGTACTTGGAGTGGGCCAGGGAGAACGGCGTCACCGGCTTCAACGCCACCATGCCCCACAAGGAGGACCTGATCCCCCTGCTGGACGGGGTGGACCCCGCCGCCCGGACCATGGGGGCGGTGAACACCGTCTGCCTGCGGGAGGGGAAGTGGCTGGGCTTCAACACCGACGGGGCCGGGGCGGTGGAGGCGCTGGGCAGCGGGCTGAATCTGGACCCGGCGGGGCTCACCATCACCCTGCTGGGGGCGGGAGGGGCGGCCAAGGCGGTGGCCCTGGCCCTGTCCGCCGCGGGGGCGGAGCGGGTGCTGGTCTGCAACCGAACCCCGGCCCGGGCGGAGGAGCTCTGCGCCCAGGACCCGCTGGGGCGGCTGTCCCCCCACCCCTTCGGTGGGGACGCCCTGAGCCGCTGCGCGGCGCGGTCCCAGCTGCTGGTGAACTGCACCAACCTGGGCATGGCGGGCTGCCCCCACCAGTTTGAGGACTTCGCCTTTTTGGATGCCCTGCCCGCCGGGGCCGGGGTGTTTGACCTCATCTACCACCCAGCGCGGACCGAGCTGCTGGCCCAGGCAGAGCGCCGGGGGCTGCGTACGCTGAACGGCCTGCCCATGCTGGTGAACCAGGCGGTGCTGGCGCTGGAGCGCTTCCTGGACCGGCCGCTGGACCGGAAGGCCATGGCGGAGGCGGCGGCCAGCGCCCTGCGGGGGGAGGAAGCATGAAAAAAGTACTCAAAATCCTGGCGGCCATGGGCGGGGTTCTGGTGCTGCTGCTGGCCGCATGTACGCTCAATCACCGCATTCAGCTGAAACGGGAGGAGCCGCTTTGCTCTCCCTTCACCAAGCTGGTCACGGTGGACGGCGCGCGGATGAGCGTCTATGTGGAGGGCGGGGGAGAGCATACCCTGGTATTGATGTCGGGCAGCGGCACCTGCTCCCCTGTCCTGGATTTCAAGGCGCTGTACTCCCAGCTCACCAATGCGTATCAAATCGCGGTGGTGGAAAAGTTCGGCTACGGGTTCAGCGACATCACCAATAAGAGCCGGGACATTGACACCCTGCTGGAACACACCCGGACCGCCCTGGCGCAGGCGGGACTGGAACCGCCCTATGTCCTGTGCCCCCACTCCATGTCCGGGATCGAGGCGGTATACTGGGCGCAGCAGTACCCCGATGAGGTGCAGGCCATCATCGGCCTGGACATGTCCACCCCCGCGGCCTATGGGGAAATGACAATCAGCGGACCGCTGCTGCAAGCGCTGCAATTGGGCGGGGCTGTGGGGCTGACCCGGTTCATTCCCGGCCTTTCGGACAGCGCCGCCATCCGGAGCGGAGCGCTGTCCCAGGACGAGCAGGCCATCTACCGCGCCATCTTTTACCGCCGCACCATGACCCGTGATATGGTCAATGAGGCCCTGTGCGTCAAGGATAACGCGGAGACCGTGGCCGGAGGCGGAATACCGCAGATCCCGTTCCTGCTGTTTTGCTCCGACGGAAGCGGCGGCAGCGGGTTTTCAAAGGAGGACTGGCGGGCCATTCAGGCCGGATTCGCGGCGGAATGCGGGGATGCGCGGGTAATCGAGCTGGACTGCGGCCACTATGTCCACGATTTTGAATATAAGCGGATTGCGGCGGAAATAAAAGATTTCCTCAACAAATAAGGAGACGGCTATGGAGCTTTTTGCCAACGCGAAAATCAACCTCACCCTGGATATCCTGCGCAAGCGGGAGGACGGCTACCACGACCTTCAGATGGTGATGCAGTCCGTCACCCTGGCGGACGAGCTCACCGTCACCCCGGCGAAGGGGGCGCAGGGAGAGGCGGTGAGTGATCTGCACTTCCTGCCCACCGGGGGGAAGAACCTGGCCCAGATGGCCGCCGCCGCCTTCCGGCAGGCCGCGGGGACGGGGGGAGAGGTGGATGTGTCCATCCGCAAGCATATCCCGGTGTGCGCGGGGCTGGCCGGAGGCAGCGCCGACGCCGCCGCCGTGCTCGTCGCCATGAACGAGCTGAGCGGGGCGGGGCTGTCCCCGGAGGAGCTGGCCAGGATCGGGGAGCGGGTGGGGTCCGACGTGCCCTTCTGCGTGGCCGGGGGCACCGCCCTGGCGGAGGGCAGGGGAGAGCGGCTCACCCCGCTGCCCCCCCTGCCGCCCTGCCATATCGTCATCTGCAAGCCCCCCTTTTCCATCTCCACCCCCCAGCTGTTCTCCCGGGTGAACGTGCGCAGGATCGTGCGCCGCCCGGATACCGCCGGCATGACCGCCGCCCTGGAGGCCGGGGACCTGGCCGGGGTGGCCCGGCGGATGTATAACGTGTTCGAGGACGTGCTGGAGCCCCGCCGGCTGGCCGCGATCCGGGAGATCGAGGGGGTGCTCATCGACTGCGGGGCGCTGGGGGCGTCCATGTCGGGCAGCGGGCCGTCGGTGTTCGGGGTGTTCCACAGCGAGCGGCAGGCCCAGGAGGCCAAGGCCCGGCTGGAGGAGAGCTGGCGGGACGTGTTCCTGTGCGGGCCCCGGTAAATGTTCCACCGGGGGTATAAAATAAAAAAACGCCGTCCATACTGTGCCCATAACGCCCCGCAAAGGGGAATTCAGGTACATAGGACGGTGTTTTTTTATGACTTCTGCTTCTGCAAACAGGCTGCGCCGCTGGGAGGCGGCTTTGCTGCTGGCCTTCGGGCTGACCCTCACCGCCGGGGTATGGGCGGGGGCCAGCGAGTCGTCGCTGGCCAACCGGGTGCTGCGCCTGCATGTGGTGGCCAACTCCGACTCGCAGGGCGACCAGGCCCGGAAGCTGCTGGTGCGGGACGCGGTGCTGGCTCGGGCCGCCGCCGTGCTGGACGGCGTGGACGGCCGGGAGCAGGCGGAGGCCCTGCTGGCGCCCCGTCTGGACGAGCTGGCCCAGGCGGGGGCGGACGCCCTGGCCCGGACCGGAAATTACGACCCGGTGTCCGTCACCCTGGCCGACCAGTGGTTCCCCACCAAGGAGTACGACGGCTTTTCCCTCCCGGCGGGGCGGTACCGGGCGCTGCGGGTGACCATCGGGGCGGGGGAGGGCCGCAACTGGTGGTGCGTGGTGTTCCCGCCGCTGTGCCTGGCCTCGGTGGCGGAGCAGAGCGTGGAGAGCGCCGCCGAGGGCGTGCTGTCTGAGGATCAGGTGTCGCTCATCACCGGGCAGGACGGGGGATATGTGCTCAAATTCCGCCTCATCGAGTGGTGGGGGGAGCTGGTGAAGGGGCTGGGAGGGTGACCTCCCGGCCTTTTCATTTGCGCACGTCCAGCTTGATGGCGATGACGGTGCGGTCGTCCCCGCTGCCCGAGCGCAGGCCGCTCTCCTGAAGGACCTGGGCCGCCAGGGCCTGGGGGGAGAGGCCGTCGAAGGCGCCGAGCAGATTGCGCAGCCAGCGGTCGTCCTTGCCGGTGGTCACCCCGTCGCTCACCAGCAGCACGCAGTCCCCGGCGTCCAGGGACAGAGGGAAGGCGTCCGGCGCGGACAGCGCCCCCGCCGCCACCCCCGCCGGGAGAGACTCGCCGGACAGCCGCTCCACCGCGCCGCCCCGGCGCAGGTAGGTGGGGGCCGCCCCCAGCTTGTATACCGCGCTTTTGCCGCTGAACAGGTCGATTTGCAGCAGGTCCACCGTGGTAAAGCCGCCCTCCTCCTCCCCCCGGAGGGCCAGGGCCTCCCCCACGGTGGTCAGGGCCTCCTCGGGGGGCAGTCCCGCGCGGAGAAACTTTTCCAGCAGGCGCAGGGCGTTCTCGCTGTCCTCCCGGGCGGCGGGGCCGCTGCCCATGCCGTCGCACAGCAGGAAGTTCAGCCTGCCCGCGTCGTCCTTGAACCACACCCCCGCGTCGCCGCTCATGGACTGGCCCGCCCGGTCCGCCCCGGCCACCCCGGCGACGGCCATCAGCGGCTCCTTCTGGGTCAGATGGGCGCGGCCGCGCTGGCTGTCCGCGTCCCGCAGGGGACAGCCCAGAATGGCGCTCAGCCGCCCGATCTCCCCCTCGCGGCTGAGCTGCTCCGCCCCCTGGCCCTCCACCTCCAATTGCAGGTGGCCGTACTGGTCGGGGTACACCGTCACCCGGCCCTCCAGCCCCAGAGCGGCCAGGCGCTGCTTCACCAGGCGCTGGCGGCGCACGTCCACCGCGGGCTCCTGGGCCAGCTCCGCCGCCGTCCGGTCCAGCAGCGCGGCCATATGGCTGTACTGGGCGCACACCGCCGCCCGGCTCTCCCGCACCCGGCTGTCGTACCGGCGGCGGCTGAGCAGGGCGGACAGCTCCCCGTTGGCGGCCACCAGGAAGGTCTCAAAGCGGATGCAGCGGCTGGAGAAGTGGGGCGGGAAGTCCTCCAGCGCCCCCGCGCCCCGGTCCAGCATGGGGGTGAGGGCGTCGGCCAGGGCGGTTTTGGTCACCTGATACTCCCGCTGCCAGCAGCGCTCCTTCTGCTTGCACTTGACGCACACACGGTCCGCCGCCCGGTCGAAGATGCGGGCGGCGTCCCCGTCGTTGGGGACGGCGGGGGCCTGAAACGCCCCGCGCAACCCCCCCGCCACCGCCCGGAAGGCCTCGGCGGTCTGCTTGAGGCGGCCGGCGGCGAATTTGCGGGCGTGGAGGCTCTCCTCCTCCGGCTCTTCCTGGCGCAGCAGGGCGGCCAGGCGGCGCAGCAGCTTGTCCGGCAGCAGCAGGAACACCGCCGTTCCCGCCGCCAGCTCCCAGGCGAAGGCGTCCCCGGGGCCCAGGTCCCAGGTCCACAGGATGGCGGCCGCGCCGCTCAGGGCGTAAGCGGCGGCGCACATCAGGCGGCTCTGCCGGACGAATATGCCCGCCACCAGCCCGGGCAGGGCGTAGGCCAGGATGTACCAGGTGGGCGCTCCGGCGGAAAAGCCCATGGCCAGCCCGGACACCACCCCCGCCGCCGCCCCCAGGCCCACGCCGCCCTTCCACGCGGCGATGAGCACGATGGGCACGCACAAAACCCGGCCCAGGGAATACTCCCCCGCCACCGCCACCCGGGTGAGGGTCATCATCAGCGTGGCGCACAGGGTGACCGCCCCCGCCAGCCGGGGCAGGCCGATCTCCCCGCCGGGGCGGTATTTTTCCCAGAGGTCGAAGGCCTGCCGGTAGAGATAAACCGTCCCTCCGGTGAGGACCACCTCGGTGAGAAAGCCCACCACCGCGCCCCGCCCCCAGCCGGCGGCGGACTGGTAGACAAAGCCCACCATGCCGTTGAGGGCGGCCGCCGCCGCGGGCATGAACCAGGGCCGGTGGTACAGCTCAAATTCCCCCATGGCCAGGGCCACGGCGTATATCATCATGGCCGCGGCGATGTAGCGCAGCCCCTCCAGCACCCCCCGGAAGGACAGGTAGCCCAGAGTCGCGCCCAAAAGAGCCGCCAGCCCCTCCGCCCCCGGCGGGCACACCGCCACCAGGGACAGGGCGAACAGGGAGTGCCCCCCCATCAGCTCCGCCCCCGCCAGCACCGCCGTGAGCAGGAAGCGCATCCCGCAGTCGGACAGCTTCATCACCGTGGGCACGGACAGCTGCCGCCTCTTCTTTTCCCGCCTGGTCCCTTCGTTTGCCGTCATGGTCCATCCCTCCGTGGTGAAATCATCGGTATAAGGCCCCCAGATTATGGAAACCTAATTCATTATAAAATGCCCGCTACAAAAAGCCGGTCGGAACCTGTCTTGCCTTTTGGGGCGTAATTTGGTATGATATGGGGTAAATTTACGAAGCGGGAGCGGAACCCATGAAAATCGGCAATGTGGAAGTGAATACCCGGCTGGCCCTGGGACCCATGGCGGGGGTGAGCGACCTGGCGTTCCGGCAGGTGTGCCGGGAGCGGTCGGGGTGCTACACCGTGTCTGAGATGGTCAGCGCCAAGGCGCTGTGCTACGGTGACAAAAAGACCCCGGCGCTGCTGAAGCTGGGGGAGGGAGAGCACCCCGCTGCCGTGCAGATCTTCGGCTGCGACGAGCCCTTTATGGAAAAGGGGGCGGCCCTGGCGCTGGAGCGGTCGGGGGCGGACGTCATCGACATCAATATGGGCTGTCCCGTCCCCAAGGTGGCCAATTCCGGGGACGGCTCCGCCCTCATGCGCGACCCGGAGAAGGCCGCCCGGGTGGCCGCCGCCGTGGTCCGGGGGGCGGGGGGGAGGCCCGTCACCGTCAAGTGCCGCCTGGGCTGGGACAAGGGGTCCATCAACTGCGTGGAGTTCGCAAAGCGCATGGAGGGGGCCGGCGTGTCCGCCGTGGCGGTCCACGGCCGGACAAAGACGCAGATGTACTCCGGCACGGCAAACTGGGACTATATCCGGCAGGTGAAGGAGGCGGTGTCCATCCCGGTGATCGCCAATGGGGACGTGTTTTCCGCCAAGGACGCGGTGCGCATTCTCAAGCTCACCGGGGCGGACATGGCCATGGTGGGCCGGGGGGCCTTCGGCAATCCCTGGCTGCTGGAGCAGTGCGCCGCCGCGCTGGAGGGGCGGGAGGTCCCGCCCCTGCCGCCGCTGGCCGCGCGGATGGACACGGCGGCGGAGCAGTTTGAGCTGGCCCTCCGGCACAAGGGGGAGAAGATCGCCTGCCTGGAGATGCGCAAGCATCTGGCCTGGTACCTGAAGGGGGTGCCCTACGCCTCCTTCTGGAAGGAGCGGGCGTGTAAAATCTCCACTGCGGAGGAGTTTGAGCGGGTGGTGTCCGGCATCAAGCGGGATTTGTCCGATCCGGAGGGGACGGATGAGACGGGGGAATAGGCGGGCTTCCCCCTCCCTGCGCGCCACCTTCCTGCCGGTGGAGGGGGTGATCTACGCCTGCTTTCTGCTGCTGGACCTGACGGGGCACGGGGACCAGACCGTCCCCATCAAATACGCGGGCATTGTGCTGTGCCTGGGCTTTTCCCTGCTGGGGGAGGACCGGCTGGTCCCCCTGGCGCTGGCGCTCACCGCCGGGGCGGACTGGTTCCTGCTGGTGCGAAACGACTGCTACCCCCTGGGCATCGGCCTGTTTTTGTGCGTCCAGACGGTCTACTTTGTCCGGCTGCGCGCCGCGGGAGCGGACGGCGGGTATTTCCTGCGCGCCGCCCTGGCCCTGGGCGGGGGGATGGCGGTATACGCCCTGCATATGGCCTCGCCGGTGAATCTGCTGGCGGCGCTGTACTTCTCCCAGCTGCTGGCCAATACCCTGCTGGCCTGGCGCCTGCGGGGCGGGCGCTGGCGGACCTTCGCCCTGGGCCTCACCCTGTTCGTGGGGTGCGATGTGTGCGTGGGGCTGTTCAACGTTCTGCCCGCCGGTTCGCGGCTGTATCAGGCCGCGTCCGTGGGGATGTGGCTGTTCTATCTGCCATCCCAGGTGCTCATTGCCCTGTCCGCCCTGGCGGAAAAGGAGGAAGCGTGATGAAAACAAGCAAGGTTCTGGCGGTGCTGCTGGCCGCGGCGTCGGCCCTGGCGCTGCTCACGGGGGCCGTCGCCGTGCCCATCCTGTGCCGCCCCTTTTACTACGCCCACATCGTCCCCCTGGAGCTGGAGGAGCGCACCGGCCTCGCCCGGGAGGAGATCGAGACCGCCTTCGATGAGATGCTGGACTATTGCCTGGGGCGGACGGAGGACTTCTCCACCGGCGTTCTGCGCTGGTCGGAGAGCGGGAAGAGCCACTTCACCGACGTGCGGGGGCTGTTTCTGCTGGACCTGTGGGCGCTGGGAGGCTCCCTATGCGCGCTGGCGGCGCTGGGGACCGTGATGCGGCGGGGAGGGCTCCGGCCTGCCCTCCTGCTGGGCCGGAAGCCCGCCTTCTGGGCGGGAGCGGGCCTGGGCGGCGTGTTTTTGCTGGTGGGCGCCCTGGCCGCCCTGGACTTCAACCGGGCCTTCGTCATCTTTCACGCCCTGTTCTTCCCCGGCAAGGACAATTGGATGTTTGACCCGGCCGCCGACCAGATCATCAACATCCTGCCCCAGGAGTATTTCCGCAGCTGCGCCCTGCTCATTCTGGGGCTTTTGGTGCTGGGCTGCGGGGCGCTGATGGCCGCCGGTTTGATGGGAACCGGAGGGCGGAAAAAAATTTTGCACAAAATTAAAAAAACTTAGAACGAACGTTTGACATTTCGAACGACGTGTGGTATAATACCGTCGTGAGCCGGAAATGTATAGCGTCCCACCCGTCACGGGACGACTTTGGAAGGAGCTTGCGCTATGGCTAAACTGACCCCAAAACAACAGCAGATTTACGATTACATCCTGGAGTTCGCCGCAGAACACGGCTATCCCCCCTCCGTGCGGGAGATCGCCCAGGCGGTGGGGCTGAAGTCCCCCGCCACCGTCCACTTCCACCTGAAGGGCCTGCGGGAGGCGGGCTGCATCTCCCAGGCCGAGGGCAAGACCCGGGCCATCACCATCACCGATCCCTCCTACGGGCGCAAGGACCAGGTGCCCCTGGTGGGCTATGTGGCGGCGGGGTCCCCCATCCTGGCCCAGGAGAACATTGAGGAGTACCTCACCTTTGACACCGGCGGGCTGGCCGGGGAGCACTTCGCCCTGAAGGTCCGGGGCGAATCCATGCTGGAGGCGGGCATTCTGCCCGACGACGTGGTGGTGGTCCACCAGCAGCCTCTGGCCCGCAACGGCGACATCGTGGTGGCCCTGTTTGAGGACGAGGCCACCGTCAAGACCTTCCGCCGGGAGGCGGACGGCCACATCTGGCTCTACCCGGAGAACTCCAGCGGGGAGTACCAGCCCATCGACGGCGAGGGCTGCTCCATCCTGGGCCGGGTGGTGGCGGTTGTCCGCCGCTACTGAGTTCCACTCTAAAACGCGCCGCTCCAGCTTGTGCAGAAGGCTGGGGCGGCGCGTTTTTGTTTCGGTACTTTCCACAAAATCCCGTATGCATTTTTTGGCATTCCTCCGAAGTTGGCGAAAACGGCAAATTTCCCCTTGCAAAACGGACATAATGTTGTTACTATGATGACACGGAGACCGGAAACGTTTTCGGTAGCGTTACCAGAAACGTTTCCAGCCTGCGACAAAAATTAGGAGGAAATGAAAAATGAGTAAGAAGCTCTTCGCACTCCTGCTGTCCGCCAGCATGGTCATGACCATGCTGCTTGCTGGCTGCGCCAGCAAGCCCAATGCCGATAGCAGCGAGCCCCCCGCCGACAACACCCAGTCCGGCTCCGATGCCAGCCAGCCCGTGGAGGACAACAATGAGGCCAAGGGCCGCGTGTACTGGCTCAACTTCAAGCCCGAGTCCGACCAGGTCCTCAACGACGTGGCCAAGATGTATACCGAGAAAACCGGCGTGCCCGTGAAGATCGTCACCGCCGCCTCCGGCACCTACAGCCAGACCCTGAACGCCGAGATGGGCAAGAGCGAGGCTCCCACCATCTTC
>ERZ779629.784-NODE-784-length-11986-cov-7.620065_pt1 | contig 11986 bp, 11 predicted proteins | sample MGYA00514192_ERZ779629 | MGnify/ENA primary metagenome ERZ779629 (study PRJEB29562, sample SAMEA4376709) | mouse gut metagenome | isolation source: Cecum | study: EMG produced TPA metagenomics assembly of the A DSS colitis mouse model was used to assess the... | reverse complement strand
TGCCCCGCAGGATGGTGGCGGCGGCGACGGCGGTCTTGCCCAGAGGCTTGCCGGCGGCGTCCAGCACGTACCATTTGCGCTGAATGTTGGCCTTGTTTGCCATAAAGGTGGACATTCTGGTTTCCTCCATTTATCTCAAATTTGTATGAAGCATGGGAATGCTCCCCTTTACAACGGGGAGCATGGTGTATTATAATGCGGAAAAGCGGCCGTGTCAACCGAAACCCTGGATTTTTTCAAATTATTTTTGAAATTCTTTCGATATCGTCCATAAGCGCTTGAATACTTCCGTTATCTCGTTTTGATATTTCGCTTTTACAAGGAGGTGCCCGCCATGCGGCTCATCTTATCCCATATGCGCCGGTGCGTGGAGGATTACGCCATGATCCAGCCCGGCGACAAAATCGCCGTGGGCGTGTCCGGCGGCAAGGACTCGCTGGCGCTACTGTACGCCATGGCCAAGCTGCGGGAATTCTACCCCGCTCCATTTGAGCTCCACGCCATCACCATCCACCCCGGGCCCGAGGAGATGGACTTCTCCTCTGTGGCGGCGCTGTGCGCAGAGCTGGGGGTGGAGTATCACCTGATCCAAACGGAGATCTTCCACATCATTTTCGATTGCCGGAAGGAGAAGAACCCCTGCTCCATGTGCGCCAAAATGCGCCGGGGGGCCATGCACAAAGCCCTTCAGGAGCTGGGTATCTCCAAGGTGGCCCTGGGCCATCACTTTGACGACGCGGTGGAGACCTTTTTTCTCTCCCTGTTTTATGAAGGGCGGCTGTCCTGCTTCCAGCCGGTGACTTATCTGGACCGCACGGGCATCACCCAGATCCGTCCCTTGCTCTACTGCGGGGAGGGGACGCTGCGCAATGCCGCGGCGCGGTATCACCTGCCGGTGGTCCACAACCCCTGCCCCGCCGACGGAAATACCCGTCGGCAGGAGGTAAAAGAGCTGGTGGCCCGGCTGTCCCAGGACTACCCCAAGCTGAAGGACTACGTGTTTGGCGCCATGCAGCGCCTGCCCCTGCCCGCGTGGGGGCCGGTGGAGAACAGCCATGGCATCAAGCGGTACGAGGCGGATTACCAAGAGGAGCGCTGAGGAAGGCCTCCGGCATGCGCCGGGGGCCTTCCTCTGGTCATGGGTTCCTGTGCTTTTTAGAGAGGCGCTTACCGCTCATGGCCAGCAGGCCGCCCGCCGCCATGAACACACCTGCCCCAATGACGGCGGCGGTGACGCCGAAAATCACCGGCATAGGCCCCTCCTTCGCGTATTCCATCGCGTTAGTATACCAGCGCTGATGTATTTCCGCATTGACGAACTGGATGATAAAGAGGGAAAACAGCTCCAAAATCAGCAGCACCACCCCCGCCAGCACCGTGACCCACCCGGCGGTGAAGCACCTCCGGGCGGCGTTCAGCCTGACGCAGCCCTCCAGGTCCACCCCCTGGCCCTCCGGCCGGGACGGGGCCTCCCTGCCCAGCAGCTCGTCGGCGGACACCCCCAGCACCCCGCACAGCAGGGCCAGTGTGCCGATGTCCGGCGCGGCCTGATCCGTCTCCCACTTGGACACCGCCTGGCGGGACATGCCCACCAATCCGGCCAGCTGCTCCTGGGACAGTCCCGCCGCCTTTCTCACCTGCTGAAGTCTTACTCCAAAGGTCATGGAAACGACCTCCTTTCCGCCTCTATCTTACCGCCCAAACCGGTGGCAGTCCACCAGCTTTGGCTGGAAAAGCCGCCACCGGCGGTTGCAAGCGCCCCTTTGGGTAAAAAACGACGCGCGGCAAGTAACCGCGCGCCGCTTTCCGTCACTCCCCCGCCAGCTCCTCCAGCCGCTCAATGGGGAAGGGCGGGAAGGCCACCGGCTTCATGGCAATGGACATCAGCTTTCTGGGGTTATCGTCCGCCGCCACCCGGTTGGAGGACAGCGCACCGCACCGGCGGCAGCGGTGGATCACCGCCCACTCGCCTCCTTTGCGCACCCATACGGCGATGGGCTCCATAATGCCGCCGCAGTCGGAGGCCCGGTCTCCCGGTTCCACGTCCACATGGAGGCTGGACAGGCAGTTGGGACAGTGGTTGCGGTGGTCGCTCCCCGCCCCCTGCGGGCCGGCCAGCCAGCCGCACACCCGGCAGGTGAAGGCATCCCGGCAGGGATGGGTCCTGTAGTAGCCTTTTTCGTACTGCTTTCGTTTGTTTTCTCGATTCAAGGGATAAATCCTCCTAAAAGATGTGATTCCTTTGGGAGGTTTGGGTGAGTTAATTGTGACGCAAACCTCCCGGTCAGGCCACACTCACCGAATTTATAAACTTTTTAAACATACCAAAAATCCTCCTGATGTTTTTATTTCCCACGCTTTTACAGCGACAGGATGAATTGCAGCGCCGTCCGGGGGGTCTGGGCCCCGTGGAACCGCTCCCAGGCCACCGCCTGACGGTGGAGCTCCTCCCGCTCCAATTTGACGTTGTGCCGTTCCGCCAGCATATCCACCAGCGCCAAAAACTCTGGCTTGCTCAGTCCCTGGAACAGCACCCGCACCCCGAACCGGTCGGCCAGCGAGGTCTTTTCCCGAATGGTCTCGGAGCGGTCCATCTCGTCCCCCGCCCGCTCGGATATGGTCTGACGCACCAGATGGCGGCGGTTGGAGGTGGCGTAGACGGCCACGTTCTGGGGCCGGCGCTCCACGCCTCCCTCCAGGATGGTTTTCAGCACAGAGTATGTAGAGTCGTCCCGGTCAAAGGTGAGGTCGTCGATGAACACGATGAACTTCTGCCGCCGCCCGTCCAGCTTTCGGATGAGGGCGGGCAGCCCCCCCAGATCCGCCTTGTCCGCCTCGATGAGCCGCAGCTCCTCCATCCCCGGCAGGGTGAGCAGGTGCTTCACCGTGGCCGACTTGCCCGTGCCGCTCTCGCCGTAGAGCAACACGTTGTTCACATAATGGCCCTCCGCCAGCGCCCGGGTGTTGCGCTCTACCTCGGCCCGCTGCTCCTCATAGCCCGAAAGCTGGTCTGAACCCGGGCAGTCCGGCCGCTCCACCGGGATGAGGGCGCCTCCCTCCCACACAAAGGCCCGGTACCGGGCGAACCGGCCCGCTCCCTCCCTGCGGTAAACATTGGTGAGCTGCTCGAAGGAGAAGGGCACGCCGCTCTGCCACCGGGGCAGGGAGGTGAGCACCCCCTGGTAATCGCTGTCCAGAAACTTGGAAAGATGGCTCAGCCACCTGTCGCAGTCCACGCTGGCCAGCAGCTCAAAGGCGGACAGGTCCAGCCGGGCGGCCTGCTCCAGGGCCGGGTCCCGGTCTCCCCGCTCGGCCAGCGCCGGGTAGGGCCCTTCCGACCAGCGCAGGGCCTGCGCCAGCCACTGGCCCAGCCCCGGCTGTCCCTCCAACCGCAGGCAGTAGAACAGGTCGGTATACGCCTCCAGCCCTCCCAGGCCGTCCCCATGGGCGGCGCTGGAAAGCAGGCGCAGGGCACACTCCATCACCGGCTGGGTCAGAATATCTTTATAGGCCGTCACGCCCCGCAGGGCGGCCAGCATGGTTTTTACATTCATGGGATTCACCTCACTGGGAATATTATAGAGGATGCGCGCCCAAATGGCAATCCCTCAATTTCCCGGGAAAATATGACTTTTGGCTTTCTATTTCCGCCGGCTTGTGGTAAAATAACCTGGCATATGAAAAAATATCCTGCCGGGAGGTAGTTTGCCGTGGAATTGATGGAAAAAACACTGTCCAGCAAGCAAGTTTTTGACGGGCGGCTGCTCAAAGTCTACCTAGACGAGGTGGCGCTGGCCAACGGGGAGAACTCCATCCGGGAGTTCGTCCACCACCCGGGCGGCGCTGCGGTGGTGGCGCTGGACGGGGATGGGAACGTCTATCTGGAGCGCCAGTTCCGCTATCCCTACCGCAAGGTGGTCATGGAAGTCCCCGCCGGCAAGCTGGAACCGGGAGAGGACCCCTTCGACGCCATCCGCCGGGAGCTGAAGGAGGAAATCGGCGCCGAGGCGGGCCGGTGGGACGCTTTGGGCTATATCATGCCCACCGTGGGGTATACCGACGAAATGCTCTACCTCTATCTGGCCCGGGACCTCACCTTCGGCCAGCAGCACCTGGACCAGGATGAGTTTTTAGAGCCCTTCAAGCTCCCCTTTGCCCAGGCGCTGGACATGGCCGCCGACGGCCGTCTCAACGACGCCAAAACCCTGGCCGCCCTGTTCCGGGCGGACCGGCTGATGAAGGCGCAGTCCGAAGCGTAAGCCGGACTGCCAAACAGACAGGAGGGACGACATGGCTAAAACAATCCTGGTGGTGGAGGACGAGCGCAATATCGTGGACATCCTCACCTTCAACCTTCAGCGGGAGGGGTACGCCACCCTGGAAGCGCTGGACGGGGCTGCGGGGCTGCGCCTTGCCCTGGAACAGGACCCGGACCTTATTCTGCTGGACCTGATGCTGCCCAAAATGGACGGCTTCCAGGTGTGCCGCACCCTGCGGGAGCAGGGACGGGCTACCCCCATCATCATGCTCACCGCCCGGGAGGAAGAGACGGACAAGGTGCTGGGGCTGGAGCTGGGGGCGGACGACTATATCACCAAGCCCTTCTCCATGCGGGAGCTGCTGGCCCGGGTGAAGAGCAATATCCGCCGCACGGAGATGCTGGCCAAGGCCAGCCCGCAGGCCGCCGCCAACCGGCTGGAGCTGGGCCGGGTGCAGGTGGATCTGGACTCCATGCTGGTCTACAAGGACGGCGAGGCGCTGGACCTGACCCAGCGGGAGTACGAGCTGGTCAAGACCCTGGCCGCCGCCCGGGGCCAGGCCCTGTCCCGGGAGTCGCTGATGGAGCAGGTCTGGAATTACGACGGCTACGTGGGCGACGTGCGGGCGGTGGACGTGGCCATCCGGCGCCTGCGCGAAAAATTGGAGGACGACCCCGCCGACCCCAAATTCATCGTCACCCGCCGGGGCCTGGGCTACGCTTTTGGGGTGTAGGCAATTTTACGCAGCCCCGCAAAGCCGCCCTTCAGGCTCTGTGGGGAAAAGAGGATCAACCAAGTGAAGCTGACTTTGCGATAACGAAAGGAGGCGTCTGCCGTGCGCCGCAACCTGCATATCAAGCTGGTGCTCATCATGGTTTTGCTCATCGTGTCGCTGATGGTGGTGGTGGGCGCGTTTTTGATGAACTCTGTCACCGGCTACTATATCAACGAATTCTATCAGCAGATCGCAGACGCCTTCGGCCAGAACGACTTCGTCCGGGATCTTCAGACCGTCACCCAGGAGGGGGAGGACGGCGCGGCCATGGTGAAGGAAGTGCTGGACGCCTACGCCGGCATTCTGGGGGTGGACCGGCGGGACCGCAACTTCTACGTGCTGGACGGCGTCACCGGGCGCTGCCTGGGCGGCTCCGCCACCCCGCCGGAGGGCGGCATACCCGTCACCCCCAACATCTCCTCCGCCCTGCTGGGAGGGAGGGGTTTCGACAGCAGCGTCACCGCCGACTATATGGACGCCGCCATCCCCATCACCCGGGGCGGGCACCCCTATATCGTCTACATTCTGGACGGGCGGGAGACCGCCCGCAGCCTCAACGCCAGCATGTTCTCCCTCATCGTGGAGGCGCTGGCCCTGGGCCTTATCATCTCCATTCTGCTGTCCTTTCTGCTGTCCAAAACCATGGTCGATCCCCTCCAGCGCCTCACCAATGGCATTGAGGAGGTGGCCCGGGGGAACTTCTCCCGCAAGCTGGAAATCACCTCCAGCGACGAGATCGGCCAGCTCACTGAGAGCTTTAACGCCATGGCGCAGCAGCTGGAGACCACCATCGCCGCCGTGGAAAACGAGCGCAACAAGCTGGACACCCTCTTCCTCCACATGGCGGACGGCGTCGTGGCCTTTGACCGGGCGCAGCGGGTCATCCACTCCAACCCCGCCGCCGCCCGGCTGCTGGGCCGCGCCTTCACCCAAGAGGACACCTATGGGGAGCTCTTCGGTGACCTGTTCCCCTTTGAGCAGGCGGAGGCCGCAGACGGCCATCTGGCCGGGTCCCGGACGGTGGGAGGGCGGTTTCTGGAGCTGCTGCTGGCCCCCTATGCCCGGGCCAGTCAGGGCGGCGTGCTGGTGCTCATCCACGACGTCACCGAGCAGCGCCGCGCCGAGCAGCAGCGCAAGGACTTTGTGGCCAACGTCTCCCACGAGCTGCGCACCCCCCTGACCAACATCAAAAGCTACGCCGAGACTCTGGCCGACGGGGTGGGCGAGCTGCCCCCCGAGATGGAGCAGCGCTTTCTGGGCGTCATCCTCAACGAGTCCGACCGCATGACCCATATCCTTCAGGATCTGCTCACCCTGTCCCGGTTCGACTCGGGGCGCAGCGAGTTGCGCCTGACCGAGTTCCCCTTCGCCCAGGCGGTGAACGACACCTATCAGGCCATATTGATGGACGCCCAGAACCACGCCCACACCGTGGAGCTGAATCTGCCGGACAGCCTGCCCCAGGTGCGGGCGGACCGGGAGCGGGTAATGCAGGTGATGATGAATATTGTTTCCAACGCCATCAAATACACCCCCGACGGGGGGCGCATCGTCCTGTCCGCCGGGCAGGACGGGGACAAGGTCTGGATGGAGGTGGACGACAACGGCATCGGCATCCCGGAGAGCGACCGCGGGCGTATTTTCGAACGCTTCTACCGGGTGGACAAGGCCCGCTCCCGCCAGTCCGGGGGCACGGGCCTGGGGCTGTCCATCGCCCAGGAGATCATGAAGCAGCACGAGGGCGGGCTGTACCTGGTGGACAAGGCCGAGCCCGGGCTCACCATCCGCATGGAGCTGCCCGTCTGCGGCCCCAGGGAGGAGGACGCCCATGAGGGATAAGCGCCGCCTCATCGAGTGGGGCAAGGACGCGCTCATCGTGCTGCTGTCGCTGTCCGCCGTCTATCTGCTGTCCATGACCCCCTTGGTGCGGGACAGCGGCCTGCTGGACCTGTTCCCTCCCCGGGAGAGCCCAGGGGCCAACTCCCTCGCCCAGAGTCAGGGAACGGCCATGCTGCCCGCCCGGCTGGCCGTCAACACCGAGGGAGGCCGCTACGGCCTGCAGTACGACGAAGCCCGGCTGGAGGAGCTTTTTCCCTCCCTGGGCGCCCTGCTGGGGGACGCGCTGGCCTCCGCCGGCCAGCCCCAGGCTGTCTCCGAGCCCCAGTGGCGGCGGTATCTGGAGGGGAAAAGCATCTATTTCGACTTCGCTGGTGAGGTCCCCCTGTCCGCCCTGGAGCACTGGCTCCAGAGCGCGGGGACGCAGGGGCTGGAGGGAGCCGCCCGCCGGGTACTGCTGTGCGCCGGCGAGGAGGATCAGGTGCTGCTGTGCTGGCAGCAGGCCGGGAGCGGCCAGTTTTTCTCCTGCTCCACCGCCCTCACCCAGACCCTCCACCTGGACCCCGCTGCCGCCGCCGTCTCCCCTAACGCGGCCTATTTCGCCTTTGAAAATCCGGTCCTGTCCGGCCTGCTCGACCCCTATACCCTCATTACTGAGGCGGCGCGCCAGGGGGCCTGCTATTCTGTGTCCAATCCTCTGACGGGCGGCGGAGTGGACAAGGTTCTGGACGCCCTGTCCTTCAGCGCCCAGAACCACGCCCCGGTGAGCGGCGGCGAGGTGTACCTGGACGGCGGCGACCGCCTGGTGGTGAGCGCCAGCGGCGCCGTGAGCTACAGAGCGGCCCAGGGGGAAAAATACCCCACCGCCCCCTCCCAGCACGAGGCCAGCCTGGCCAGCGCGGTGGACGCCGCCCGGGCGCTGGCGGAGGGCGCCCTGGGCACTTCATGCGGCGACGCGCGGCTCTACCTCATGTCCGCCCAGGAGTCGGAGGGCGCGGTGCGCCTGCGCTTCGGCTATCTGCTCAACGGCTGTCCCGTCTACCTGAACAACGGCGGCTGGGCGGCGGAATTCTGGGTCAAGCAGGGCTATATCACCCAGTTCACCCTCTATTTCCGCAGCTACACGCCCAGCGGCGAGCACGCTCTGCTGCTGCCCATTGATAAGGCGGCGGCCATGCTGCCCAGCATAGCCCAGGAGCGGCGGGAGCTGGTCATCCAGTATCAGGACGGGGGCGGCGCCTCCGTCTCCCCCCAGTGGGTGGCGGCCTGACGGCGCGATGAAAGGAGGCGGCTGACGCCATGGAGTGGCGAAAACTGAAAACCTTTATCATCCTCATTCTGCTGCTGGTAAACGGCTTTTTGCTGGTGCTGGTGGTCGCCCGGAGCCAGGAGGCCGCCCAATATGAGCGCTCCGCCCTGGCTCAGACCGTAAAGGTTCTGGAACGCAGCGGCATCTATGCGGACCACGCCAGCCTGTCCGCCGCGGACAGCCTCGTCCCCCTCAGCGCCGGGCGGGATCTGGAGCGAGAGCTCCAGATAGCCCAGGCCCTGCTGGGCAAGGGGCGCATTCAGGCGGAAAACCAGGGCGGCGGGCTGTACTTCTATCACAATGGCAATGGAGAGCTGAGCGTCCGGGCTGGGGGCGAGCTGTCCGCGCAATTGACCGGTGATTCGGACCAGCCTGTCAGCGGCAGCCTAGAGCGTCATGCCGCCGATCTGCTGAAAAAGGCGGGCATCGACGCGGAACAAATTGATGTATCGGAGGACGATGAGTGGACCCGGGTGCGCTTCCGGCAGCTGTGGAACGGCGCGCCCGTGTTCTCCTGCCAGGTGGAATTTGCGTATCGGGGCAGAGCGCTGGCCTCCATCCAGGGCGTACTGCTCACGGCAGGGAGCGGCACGGCGGAGGACGGCCAAGCCATGACCCTGCCCACGGCGCTGCTGCGGTTTTTGGACGAGGTGACCGCCACCGGCGATGTGTGCTCCTCCATCCAGTCCATGCAGGCCGGCTATCGGGGGACGGTGCAGTCCCTGTCCGGCGGCGTGCGGCTGACCCCGGTGTGGCTGGTGGCCACCGACACGGCCAGCTACTACCTGGACTGCGTTACCGGGTCCCTCACCCGGGCCTCCGACCAATAAAAGCATGTCTGACAAGCCCCCCTTCATATAGTCAAAGGAAGGCCGCCTTCTGGCGGCCTTCCGCAGCGTTTACGCTGTGGGCACAAATAATCAAAGATTTTTTGTGCTCTTTGATCATAGGATGGATATAAAGCTATCCTTGTGAAGGGGGGCGGATATTTTGTCCACAATCCTGGCCGGGACCCTGCTGCTCACCGCCACCGGCCTGTTCTCCCAGGTGGTGGGGTTTTTATACCGCATGGCCCTGTCCCGGCTCATCGGAGCGGAGACCATGGGGCTGTATCAGCTGGTGATGCCGGTGTACTCCATGCTCATGTCGGTGACCGCCGTGGGGCTGACGGTGGCGGTGTCCACCCTGTCCGCCCGGCACCACGCCCTGGGGGACAGCGGCACGGTGAAATCGGTGCTGCGCCGGGCGCTGGGGTGCTTTTTTCTCCTGGCCGTCCCGCTGAGCGCGGCGGTGATTTTGCTGTCCGACCCCATCTCGGTCTACCTGCTGGGGGACGCCCGGACCCAGCTGGGGGTGATGCTGCTGGCCCCCTGCGTGCTGCTCACCGGGGTGGAAAACCTGCACAAGCACTGTTTTTACGGCATCGGCCGGGTGCGTCCTCCCGCCGCTGTGGAAACCGCCGAGCAGCTCATCCGGACAGGGACGGTGCTGGGGCTGCTCCTCGTCCTGCTGCCCCGGTCCGCCGAGGAGACGGTGGGCCTCATCGTGCTGGGCATGGTGGTGTGCGAGGTTTTTTCCGCCTGCGCCCTCACCCTGCTGTTCCGGCGGCACTGGCGGCGTTTCCCCCCCGGAGCGCCGGGGGCGGAGATCGGCGGGCGGCGTCTCATGGCCATCGCCGTGCCGGTGGGGGCCACTTCCCTGCTGGGCACTCTGCTGGGGTCGGCCAACGCGGTGCTCATCCCCGCCAAGCTGGTGGAGGGGGGCATGACCCTGTCCCAGGCCATGGCGGAATTCGGAGTGCTCAGCGGCATGACCCTGCCCCTGCTGGGACTGCCCACAGGATTTATCGGGGCGCTGTGCCTGGTGATGGTGCCCGACCTGTCCCGGCGCACCGCCCAGGGGGACCGCCGGGCGGCGGCGGGCTTTCTGGACCGGGTGCTGTCCGCCACCTCCCTGCTCATGGCCCCGGCCATGGCCCTGCTCACCGTCATCGGCCCCCCGCTGGGCCGGACGTTGTTCAAGGACGCCCGGGTGGGAGAGCTGATCCTGCCCCTGGCCATCGGCACCCTGCTGGGGTGCTGGCAGTCGGTGCTGTCAGGAGCCCTCAACGGCCTGGGCCTCCAGAGCAAAGCCGCCCGCAACGCCATTCTCAGCGATGTGGTCCAGCTGGCCTTCACCTTTTTCGCCGTGTCCCGGTTTGGGCTGGCGGGGTTTGCCGCCGGTTACGCCGCCTCCGGGCTGGTGGGGGCGGGGCTGAATCTGGCCTCCATCCTCCGGGCGGCCAGCCTGCGGCCCAAGTGGTTTTCGTGGTTCGTCCGGCCCCTGCTGGCGGCGGTGCTCATGGGGCTGTGGTGTAATCTGCTCCACCGGGTGATGCTGGACAGCCGCTGCGGCCAGGGCTGGTCGGCGCTGGTGTGCGTCCTGCTGGGGCTGGTGCTGTACGCCGCCGCCCTGATGGCCCAGGGGGTCACATTTTCTCGAGAGAAAGCGCAGCAAAAGGAGCTTTGAACCGTTTTGTGCGCACAGTGAATCATCTGACGGCGGCGGACGCATCGTCGAGCCGTATCAAAGGGGGACTGACATGAGGCCGAACATTTTGATCTCCACCGGCGGAGGGGACGCCGGAAATTATCTGGACGCGCTGCGCGCCGCCGGAGGGGCGGGAGAAGCCCAATACCTCCCCGCCCCGGATCTGTCCTATCGCGGCCTGCTCCTCGCCGGCGGGGCGGACATGGACCCCGCCCTGTTCGGCCAGCGAAACCACGGCTCCCGGGGCATCGACCGGGCCCGGGACCAGGCGGAGCTGGCCCTGCTGGACGCCTTCTGCGGCACCGGCAAGCCGGTGCTGGCCATCTGCCGGGGCCATCAGGTGGTGAATGTATGGCTGGGAGGCAGCCTGATCCAGGACCTGGGGCCGGGGGTGGTCCCCTTCCACCAGCGGGAGGAGGGCGACCAGGTCCATGTGGTCCAGGCGGAAAAGGGGTCCCTCCTGCACCGGCTGTACGGGCCACTGTTTCCGGTAAATTCCAGCCACCACCAGGGCCTAGGGCGGCTGGGCCGGGGGCTGCGGACCTCCGCCTGGTCCGAGGATGGGGTGGTGGAGGCGGCGGAGCACGAGAGCCTGCCCCTCATCTGCGTCCAGTTCCACCCAGAGCGGATGACCGGGGCGCTGGCCCGGCCCGACACGGTGGACGGCGGAGCGCTGTTCCAGGTGTTTGTGGATTTGTGCGCGCGGCCGGATTAGCACTCTCTTCTCTAGAGTGCTAATTGTTTACACCCAGTTCATGAAATCCGAGCGGGACGGGGTATACTACAACTTGAATATACAGACAGGCGGCGGCTTTCCCGTCCGCCCAAAGGAGTTGAGTATTTCATGAACATGAACCAATTTACCCAGAAATCCCTGGAGGCCATCCAGAACGCCCAGAACCTGGCCGTCCAGCACGGCAATCAGCAGATCGAGCAGCTCCACCTCCTGCTGGCCCTGGTGGACCAGGAGGGCGGCTTCATCCCCCAGCTGCTCACCCATATGGGCCTCACCCTGGAGTCCTTCCGGGCCGCGGTCCGGCACGAGGTGGAGGTCCTGCCCAAGGTGTCCGGCTCCGGCCGGGAGGCGGATAAGGTATACATCACCCCGGGGGTGGATAAGGCCCTCGGCCAAGCCCTCACCATCGCGGGGAGCATGAAGGACGAGTTCGTGTCGGTGGAGCATATCTTCCTGGCCCTCATCGACACGGCGGAGGGCCGCTTGAAGGAGCTGCTGCGCACCTATCACGTGGACCGGGAGCAGGTGATGCAGGCCCTGGC
>ERZ779629.782-NODE-782-length-11988-cov-5.264477_pt1 | contig 11988 bp, 15 predicted proteins | sample MGYA00514192_ERZ779629 | MGnify/ENA primary metagenome ERZ779629 (study PRJEB29562, sample SAMEA4376709) | mouse gut metagenome | isolation source: Cecum | study: EMG produced TPA metagenomics assembly of the A DSS colitis mouse model was used to assess the... | reverse complement strand
TGAGAAGTACATCAAGGGCGGCACCACCGATGTCACCGGCGACAGCGAGTACTTCACCTACTTCTGCGGCCTGCTGCCCAACTGCGGCTTCTACCCCATGGGCAAGGCCGAGTGGATGGACGTGCGCAACGGGGTCATCTCTGTTGAGCAGAACGTCTGCCAGGGCGCGATTTCCGCCCAGGAGGCGCTGGACAATCTCCAGAACGAAGTCGCCGGGTAAGTAAACAGCTCCCCGGAAACTGCGGAGGGGCCGGGTCACCGGCCCCTCTGAGCATTACAGCCGGATTGCCGCTCCCGCGGCCAAGGCAGATCCAGTGAGGAGGCGCGTATATGAAAGAAAGCACAAAGCTCCGCGCCAGCCCGGAGCAAACAGCGAAGCCCATGACACAGAAAAAGAAGGCGGTGCCGCCCAAGCACCGCACGCCTTTGAAGCGGCGGGTGGAGCCGTACATCTGGCTGCTGCCCAGCATCGTGATGATGGGCGTGCTCATTCTGATCCCCATCGTCACCGTGTTCCAGACCTCGTTCTCCGAGATCAGCAAGGCCGGTGTTTTCAAGGGCTTTAACGGTATCGACAACTACCTCTGGATTTTCAAGCAGGCGGCTTTTCGGACCACCTTGAGAAACACCGTGGTGTGGACGGTTGTGGTGGTGGGCCTGTCCACCATCATCGGCATTGTGCTGGGTCTGGTGCTCAACGAAAAATTCCACGGCCGGAAGTTCGTCCGGGCCATCGTGGTATTCCCCTGGGCCACCGCCCTCATCATCCAGTCCGTGGTGTGGAAGTACATCATCAACGCCGACTACGGTGCGCTGAACAACCTGCTCTACAATTTGGGACTTATCAAGAGCTATGTGAACTGGACGGCCACCCCCCAGGCCTTCTTCGCCTGGGAGTGTTTCGTGGGTATTCTGGTCACGGTGCCCTTCGTCACCTTCTGCGTGCTGTCGGGCTTGCAGAGCATTGACACCTCCCTCTATGAGGCCGCCGACGTGGACGGCGCCTCCTTCTGGGATAGGCTGTTCCGGGTGACCCTCCCCCTGCTCATGCCCAGCCTGACGGTGTCCACGGTGCTGAACATCATCTATGTGTTCAACTCCTTCCCCATTGTGTGGACCATCTCCAAGGGCGACCCGGCGGACCAGACCCATACCCTGGTGACCTACCTCTACAAGCTCTCCTTCACCAACCAGCGGGTGGGCGAGGCGGCGGCGGTGTCCGTGATCGGCTTTTTGATCCTGGCGGTCTGCGCCGGCATCTATATGGTCATCACGCTGCGGGCGGAAAAGGAGGAGTAAGAGATGAGAACAAAACGTTCCCCCTGGGCGCGGGTGGCGCTGTACCTGTTCGTGTTCGTAATCTGCATCGTGATTCTGTACCCCTATTTCGTGATGCTCACCACCGCGGCCAAAAGCAACGCGGAGATGTATGCCACCGGGCAGGAGGCCGTCCTCCTGCCCAAGACGTGGGTGTGGACCAACTTTATCGACATCTGGAGAGAGGCGCCGGTCTTCCAGTACCTGCTCAACTCCATCATCGTGGCCGGCGGGGCCACCTTCCTGGCCATCCTCTGCGGCATCCCGGCGGCCTACGCCCTCTCCCGTATGCGCTTTAAGGGCAAGGGCATCTTTATGGGCGCGGTGATCATGAGCCAGATGTTCTCCCCGGTGGTGCTGCTGGTGGGGATCTACCGGCTGATGACCGCCATGCACCTGACCAACAGCCTTATCGGCCTGATCCTGCTCAACGCCGCCTTCAACCAGGCCTTTGCCATCTGGCTGCTGCGGGGCACCTTCACCTCCATCTCCGCAGAGATGGAGCAGGCCGCCAAGATTGATGGCTGCGGCACGGTGCAGGCCCTGGTCCGCGTGCTCCTCCCCGTGGCCGCCCCCGGCATCGTCACCACCCTGATCTTTGTCTTTATCAACTCCTGGAATGAGTACACCATCGCCCTGACCCTCATTTCCAGCAACCTGCTCAAGCCGATCACCGTGGGCATCAACGTGTTCTACGGGTTTAACTTCATCAAGTGGCAGTACCTCTTTGCCACCTCGCTGTTTGCCACCATCCCGGTGATCATCCTGTTCCTGTGTATTGAAAAGCACCTGGTCAGCGGCCTGACCTCCGGCGGCGTGAAGGGATAGCCAAGCCGCGCCGCAGAAAAAACCGCAAGCCGCGGGGGGCCTGGAATCCCCTGCGGCTTGCATTTTGTAGAAGACGGTCCGGCCGGGGCCTCACGCCTCCCCGGGCACGGAGAAGCCCAGCTGCTGATAGAGCCGGCGCTCCAGCGGAGAGGTCAGCCACGCGTCCCGGGCCAGCAGCACCCGCATCCGCTCCGCCCGGGCCTCGGCCAGCTCCGGCGTAATGTCGCAGAGGGCCGCGATGGCCCCGGCGGAGTAAGCCGACATCCCCCCCAGGGCGCAGCGAAGCGGTCCGCCTCCTGTTCCAGGGTGGGCTGGCTGGGGAGAAGGGGCTGCCCAACAGGCTGGCGCAGTCCCAGGTGGCCCAGAAGGATGTGGCCCAGCTCGTGGGCGATGGTGAAGCGGATCTGCTGCCGGGAGGCCCGGCCATCGTAGAAGATAATCATGGAGCCTGCCGGGTCCGCATAAGCAAAGCCCGCCGCCTCCAGCAGGGGCCCGTAGCCCCGCCGGCGCAAAAGCCCGGCGTTGGCCTCGTAGGCGCATACGGCCACCTGCATGGCGGCGGCAATGGCGGATACCTGTACCGGCAGGCGGCAAACCTGGCAGTCCAGCAGACACTGCCAGGCGGCGTCCCGGGTCCGGCGGTATTTTCCGTAGGCGTTGGTGGCGTCCACGGCGGGCTAAAAGTCGATGTCGCTCTTTTCGGCCTCCTGGCTCCAGAGCGGCTGAGCTGTGGACAGGGGCTCGCCGTGGTAGCCGCGGGCTGCCAGCGGGCCGGCGGCCAAGTCCCGCTGGGCCTCCATCCGCTCCAGCTCCATCTCCGCCGTGCGGCGCAGGGCCCGCTGGCCGAAGATGTCCAGGGCGTCGTAGTGGGAGGCCACCTGCATGGCGCCGTCCGAGTGGGCGGCGGATGCCGGGTCCGTATACAGCCCGTAGGATGACAGACCCCGCTCGATGAGGGCGAGGATCGCCTGGGTCTGGTTCTTGAATTTTCGATCAAACCGGAAGTCGTTGACTGCCTCCAGCGTCTTCGGGCCGATGGCTATGGTAATCCGGGGCTTTTCGGTAGGCATAAGGCGTCCTCCTTTGACGCGTGCCGTGCCTGGTCCGCCCGGCCGGGCGGCAGGCAGGGGCATACAGTACTGCTTATAGTATCATAAGTTCATAAGTTATGCAAGCAAGCTGGACACATATTTCCTACAAAAAGTTTCCCGCGCTTTTGTGGAAAATAGACGCTATCTCTACATTGACAACGGCAAAGTTCTGAACTATAATTGGTTCAGCAGTTAGTTCAGAACTTAAGAAAAAGGAGTATGGATCATGACCGATATGCGGCGCGTAACCCTCGTGATACCGAACAGTCTGGACGAAAAGATACTGGAGCTGAAAAAGGACGACCGGTTCGTCCGCTGTTCATATGCAGAAGTAGCCCGCCGGCTGTTGGAGTGCGGACTGGTGGTGCTGCACGCCGAGATGGGGGACGTGGAGGGAGCGTGAGCGCGCGGGGCGTCCGCCAATGAGAGGGGAAGAGAGGTGCACTATGTCAGAGTCGAGCCCGAAGCTGCAGGAGAGGATCCGCTGGGAGCTGTACCGCCTGCATATCCCGCCTAACCTGCGGGGCCATCACTATCTGGTCTATGCGGTCGATCAGGTGGTGAGCAACCCCCTTCGGGTAAAGGACGTGACCAAGGACCTGTATCCGGACATTGCCCATCAGTACAACACCACATGGAAGGCTGTGGAGCGCAACATCCGCTCGGCGGTACTGGCCTGCTGGAACGGCGGGGGCCGGGAGGCTTTGCAGGATATGGCTGGCTGTCCGCTGCCCGAGCGGCCCAAGACGGCGGTGTTTATCGCCATTGTGGCCGCCCACGTAGACAGCAGCCGGGCGGCAGGACCGCCCCAGCCATCGGCGGCCAGCCGCTCCAACGCTGCGGGCGGTTAGCGGCAGAGTGAACGGGTGCGGTGCGGCTGCGGCGCACCGCACCCATTCGCTGGCGGAAATTTTGCGGGAAAAGGAAAGATTGCTCTTTACAAAAGGAAAGTTTTCTGCTATACTAACATACGCGCAGTGGACAAGGCCCTGCGTGGAACTGCATATGCGCCCGTAGCTCAGTTGGATAGAGTGACAGACTCCGACTCTGTAGGCCACTGGTTCGAATCCAGCCGGGCGTACCAAATCCCCTAAAAGTCCCGGCTTTTAGGGGATTTTACTTATTTTGCAGCCAAGAGCAGCTGAACAAAAAAAGAGGAGGTTCACCATGTCTCAATATACCGGAACCCAGACAGAAAAAAATCTGGCGGCCGCCTTCGCCGGCGAGTCCCAGGCCCGGAACAAGTACACCTATTTCGCCTCCAAGGCCAAGAAGGAGGGGTTTGAGCAGATTGCCGCCCTGTTCCTGAAGACCGCCGACAACGAGAAGGAGCACGCCAAGCTGTGGCTGAAGGAGCTGGAGGGGATTGGCTCCACTGCGGAGAACCTGGCTGCCGCCGCTGACGGGGAGAACTACGAGTGGACCGACATGTACGAGGGCTTTGCCAAAACCGCCGAGGAGGAGGGCTTCCCGGAGCTGGCCGCCAAGTTCCGCATGGTGGGCGCGATTGAGAAGCACCACGAGGAGCGCTATCGGGCCCTGCTGAAAAACGTGGAGGTGCAGGAGGTCTTCCGGAAGAGCGAGGTCAAGGTTTGGGAGTGCCGGAACTGCGGGCACATCGTGGTGGGCACCGCCGCCCCGGAGGTCTGCCCCGTCTGCGCCCATCCCCAGGCCTATTTCGAGGTCCACGCGGAGAATTATTAAGTACAGCAAGGCCGGCGGCAGGGAACTTTCTCCCTGCCGCCGGCCTTTTGACAGCCTGTATTGATGGATGCCCGGAGTGGTCAGCCCCGCAGCAGTTCCCTGCGCGCCCGCCAGTCCGGCAGCGTGCGGGCCACGCACTCGTAAAAGGCGGGGCCGTGGTTCTTGTGGCGGATGTGGGCCAGCTCGTGGACTACCACGTAGTCCACGGCCTCCTCCGGATAGGCCATCAGCCGCCAGGAGAAGCACAGGCGGTTTTTGCCGCTGCAGCTGCCGAACCGGGTTCTGGCCCCGGTGATCGTGACGCCTGCGGGGTAGAGCTCCATGCGGGCGGCATACTGGGCCACCTTCCCCGGCAGCACCTCCCGGGCCAGACGGCGCAGCGCCTCCTCCTCCGCCGGGGTGGGCTCCGGATGGCGCTCCCGCCGCGCCTGCTGGCGCTCCAGGTGGACCGCGATCCAGTCCAGATGGGCGCGGACAAATTCGTCGATCTGCCTCCCGCCAACCCGCATGGGGGCCCGGACCACCACCCGGCAGTCCGGGGTGATCTCCAGGGCCAGGGTCCGGCGGCTGGAGCGGACGACCTCCACGGCGGGGAGCGGCTGTTTCATGCCGCTGTCCCTCATAGCGTTTTTTCCATCTCGATCTCGTCTCCGTCCCGCTCCCCTGTGGGACGGAACCCCAGCTTCTCATACATCCGCCGCGCGGGCTCGTCGCCCTCAACATAGCAGAGGAGGACCTTTGCAAATGTTCCATCCTGGCGCATCCGCTCCAGCACCTGGCGGGCCGCCTCCAGGCCGAACCCGCGGCCCTGCCAGCGTTCATCAATGAAAAACTGGCTGAGGATGAAGGCGTCCACACCCGCCCCGTCATGGTAGAGCGCCATGCCCACCGGCTCGCCGCCGCTGCGGATCACCAGGGCGGTGCTTCGTCTCTCCCGGTAGGCGTACGCCCGGGCCAGCAGGGTCATGGGGGCGGCTACGAACTTTTTCTGCCCATCGGCCACCTGCAGCCCGCCCAGCCGCCAGTTATCCGGGCCGATCGGTTCCAATTGTATCATGTTTCCTCCTCCAAAATCACGGCCTCCCAGGGCCCCAGCTGGCCGTCAAACCCCTCCCGGGGGTAGTTGGAGCGCACCAGCGCCCCCCGGTGGGACACCGAGGCGGGCTTGCCGCTGAAGTTCAGTACCACCGTCATGCGCTCCCCCTCCAGCTCCCGGCGGTAGGCGAAGACCTGCGCCCCGGCCTCCAGGGGGACGAAGCTGCCGTGGCGCAGCGCCGCCCGGTCCCGGCGCAGGGCGGCCAGGTCCTTGTACCAGCTCCAGATGGAGTCCGGGTCCTTTTCCTGGTCCGCCAGATTGATGGCCGCGCAGTTGTGGTTCACCCCCAGCCAGGGCCGGCCGCCGGTGAAGCCCCCCTGGGGGCCGCCGTCCCACTGGAAGGGGGTGCGGGCGTTGTCCCGGCTGGTGCGGGAGAGGATCCGCCAGCGCAGCTTCTGGGGCACGTGGAAGCGCCGCAGGATCTTGTCCACATTCTTGCTCTCCACGTCGTTGAGCTGGCGCAGGCGGGTGAAGTCGAAATTCACCATGCCGATCTCCTGGCCCTGATAGAGGAAGGGGGTGCCCCGGAGGGTCAGCAGCAGGGTGGCCAGCAGCTTGCCGCTCTCCTTCCAGTACCGCTCGCTGCCAAAGCGGGGGATGGACCGGGGCTGGTCGTGGTTCTCCAGGTACAGGGCGTTCCAGTCCAGCTCCTGCTGCCACCGGACCAGGCAGTCGAAAAAGGCCTTGGGCCGGAACCTCCGCTTCAGCCACTTGACCAGGATCTGGTCGCACTCCATATGCTGGAAGGAGAACACCAGGTCCAGCTCCCGCCGGTCCCTCCCGCACAGGTCCCGGGCCATGGCCGGGGTGACGAACACCGCCTCCCCCACGGTGAAGGCGCCGTATTCGTCCAGCACCTGGCGCAGCTGGCGGAGGATGTCGTGGGTGCCCTCCCGGGAGAGGTAGTGCTCCAGGCCGGTGAGCACCGGGCGCCGCCGCCCGTCTTCCAGGCTCTCCTTCCAGAGAAGGTTGATCACGTCGCACCGGAACCCCGCCACCCCCTTGGCCAGCCAGAAGCGGAGGACGTCCTTCACCTCCTCCAGCACGGCGGGGCAGCGGTAGTTGAGGTCCGCCTGGCTCCTGGCGAAGAGGTGGAGGTAGTATTCGCAGCGCTCCGGGTCGAACTCCCAGCAGTCCCCGCCGAAAAAGCCGGTCCAGTTGTTGGGCAGCCTGCCCCCCGGGGCGCCGTGGGACCAGCAGTAGTAGTCCGCGTAGGGGCTGGTGCGGTCCCGGCTGCTGCGAAACCAATAGTGGTCCGTGGAGGTGTGGTTAATGACCAGGTCCATGAGGACCCGGATGCCCCGCCGCCCCGCCTGGGCGATCAGCTCCTCCATGTCCTCCATGGTGCCGTATTCGGGGTTGATCTCCCGATAGTCGCTGATGTCATAGCCGTTGTCGGCGTTGGGGGAGCGGTACACCGGGCTCAGCCAGATGGCCCCCACCCCCAGCTCCTGCAGGTGGTCCAGGCGCTGGATGATGCCGGGGAGGTCCCCGATGCCGTCGCCGTTGGAGTCCTGAAAGCTGCGGGGGTAGATCTGATAGATCAGCGCGTCCTTCCACCACTCCATCAGGCCGGCTCCTCCCCCGGGTAGGGCGCGCCGCAGTACTGCCTGTACAGCGCCTGGCTGACGCCGCCCTGGGCGATAACCTGACGGAAGAACTCCCCGCTGGCCTTCACGGTCCGGGCCTGGGAGGCGAAGTTTACGTGGACCAGGCCGAAGCGGGCGCTGGTCCCCTCCAGGCCCTCCCAGCCGTCGCAGAGGCTGTGGTAATAGTAGCGCTCCACCGGCAGGCCGCTGCGGCAGAGGGCCTGGAGGTGCTCGGCGATGTAGCGGGCGCGAAAGGCGTCGCCGCTGTCGCACACGCCGTTGGCCGCGATATAGATGGGCCGGGGCAGCAGGCCGTGGAGGGTCCGGCAGGCCGCGGCGATGCCCGCCGGGTCGATCTCCCAGCCCAGGCCGCTGCGGGGCCCCTGGGCCGCCGGCGCGGCGGGGCCGGAAATGGTGGAGCGGGCGTAGTAGCTCACGGCGTGGAAGTCGCAGTAGCGTCCGGGTACGATGGCGGGGTGGCGTCCCACGGGGAAGCCGGTCCGGCCCATGCACATGGCCCGGGCGAGGCTCCCCTGGAACAGCTGCTCCGCCCGGGAGGCCCAGAACCGGTGGACCGGATTGCGGGGGTTCTGGGGAACGAAGAAGCGCCAGTGGCCCGCGAAGCTCACCCGGGTGTCCGGATATCCCATTTGCAGCCTGGTCTTGCGGATCAGGCCGTAGGCCTCGATATGGGCGGCGGCCAGGTTGGTACACGCCCGGGCCAGGTCCATCAGGCTGTGCCGGCCCGGGGGCCAGGAGGCGTCCAGATAGCCCCGGAAGGCGTAGAGGTTGGGCTGGTCGAAGGTGAGGAACTCCTCCGCCAGGTCCCCCACGCCCTCCACCGCCCTGCGGACGTAGCGCAGGAAGTAGGTGACGCTGTCCCTGGCGGCGAAGGCCCCCTTCTCCTCCAGCCACAGGGGGTTGGCGAAGGCGTGGAGGGTGAGGAGGGGGCGGATGCCCCGCTCTGCCATGGCTGCCAGCACTTCCCGGCAGCGGGCGATGGCGGCCTCGTCAAACACGCCCTCCCGGGGCTCCACCTGGCTCCACTCCACCCCCCAGCGGCAGCACCGGATGCCCATGGCGGCCATCCGGTCCAGATCCTCCCGCCAGTATTTCCGGCCGTCCGCAGCTGCGGAGGGGTCGGCGTTGTCCTTGATATAGCCCCGGCGGTACCAGCCGTACCAGCTGCTGTTCTGGCCTCCGCCCCCGGTCTGGAGGGCGGCGCCCAGCAGCAGGCCGGGCGTAAGCTGAAATTCCATAGTTCCTCCTTGCTGTGTCTGGGTTTTCGCATGGGTTTCATTGTACCCCGGCGGCGGGGAGATTGCAACTGTTTCTTTCGGGGGCTTTCTGCCGGCGGAGCGGGGCCCGGAGAAAATCAAACCGGGTATGGCCGCCCTACGGCAGTCATACCCGGTTTTACACAGATTGTCCGGCCCCTCCCGGCGGCGTCAGGCCTGGGACAGCAGCAGGTCCCCGCTGACGCTGTTGACCTCGATTTTGCAGGCCCCGTTTCCACTGATATACTTTCCGTCCCGGCGGGAGGGGGCAAAGCCGTCCGCGTCCAGAGCGCCGGAGACGGTGTCGAACTCCAGGGTGAAATCGCCGTCCAGAAACAGCGTTATGTCGCCGGAGATGGTCTCAATATCCATCTCCCGGGCGCTCTGGTTCAGCAGCAGGTCTACGTTGCCGGAGATGGTCTCAATGTCCAGCTCCTGGAAAGCGGCGCTGCCGCTGACATCGCCGCTGGTGGTTTCCACCTCAATGGACCGGGCGGCAGCCTCCGTGAACACCACGCTGCTGCTGACGGAGGAGATCTCCAGCCCGTCCAGCAGCCCGCTGGGGATGTAGAGGGTCAGGCGCTTGGCACAGCTGCCCTGCGCGGGCTGCCACTTCCTCCAGAAGGAGATGCGCAGCTTGCCGTCCTTCACCCCGTAGACCAGCTGGGTTGCGGCGGTGAGCTCCTGGGAGGCGTCCTCTCGGAAGGAGATGGTTTCGCTGTCCCCGGTCTGGATGTCCACCAGGCCGGCCAGCCACTCGATTTCGATGTCGTGGATGCCGCTGGCGGCCACCGCGTAGTCCTGGCCGGGGAAGCCGTAGCCGGTGTCCTCCACGGTGGCTGTCCAGTCCGACCAATCCTCCCAATCTTCCCAGTCATCCCAGTCATCCCAGTCATCCCAGTCCTCCCAGCCGCTGACCTCGATGCCGTCGGGACCGATGGATACGCAGCGGTCCTCGCTGCCCACATAGAGGCCGTCAGGGCCGATCTGCACCTGTTTGCCCACATAGAGGCCGTCGGGGCCAAGCTGCACCTGCTCCACGATGTCGCTGTCCGTGGCGGCCTCCACGCTGCGGGTCCGAAACCGCTGGGAGATCCAGTTGAGGAGGGACCCGGCCACCACCAGGATGGCCAGCGCCCAGAGAAGCATCCGGACGGGCCTGCGCCAGTCCCGCTTCTTCTCCGGGACCGCCGGGTTCTGGAAGGGTTCCTGCCGGACCGGCGTGGCGTACTGGGGCGGCTGGGCAGCGCCCTCGTCCTGGAGGATGCGCTGGGCGATGGTGTCCACGTCCTCCATGCTGGCCACGGCCTCCGCCTCGCTCATCCCCTCCTCCATGCGGTCGGCCAGCATCTCCGCGTAGTAGGTCAGGTGCTGCTCCGCCTGCTCCTTGCTCAGTCCGCCCAGGCGGCGGTAAAGATCATTGAGAAACTGCGCGCGCGTCATATTCTGCACTCTCCTTTATAAAGTCATATATGCGCTGGATTTCCGGCCAGCTGGCCAGGAACTGGTCGATCTGGGCGGCGCCCTCCGGGGTGATGCGGTAGAACTTCCGCAGCCGCCCCCGGTGCTCCACGGAGTAGACGCGCAGCCGCCCGGCCTCCTCCAGCCGCCGGAGGATGGGGTAGAGGGTGGATTCCGATATGCCGATGCAGCCGGCCAGATCCTTGATGATTTGATAGCCGTAGGAGTCCTCCTGCCGCAGGGCGGCCAGGACGCAGATGTCCAGCAGTCCCCGCTTGAGCTGTGGGTCAATCATGGCGACGCCCCCTTTCACAGAGTACTATATAACGCATTGCATCGTTTGTCAAGAGAAATTTTCCAGCTCCACCTGGGCCCATCCCCGGCAAAACACCGGCGCCGGCCTACAAAAAATCATAAAAAAGGACCGCCGCCTAAAAATTAGCTTGACTTTTTCCAGAAAACCGGTATAATAAGTAAGCTTGCACACCGCAGGCAGAAAATCCTTGCTCCCGCCCCGGGCGGGGGCCATTTGTCCAAAAGGAGGTGCGAACCATGGCAAAAATTTCCGAGAGCTATGAGGTCGTGTATATCATCGATCCCAACCAGGGCGAGGAGGCCGTTGCCGCCACCGTTGAGAAGTTCAAGGCGCTGGCTGAGGAACACGGCTCCGCCGTGGAGGTGGAGGAGTGGGGCAAGCGTCGGCTGGCCTACGCCATCAACTACAAGACCGAGGGCTACTACGTCCGTATGAGCTTTACCAGCGAACCCGCCTTCCCCCGGGAGCTGGACCGTGTGCTGGGTATTACCGACGGCATCCTGCGCTCCATGATCGTCCGGCAGGGCGAGTAAGAAGAGGAAGAACCAACATGTTAAACCGCATTATCGTAATGGGCCGCCTTGTGCGGGACCCGGAGCTGCGCACCACCCAGTCCGGCATCTCCGTGACCAGCTTTACCCTGGCGGTGGACCGGGACTTCAAGAGCCGGGACTCCGGCGAGAAGAATACCGACTTCATCGACGTGGTGGCCTGGCGGCAGACGGCGGAGTTCGTCTGCAAGTTCTTCGCCAAGGGCCGCATGGCCGTGGCGGAGGGCCGCCTGCAGATCCGGGATTGGAAGGACCGGGAGGGCAACAACCGCCGCTCCGCCGAGATCGTGGCGGACAACGTCTACTTCGGCGACAGCAAGCGGGACGCAGCCCCCGACCGGGACTTCGGCGCCCCGCCCCCGGCCTATGGCGGCCAGAGCTACGGCGGCGGATATGGCGGCGGCTACGGCGCGCCCCCCGTTGGAGACAGCTCCGGCTTTGCCGAGATTGACGATCAGGATGGCGACCTGCCATTTTAGGCAGCGGCTCCGCCGCTGCCCGAGCGGTCGTTCCCACCGCAGGTGGGAATGACGCGAGCCAAGGCCCGAGCGGTCGTTCCCGCCGCAGGCGGGAATGACGCCAGCCCACGACTTTTGCTAAGAGGAGGATGGAACCCATGGCTATGGAACGTGAAAATAGACCCGCCCGCCCCGGCGCTCCCCGGAAGCGGAAGAAGGTCTGCCAGTTCTGCGTAGACAAGTGCGAGCACATCGACTACAAGGACGCCGCCAAGCTGCGCCGCTTCATCTCCGAGCGCT
>ERZ779629.779-NODE-779-length-12003-cov-5.153666_pt1 | contig 12003 bp, 15 predicted proteins | sample MGYA00514192_ERZ779629 | MGnify/ENA primary metagenome ERZ779629 (study PRJEB29562, sample SAMEA4376709) | mouse gut metagenome | isolation source: Cecum | study: EMG produced TPA metagenomics assembly of the A DSS colitis mouse model was used to assess the... | reverse complement strand
TGGATGAGCTCGATTAGAGTTCATCCATTTGTTTATTATATCGTCACGATCACGCCGCCTTCATTGGCATACATACTGCTCACACCAGCTGTGTCAAGAATCAAAGTCTCCTTAAAATGCAGTTTTTCCTCAATATGCCTGCGCACACACTCCGCGGCTTTGGGATTGCTGCAGTGCGTGATCATCAGCCGCTTATTCTCAGACCCTACCGCTTCCTCAACCGCAGTGTCCGCCATCTTAGTCAGTGCCTTCTTCATGCCGATCCCCTGTCCAAGCTGAATGATGCTGCCATCGTCAGCGCCCATCACAGGCTTGATGTTGAGCGTGGATGCCACCAGCGCTTTGACGCCGGTGAGACGCCCGTTTTTCCGCAGCGTGTCGAGATTTTCCAACACAAAGTAGGTGTTCATCTCCCTGACAAACTGTTCGATCTGCCCTGTGATCTCCAAGAAAGAGCGTCCTTGTTCCTCGAGCTCCATAATTTTGTATACGATCTGAGTCTCACCGCACGATGCGGATCTCGAATCAACCACATAGATATCTTTCTCCCTGTGCTTTTCAAGATACAGATTTCTTCCGAGAACAGCACTGTTGTGACTTCCGCTGAGTTTTGAGGACAATGTGACCACATACACGCGCTCCGCCGCAGTCTCGTATGCTTTCTGGTATCGCTCCGGCGATGGGCAGGCTGATTTGGGACACTCAGAACAGGCTGCCACAGCGTCGAGAAACTCCCGCTGGTCAAAATCCCTGTTATCTTCCTTCTCATACCTGTCACCCACGATCAGTGTCAGCGGTACGATCTCAAACCGCTCATCTTCTTTGAACTCCTGCGGAAGCTCACAGCAGCTGTCAACAACTATTTTGTATTTCATCAGTCTCTACCTTTCAAATCCATTTATACTATTTTATATAGTTTCGATAACTATGTATCATAATATCACATAACACATTGTTTGAAAAGGACTTTTTACAAATACTTGCAGTTTCCAACAAATACTATTATAATAAGGAACTGTTGAAAATACTGCGCCCCCCTTAAAAGTTATTCTTAACAATTCTTAAAAAACTATGATCGCAAAAGGAGACACTTATGATCGCATTAGAAATAAAAGGCACCAAAAACATTATGAATGCCCTGCTCATTTCCGAACAGTTCGATCCTTTCCTGGTGGAGGAGGCTGTCATCACCACCTTCAGCACCTTTCACATTGACGGGCACCTCGTAAAAGATTTTTACAGCAGCGATGAGTTGGAAGCGTTTGAAAAGAATCAGAAATCAACTGTTTTTTCCTGTTGGAATGATATCCGTCCCATCTGTTTTCAGCTCATCAAGGGAAAGAAAACACCTGTTTCTTTTAAGGTTGTACTCCACGCAGCGCCGCAGCTGGTCGAAAAAATAGCTGCAAATCCGGAGTGCGGAGTTGCAGCCAACCTGATTCGATCCCTCGGCCTCAATATACGCTACGACAATGGCAAAGTGACCTGTATCACCGGAAGTGCCTTTACAACCTTTGTCATGGACAAAAGTGTTGAGAGATTATGGGACGCCCATGTGCGCCAGCTCTTATCCGGTTTCGGACTGGAGTTCGAGGAAATTTGATCTCCGGCGGATCTGATCAGGATCATGCCCCTGTAAATGTTATGCCTTCGTCACTTTGGAGCGGAACACCAGGCTTGCCAGATAGCCAAAGATCAGTGCTGCACTGCACCCCACTGCCCCGTTGGTAAAACCGCCCTTGAACAGTCCGATAAAACCATCCTTGTCGATCGCCTCTTTGACGCCTTTCATCAGAATATTCCCATATCCCAGAAGAGGCACATTGGCACCAGCCCCCGCATACTCCGCAAAAGGTTCATACCACCCGAAAAAGCTGATCACCGCACCTGTGCAGACCAAAAGTACCATCACGCGCCCCGGAAGCATCTTTGTGCGGTCCAGAAATATCTGTGCGAGCGCGCAGATCGCACCTCCTACCCAGAATGCATTGATATAATCCATCATAATAAAACCACATACCTTTCCAGAACTTTGCAAATGTCAGCCTTATCTGTCATTGCTGCAAAGTAGTTTTTTTCATCAGGATTAGTATGTGGCTTTTTCGATTTTTTATGTTTTCAGAATTCAATCTTTTTTCTATTTTAACCTTTTTGACAGCTCTGTGACGATCTCCCTGATATTTTTGTTTTCGCATTCCACTGTCATATTCGCATATTTTTCATACAGCGGAACCCTCTCCTCATACAGTTCGCGCAGTGTTTCGCCCTTTCTGAGCACAACTCCCCGCTCTGTCAGATCGCCAAGACGATCCTCTATACCTTCGTATGACAGTTTCAGATAACAGACCATCGCTATACTTCTCAAATGTTCCATGGCACGCTCACTGTAAACAGCGCTTCCCCCTGTCGCGATCACCGCTGTCCTTGGATTCAGCGAAGCATTTACGCGGGCTTCGATTTCCAGAAACCCATCCATACCATGCTCCTCGATCAGCTCTTGCAGCTTCTTGCCCTCCTGCTCCTGTATCACCAGATCAGAATCCATAAAGGACATACCCATATTTTTTGCAAGCACTACACCGACGGTACTCTTTCCAGCACCCGGCATTCCGATCAGCACTATATTTTTCATTCTCAAAGCTCTCAACTCCCTGTCTACAGCATCTGCCCTTGAAGCTCGCACGGCGACGAAACAGACGCCTGAACTGTTTTCTTAATCACCAAGGTATGCGATAACCTCAACCTCACAGAGCACACCCTTAGGCAGATCTTTCACCGCCACGCAGCTTCTGGCGGGGTTCTGGGTAAAATACTTCGCATACACCTCGTTAAATGCCGCAAAATCTGCAATGTCTGCCAAAAAGCAGGTCGTTTTTACCACATTGTCATAGCTCACTCCTGCCGCTTTCAGGATCTCGCCCACATTGATCATGGACTGCTCTGCCTGCGCCGTGATCCCCCGAGCCTCCACATTTCCTGTGGCTGGATCAATGGGAATCTGCCCTGACGCATACAGGAAATCCCCCGCGATGACAGCCTGTGAATACGGCCCGATCGCCGCCGGTGCCTTGTCTGTACTGATTTTTTTCATGTTATTCTCCTCCTCTATGCTCTTTTCACACTTCCGCTTCATCAAACTCCACGGTGACATAATAGCCCCTCGTGTTCTCCGCCACGGAGACTACAGTGCCGCTCTTCGACTGAAGCCTGTCCCGAAATGGAATATTCCCTGACATAGCTACAGCCGGATTGATGGTATAGTAATAATTGCTTGGCAGAACCCCTTCCGTAACAGTAACCTGATCGCCCTCCTTCACCTGTCCCGGGCGCTCCATCTTAAAGTCCATCCTGCGCATGCACATCACTTCCTCCCCCGTCACGCCCCATACGCCACCTTATCTGTGTGGTACAGGGCAGTACATCATAAAAATCGTCACCCACCAGTGACGATTTAACTGTCTTATAAAACAATGTCGAGCTTCGTATTCATTGACTGAACCGGCTGTTTTGAGTTGACCATAAATACAGTTCGCGCACTCTTACGGTAAACGGCTGAATCACTTATGACCCGTGTCAGATCAGAAATCCGCTGTGCCAGCTGAACGCAGTCATTCTTTGTAGCCGCTGTGATATCACCGCTCAATCTGTTCAATTCATTGGTGAGTTTATCAATCTCAACATTGAAATTGAGTCTGTCAGAAATGGAAAAATGTCCATTGATGACCTGACTAGAAAGCCCTTCCATCTTTTTCATCATGTCCTCAATATCTGCTTTGCCCGAGAAATTCTCTTCCTCGTTTTCATCTTCGCTCTCGTCCTTTTCTGCCTGTTTCTCCAACAACAGACTTCTCCTGAGGCCGGCTGCTGATATGGAAATCATAACCGACTGCTCATCGAGCTCCTGGTTCTCCTCAGAGACAGCACTGCCTACCTTCATCGCATGCTGCTGCTCCTTACCATTCGAACCGGAGTTGTCGATCGCTGCCGCTGCCCTGTTCGTCAAGGCAATGTTCGCACTTCTTACCTCCATAGATGCTCCTTTCCCTCATATATACTGTGTGAACCCCTCTCTCCACACAGTCCTTTAAAGATAATTATTAAGTCAATCACTTATGGCATTTACCTATGTTAACTGCCTTACATAATATATCGTACTTTTTACGGGAAAAGATTAGTCTATTTTCTGAATTTTTTGAACAAATTATGCAATTTATTTATTTTTCTAATTTTCTATGCTATTTTGAGTAATTTTCAGACTATTTGTCATTTAGCAGCTGTTACAACGCCTCGATCACCACGCCATGCGCGATGCCTGGCACATTCTGCCCCTCATTAAAAGAAGTTTTGTTGAGCAGCGCACCTGTCGGGACAAATAACACGCGTTTCCATTCTCCTTTTGCAAGTCTCGGCAAAATGTGGGCAGACAGTACAACCGCAGAGCACCCGCATCCGCTTCCCCCCGCATGAACATCCTGTTTCTCAGTGTCATAGATCAGCAGTCCGCAGTCATAGTGTCTGTCGCTGATGTCGATTTTCTCCTGTGAGAGCAGATTGAATAACGCCTGTTGTCCAACACTGCCGAGATCTCCGGTAAAGATCGCATCGTAATCCTGCGGCTTTCTGCCGAAGTCTTTGAGATTTGTCGCGATCGTCCACGCCGCTGCGGGAGCCATGGCACATCCCATATTGAAGGAATCCTTGATGCCAAAATCCTCTATCCGCCCAACAGTTACACCTGTTATTCCAACTTTTTTCTGATATTTGCCCTCATACTCATTTTTGATCGTTTTACCGGACACCGACTTTCCTGATGCATCCACATTCTGCAATAAAAATGCGGCGCTTCCAGTCACTGTCCACGAAGCGTACAGCGGTCTCTGTCCACCGTACTCCAACGGATAGCGGAACTCCTTCTGCGCACTCGCAAAATGACTCGATGTCAGGCTCATAACACGGTCCGCATAACCTGCCGCCACGCTCATACTGCCAAGGCTCAACGATTCCCCGCAGGTAGAGCAGGCGCCGTACAGTCCAAACAGCGGAATATTGTAATCCACCAGGCCAAACGAGCTCGCGATATTCTGTCCCAGGAGATCTCCTGCATACAGGAACCGGATATCTCCAGCCGCAGCACATGTCTTTGACAGGGTGAGTGCCACCGCCTCCTTCTGAAGCGCGCTCTCCGCCTTCTCCCACGAGTCCTCACCAAACATGTCATTCTTGTCGTCACTCACCTTGTCAAAACATCCTGCCAGTGGTCCCTCGTCCTCCATCTGTCCCACGACCGAACCGCTTCCCATGATCAATACCGGACTGCCATATGCAATGCTTGAAGTGCCCATCGCTTTATTTTTTGATGTATTATTTTCCACCTGATCGCCTCCTGTTGATTGGTATTAACAGCCTTAGACCCTCTGCTGTTTTCCCTATTACACGTTTTACGCTTTCTTATCACATAGTTTTTCTATAAATGCGCAAAATTATGTATTGTTCAGTCGGCTATGAAAAATTTTATGACACGCCTGATCAGTCCCCGATCCGGTTCAGCGTGAAATCGTCAACCGTTCCCCAGCTCTTGGGATTGCACTTCATGCGCACACCGATCGTGAGCTTTCCGTCTGAAACCTTTATCTCAGAAATCGTGGGATTCTTCCAGTCATTGTATGTCGTTACCATGAAAGGCTCCGTCTGCTCCCCGCCGCTGGTGACGGCATACAGCTCCATCTGGGCACTGTCGGACACATCTCCGCCCTGCGCGTAGGCAAACAGCTGATATGTCCCGGGCTCCAGATCTGCAAATTCCTGTTCGATAGAAAACTCCATATCGGAATCCTCCGACCAGAAATGAAAAGCGATATCCCCAGAATGTGCGTCGTCTGTCTTCTCCTGATAGTCGGTCGGATTGCTGTCTCCCACATATGTTACTTTCCACATAGAAGTATCTGCGTCCTCAAAACTCGGATTCAGAACCAGGTTGTCCATCTTGATCTCAACAACTCCGACAACAGTCTCACCGCTTTCGAGTGTACCTGACACCTCGTAGACACCGCCGGCCTTCGTATCGATCGCCGCCAGCTGCGCCTCGTCCCATGTAACCGCACACTGCTTGTTTGCCGAGTGGTCATTGTAGATCACATCGACCATTTCGGGAAGCGCAACCTCACCGCCTACAGGGCAGATGATATTGACGCCTGGAACCGCATCGATCGCCAGAGGTGCAGAAGCTCCGGTTTTTAAATATCGGAACACGTTCAGCGATTCCAGCGGATGACCATCAAAGTCAAAAAACGCCTGATTGTCCCATGAACAGCCGCCGTAATACAATCCGGCATCCTCCGGGTCATAATCACTCGCGTAGCTGCTCGCCCAGCCGCTGCCGTACTCCTCCCAGATCGGAGAGTTGTCCGCTGTCGCCTCGCCGACCGGAAGCCATACACCCTCCCAGTAGAACACACCGATCGCACCTGCCTCGTTTGCCGCCGCAAAGACATCCCTGATCATGTTGGCCTGTCCCTGCACCGTTGCGGGATAACCGTCTACCAGATCATCGATGCCAACAAGACTGTTGCCGCTGCCGTCACCGTCCTCAGAAGTGTAGCAATAGGAAGTTTCTGCGATAAATACCTTGATCCCATACCTTTCCTGCAGCAGCTCCACGACACGCTTCATGTTATCCATAGATCCGTCCCAGAATGGATAATAAGATAATCCGATCGCATCGTAGTCCACTTCTGATTTTTGCAGATTTGCCACCAGACTATCCACCTGTGCCTTGTCCGTAATGCGCGTATAATGAATGGCGATCTGAATGTCTTTTCCGTATTCATCCGATATCTCGCGCACGGCGCGGCATCCCGCCTTCAAAAGCGCTGTGACATTCTCAAGCTTTGTCTCACCGGACATCCCGTTATTGATCTCGTTTCCCACCTGCACCATTCCCACATCGACGCCGGCATCGAGAAGCTCTGCGAGGCTTTCCTTTGTAAATTGATAAAGCGCATCGCATTTCTCGTCAATATCCATTCCTTCCCACGCTTTGGGTGCGTGCTGTCTCTTGGGATCCGCCCAGAAATCAGAATAGTGGAAGTCGATGCACACTTTCATTCCGTATTCTGTCGCGCGTTTTCCAAGTTCCTTCGCAGTCGGAACGTCATTGTTTCCACCGCCGTATCCATTGCCATTCTCATCATACGGATCATTCCACACGCGCAGACGTATGTAATTTACACCGCCCTCCGCCAGCGTCTGGAAAACATCCTGCTCTTCACCCTCGAAATTATAGTATTTTACGCCGCTCTTTTCCTCTACAAGTACTGAGGATGCATCCATACCACGGATAAAGTCGTCTGAGATCCCCTCGACCGGCTCCACAAAGATTCCTGCCGTTTCGTCACCTTCAGACGGTGCCGTCTCTGTGACCGATTCCGCCGTCTGTGTTTCCGCTTCCGTGCTCTCCGCCGATGCCTGTGTCTCCTCCTGCGTCGATACCTGCGTTCCCGCGGCAGGCTCTGTGTTTTCTGCACCGCAGCCCGCCAGTGCAGCGGAACAAAGACTTACACTGATGCATAGCGCCAATAGTTTTGTGTGCATTTGCTTCATAATATGAATCCCTCCATTTTCTTTTGATGGCCTCTTGGAATCTCCCTGTACTCGTATATCGCAAAATCGAACACAGGGAAATATCAGGTTACAGTACAGCCTTGCAGAACTGTAGTTACTGTTCACGCCAAAGCAATTTATGATTCAATTATGTGAAATTATGGCTTAAACAGAAACCGTTTTTTCAAACAAAATTCTAAAGTACAAGCATTTTTGCGCATGTATTTCACTACTCTGACGACGAGTGAACAGCAACGAACTGTAACAATATCAGATACTGCCCTGATAAACTGCTTTACATTCCCTGCAAGTTTCTCTATAATCGTGAATAGATATAACGATGCAGCCACGCACATCATCAGACTGTCACCTATCTATCATTATAAAAAAGCGATCCAATATACAGCAATAACGAAAAGCGATCTAACCGCTTACATTTGTATCATATCCGGGAAAAAAGCACAAACTACTAAATGGAGGTTTGAAATGAAAAACAATGGTACTATTGTTGACAATACATCTGATATGCAGAAAGTTCTCGACAGCAGCGACTCCTCGATCAATGTCCAAAACGGAGACAGTGATTTCAGCCGCTTCTATCACATGAATGTGCCCTTTCAGCTCACCCTGGAATATTGTGACGGCGCCGAACCGGAGAACTACGTAAACGTCATCACACTGTCTTTTGAGAAAGCGGTTTTATATCAGGAAACGCTCTCCATGAAAAATTATTCCTACGCTAAAAACGCACCGCATTTCCACGATTTCTTTGAATTTGTGGTCGTTCTAGAAGGAACGATCGTACAGAGGATCGAGGGAAAAGACTATCTGTACCCAGCCGGCTCGTGCTGCCTGATCAACCGAAACCTGCGGCACATGGAGCGCTATCAGTCAAAGTGCAGGGTCCTGTATATCGGTATATCCTCCGAGTATATCACGGAACTGTTCGCATCTGCGCAGAACGCTTTCTTTGCAAGCGAGAGAACGATCTGTGACAGTGACCTCTATCATTTTATCACCACAGATCTGGAGAACCTTGGAGAGCGGGCATACCTGGACTTTATCCCCACATATCAAAACCATCTGTCTGCAGCGCACCTGCATTCCATGGCTGAAGATCTGATACATACACTCCTCTACCCCGCATTTGGCGCTTCCTATCAGATCTGCGGACTGCTGTGTTCCTTTTTATACTACCTGTCATCACAGGCACATTATCACTGTACTGCGATCCGTCTTGACACAAACAGTGATTTTCTACTCTTTTTGCGCATCACCCGGCTCTTTGAGGAGTGCAACGGACGCATGACACGCACAGAGATGGAACAACTGCTCCACTACAGCGGCGACTACCTCAACCGTATCGTCAACAAGTTTACTGACATGTGTTTCTATGACTACGGTATGACCTTCTGCATGAAAAAAGCGGCACAGTGCCTGACAGAAACCGACGAATCCATCAGCTCCATAGCTGCCAGATTAAAGTTTACAAACCGCACACACTTCTACGCACTGTTTAAGAAAAAATACGGAATCACTCCCATGAAGTACAGAAAGATGCACAGCTGACCAATCGCGCATCCGCTGTGCATCCCCCCAAAAACCATGTTACTCTGTCCGATCATTTTGTCGTCATATTCACCACAAGGATCGCCGTCCCCAGCACCGCGAGCACAACGCCTGTCGCACGGTTCAGTGTGGCTGCGCTTGCTCTGTTCGCAAACTTTGCAGCGATCCGCGCCCACAGCAATGTCGACGCCACACAGAAGATCAGACACCAAAGGTCAGGCGCGCCGCCGATCGCAAAATGGCTGACTGAACCTGTCAATGCCGTGAATGTCATGATAAAGACGCTTGTCCCAACCGCCGTCTTCAACTCATATCCCAAAACACCTGTCAGGATCAACAACATCATCATACCGCCGCCCGCACCGATAAAACCACAGATAAATCCGACGATGGTCCCACATACAATGGACTGAACAGTTCGTTTCCTCGCACTGACTGCCGTCATGGATTCCTTTGTCGTCATAACCGGCTTCACGATGAACTTAATGCCGAGCAGCAGGGTCATGAACACCGAGAAGCTCCCCATCGTAGTGTTAGGCACCAGACTCGCGATCCAGCTTCCAAACAGCGTAAAGAGCAATACCGTGACCATCATAACCACACCGTTTCGGATGTCAAGATTTTTATTTTTCCCATATGTATATGCACTCACTGCACTTGCCAGAACATCGCTTGCCAACGCGATGCCGACCGCCTCATACGCCGGAAGTCCCAGAAACGTGATCAGCATCGGACTGATGACCGCCGCCGCACTCATGCCCGCAAACCCTGTGCCGAGCCCGGCACCAGTTCCTGCGATAAAACAGATCACAAACTTAAAAATGATCATTCCTCCCATTTAACACTCTCCTTCCCCAAAACGGTTCATAAATAATCGATCCATCCCGATCGCAGGTCCCTAAACATTGTCATCCTTTAGATTACGTTCGGTGCAGCCTCTCATGCAATCGATCTCGTCCGGCGAAAAACCACGCATCATCACATCCAGAAATATTTCCTGTGCGCCTCTCCCGTCCTCGATGACCCTGGCTTCATCAGCGTCATCAGCTGTCCATCCTGACATCTCACTAATGCTTGAACTATGTTTTTTCAGCTCCACTTGTTATCGGTAATGTATCACACTGTTGTGCAAACCGTCGGTTTGGGCACTATTGTCAGCAAAATGGCGATGCTAAGGTGAATCACCATAATCCCTTTCAAGCTTATCCCTGTTTAATTCGCAGAATTCCCTGTCTTCTCCTGCAGATATGCGAGCCACTGTTTTCTCTTCAAAACAGAACACCTCTTTTTAACCGTCTTTCCATTCTCATCTGTGTATGTAACTCTGATCCCTGTCGGCAGCAATGGAATGTTCCCCACATTGCAAAGCTTCAGCCCTGTTATCTTGTTATAGGGTATGCTGAAAGTCGCTTTGGCAATCAGCCCTCCACTCACATACACAAACTTTTCTGTCGTAAAGAAAAAATCTCCGCGAATCTGTCCAAACTCCCACAGGTCTCCCTTTGTGTGCTCCTGAATCGTGTCGATGAGACCGATCAACCCTGAATCTCTTAGAGTTTTTTCCCACGTTGCTTTTTTCTGATCTGTTAATTTCATACGCTCGTCCCCTTTCCCTTCAATTGTTTGTTCAATGTCGTAATCTGCTTAGATAATGCAGATTTATTATATCATTTGATCCCTTTATATACTATGACGTTCTACGAAAATTTTTATATCAGATCTATCTCTTTGTGAAATTTTTTCCGATAGGCTTCCGCTAATTTATACTGCCCCTTTGTCCTGTTATAAAAATCATTCAGGAAATAGCCGTTTCTGAGGTACATTTCCTCAAGCTCTGACTGTCCCCGCTTCCAGTATACCAGGGACAGATTTGCCAGCACGTCTCCCGCTATATCCCCCCGGCAGCATCCTATGTCATGAAGAACTCCTTCCCTCCCAATAGTTTCTGCCCTATCTAATCTGTTTAACTCTTCTGACAATCCTGCTAGATTTGTATATAATGTAAAAGCCGGGACTGCGTGATGCCTCATACGAACCCTGCTTCTTTTAAAACATTTCATCAGTTCTTCATACATACCAAGTGCCTCTTCCACCTTATTGTCATTCCTCAGGTTGATTGCTATGAGATTTAGCAGCTTATATTCTGTCCGAAACGGTATCCTATATAATAACACACCGGAATCGATCGGCGGCATTGTGAGAAAAAGCAATTCTCGGAGCTGATCATTTGCTTGTTCTATTGGCAATTCACCTTTATTGGTCTGTCCCCAAATGCGCCCTGCTCCGATAAACTGTTTGTTTACGAGCAGCGTCATATCTATTTTGCTTTCAATCTCATCTAGAAGTTTCATCGGTTCCTGGGCATTTTCCCCTGAAAAACATCTATTATATTGTCTCACCTTCTCATACAACCTGTAGTCGTCGGCCTCGATAAACCCATAATAATTCTCACGCTCCATTCCCAGTCTCTTTAACATCTGGTAAAGCCGCTTTTTATTCGGACTTCTCTTCCCTTTTTCGATCCGTGACAAAGTCTCCTGTGATCATATATTGATACAAAGAGCCTCCTGTGATATTCCTTTTGCTTTCCTTAGATCCCTCAGCAGTTCGTTAGTAATGACAAACTCCCCCTGAAAGCTGCTTTTCATAAATGCCATCATCATGTCAGGTTCTGGACTGGTTCCCGCCGCCTCGTACAAAAACAGAACCGCTTCATAATACTTTCTGCATCGTTGAAGCTCTGCCTGCTTTCCCATTTTTTCTAGACATGCCTCTTCCAGCTCCAGGATTTCTCTGACAGGATTTAGAGAACCATTTTCTTGAAGAGATCTCTTC
>ERZ779629.777-NODE-777-length-12022-cov-7.680705_pt1 | contig 12022 bp, 14 predicted proteins | sample MGYA00514192_ERZ779629 | MGnify/ENA primary metagenome ERZ779629 (study PRJEB29562, sample SAMEA4376709) | mouse gut metagenome | isolation source: Cecum | study: EMG produced TPA metagenomics assembly of the A DSS colitis mouse model was used to assess the... | reverse complement strand
AGAAATTCAAGTTCTCTCTGGACTCGGTGCTGTCCTACAAGCAGCAGGTGCTGGAGTCCCTTCAAGGCGAGCACGCCGTGATCCTGGCCCAGGTCCGGGAACAGGAGGGCGTATTGGAGCGGACCTGGCAGGATTACCGGGACTGCGACGCGGAGTACCGCCAGCGCAAGGCGGAGGGCATCACCATCACCGACGCCATGGTCTACCAGAACGGCCTGCGGGTGCTGGAGCGGGACATCCAGCGGGAGAGCGACAGGCTGGAGGAGCTGAAGAAGCAGGAGGAGGCCAAGCGCCAGGAAGTGGTGGACGCCAAAATCGACACCTCCTCCATCGAGAAGCTGAAAGAAAAAAAGCTGGACCTCTACAACAAGGAAGCCGCCAAAAACGAGGAGGTCCTTATCGACGAGTTCGTCAGCTCCGCCCGGGCCCGGGCCGGCATTGGGGCGTAACCGCCTGATCCCAACCCCATCCAATTCGGCGTATGTTCCCGCCGTTTGGAAATAGATATCTCATTTAAGGAGGTGTAAGAAAGATGGAACAGACAAACATGGTCATGGCGATATACCAGACCATGGCCGCCCAGGGGATGCTGCCCAAGACGGGCAAGACCGGCGACAAGTCCGGCGATTTCCAAAAGCTGCTGGACCAGAAGTCCCAGCCCGCCAAGAACGACGCCCCCGCCCAGGAGAAGCCCAAGGTTGATGGCACGACCGCCGAGAACGAGGAAGCGTCTGTGAAGGAGGACCCTCTGGGGCAGGTCAAAAAGCTGGCTGAACAGGGCTACGTCATTTCACAGCCCAGCATTGCCGCGATGACCCTTGATGGCAAAACCTATGAGCCCGGCGAGTACGTGATAGCCTGGAAAGGCCCTGACGTGCAGTTTATCCCTGTCACCGGCCTGGACGAATCCCAGATGCGGCAGCTGCAGGAGCTGATTGATCCGGTGTACGAGATGGATGTCTCCGACCCCGAGGCCGACGCTTTGCTGGAGGCCACCGACCCCACCGCAGAGCACAGCCCCGCCGAGCTCCTGGAGATGGCCGTGAACCATCAGTCCGGCAAGGCCATGGAGCAGGCCGTGGAAGAGGCCAAGCCCCAGGGTAAGGATGAGGACGCCCAGGTGGAGCTCGTTGACGTGGAGCAGGGCCCCCGGCAGATCTTCCACGATGTGAAGGCCGCCCCCATCAAGGTGGCCGAGGCCCCCGAAATGGAGCAGCCCCAGAACGTGGCCCAGCAGATCGACGCCGGACTGGCTCAGGCCCTTCAAAAGGGCGAATCCCTGGTCCGCATCCAGCTGAACCCGGAGAATCTGGGCGAGGTCACGGTGGAGATCAGCCAGAGCGCTCAGGGCATCCTCAAGGTGGCCCTCACCGCCAGCAGCGCCGACACCCGCAATCTTCTGGAGCGCCACGCCGGCGACCTGCAGGGGATGCTCAGCAACCGCACCGACCAGAGCGTGGAGGTCAGCGTCCAGCGCCAGCAGGAGAGCCAGCAGAACCAGAATCAGCAGCACAGCTACGACGGCCACAACGGCCACGCCCAGGACGGCCAGGAGCGCCGCCAGCGCAGGGAGCACACCAGTTCTCAAGACTTCATGCAGCAGCTGCGGCTGGGCCTCATCCCCGACGACGGGGGAATCTGATGGAAAGGAGATTCATTCCACATGGCTAACGACTATTCAATGGCTGACATTTCCACGATGCGCGCGCGTGCCGCCGCGGACTCGGCCAACTGGGCTATCAACAGCACCAGCCGGGAAAACAACACTGACCTGGATATGACCGACTTCCTCAAGCTGATGATCGTGCAGCTCCAGAGCCAGACCCTGGACGACAGCATGGACACCAGCGAGATGATGAACCAACTGGTCCAAATGCAGATGGTCACCGCCATCACCAACATGACCGAGACCAACATCATGACCTACGCCGGCTCCTTGGTGGGCAAAGAGGTCACCATCGGCATCGTCAACGGCGACAAGCTGGAGGAGCGGTTGATTACCGTCATCGGCACCGGCACATACGACGGCCAGCAGGTCATTTTCGGCAGCGACGGCGAGACCTACGGCCTGAACCAGATTATGGCGGTGGGCAAACTTCCCCCCAAGGAGGAAACCGAAGAGCCCGGCGAGGGCGATGATGCCAACAAACCCGGCGACGTGAATAAGCCCGGCGAGGGCGGCGGCGCCAGCAAACCCGGCGACGTGGATAATCCCGATGGGAGCAGCGGTGTCGATAAGCCCGGCGACAACACCGGCACGGAAAATAACCCCGATAAGCCTGACGGAGGCACTGAGGACACAGTCAATCCCTCGGAGGCCGTGGGGTAAAAGCTGAGGTGACGACAAGATGATCCAGCGCGTATCAGGCGTACAGCGCAGGGAAGCGCCGCAAGTCCAGATACAGCAGCGCACGGCGGGAGGCGGCTTCGGAGCCATGCTCCAGCAGGAGCTGGCCAAAAGCGGGCAGGCTTCCCAGGGCGTGGCGTTCTCCAAACACGCCATCAGCCGGGCGCAGGAGCGGGGGATCGAGGTCACGCCGGACCTGATGGACCAGCTGGCGGGCAGCGTCATCCGGGCCCAGGCCAAGGGAGCCACCAACATCCTGGCCATGGACACCGAGAAGGCTTTTATTATCAATGTCCCCAGCGCAAAGGTCATCACCGCGATCACCCAGGAAGAAATGAAAGAAAATGTCTTCACAAATATTGACGGCGCGGTCTTCCTGTAGTACGATAAGCAGATGGCAGGACCGATTTTCGGATGCCTTCGGCCCGTGCCCTATTGACACGGGCCGGGACAGCGCCAAACCGAAAGGAGTAATCAGCAAGACATGACTGGAGCAATGTATGCGGCCATCGCCGGCCTGCGCACCCATATGCAGAACCTGAACGTTATCGGCAACAACGTGGCCAACGTAAACACCTATGGCTACAAGTCCGCCCGTTCCGTTTTCAAGACCGCCCTGTACACCACCCTGAGCGGCGGTTCCGACGGCACCACCGTGGTGGGCGGCGCAAACCCCTCTCAGATCGGTTACGGTTCCACCATGGGCAGCATCGGCATCGACATGAGCACCGGCAACTATGCCGTCACCGGCATGGCCACCGACCTGATGCTGGACGGCGACGGCTTCTTCATCATCAGCGATAAAACCACCGCCGATCAGTTCAACGGCACCGGCACGGATCAGGCCGTTCTCGACGGCATGAATCTGACCCGGGTGGGCGACTTCATGTTCGGTCCCGACGGCTACCTGGCCAAGGAGGACGGCAGCGGGGTCGTGTACGGCTTCCTGTGCACGGGCTATGACACCAATGGCAATCCCACCTACAGCGATCAGCTGGTGCCCATCCGCCTGCCCGGCCTCAAGGTCAACGAGGACGGCACCAAAGAGGTCGTCTATCCCACCACCGACGCGGGGGGCAACGGAGGCCAGGGCCAGGGCGGCGGCCGCCTCACCGACGCCGCCGATGACGACGGCAACCCCTATGCCAAGGTGGAGCTGTCCGGCATCACCATCGACAGAAACACCGGCACCATCACCGGCACCACCAAGGACACCAACGAGCTGATCACCATCGGCGTGATCGCCGTGGGCAACGTGAAGAACCCCAACGGCGTCACCAACCTGGGCGACAACTACTACCAAGCGGGCGCGGGCTCCGGCGGCCTGTCCGTGTCCCTGCTGGGCGGCGCGGCCCAAACCATGTTCGGCACCCCCGCCGACCCCGCCGGCAAGGCTTACTATATGAATCAGTCGCTGGCCAACAACCAGGCCGGCGGCGGCAACAACAACGCCGCTGACGATGCCCCCGACTCCTGCCGCCTGCGCAGCGGCGGCAAGACCCGCGTGCTCCAGAACGGCTTGGAGATGTCCAAGACCGACCTGGCCCAGGAGATCTCCCAGATGATCCTGACCCAGCGCGGCTACCAGGCCAACACCCGCATCATTACCGTGACCGACTCCATGCTGGAGGAACTGGTCAACATGAAGCGCTGATAAGCCCTGAAACGGCCCGGGGAGAGCCAATTTCTCCCCGGGCTCTCCCCCTGTAGTCCTTTCACTAGGAAAAAGGAGGTCCCCCACATGATCGTCCTGACTAAACGGAACCACGAGAAATTCCTTGTCAACCATCTTCAGATCGAGTATATTGAGACCATTCCCGAATCCAAGATCGTCATGATGAACCACGACTTTTACCTCGTGCGGGAGAGCACCGAGGAGATCATAGAGAAAATCGCCCGCTACAACGCCAAGGTGATGGATATCCAGCGGGAGATCACCGTCGTCGATAAGCGGTGAGAAAGAAACAGGCGTCCGGGCCATCAACGCTCCCGGCCGGTTTGGAGGTAGTGCTGTAGTATGAATATTACATATATCATCGGTGTCGTCGCCGCCCTGCTGGTGTTCCTGCTGGGGTGCGTGCTGGGCATTAACATCGGCCCCAAGGCAGCGGGCCTGGAACCCATCACGTTCACCCCCGGCAACCTGTGGAACTTCTTCGACGCGGCCAGTATCTTCATCGTTATCGGGTGTACCTTCGCCATCGTGGTGGCCAGCTTCCCGGCCAGCACCCTGAGCTCCATCCCCAAGCACTTCGGGGTGATGCTCAACGCGGCTAAGTTCGACCCCATGAAGTACATCGACCAGCTGGTGGAGCTGGCCCAGACCGCCCGTAAGAACGGCCTGCTGGCTTTGGAAGGCAAGGCCAACGAGCAGGAGGACCCTTTCTTCAAGATGGCCATCATGCTCATCGTGGACGCCAACGACCCGGACAAGGTCCGGGCCATCCTGGAGAACGACATCGAGTGCATGTCCGCCCGGCATGAGGACGCGGCCTCACTTTACGACAAGGCATCGTCCGTGGCTCCGGCCTTCGGCATGGTGGGCACCCTGGTGGGCCTGATCAACATGCTGGCCGGCATGGACCCCACCAGCGGCGGCAGCAACCTGGGTAAAGACATGGGCACCGCCCTGATTACCACCTTGTACGGCTGTATCCTGGCCCATATGCTGTTCGGCCCCATCGCCAACAACCTGCGTATTCGGGACAGCGAGGAAGTGCTGTGCAAGCAGATCATCGTGGAGGGCATCATGTCCATCCAGTCCGGCGAGAACCCCAAGGCGCTGCGGGAGAAGCTGCTCACCTACATCCCCCAGGGCAAGCGTGAGGAGAGCGGCAAGTCCGGCGGCGGCGAATAAGGCAGTCAGGCATTTTGACAGGGTATAAGGAGTGAGAATGTCGTGAAAAAGAAAAAAGGCGGTGGCGGCGGCGCCAACTGGATGGACACCTACGGCGACATGGTGACTCTGCTGCTGTGCTTCTTTGTGCTTTTGTACTCCATGTCCACCATCAGCGAGGACAAGTGGAAGGCCCTGGTCCAGTCCTTCAACCCCAACGCCATCCCCGCCGCCACCGAGATTGAGGGCGGCAACAACGGTCCCAGCGCGGACTCTCCGGGGGAAAGCGGCGTCTTTGACAACCCGGACGCCCAGGACGATATCGACCAGATGATGAAGGAACTGGCTGACGCCATCGAGGCCGCGGTGGCAGCGGAGGGCATGGAGAGCACCATCCAGGTGGAGTTCACTGGGGGCAAGGTGTATGTCAGCTTCAGCAACTCCGTGTTTTTCCTGGGAGACAGCTCGGTGCTCCAGCCCGCCGGACAGGAGATTCTTTCCAAAATCTGCCTCCTGCTCAATGACGCGGAGCCGGCCATCGACGAGATCCGGGTCCAGGGCCACACCGCCCAGCAATACGCCAACCAGCGCAACGAGCCCCAGGGCGATTACCGTTTGGCGGCCAACCGGGCCATTGAGGTGGTGCTTTTCCTCCAGGACAACAGCACCATTCACCCCGCCCGGATGATTCCCGAAAGCTTCGGCCAGTGGCGGCCCATCGGCAACAACAAGGACGAAGCGGGCCGCGCCCCCAACCGCCGGGTGGAGATGATTATCTCCGGCGTGGACCTGGAGGCGGATACCCTCAACGACGCGATTAAAAATTATATCACCACGTCCGACGAGGCCCTGGAGTCGGCGCCCGCAAATCCATGAAATTTCGGCATACGCAGATAAGGTGAGGTGGTTCGATGGCTGAAGTATTGTCACAAAGTCAGATCGACGCGCTGCTCAACTCCATGCTGAGCGGCGGCGGGGATTCTGGCAAGGCGGAGGAAAAGCAGCCGGAGAAAAAATATCGAAAATATGACTTCACCACCCCCCGCAAGTTCACCAAGGACCGTATCAAGATGCTCAACGGCATCTTTGAGAACTACACCCGGGTCATCAGCTCCCGGCTCAACGCCCAGCTGCGCACCACCTGTGAGATCACGGTGGAGAGCATCGAGGAACAGAAGTTCTACGAGTTCAACAACGCGCTGATGGAGGGAGACGTGCTGGCCATGGTGGACGTCACCATCCATCCCCGTGAGGAGGGCGGCGAGGATCTCCTTGTGGACGACCCGGTGATGGTGTATCTGTCCACCTCAACGGCGCTGGGGATGATGGACCGCATGATGGGCAGCGAAAACGAGACAGAGCGGGAAATTCCCATGGGCTACGCCTACACCGACCTGGAGCTTCAGCTGTATGAGCACCTGCTCCGGGACATCATCTCCCTGATGGGCAGCAGCTGGGAAAACTACGTGCCCGTCTCCTTTGAGTATAACCACACTCAGGTGAATCCAACCCTGGTGACCCTGCTGAACCTGGACGAAACCGTGGTGCTGGTGGATATGAAGCTGGACTTCGGCGGCAGCGAGGGGCGCATGAGCGTGGTGCTTCCGGGCAACATGCTGGTGAGCGTCTTTGGCGAGGTCAGCCGGGAGACTATGGGCCGGAAGGTCACCAGCGAGGACAACTCGGAGGAGATCTTCGACAAGCTGCGCGACTCCACCCTGGAGATCATCGCGGAGCTGGGCGACACCCAGCTGTCCCTCAGCGACATTTATCATCTCAATATAGGCGACGTGGTGGACCTGGGCCGTTCCAAGGACTCTCCCGTGTTCCTGGAGATCGGCGGCTATCAGTGGTTCACCGGACGCATGGGAACCCACAAGAAAAACATGGCCATTAAGATAGACGAGGTGTGCTATTCGGCCGAGCAAAGGAGCGAGTAAGCGATGGAGAAGCAACTCTTCAGCCCAATGGCGATTGACGCCTTGGGCGAAATGATGAATATCAGCCTGGGCTCCTCGGCCACCGCCGTGTCAAACATGCTGGACCACCGGGTAGATATTACCACGCCCACGGTATCCGTGGTGGACGTGAAGGACTTCACCCTGGGCAACCTGGAACCGGCCATCGGCGTGGAGATCAAATACGTCGAGGGTCTTGAGGGCAGCAACATCATGCTGCTCAAGCGCAGCGACATCAAGATCATCGTGGACATACTCATGGGCATGGAGACCGCCGACGAGGACTTCGAGCTCAATGAGCTGACCATCAGTTGCGTCTGCGAGGTTATGAACCAGATGATGGGGTCCGCCGCCACCGCCATGTCGGATTTCCTGGGCTTCCGGGTGGATATCTCCACACCCCAATCCTTTGAGCTGAACAATCTGGACCAGTTCAAGCAGGAGCACCTGCCCCAGGGCGCGGACCAGATCGTGGTGGTACGCTTTTTCCTGAAGATTGAGAACGCGCTGGAAAGCGAGTTCATGAACGTTATGTCCGTGGCCCTGGCCAAGGAGCTGCTGAAGAGCCTGGGCCTGGAGGGAGAGGTCACCGGGGCCGGCAGCGCGCCCGCCGAGGCCCCCGCCCCGGCTCCCGCTCCCGAGGCCCAGTCCTCCGGCGGCGGAGACCACAAGATGAGCCAGGCGGAGATTGAGGCCATGCTGTCCGGCATGAGCGGCGAACCCGCTCCCGCACCGGCCCCCCAGCCGGAGCCCTCCGGCGGCGGAGACCATAAGATGAGTCAGGCAGAGATCGAAGCCATGCTGTCCGGCATGAACAGCGAGCCCGCCCCCGCACCGGCCCCACAGCCGGAGCCCTCCGGCGGCGGAGACCACAAGATGAGCCAGGCGGAAATCGAGGCCATGCTGTCCGGCATGAACAGCGAGCCCGCTCCCGCACCGGCCCCTCAGCCCGCCCCGGCGGCTCCCGCCGCTCCCCAGCAGCCCGCCGCCCAGGCTCCCGCTCCCATGCCTCCCCAGATGGGCCAGCCGCCCATGCCCTATCCCACCATGCCCGGGATGGACGGCCAGATGCAGGGCGGCTATATGGGTTACCCCCCCATGTACTACCCCCCCTATCCGTACCCCTATCCGCCCCAGCCTGAGGGCGCGGTCCAGAAAGCGCCCCCCGAGCCCAAGGTCATCGCCACCAAGCCGGTGCGCATGGAGGAGATGGACCCCATGGAGCGGCTGGGCAAGGAGCAGGCCCAGAACCTGGATCTCATCATGGAGGTGCCCCTCCAGGTAACGGTGGAAATCGGACGGGCCCGGCGGAAGGTGCAGGACATCCTGGAGTTTGCCAAGGGTTCCCTGGTGGTGCTGGATAAGCTGGCGGGCGACCAGGTGGACCTGTTCGTCAACGGCAAGTGCATCGCACGGGGCGAGGTCGTGGTTATCGAGGATAACTTCGGCGTGCGCATCACGGAGATCGTCCAGACCCCCGGCATTGAAATGCTGGCCACCAACCACAAGTAAGGACTGCCTTAGGGCTGACCTCATAAAATCGCGCCCCGGCGACACGCGGGGGTACACATCATAAATGGAAAAGGATGGATCAACCATGGCTAAGAAAATTCTGTTAGTGGACGACGCCGCATTCATGCGCAAGATGATCATGGACACCCTGAGCAAGAACGGCTACACCGAGCTGTTTGAGGCCGTTGACGGCGCCGACGCGGTGGAGAAGTTCAGCGAGATCGGTCCCGACCTGGTCATCATGGACATCACCATGCCCAACATGGACGGCCTGGAGGCCCTGAAGGCCATCCGCGCCAAGGACGGCAGCGCCAACGTGGTCATGTGCTCCGCCATGGGCCAGGAGTCCATGGTCATGGACGCCGTGCGCTCCGGCGCAAAGGACTTCATCGTCAAGCCCTTTAAGCCCGACCGGGTCCTCAAAACCGTCACCTCCATCCTGGGCGCGCCCTGATGGCAGTTTCCCCCGGCAAGCTTACCCTAGCCCTGGCAGCCACCATGCTGGACAACATCCTCTCCCTGCTTTGGCTGTTGATCTGCGTGCTGGCCATCGCCGCGCTGGCCTACCTGTTCACCAAATACGTGGCGGGCCGGAACGGCAGCCTCTTAGGCGCGGGGGGCGGGACCGCCCAGTTCAAGGTGCTGGCCCGCCTGTCCCTGGGCCGTGACCAGTCCCTGGTGCTGGTCCAGGCCGGAGAGCGCTACCTCCTGCTGGGCGCGGCCCCTTCGGGGGTGACCCTGACGGCGGAACTGACCCCGGAGGAGGCAAAGGCGCTGTACCAGCCCCCTTCGGACCAGCCGCCTCCCCCCAGCTTCGCGGAGGCGCTGCGCACCGTACTCAAGCAAAAGAAACCGAGGTGAGGACGGGATGCCCACAGACAGTCTGATCAATATCAACGGCGACAGCGTCCAGACCCTGGAAATTCTCTTCCTCACCACGCTCATCGCCCTGCTGCCCTCCATGCTGGTGATGATGACCTCTTTCGCGCGGTACATCATCTCCCTGTCCTTCCTGCGCACCGCCATGGGCACCCAGCAGACCCCGCCCAACGTGGTGCTGGTGGGCATTGCCATGTTCCTCACCCTCATCACCATGAACCCGGTGATTACCCGCATTGAGACCGAGGCCTGGGAACCCTACCGGGAACAGGAGATCAGCCAGGAGGAATTCTTTGACCGGGCGGTGGACCCGCTGAAGGAGTTCATGCTGAACCACACCGAGCCCAACACCCTGCGGATGTACTGCAACCTGGCCCACCATGACATCCCCGAGGACAACGCGGGGCTGGAGCAGGTGTCCATGGACCTGCCCATGCGGCTGGTCATTCCGGCTTTCATGACCCAGGAGCTGCAAGCGGCTTTCTACACGGGATTGCTGCTGTACATCCCCTTCCTGCTTATCGACATCGTGGTGTCCTCCACCCTGATGAGCATGGGTATGATTATGCTGCCCCCGGCCATGATCTCCACCCCCTTCAAGCTGCTGCTGTTCGTGTCCATCAACGGCTGGAACCTGATGTTCTCCTCCCTGGTGCAGGGAGTCAAGTAACGCCGCCACAGAAGGAAGGAGCAAACTATGGATACCACACAGGTGGCCGACCTTCTCAGAGACGGGGTGAACGTAGCCCTGAAGCTGGCCAGCCCCATGCTGCTGCTGAGTATGCTGGTGGGCGTGGTGGTGGCCATTTTCCAGGCCGTCACCCAGATTCACGAGCAGACCATCGGCTTTGTGCTCAAGCTCATCATCGTGGTGGGCGTGCTGCTGGTTGCCGGTGGCTGGATGATGGACACTCTTCAGGATTACACCCGGGAGATTTTCTCCCTCATCGCCAGCTGAGCGGAGCTAAGACCATGTTTGACTGGCCGGAACTGACCTTGTTCCTTTTTGTCTCCGCCCGGGTGGGCGGGTTCGTCCTCTTCAATCCCATTCTGGGCCGGACCAACATCCCCGCCGCCTTCCGCACGGGTATGGCCATGGTGCTGTCCGTCTTTGTCACCTCGGTGACGGAGCAGCAGCCCCCCACCCCCTCGGGGACGGCGGAATTTATGGTGCTGATGCTGCTGGAAATCGCCATCGGCTTTCTGCTGGGCATGGCGGTGAACTTTTTCTTCTATATCCCCCAGCTGGCGGGCTCCATGATCGACACCCAGATGGGTATGACCATGAATCAGATGTATGACGCGGGGTCCTCCGCCAACATGTCGGTGACCGGGCAGATCCTCAACGTGCTCATGATCCTGCTGTTTTTCGCCGGTGGGGGTCACCTGACCCTGCTGCGGCTGTTCCTCACCTCGGAGCAGATCGTGCCCTTCGGCCAGGTGTCCATCGGACTGCCCGCCTATAATCTGATGCTGGAGCTGTTCGTGGAGTGCACCGTGCTGGCGGTGAAACTGTGCATGCCCGTTCTGGCGGCGGAGCTCATCGCCCAGGTGGGCATGGGGGTGCTGATGAAAGTCATCCCCCAGATCAACGTGTTCGCCATCAATATTGAGCTGAAGGTCATCGTGGGCCTGGGCCTGCTGCTGGTGCTGACCGTCCCCTTCAGCGAGTTCCTGCTCCAGGCGGAGATGGCCATGCTCAACGCCCTCCACGACGTGCTGGCCCTCACGGGAACAGGATAATTCCAGATTGAACTTTTTCTACAAAACCGAACGGTTATAAACCTAATCCCCGCTCCTCCACCCTTCTGAGGCGCGGGCCGCGCGGGACCTCAAGGGGGGACAGACTTTGCCCGAGGGAAATAAGACAGAAAAAGCAACGCCGAAAAAACGGCGTGACGAACGAAAAAAGGGCAACGTCTTTATGAGCCGCGACGCGGTGGCGGTGGCCAGCCTTCTGGGCACCTTCGCCGTCCTCTGGCTCGTCACCGGCATTTTCGTCGAGCAGCTGGGCGGGTTCATGTCCCTGTGCTTCACCTCCATCGGGGAGAAGCCCCAGGAGGCCGTGAGCAAATCCGGCGAGGTGGGCATACAGGCCGTCATGGTCATTCTCAAGACCGTGGGGCCGGTGGTGGCAGTGTCCATCCTGTGCGCCGTGGCCGCCACCTTCGCGCAGACCCGTTTTCTGGTGAGCACCGAATCAATCAAGCCAAAATTCAACCGCCTCAGCCCCCTCCAGGGCTTTAAACGGTTGTTTTCCTTAAAAAGCCTGGTGGAAACCGGGAAAAACCTGATCAAGATCGTCATTTTGCTGGTCATCATCTTCCTGAGCATCCGGGACATGTTCCTGGAGAGCTCCAACTACCTGTACACCGACCTGACCGCCTCCGTGGCCCATCTGGTGGAGATGGCCTGGGGTATGGTCATCCGCATCTGCATCGCCTTTGTGGCGGTGGCCGCCCTGGATTTCTTCTACCAGTGGTGGGACTA
>ERZ779629.776-NODE-776-length-12025-cov-8.053885_pt1 | contig 12025 bp, 13 predicted proteins | sample MGYA00514192_ERZ779629 | MGnify/ENA primary metagenome ERZ779629 (study PRJEB29562, sample SAMEA4376709) | mouse gut metagenome | isolation source: Cecum | study: EMG produced TPA metagenomics assembly of the A DSS colitis mouse model was used to assess the... | reverse complement strand
CCATGGCGGCCCGGGCCATGAGGTAGATGTCGTAGGCGGTGGTGTAGTGCTCCGGGTCGTGGAGGCCGTGGGGATTGGAGAAGCGGGTGTCCTCCATGCCCAGCTCCTGGGCCTTGGCGTTCATCCGGGCCACGAACTCCCCCGAGGTGCCCGCCACCGCCTCGGACAGGATATTGCACGCCTCGTTGCCGGAGGGCAGCAGGTCGCAGTACAGCAGGTCCAGCACGGTCAGAACCTCCCCCGCCTTGATGCCCGCGGTGGAGCTGTCCCAGGGCAGGTCCACCGCCTGGGCGGAGGCGGTCACCTGGGTGTCCAGGGAGAGCTCGCCCTTGTCCACCGCGTCCAGCACCACCAGGGAGGTCATGATCTTGGTGATGGAGGCGGGGTACATCCGCTGGCGGGCGTTGAGCTCATAGAGAATCTCTTCGTTGTCGCCGTCCACCACGATGGCGGCCTTGCAGTTGGGCTGAGGGTCCTCCAGGGCGGCGGCGGGGGCGGTGAGGGCCAGCGCCAGCAGGCCTGCCAAAAGCAGGGAAAGAAAACGATATTTTTTCATAGGAATCTCCCGCGCAATATGATATAATAAGGTCCGGCGCCCTGGAACGGCGTTTGCCCAGGGCGGTATATGGTCATTATATCAGAAAGCGTTTCCCGGCGCAACTGGGATAAACCGCCTTTTTGACGATTTGGGAGGTTATTATGAAGGGGACGGGCGCGGACCGCCGGATGTGGGCGGCGGCCATAGCGGCCGGGGCCGCTATGGTGCTGTGTTTTGCCCTCCGGAGCACAGCCATGATCTCTCTGGACTCGCTCCCCTGGGAGCCGCCCGCCCCGGCGCAGGTCCAGGAAGAGGGGCTGGTGGACCTGAACACAGCCGGGCTGGAGGAGCTGACGGCCCTGCCCGGCATTGGGGAGGTCCGGGCCCGGGCCATCCTGGAGGACAGGGCGGCAAACGGGCCCTACCGCTATCCGGAGGAGCTGATCCGGGTAAAGGGGATTGGAGAGGGCGTTTTGGGGGCCATTTTGGATCAGATCACGACAGGAGGGGATGAAATTGCCCAAAATACTGGTGGTTGACGACGAGCGGGTCATGGTGAAGGGAATCAAATTCAATTTGGAGAACGAGGGCTATCAGGTGGAAACCGGCTCCGACGGGGAGGAGGCGGTGGAGAAGGCCCGGGCGGGCCAGTTCGACCTCATTATATTGGACCTGATGATGCCCAAGATCGACGGGCTCCAGGCCTGCATGAAGATCCGGGAGTTCTCCAACGTGCCCGTGATCATGCTCACCGCCAAGGGGGAGGACGCGGACAAGATCATCGGCTTCGAGTGCGGGGCGGACGACTACATTACCAAGCCCTTCAACATCCTGGAGCTGAAGGCCCGCATACGGGCTCTGCTGCGCCGGGCGGGGGCCGCCGCCCAGCAGCAGCGGGAGGCCAGCCGGCTCACCCAGGGGGCCATCACCCTGGACCTGGACGAGCGGGCGGCCTGGCGGGACGGGGCCCCGGTGGAGCTCACCGCCAAGGAATTCGACCTGATGGCCCTGCTGATGCAGAACCCGGGGCGGGTATACAGCCGAGAGAACCTGCTCAACCTGGTGTGGGGATACGAGTATATCGGGGAGTTCCGCACGGTGGACGTGCACATACGCCGCCTGCGGGAGAAACTGGAGCCCGACCCCGCCAGCCCGGAGCACATCTTGACCAAGTGGGGCGTGGGGTACTATCTGGCGAATAGCGCGACGATAGGCACATAGGGGAGCTTGGAACGGAGCGAAGGCAAAATTCAAGGACCACGGAGTGGGCCGGATTTTGCCTGAGTCGGAGCGAAAGCGACCCGGCCATGCGCCAAATCGGAGCGTGAATCCGCCGCGTCAAGGAGAGGAGGCGAAAGGCGTGATGGCATCAAAGCAGCGGGAGCGGGAGGGCCGCGTTCCCTTTTTCCGCAGCATACAGGCCAAATACGCCCTCACCTATCTGCTGGTGGTGGCGGCCATCCTCATCGTGCTCAACACCTACCCCCTGCTGATGGCGGAGACCATGGTGTTTACCTCCAAGGAGAGCACGTTGAGGCGGCAGGCCCTGGTCATCAGCTCCACCCTGGCGGTGTCCGAGACCCTGACCCGGGAGAGCGTGGAGCAGACCATGGCCCTGCTGGAGGAGGGGCAGGGCACCCAGGTGCTGGTCACCGACGCCTCCGGACTGGTCCTGTACGACAGCTCCACCCTGGACAGCCGGGTGGGGCGGTACGCCCTCACCGGGGAGGTGGCGGCGGCCCTCCGGGGACGGGACGCCTCCCGCGCCGAGTACCGGCAGGGGGCCATACGCACCCGGGCGGCGGTGCCCATCCTGTACCACGGCATGACCCTGGGGGCGGTGTACCTGTACGAGTACGACACCGAGCAGGCGGAGGTGCTGCTGTCCATCCTGTCCAACCTGCGCTATATCTCCATCGTCATCTGCGTGGTGGCCCTGGTGCTGGTGGTGCTGCTGTCCAAGACCCTGACCCGGAACACCGTGCGGCTGCTGTCCGCCATCCGCCACGTCCGGGAGGGGGAGTACAGCCACCGGGTGGAGTCCCAAGGCAAGGACGAGATGGCCCGGCTGGCCGACGAGTTCAACCAGCTCACCCACCGCCTCCAGACCACCGAGGAGGCCCGGCGGCGGTTCGTGTCCGACGCCTCCCACGAGCTCAAAACGCCCCTGGCCTCCATCCGGCTGCTCACCGACTCCATTTTGCAGAACGAGCCGGTGGACATGGCCACCGTCCGGGAGTTCGTGTCCGACATCGGGGAGGAGGCCGACCGGCTCACCCGCATCAGCGAGCACCTGCTTGCCCTCACCCGGCTGGACGCCGGGGAGGAGCGCCCTTTGGAGCCGGTGGAGCTGGGGCGGGTGGCGGACAAGGTGGCCCATCTGCTCACCCCCGTGGCCCGGCGAGCCCAGGTGGAGCTGAGGTGCAGCCTGGAGCCCGCCTGCGCCCTGCTGGCCACCGAGGACGACGTGTACCAGGTGGCCTTCAACCTGATGGAGAACGCCATCAAATACAACCTGCCGGGGGGGCGGGTGGAGGTGGGGGTGTCCCGCCGGGGGGAGAAGGTGGCCCTCACCGTCACCGACAGCGGCCTGGGAATTCCCGAAGAGGACCTGCCCCGGATTTTCGACCGCTTCTACCGGGTGGACAAGGCCCGGTCCCGGGCCGCCGGAGGCACCGGCCTGGGCCTGTCCATCGCCCGGGACACCGCCCGCCTCCACGGTGGGGACATCACGGCGGGGCCCAACCCCGCCGGCCGGGGCACCCGGTTTGAGGTGGAGTTCCCGGCGCTGCGAGAGGGGGAGGGCATATGAGGAGGACCCTTGGACGGCTGGCGCTGGCGGCGCTGGTGCTGGCCTTGGCCTTCGGCTGCGCCCCCGCCCGGGAGGAGGACCGGGGCCTGGTGCTGTGGTTCCCGGTGGACCCGGAGCTGAACATGGTGTCCGCCGCCCTGGACGCCTGCCCCTACCAGGGAACGGAGCACACCATCCCCGCCCTGATGTCCGCCCTGCTGGCGGGGCCCCCGGAGGAGGAGCAGGAGCTGACCTCCCTGATCCCGGCGGGCACCAGGGTGCTCAGCTGGTCCCTGGAGGAGGGGGTGGCCAGCGTGGAGCTGTCCGCCGCCTACGCCGGACTGGTGGGGGTGGACCTGACCCTGGCGGACTGCTGCATCACCCTCACTCTGGCCCAGCTGCCGGGGGTGGAGGGGGTCCGGGTCACCGTCAACGGGGGCGGGCAGTCCTACCGGGACCGCCGGGTGCTTTACCCGGAGGACATGCTGCTCGCTGTGGCGGAGGAGTCCCCGGCGGAGGTGACCGCCGCCCTATACTTCCGCCGGGAGGGCGGGGACCAGCTGGGCTTTGAGCTACGCCGGTTCCGGCTCAGCGAGGACAGGGTTCCCGTAAAGGAGGTGCTGGACGCCCTGGCGGCCGGGCCGGAGGACGAGGGGCTGGTCCCCCTGCTGCCGGAGGGGCTGGCGGTGCGCTCGGCCTGGGTGGACCAGGGGCTGTGCACCACCGACCTGTCCGCCGCTCTGCTGGACCTGCCGGAAGGGCGGCGGGCCCTGGCGGTGTCCTCCATTGCGGAGACCCTGCGCAGCCTGGACGGGGTGGAGCAGGTGCAGATTTTAATAGAAGGGGAGCCTGTGGGGGCGGTGGACGGTCTTGTCCCCTCCCCGCTCCCGCCGTAAGCGGAGGGGGAGGCCGGTCCCTTTGCTCCTCCGTAAGAGCATATCCCACAGCCTCAAGCAGAAATGACAAAACAAAGGAGAGACACACCATGAATTTTGACACCAGCTGCCTCCACGCGGGCTACCGCCCCGGCAACGGGGAGCCCCGGAACATTCCTATCATCCAGTCCACCACCTTCCGCTATGAGACCAGCGAGGACATGGGCAGGCTGTTCGACCTGGAGGCGTCGGGTTACTTCTACACCCGGCTGCAAAACCCCACCAGCGACGCGGTGGCCGCCCGGCTGTGCGCCCTGGAAGGGGGGACGGCGGCCATGCTGCTGTCCTCGGGGCAGGCGGCCAATTTCTTCGCCGTGTTCAACATCGCCTCCGCCGGGGACCACATCGTGGCCTCCTCCGCCATCTACGGCGGCACCTACAACCTGTTCGCCGTCACCATGAAGCGGATGGGCATCGAGTTCACCTTCGTGGACCCGGACTGCTCCGAGGAGGAGCTGAACGCCGCCTTTCAGCCGAACACCAAGGCCCTCTTCGGCGAGACCATCGCCAACCCGGCCCTGACGGTGCTGGACATTGAGAAGTTCGCCAAAGCCGCCCACGCCCACGGGGCGCCCCTCATCGTGGACAACACCTTCGCCACCCCGGCCCTGTGCCGTCCCTTCCAGTGGGGGGCGGACATCGTCACCCACTCCACCACCAAATACCTGGACGGCCACGCCGCCGCCGTGGGCGGGGCCATTGTGGACTCCGGCAATTTCGACTGGAACGCCCACAAGGACAAGTACCCCGGCCTCACCACCCCCGACGACAGCTACCACGGGGTGACCTACACCGAGCGGTTTGGCCTGGGCGGGGCCTATATCACCAAGGCGGTGGTCCAGCTCATGCGGGACTTCGGCTCCTCCCCCGCCCCCATGAACGCCTGGCTGGTGGGCATGGGCATGGAGACCCTCCCCCTGCGGATGGCCAGGCACTGCGCCAACGCCCAGGGGGTGGCGGAGTTCCTCCAGAAGCATGAAAAGGTGGCCTGGGTGCGGTACGCCGGACTGCCCGGGGACAAATATTATGAGCTGGCCCAAAAGTACCTGCCCAGCGGCTGCTGCGGGGTGGTGTCCTTCGGGGTGAAGGGAGGCCGGGCCGCCGCCGAGCGGTTCATGGCGGGCCTCAAGCTGGCCTCCATCGCCACCCACGTGGCCGACGCCAAAACCTGCGTCCTCCACCCCGCCTCCGCCACCCACCGGCAGATGAACGACCAGGAGCTGGCCGCCGCCGGGGTGTCTCCCGATCTGGTGCGGTTCTCCGTGGGCATTGAGGACGTAAACGATCTGATTGCCGATCTGGAGCAGGCCTTAGAGCAGGTGTAAGCTTTTCAAGAGAAAAAGAGAGCGGCTGGGTCGCTCTCTTTTTTCTTAAGAATTCATAAAAGGTCTTGACTTTCCACCTTGTGGAAGGTGTATGATCTGCCCAGAGAGGGGGAAAGACGATGAAGATCAATCAGGTGGAGCAGCTGGTGGGCATCACCAAGGGAAATATCCGCTTTTATGAAAAGGAAGGGCTGCTCACCCCCGGGCGCAACAACGACAACGGCTACCGGGACTACAGCGACGCCGACGTGGCGTGGCTGAAAAAAATCAAGCTGCTGCGGATGCTGGACGTGCCCATTGAGGAGATCCGCCTTTTAAAGTCCGGATCGCTGACCCTGGAGGACGCCATGGGGCGGCACATGATCCAGCTGGAGCGCAGGCAGGCCAATCTGGCGGCGGCCCAGGGCGTGTGCGCCCAGATCAAGGAGAGCCGCAGCCAGCTGGACAGCCTGGACGCCGACGGGGTGCTGGCCGGCATGGAGCGGCAGGAACAGGAGGGGACAAAATTTATGAACGTGGGAAAACAGGACAAGTTCACCCGGTATGTCAGCCCCGTGGGGGCGGCGGTGGTGGTGCTGGCCATGATGGCGGCGTTTATCGCCCTCATCGTGTGGGGCTTCACGGTGGACGCGGCGGACGCGCCCCCCATCGGGGTCGTCATCGGCTTGGCCGCCATCCCGGTGATCGTCATCATCGGAGTGCTGGCGGCGCTGTACCAGCGCATCAAGCAGATCAGAGGAGGGGAAGAGGATGCTGCTGCTCAATATTGACCATATCCCCGGACGGGAGATCGAGGCCTTGTCCCTGGTGAAGGGCTCGGTGGTCCAGTGCAAGAGCTTCGGCAAGGACTTCATGGCTGGGATGAAAACCTTTGTGGGCGGCGAGATCGAAAGCTATACCGCCATGCTCAACGAGGCCCGGCAGCTGGCCACCAAGCGGATGGTGGACGAGGCGGAAAAGCTGGGGGCGGACGCGGTGGTGAACGTCCGCTACGCCTCCGCGTCCATCATGCAGGGGGCGGCGGAGATCACCGTGTACGGCACCGCCGTGCGCGAGAAGCGCTGAACCGCCGCGAACAGGTGAAGCGTGACAATGAAAAGAGGTTGATCTCTATGGACAAAAAACGCTTTTGGCCCTTCCTGCTGGTGATCCCGCTTTTGACGGCGGCGGTGGCGGGGTGGTTCCTCCTGCCGGACCAGCTGGTGATGCAGATTGGCGTGGACGGACAGCCCGGCAATGTCATGCCCAAGCTGTTCGGCCTGCTGATCCCGGTGGCGGTGGGAGCCGTCGGGGCGGGCACGGCCTCCAGCGCCGAGAGGGAGAAGCATCTGGCAGGCTTTCTCGTGCTGGCCGTGGCGGCGATCATCACCATTATCACCTTTACATGGAACCTTTGACCCACTGTAACCTTTGAAATAAGACCTATTTGTGCAGCAAAAGGAGAGAACGCTATGCTTCGTATCGAACACTATTCCAAGACCTACCCCGGCGGCAAAAAGGCTGTGGACGATTTGACCCTCCACGTGCGGCCTGGGAAAATCTACGGCTTCATCGGCCACAACGGGGCGGGCAAAACCACCACCCTGCGGGCGGTGGCGGGGGTGATGGACTTCACCGAGGGGACCATCGCCATCGACGGCCATGACATCAAAAAGGACCCGGTGGGGGCCAAGCGGGTCACCGCCTTCCTGCCCGACAACCCGGACCTGTATGAGTTTATGAAGGGCATCGACTATCTGAACTTCATTGCCGACCTGTACGACATCCCGGCGGAGCAGCGGACGAAGGACATCGCCAAGTACGGGGACGCTTTTGAGCTCACCGGAAACCTGGGTTCTCCCATCGGCAGCTACTCCCACGGCATGCGGCAGAAGCTGGCGTTGATCTCCGCTTTCATCCGCCGTCCCAGGCTGCTCATCCTGGATGAGCCCTTTGTGGGGCTGGACCCCTCCGCCTCCCACATCATGAAGGGGTATCTGGCCGACCTGTGCCGGGACGGCTCGGCGGTGTTCTTCTCCACCCACGTGCTGGAGGTGGCGGAAAAGCTGTGCCACCAGATCGCCATCATCAAGGACGGGCGGCTGGTCAAGGCCGGGCCCACCGGGGACCTGGTGGGGGACTCCTCCCTGGAGAACGTGTTCCTGGAGCTGGAGGGAGACAAATGAAAAAGTTCTTTGCCCTGCTGAAGGTCAGCGTCAAGTCCATGCTGCTCTCCTCCACCAACTCCCGGGGGAACAGCCGGAAAAAGGCGGCCACCGGCGTGGGGGCCATGGTGCTCATCGCCTTTCTGGGGCTGTATATATCCGGGTTTTACAGTTTTATGCTGATGCAGGTGCTCTCCCCCCTCCACATGGAGGTGCTGGTGTTCATCTTCATGGGCATGGGGGCGCTGGTGGGGGGACTGCTGTTCACCACCTTCGCCGTCAAGGGAGTGGTGTTCGGCGGCAAGGACAATGACCTGCTGCTGTCCATGCCGGTGTCCTCCACCATGCTGATGGCAAGCCGGGTGACGGCCATCTATCTGGAAAACCTGCTGTTTTCCTTCTTCGTGCTGGGCCCCGCCGGGGCGGTGTGCGCTTTTATGACCCAGAGCGGCGTGGGGCACTCCCTGATATTCTGGGTGCGGCTGGTTATCGCGGTGCTGGCCCTGCCCCTGCTGGACACGGCCCTGTCCGTGCTGATGGGGGCCCTGGTGGCCTTTGTGTCCGCCAAGGTGTCCCGTGGGGCCCTGGGGCAGAACATCATCATGGCCATTTACATGGTGGCGGTGCTGTGGTTCGTCTTCAACCTCAACGGCATGATTGAGGGGCTGGCCGCCAACGCCGCCGGAGTGAAGGAGTCCCTGAGCTGGGCCGCCCCCATGCTGTGGATGGCGGACGGCATCCTGGGGGATTGGGGAAAGCTGCTGGCCTTCGCCGCCTGCTGCGCCGTTCCCTTCGCCCTGGTGGTGGCCGGCCTGGGCCGGGTGTACCGCCAGGCGGTCACGGCCTTCCAGGCCAGAGCCGCCCGGAGCGACTACAAGCTGTCCGCCCAGGCCGCCTCGGGGCAGAAAAAGGCCCTGCTGGCCAAGGAGGCCAAGCGCTTCTTCGGCACCCCCATGTATTTCTGGAATTCCGGCCTCGGCCTGATGATGCTGCTGGCGGCGGGGGTGGCGGCGCTGGTGATGCGGGAGGATCTGCGGATGTACCTGGACCTGCTGGAGGGCTTCCCCCTGATGCCCATGGCGGCGCTGATGATGGGTTTCTGCCTGTGCACCTCCGCCATCGCCGCACCCTCCATCAGCCTGGAGGGCAGGTGCCTCTGGATTCTCCGGGAGGCCCCGGTGGATGAGGCGTCCCTGCTGTGGATCAAGACGGGGTTCGAGCTGCTGCTCAGCGTGCCCTGCACGGTGATCGCCGGAGTGTGCCTGATCATCGCCCTCCAGCTGCCCGCGGCGGACGGGGCGGTGCTCCTGGGCGCCATGCTCCTGTTCTGCGTGGGACACGCCGCCTTCGGTATGCTCATGGGCCTGGCCTTCCCCAAGCTGGACGCGGTGAACGAGACGGTGGTGGTCAAGCAGTCCCTGGCCGTCACCCTGGATATATTCGTCCCCATGGCGGCGATGGGGGCGTGCGCCCTGCTCTACTGGCTGGGGGGGAGGCTGTCGGCCTGGGCGGCAACCGCCCTGCCCCTGGTCCTACTGGCGGCGCTGACGGCGGTGTGCGCCCTGATCCTGGTGAAAAAGGGCCCCGCCATGCTGCGGGCGCTGTAAGCGGCGGAACAGGACCTTCATATGGACAAAAAAGAGGACGCCGTCAGGCGTCCTCTTTTGGCAGGAAATCCTCCCGCATGGGGGTGAATATGTCCAGCAGCACCCCGGCCTCCAGGCAGACGCAGCCGTGAACCACTCCGTCTGTTTTCAGCATGGTGTCGCCGGGGCCCACCTCCCGGGTCTCCCCGTCGATGGTGAAGGAGAACCGCCCGCTGGCCACATAGGTGATCTGCGTGTGGGGATGGCTGTGGAGCGCCCCCGTTGCCCCGGCGGCAAAGGTGTTCTCCACGCACATCAGGCCGCTGCTGTAGGCCAGCACCCGGCGGACCACGCCCTCTCCGGCTTGCTGGGGCTGGGTATCCCCGTGGGGCACCCAGCGCTGGTCCTGTTTGGTAAACATATGGAATTCCTCCTTAGAACCTGTATTCACAACCTCAATTCACCGTCTGGCCGGGTGTTCTCCCGGCATGCGGCGTTAAATTTTCTTGAAATAAACCCAATGATTCCTGCGAAAATTTGCCTTGCCTGTCGGAAAAATCCCTCGGCCATCCGGCGGTTTCGGCTGTGAATACAGGTTCTTGATGAATCTGGCCGGAGCCCCTGGGCGGCCCCGGCCAGTTGGAATTTGTTACGGTCTTAAGAACCCGGCCAGACCGGCCACCACGGGCTGATAGCCGTCCAGCATCTTGGGGATGATAAGGGACACATCCTGCCAGTAGGACACCAGCAGCAGGGTGATAATCATACACAGGTAGAATGGCAGGGTGGCCTTGACCACCTTTTCCATGGGCCGCTTGGCCACGGCGGAGCCGATAAACAGCACCGCGCCCACAGGGGGAGTCAGCAGGCCGATGCCGCAGTTAAGCACCACCATGATGCCGAACTGGATGGGGTCCAGCCCGCAGAACTGGGTGGCCACCGGCAGCAGGATGGGGGTGGCGATGAGGATGATGGGGGCCATGTCCATAATCATGCCCAGCACCAGCAGGATCACGTTGAGCAGCAGGATGAGGATGATCTTGTTGTCGGTGATGCCCACGATGGCCTGGGCGGCCAGGTCGGGCACGTGGAGCTTGGTGAGGCAGTCGCCGAACACCGCGGAGGTGGCGATGAGGATCATCACGATGGCCAGGGTGTTGACGCACTCGTCCAGGGCCTTCCAAACGCCCTTCCAGTCCACGCCCTTGTACACAAAGACGGAGACGATCAGGGAGTAGATGACCGCGATGGCGGCGGACTCGGTGGCGGTGAACGCGCCGCCCACCACGCCGACGACCACGATGACGATGGCCAGCAGGGCCCAGATGGAGATCCACAGCTGCTTGAAGAAGTTGACGATGTGGAAGGGCTCGCCCTTGGGGTAGTTGCGCTTGACGGAGATGATATAGGAGCCCACCATCAGGGACAGGGCCAGCAGGGCGCCGGGCAGATAGCCCGCCAGGAACAGGGAGCCCACGGAGATGCCGCCCGCCGTGGTGGCGTAAATGACCATGTTGTGGCTGGGGGGCACCAGCAGGCCCTCGCAGGAGGAGGTGATGGTGACGGCGGTGGAGAAGTCGGCGTCATAGCCCTGGTCCACCATCATGGGGATCATGATGGAGCCGATGGAGGCGGTGTCCGCCGCGGCGGAGCCGGAGATGCCCCCGAAGAAGTAGGAGGCCACGATGTTCACCATGGCCAGGCCGCCCCGCATCCAGCCCACGCAGGCGTTGGCCAGGGCGATGAGCTTATCCGAGATGCCGCCCTTGCCCATGAGCACGCCCATGGTGATGAAGAAGGGCACCGCCATCAGGGGGAAGGAGGAGATGCCCTTCACCATCAGGCGGCAGATGGCGTTCAGGCTGTTGCCCATGGTGAGCAGGCAGAACACGGAGGACAGGCCCACGGCATAGGCGATGGGGAAGCGCATGAAAATCATGAGGGCGAAGCTGCCCAGCAGGACGATGATAGCGAGAGTCTGGGGGTCCATTATGCCGTCGCCTCCTCTTCTTTGATAAAGAACGCTTTGATGTGCTCATAGAGGGCTTCCAGCTCGAACACGATCATGGCGATGCCGGCAAGGGGCACCGGGAAGTACATCCAGAACCGGCTCAGCCAGGGGATGGACTCGTAAAAGCCCTTGCTGCCCAGGGTGGTGGTGTACTCCCAGCCCACCACCAGCATGATGACGGCCAGGACCAGCACCCCCAGGTCCGCAATGATGTTGGACACGTTCAGCACCGTCTTGGGCAGGTAGCTGTCGAAGGCGGTCATGCGGATGTGCGCGCCGGTGCGGATGGCCAGGGCGGCGGACAGCACCGCCATATAGCTCATGCAGGTGAGCACCATCTGCTCCGTCCAGGCCGGGTCCTTGATGACCCCCAGCCAGCTCAGCATGTCGGGGTAGGCGTGGGCCAGCTGCTGGCAGTAGCGGCCCAGCACCGCGTAAGAGGTGATGAGAATGTCCGCGATGAGCAGGATTTTGCACAGGAGCATGACGATTTTAAAGGTCATATCATAGGCGGGTTTGATTTTGTCCAGGGTCGTGAAAATTTTTGGCATGGGGTTCCCTCCCTCTCAATATGGCGAACGGGGACACGGGACTCATCCCGTGTCCCCGCTGCGATTGGACGGTGTTATGATGCCGCGGCGTCAGGGCTTCATGTCCAGAATCTTCTGGTACAGGTCGGCCTGCTTGTCGATGGC
>ERZ779629.775-NODE-775-length-12034-cov-6.707906_pt1 | contig 12034 bp, 7 predicted proteins | sample MGYA00514192_ERZ779629 | MGnify/ENA primary metagenome ERZ779629 (study PRJEB29562, sample SAMEA4376709) | mouse gut metagenome | isolation source: Cecum | study: EMG produced TPA metagenomics assembly of the A DSS colitis mouse model was used to assess the... | reverse complement strand
GGCTGTCCCACTTCTTCTCCTGCACGTCCCGGAAGGCCCAGAAGCCCCGGCCCACATGGTTGAACACCCCGTCCAGCATCACCCGCAGCCCGGCTTCATGGAGGACGCCGCAGACCTGCTTGAAGTCCTCGTCCGTGCCTAGGCGGCAGTCCACATGGAGGTAATCCCGCGTGTCGTAGCCGTGCTTGTCGCTGTCGAAAAGGGGATTGAAGAGCACGGTATCGGCGCCGGTCTCCTTGATATGCTCCACCCAGTCCAGCACCCGGAGGATGCGGTGCTCCTCCACGCCGTCGTTGTACTCCGGCGCGCCGCACAGGCCCAGAGGGTAGATCTGATAGATGACTGCTTTGTCAAACCACATAATGATGATCCTTTCAATTACTCAACGTGAACCGCCCGTCCTCCTCCCGGAAGGAAGCGGCATAGAAGGCGGTCATTGCCTGGACGAGATAGTCCGTGTCCTTAGTCCCCGCCGTCTCATAGCAGGAGTGCATGGCCAGCTGGGCCAGCCCCACGTCCACGGTATTCACCGACACGTGGGAGGTGGAGATGAGCCCCAGGGTCCCGCCGCCGGGCAGGTCGGAACGGTTGGCAAAGTGCTGCACCGGTACCCCCGCCCTTTGGCACAGGGCGGTGAACACCGCCTGAGACACCCCGTCCGTCGCGTACCGGACGCCGTGCTTGATGACCACGCCGGCGTTCATGGCGGGGCGGTGGGTGGCGTCATGGTACTCGGGATGGTTGGGGTGGACGGCGTGGGCGTTGTCGGCGGAGACCAGGAAGCTGTTGGCCGTCGCTGCCGCCCGGTCCAGCCCCAGGGCGGCGCAGACCCGCGCGGCCACGTCCGCCAGGAAGGTGCCGTCGGCTCCCTGCTTGGTGAGGCTCCCCACCTCCTCGTTGTCCAGCAGGGCGAACACCGGGATGGAGGCGCTCTCCTCCGCCGCCATGAATCCCCGGAAACAGCCCCAGGCGCACTGGAGGTCGTCCAGCCTGGGGGAGGAAATGAACTCGTTCCCCGCGCCCCAGACCACCGCCTTTTGGCGGGGACAGAGGAACAGGTCCGTCCCCAGGATGTCCTCCGCCTTGCACCCGGCGTACTCCGCCACGACGGCCCGGAAGGCCCCCTTCTCCGTCCCCAGTCCCATCAGGGGCACCATGTCGCACTTGGGGTCGTACTTGAAGCCGTCGTTGGCCGCCCGGTTCATGTGGACCGCCACGTTGGGGATCATCAGCAGGTCCCGGTCCACATGGACCAGCCTTGTCTCAATGCCGTCCCCGGCCCGCGCCAGCACCCGGCCCGCCACGGTGAGGGGCCGGTCCATCCAGGGGGCGCACAGCATCCCGCCGTAGCGCTCCGTGTTCAGACGCAGATAGCCCTCAGGCCCTGCCAGCTCCGCGTTTTCCTTGATCCGGAAGGTGGGGGAGTCGGAGTGGCTGGCGGAGATCATGAAGCCCCGGGCCTCTCCCGCCGGGACCCGGAAGGCGATCAGCGCCGACCCGCCCCGGACGGCGTAATACTTCCCGCCGGGGACGGCGCTCCAGCTCCGCCCCTCCGAAAGCGGTGTATAGCCCGCCCCCTCCAGCTCCCGGCGGAGGTATTCCACCGCGTGGAACCGGCTGGGGCTCTGGTCCAGAAATTGAAGAAGATCGTTCATCAAAAGGTCCTCCTTATCCGTATGTCCCGTCAATAGAACCACACAAAGGCGTGGCGGGTCAGCTTTCCGCCGCTCTCGCTGCGGATCTCCACCTGATGCTTCCCATCCTCCGTCCTGGCGTACAGGCACTGGATGGAGGTCCCCAGCAGGATCTGCTTCCGGAAGGAGATGTCCACGGTCTCCGGCAGATCCCGGTAGACCTCCTCCGGCAGGGCCTCCAGGGCGTAGTCCAGATAGTGGAGGTTGTTCACATGCCGGTTGGTGTCGATGTCCCGGCGGCCCACGATGGTCTGAAAGGCGATGGGGGCGTCCTCCGGCGTCTTCCCGCCGCCGGGCACGTCCTGGACGCCCGCAAAGAGCTCCAGCTCATCCAGCTGCGCTCCATAGGCGCTGCGGACGGCATCGTTGATCCGGGTGATCCTGCCGGTCGCCATGTTCACCAACACCCAGCGGCTGGTCCCCCGGGCGATCTCCCGGTCCCCGTCCCAGACCAGGAAGTCCCGGTCCGAGAGGAAGCCGTCCATGGTCCTGGGCCAGGTCTCCACCCGCAGGGACGCGCGCCAGGCGGGATGCTCCTTCATCCGGAGCCGCCAGCTGCTGAGGATCCAGTGGACCTCGTTGTCGTCCTTCAAGCCGAAGCCCACATCGTCGGAGGCCACCGAGGCGGCCTCCTGTAGGATCCGCAGCAGGCCCTTGTGGCTCAGCCGCCGGTCGGTGCCCAGATCGGAGTAGGCTATGGCAGTCTCATAGAAATAGTGCGGCGTAGATATCACTCCTGTTTCCTAAAGTTGCCATTCTATTGTACTATTATTACGCGGATATGTCAAAGAGGAAATTCAGAGGGCACAAACTTCCGGTCCGGCCGTCAACAATGAATATTCTTAAAATTTCCATTTCCTATGCAACTTTGCCCGATTTTGTGTGAAAATATGAGCATCACATAAAGGAGGTCTATCTATGACTGTCTCTTCCAGGGAACTCTCCGCCTTCTCCGCCCATCTGCGCCAGGAGGACCGCTCCTCCGGAACGGCCGGCAAGTACCTTCACGACTGCACCGGCTTCGCCCTCTGGCTGGGGGACCGGGAGCTGACCCCGGAGGCCGCCGCCCAATGGCGGGAGCACCTGCTCCAGAAGGGCTACGCCCCGGCCACCGTCAACTCCATGCTCTCCGCCGTCAACCGCCTGCTGAAATTCCTGGGCCGGGAGGAGTGCAGGGTCCGTTCCCTCCGCATCCAGCGCCGGACGTTCCGGGAGCAGAGCCGGGAATTGACCCGGGGCGAGTATCAGCGGCTCCTGGACGCCGCGGCGGGCCTGGGGCGGGAGCGGCTGGCGCTGCTGATGGAGACCATCTGCGCCACCGGCATCCGCGTCTCGGAGGTCCAATATATCACCGTGGAGGCCGCCCGGGCGGGACGGACGGAAATACGGCTGAAAGGCAAGATCCGCACCATCCTTCTCCCGTCGAAGCTCTGCCGGAAGCTCCTCAAGTACGCCAGAAAGCAAAAGACCGCCTCCGGCGAGATCTTTCTCACCAGAAGCGGCGCGCCGGTCTCCCGCAGGCAGATCTGGCGGGAGATGAAAGCGCTGTGCAAAGAAGCGGGGGTGGAGGCGTCGAAAGTCTTTCCCCATAACCTCCGCCATCTGTTTGCCACGGCGTTCTATCGGGCCTGCCGCGACATCGTAAAGCTGGCGGACGTGCTGGGCCACTCCTCCATCGACACCACCCGGATCTATTTGATGACCACCGGCGCCGAACACGCGAGGCAGATGGAAAAGCTTGGATTAGTGACGTGATTTCGTCATGTTGACAAAATTTCTATTTTGTCCTTCCGCCATACATATTTTGATGGTCCCATTATAGCACAATCATTTTATAATAAAAGATAGTTTTCTCAAAATCAGCGAATCAACGAAGAAAACGCAAAAATCCAAGGACTGCAAGAAGAAAAATTTGCAGCCCTCAAGTTTTTTGCCGTTTTTTGTACCACATTTATTCTGTGTTGCCTAAAAGCGGGCACCATTGGAACGAAATAGAAATTTTGTCCACAAGGAGGTTCTAAACGTCGTGAGCCACTCAAGGAAGAAGCTGGATTTGACGGGGCAGCGGTTCGGAAAGCTGATCGCGCTGGCTCCGGCAGAGAATATCGGACGCTATACCGCATGGCGGTGCCGGTGCGACTGCGGCCAGGAGGCCATGGTGACCACCAAGCACCTCCGGGACGGGCGGCGGACTTCCTGTGGCTGCGATATCAAGAACTTCGGCGCGTCGCTGGACGTGCTGGGGCGGTCCAGCCTGACCTATGTAGACGGCACCTGCGTAGAAATGATCCGGGCCAGCACGCTGCGATGCAACAACACCAGCGGCGTGCCCGGCGTAGACTGGCTGAAGCGCAAGCAGCGCTGGCGGGCCTCCATCTGTTTCAAAGGCAGGCGTCATTACCTGGGCTGCTACCAGAACTTTGACGATGCCGTGCAGGCCCGCAAGCGGGCTGAGGAGGAGCTGTTTCTGCCCTTCCTGGCGGAATTTGGGGATGTTGGCTGACCGCCGCGTCCTGCCGCCAATATTTCTTCGTTATGTCGTCCGGCCCCGTACCCCACGCCGGGGAGGCAGGCATATATGTCCAAACGGAGTCCGACGATACCATTTTAGGGGGGAATGTCCATGCCACAGGAGATCCGCCAGGGGCGAAGACGCGCGCCAGGGGCACCGGCGGCGGCGGAGCGATACCATGAAAGGTGCGTGGCAAACCATTGGAAACGATGGGACGGCAAAGCTACGGGGCTACGGCGGAGGAAACTTCGCTATGCTCGCCGGGTTGCGATTGCGCAAACCACGGGAAACCGTGGGACTGCAAAGTCATGGGGGCTAAAGCGCGAAAAAGTACGGAAAACGCGCCATGCCAGCCCGGCCGCCGGACTCTTTGCGTCCGAAATGTGCAAAGAAAGGAAGAAACACATGAGAATTATGAAGACCCTGCGCAAACGCGGGCTTGCTCTGTTTCTCGCTCTTGTCATGTGCATGAGCGTTATGCAGCTCACCGCGTTCGCGGACTACGAACCCGAAGACCCCTCGCAAGTGACCGACGTACAGGAAACCCTCGATCAGGATACGGAGATCACTGAGACCCCCGATGCAGAAGAGAACTCCGACGCTGAGGAGAGCATCGACGCAGAAGAGAACCCCAACGCGGAAGAGAACTCCAACACAGAGGAGAACCCCGACGCGGAAGAGGACCCCGGCGCGGAAGAGAACTCCGACACAGAGGAGAGCTCCGACGCAGAGGAGAACTCCGACGCGGAAGAGAACTCCGACGCGGAAGAGAACTCCGACGCAGAGGAGAACTCCAACGCTGAGGAGAACCCCGACAGCATCTCCGCTTCCTTGGAAGACGTGGAGGTCGTGGCCTTCCTGGCCGCCGTGGAGGCTCTGGAAGCACTCCAGGCGCAGGATGACCCGGATGCTTATCTGGCCGCCATGCAGGAGGTCATTGCCTGCTACGACGCGCTGAGCGAAGAGCAGGCCGCCCTTCTGGAGGCCACCCGTTCCGAAGAGGAAGGCACCTATGCTGAAATGGTCGAGACCCTGCGGGAAAACGTCAACGCACTGGCGGAGCCCGAGATCGAAGAAGAGGCGAAGTCTAGTGTTGCCACAATCGGTGATACTGGATACGAGTCCCTTCAGGCCGCCATCAATGCTACCGAGTCTGGCCAGACTGTGACTCTGCTGGAGAATGTAACCGAGAACGTCACAGTCACCAGCAAGACCATCATTCTGGACCTGGCCGGCAAAACACTGAGCGGCACCGGCACTGGTACAGTCCTTACCATCAACGGTGGTGACGTGACTCTGACCGGTAACGGCACCATCACCGGCGGCACTGGTTTCAACGGCCGACAGGGCGGCGGCGTGTATATCAAGGGAAAGGCCAATGTTGTGTTGGAGAGTGGTACCATCACCGGCAACCATGTTACAGAGCAGGGCGGCGGCGTGTTTATTGATGAAGGCACCTTCACCATGAGTGGTGGTACCATCACCGGTAACACTGCTGGTTATTCCGGCGGCGGTGTATTCGTGTACAACTACCTGGAAACCAAATCTGCGCTGTTCATCATGGAAGACGGTACGATTTCCGGGAACACTGCCAATGGCGGTGCCGGTGTCGGTGCTTACGGCTGGAAGATGAACGTGACCCGTACCGTGATGGAACTGAATGGCGGTACCATTGAAAACAATACTGCCAACGAGAACGGCGGCGGCGTTGCGATGGAGTGTGGGGACCATGACGGTTTGACCGGTATGAACACAGCCAACATTGGTGGTGTAACTATCCAAAATAACTCCGCAAACCAAGGCGGCGGCGTTCATATCGTTGATTCCATCCTTGCACTCAACGGCTCGATCATCACCGATAACCGTGCAGAAAATGGAACTCAGTGCCTTGGCGGCGGTGTCTATGTCCAAGGCGGTTCGGCTACGCTGAAGAATGTTGATATCACTAGCAACAGCGCCAAAAAAGGCGGTGGTGTGTATGCTGGTCATAAGCTTAACGGCACCTCAATTACCATGATTAGTGGCAAGCTGTATGGCAATACCGGCTCTTCTCACAGCGCCGACCTTTACTGCAACAAATTAACGACTCTTACCCTGCCCGATGCTGCCAGCATGGGTGGCTCGCTGGAAGGAGAGGCAATCGTTGGCTGGTACTGGGATGGCTCCGATCCGTATGATTGGCATAACGGTCACATAACAAAGTATACCTCTATTGTTAATCGGAATGCCGCATTCTGCCTGATTGCTGCCTATGGCTCAAACGCTGCCAAAATCGGCAAAACTGAGTATAAAACTCTTCAGGACGCCATTACTGCCGCCAAGGACGGCGAGACCGTGGTCCTGCTGAAGGACGTGACCGAGAACGTCACGGCCACCAACAAGGCCATCACTCTGGACCTGAACGGCCACAAGGTTGATGGTGACAGTAAGGGTACCGTTCTCACCATCAACGGCGGTAACGTGACTCTGACTGGCGATGGCACCATCACCGGCGGTAGCGCAACCGTTTTCCCCAACGGCGGCGGCGTGACTGTCACTGGCGGCGGTGACTTCACCATGCAGAACGGCACGATCACAAATAACACTGCAAGTAGCAACGGCGGCGGTGTGTTTGTCTACAATGGCACGTTTACCATGAATGGCGGCACCATCAGCGAAAACGATGGCGGCAACTATGGTGGCGGCGTTTATGTGTACAACTATTTGGAAACCATGTCCGCTCAGTTTACCATGAACAATGGCACCATTTCTGAAAACCGTGCTAATGGCGGCGGCGGCATTGGCGCGGTCGGCAGCAAAAGGAAAGCTGTCCGCACCGCAGGTATCATCAGGGAGGGCACGAGTACTGGTAACACAGCAAATGACGGCGGCGGTATTGGTGTGAAGACCGAGAATACGCACAGTACCGGTACCGGCGAGGCATTGAACCGTCTCGAAATCACTGGCGGCACCATTACCGGCAATTTTGCCAATGCCTATGGCGCTGGTATCTATACCGCTTTTGTCGATGCTGTAATTTCCAACTGTGAGGTCTCAGGCAACAAAAATGCCGAGGGTAAAACGGCAGTCAGCGGCGGCGGCGTCTACATTGGAAATGGTAACGCCACACTGACGAATGTCAACATTACTGGCAACACCGCTAATCAGGGCGGCGGCCTCTTCGGTACTGGCCCTGTTTCTCTGAAAGATTGTAGCATTACCGGCAACACCGCAACATATGGCGGTGGCCTGCGCTTTGGTCCTTTGTCGATGGTCACTATGGACAATAGTCAGGTTACTGGCAATCGTGCATCGTATGGTGGTGGTGTCTATATCTACGGCGGTAAAAATGGTAATGCCGCAGAAACCTCCTTCACCATGACCAGCGGCCAAATCTATGGCAATACCGCCAGCGGTCACAGCGCCGATGTCTACAGCGACACAGCTACACTCACACTGTCCACTGCCACTGGCACACTGGATGGCGAGGAGATCACCGGCTGGTTCTGGGATGGCGGAGGCGATTTCAGCTGGAGCAAAGATTACTGTATTGAGCGGAATGTGACGAACACCACAATAACGCAGCGACTGATCGCCGCCTATCAGTTCCACGTGACCCACACCTGGGGCAACTGGGAAGTGACCACCCCGGCTACCTGCACTGCTCCCGGCGTGGAGACCCGTACCTGCACCGGCTGTGACGCGACGCAGCCCCGGGACACCCCCGCCAATGGCCATACCTGGGGCAACTGGACTGTGACCACCCCGGCCACCTGCACCGAAGGCGGCGTGGAGACCCATACCTGCACCGTCTGTGACGCGACCGAGACCCGGGACACCCTCGCCACAGGCCACACCTTCTCCGAGGCGTGGACCACTGACGGGACGAACCACTGGCACGTCTGCTCCGTCTGCGGGACAGCTGATACGGCGGCCGCCCATACCTGGAGCGCATGGGTAGTGACCACCCCTGCCACCACCGCCGCTCCCGGCGTGGAGACCCGTACCTGCACGATCTGCCAGCGCGCGGAGACCCGGCCCATCGCCCAGCTGCCTGCTCCGGTGATCCCCACGCCTACCCCCACTCCCACGCCTACGCCTACTCCCACGCCCATCCCCGACACCCCGACGCCTCGTGACCCCGGCACGACCATTACGGATAGCGAGGTCCCTCTGGCCAATGTGACGGGGCTGAACGACACGGAGCACTTCGCGTATATCACCGGTTATCCCGACGGCACGGTGCGTCCCATGAACAACATCACCCGTGCCGAGGTGGCCACCATCTTCTTCCGCCTGATGACGGAGGAGTACCGCGTGGCCAACTGGTCCACCTCCAACAGCTTCACTGACGCGGAGGCGGACGCATGGTACAGCACCGCAATTTCCACAGCCGCTGCGGCCGGCATCCTCAAGGGTTACGCCGACGGCAGCGTGAAGCCCAACGCGCCCATCACCCGCGCCGAGTTTGCCGCCATCGCCGCCCGGTTCGTCAGCAATGACGTGACCGACGACGGCACCGGCGACTTCTCCGACACGGCCGGTCACTGGGCCGCCAAGGAGATCCGCCTCGCCGTCAAGGCCGGGTGGGTCAAGGGCGACGGCAACAGCTTCCGCCCCAACGATCCCATCAACCGCGCCGAGGTCATGGTCCTTGTGAACCGGATGCTGGACCGCACCGCTGATGCGGACAACATGCTCCCCGGCATGAAGACCTGGAGCGACAACCCGGCTGGTACCTGGTACTACGCCGCCGTCCAGGAGGCCACCATCGACCACGGCCATGAGCGCGGCGAGGACGGCGTCACCGAGCTCTGGACGGAGCTGACCGAGGCCAAGGACTGGACCGCCCTGCTGGCAGAGTGGACCGCCAATAACGGCGCCTCCGCCTCTGACGCCGGGACCGGGACCGAAGCCGAGACCCAGGACCCCTCCGAGGGCAACTGATCCAAATCGCGCCAACCCCAAGCAATAACACCTGGCAGCCGGGCCGGAAGCGGATGCTTCCGGCCCGGTCCTCATTTCCCGCAGGGAAATCCATTTTGCTTCTGTAGGGCGCGACGACCCCGGCGCGCCCTACAAATGCGGCGTTATTTTCTCAAAATTGATCTCCCTGCATTTCCCGCCGCCCGGTTTGACAGCCGCCGTCCCCTGTGATAGAATAGAACAAATTTCCATGGAGCGACCGCCCCATGACAGAACGAGGAGGATAAAACGATGGAACTGATGCAGCGCAAGGACGTCCCGGTGGAGCTGACCTGGGACCTGACGGCCATTTACGACGACGAGGCGAAGTGGAAGACGGACGTGGAGAAGGTCCGCCGGCTGTCGGAGGAGATCGAGCAAAACTACAAAGGAAAGCTGACCACGGCGGAAGCCGTCCACGGCTGTCTGGACAAATTCCGGGAGTGGGAGGAGCTGATGATCCTCACCGTGCAGTATTCCAGTCTGGCCGCCTCCGTGGACTACGGCGACGCCGCCCTTCAGGAACGCAACGACGCCCTCAGCCGCCTGGACGCCCAGATGGCCAGCCGCCTGAGCTTCATCGACAGCGAGATCATCGCCCAGGACGAGTCCCTTCTGCGCCAGGTCATCGCCCAGGGGGGCCCCAACCAGCCCTATCTGGAGGACCTGCTGCGGCAGAAGCCCTATCAGCTCCAGCCGGAGACCGAGCGCGTCCTGGCGGCCCTGCGCCCCGCCATCAACGCCCCCTATGATATCTACAACATGGCCAAGCTGGCGGACATGAAATTCCCCTCCTTCCAGGCGGACGGCGGGGAGCACCCTCTGGGCTATTCCCTCTATGAGGATAAGTACGAGTACGACCCCTGTACCGAAGTCCGCCGGGAGGCCTATCAGGCCTTCTACCAGAAGCTCCGCGCCTATGAGAACGTCACCGCCGCCGCCTATCAGGCCAACGTGCAGGGGGAGAAGATCATCGCGGACCAGCGGGGCCACAAGTCCGTGTTCGCCTATCTGCTCTTCTGGCAGACGGTGGATCGCAGCCTGTACGACCGGCAGATCGATCTCATCATGGAGAAGCTGGCCCCCCATATGCGGAAGTACACCAAGCTCCTGCAAAAGATCCATGGCCTGGACAAAATGACCTACGCCGACCTGAAGCTGCCTGTGGACCCGGGCTACGTGCCCCCGGTGACCATCGAGGAATCCCAGAAGTATATCGTCGAGGGCCTCTCCGTCATGGGGGAGGATTACCAGGAGATGATCCGCGCCGCCTACCGGGAGCGCTGGGTGGACTTCGCCCAGAATCAGGGCAAATCCACCGGCGGTTTCTGCGCCAGCCCCTACGGAAACCACTCCTTCATCCTTCTCAGCTGGCACGGGCAGATGAGCGACGTGTTCACCCTGGCCCACGAGCTGGGCCACGCGGGCCACTTCAAGGCCTGCAACGCCGCCCAGTCCGTCTTCGGCACCAACGTCTCCACCTACTTCGTGGAGGCCCCCTCCACCATGAACGAGCTCCTGCTGGCCCACTATCTGCTGAAGACCAACCCGGACAAGCGCTTCCGCCGCTGGGTCCTCAGCAACATGGTGGGGAACACCTACTACCACAACTTCGTCACCCACCTGCTGGAGGCGGCCTACCAGCGGGAGGTCTACAAGATCGTGGACGCCGGCGGCGGCGTCCAGGCCGAGACGCTGAACCGGATCATGAAGGAGACCCTGGAAAAATTCTGGGGAGACGCCGTGGAGCTCACCGAGGGCGCGGAGCTGACCTGGATGCGCCAGCCCCACTACTACATGGGCCTGTACTCCTACACCTACAGCGCGGGGCTCACGGTAGCCACCCAGGCCTGCAAGCGCATCGAGGCCGAGGGCGCTCCCGCCGTGGAGGACTGGAAGAAGGTCCTGGCGGCAGGCGGCACCAGGACGCCTCTGGAGCTGGCACAGATGGCAGGCGTGGACATCTCCACCGATGCCCCCCTGCTGGACACCATCGAGACCATCGGCGGCTATATCGACGAGATCTGCCAGTTGACGGAAGAGTTAGCGTGACCGGCATCCCAAAATGATGGCCCCCAAGGGGTCAGGCTTCACAAAGAAGATAAGGGCAGGACAGTCCGCTGGGGACTGTCCTGCCCTTTTTTCAACTGTGTTGACGATATCATCCATTTTGCCCATTGCCGGAAGCGCCCGACCGTTCACCCCTCTTATCAAGGACAAACTGCTCCAGATTCGTTCTGTGACCGTATTTTACGGAAGCGGCTTTATCCTTTTCCAGAATGATCTCATTCATATCAAGACCATTCAGCGCGGCAATGGCGACCGCGTAATGGATCACATCCGCCAGCTCATTCCCCAGCTGATACCGCAAGTCTTCACTGCCACGGGCTTTTCTTCCCGCTTTTTTATTGAGAACTTCGGCAACCTCGCCGATCTCTTCCACAAGCTTCATAAATAAACTCTGGTCGATCCCGCCGCTGCTATAGTGGTCGAGCAAATATGCTTCCAGCTCTTTTACCGTCACGTTCATCATATCGTTCCATCCAAATATGATTTCATGGATAAGTCCATTGGCGCACCGCCTGCAAAGTCGTTTTCACGGCCCGACCGCCGTCAGGCCGTCCACGAACTGCCGCGCCAGCCGGGGAGACCGGCCGCCCCGCAGGAGTGCAAACCGCTCCGCCGCCGCGTCCACCTCCGGTCCATCTACCCCCTGCCTCTGGGCGAGGGCGTGGACGATGGTCAGAAAGCCGTCCTTCCCCGGCCGCTGGAAGGTGACGTGCAGTCCGAACCGGTCCGCCAGGGACACGGTCTCCTGCATGGCGTCGTTGCGGTGGACGTCGTCCCCCTCCCGGTCGGAGAACTTCTCCTTGACGATGTGCCG
>ERZ779629.774-NODE-774-length-12064-cov-10.804896_pt1 | contig 12064 bp, 16 predicted proteins | sample MGYA00514192_ERZ779629 | MGnify/ENA primary metagenome ERZ779629 (study PRJEB29562, sample SAMEA4376709) | mouse gut metagenome | isolation source: Cecum | study: EMG produced TPA metagenomics assembly of the A DSS colitis mouse model was used to assess the... | reverse complement strand
GCGGATTTCAAGATTTTCTGACGCAGATCAGCGGAAATTTATGGCGTGAAGCTGTATGCGGGGATTTAATCAGTGGTTCCTTAACGCAGAGTGGCGGAAAAAGATCCGCCGTTTTGGGCGTTTTGCCATTTTTCAAACAAGGCCTAATCCCACCCGCAGAAGCCGCCGCCTCCCCGGAGACGGCGGCCCTTTTTCAACGAAAGGATTGACGATATGAATCGTTTGCTTCCCCATCTCATCCTCTACAGCGATCTAGGCAGGGACAGCATTCTGGTCCGCCTGGCGGAGATTATCCAGGACTGCAAAAACGGCGGGGCCAAGGAGCCCCTGCTCCAGCGGACCAACGCGGAGGTCAAGCGCATCCTGGACCTCTCCACCGCCTGCGGCTTCGATGAAAACCTCTGGCAGTGCTGCCTGACCTGGGTCCTCATGACCAACGACAACTCCTTCACCCGGACCTGCGAGCGGGTGGGGACCACCGAGGGCGGCAGCGTAAACCGCTTCGCGGAGAACGACTTCGCCGTCTTCCACCAGCTCTTCCACTATGACTTTTCCGAGCTGGAGCAGTACCTGCTCACGGACTGCTTCTCCATCCTGACCGATTACCGGGCCATTCCCAAGCGGGAGCGGACCTACAACCGGGACGTGAGCGCCCAGGTCCAGGCCCTCCGAAAGGCCCTGGCGGAGGCGGAAAACGGCCATGAGATGTTCCGCCTGACGGTGGACTACTACCGGCAGTACGGCTACGGCGTGTTCGCCATGAACCGGGCCTTCCGCATCCGGCGGGAGGTGGCGGGGCTGGAATTCCTGCCCATCAGCAACGTGGACGGCGTGCGGCTGGAGGACCTGCTGGGCTATGAGGGCCAGAAGGCGGAGCTCCGCCGGAACACGGAGGCGTTCCTCTCCGGGAAGCACGCCAACAACGTCCTGCTCTACGGAGACGCGGGCACCGGGAAATCCACCAGCGTCAAGGCCCTTATCAACGAGTACTATGACCGGGGCCTCCGGATGATCGAGATTTACAAGCACCAGTTCGGGGAGCTCTCCCGCATCCTGGCGGAGATCAAGAACCGGAATTACCGCTTTGTCATCTTCATTGACGACCTCTCCTTCGAGGAGAACGAGGTGGAGTACAAATTCCTCAAGGCCGTCATCGAGGGCGGCGTGGAAACCCGTCCGGAGAACGTGCTGATTTACGCCACCTCCAACCGCCGCCACCTCATCCGGGAAACCTGGAACGACCGCCAGGACATGGAGCACCACGGGGACATCCACCGCTCCGACACCATGGAGGAAAAGCTCTCCCTGGCGGCCCGGTTCGGCGTCACCATCAACTACAACGCCCCCAGCCCCAAGGAGTTCCAGGCCATCGTCAAGGCCCTGGCCCAGCGGCAGGGAATCGAAATGGACGAGAAGGAGCTGATGGTAAAGGCCAACGCCTGGGAGGTCCGCCACGGCGGCTTCTCCGGCCGGACGGCCCAGCAGTTCGTCCACTACCTGGAGGGGCTGGCGGAATGAAGGTACTGGTGAGCGCGTGCCTCCTGGGGGAGAACTGCAAGTACAGCGGCGGGAACAACCTGGACCCCCGGGTGGCGGAATGGCTGCGGGAAACGGGCTGTGAGGCCGTCCCCGTCTGCCCGGAGGTGCTGGGCGGGCTGCCCGTTCCCCGGACCCCGGCGGAAATCGCGGGCGGCGCGGCGACGGCAAGGGACGGCCAAAACGTCGACGCGGCGTTTCGCCGGGGCGCGGCCCTGGCCCTGGAAATTGCCAGGCGGGAGGGCGCGGCCCTGGCCATCCTCCAGCCCCGGAGCCCCAGCTGCGGCGTGAAGGAAATCTACGACGGGACCTTCTCCGGCAAGCGGATTCCGGGAATGGGCGTGTTCGCCCGGCTGCTGGCGGAAGCCGGCATCCGGGCCCTGGAGCCGGAGGACCTGACCGGAATGCCGGTCCCCGCCGGCGAGAAATAAGAGGTGACAAGCGCCCAAAAGTCTGATATACTGTGAAGCAGAGAAAAACGGTTTCCCAAATATGGAACACCAAGGAGAAATGCTATGAACATCGTATGTCTTGACATGGAGGGCGTCCTGGTCCCCGAAATCTGGATCGCCTTCGCCGAGGCCAGCGGCATCCCGGAGCTCCGCCGCACCACCCGGGACGAGCCCGACTACAATAAGCTGATGAATTTCCGCCTGGGCATTCTCAAGGAACACGGCCTGGGCCTCAAGGAAATCCAGGCCACCATCGCCAAGATCGACCCCCTCCCCGGGGCCAGGGAATTTCTGGATGAGCTCCGGGCCACCACCCAGGTGCTGATTCTCAGCGACACCTTCGAGCAGTTCGCCAAGCCCCTGATGGAAAAGCTGAACTGGCCCACCATCTTCTGCAACACCCTGGAAGCGGCCCCCAGCGGGGAGATTACCGGCTTCCGGATGCGCTGCGAGAAGTCCAAGCTCACCACCGTCAAGGCCCTCCAGTCCATCGGCTACGAGACCATCGCCGCCGGGGACAGCTTCAACGACCTGGCGATGATCCAGGCCAGCAAGGCGGGCTTCCTCTTCAAGAGCACGGAACAGATCAAGAAGGACTATCCGAACCTCCCCGCCTACGAGGAGTTCGGCGACCTGCTTGCCGCCATCAAGGCCGCCCTGTGAGGCGGCATGGACCTGACGTTCTTCCGGGGGGCCCTGTGGGAAATTTTCAAGGGCCCTCTGCTGGTCCTGGCCGCACCGGCCCTGCCCCTGTTCCTGATTTGCGCGGGGACCATCACGGTCATGGTCCTTCGGGAGATCCGAAAAAAGTAAGAAGGGAGACGCGCCATGAATCCGAAGTTTGAAACCTTAGGCTTCTATCCCGCCGACATCCTCCTGCCCAAGAAGGGCACGGACATGACCCGCTGGGCCGTGGTGGCCTGCGACCAGTTCACCTCCCAGCCGGAGTACTGGCAGGCGGTGGAGACCCTGGTAGGGGACGCCCCCTCCACCCTGCGGCTCATTCTCCCCGAGGCGGGGCTGAACGCCCCGGACGTGGAGGAGCGCATTGCCGCCGTCAACGCCGCCATGGGCAAATACCTGGCGGACGGCCTCTTTGAAACCCTGGAGGACTCCCTCCTTTATATCGAGCGGGTCCAGTCCGACGGGAAGGTCCGCCACGGCCTCATCGGCATGGTGGACCTGGAGCAGTATGACTTCACCCCCGGCTCCGGAGCCCTGATCCGGGCCACGGAGGGCACCGTCCTCTCCCGCATCCCCCCCCGGGTGAAGGTGCGCAGGGACGCCCCTATCGAGCTGCCCCACGTCATGCTCCTCATTGACGACCCCAGCAAAACCGTCATCGAGCCCCTGACCCGCGCCTCCAGCGAGATGGAGGAGCTTTACCGCTTCCCCCTCCAGCAGGACGGCGGCGGCATCACCGGCTGGCGGCTCACCCCCGCCCAGATGGACCGGACGGCGGACGCCCTGGCCGCCCTCTGCTCCCCGGAGGAGCAGGCGTGGAAGTACGGTGTGAAGGACGTTCCCCCCCTGCTCTTCGCCGTGGGCGACGGGAACCACTCCCTGGCCACCGCCAAGCAGTGCTATGAGGACCTGAAGAAGGTCACCCCCGAGAGCGAATGGGCCTCCCTCCCCGCCCGGTACGCCCTGGTAGAGGTGGTGAACAACCACGACGGCGCCCTCCAGTTCGAGCCCATTCACCGGGTCGTTTTCGGCGTGAAGCCGGAGGCGGTCCTGGAGGCGTTCAAGGCTTACTACCCCGGCGCATACGAGGGCAAGGGAGAGGGCCACGTCATCGCCTATACCCACGCGGGAGGCCAGGGCTTCCTGACCGTTCCCCAGCCCCGGGTCCAGCTGGCGGTGGGCACCCTCCAGGCGTTCCTGGACGGCTACGTCAAGGACCACGGCGGCGAGATCGACTATATCCACGGCGGCGAGGTGACGGACCGCCTGGGCCGCCAGCCGGACAGCATCGGCTTCAAGCTGCCCGCCATGGGAAAACAGCAGCTCTTCAAAACCGTCATGGCCGACGGCGTGCTGCCCCGGAAGACCTTCTCCATGGGCCACGCCCAGGATAAGCGCTATTACGTGGAAGCCCGAAAAATCCGCTGACCAAGCTAGGAGTGAACCATTGTGGGACTGTTTGAGCGATTGAAGAAAAAACCTGCGGTGCCCCCTCCCCCGCCGCCAAAGCCCGCCCAGGACTCGGAGGACGTGTCCGTCTACTCCCATATGCGGGTGGAGGTGACCACCAAGGACGGACAAATGCTGTTTGTGGCCAAGCTGATGTGCCCCCAGCGGCACACGGCGGAGCTGCACCAGTACTCTGAGGCGGACGTCCCCCTGCTGAAGGACTGCTCGGAGTCGGAGGCCCTGCCCGTCCACATCCGGGGCTATCACGACCGGCTCCGGAAGGCCGTTTATATGGAGGGCTTCATCTCCCCCATGCCCCGGCATATCTGGCTGGTATCCCATCTCTACGTAGCCCGGGTGGGCAACGACCGGGCCTTCTTCCGCCTGGACACGGACCTGCCCGCCAGCATCAGCAAGTTCAGCGGCCGGAGCGCCGGGGACTTCCCCTGCCGCCTGCTGAACATCAGCGTGGGCGGGGCCTGCGTCGCCTCGGAGCAGCGGTATTGGGAGGGCGATAAGTTTTTGCTGTCCGTGAAGCTGCTGGAGGACCGGGAAACCTCCATCATGTACTGTCAGGTACTGCGGGTCGTTGAGAAGGAGGACGCGCCTTTCGAGTACGGCTGCCAGTTCCTGGAGCTGAATGACGCCGACCAGGACAAGATCACCGAGAATATCTTCGCCGCCCAGCTGAAAAGCCGGAGCGCGCCCAAGTGAACGAACGCCGCCCGCGCCTCACGGCGCGGGCGGCTTCCTTGTTCCACGCCCCGCCCTCAGAGCCGGAACAGCTTCAAAATCACGCCGTACAGCACCGAGGCCACCGTGCCGAAGACGATAACCGGCCCCGCCACGGTGAACATCTTCGCCGCCATGCCGGTGATAAAGCCCTCGCTCTTGAAGTCGATGGCCGGGGACACCACGGCGTTGGCGAAGCCGGTGATGGGCACCAGCGTCCCCGCCCCGCCGTAGCGGGCGATTTTGCTGTAAAGGTTCAGCCCCGTCAGCAGGGCCGAGAGAAACACCAGCGTGCAGGAGGCGGCGGTGCCCGCCTCCTCCTTGTTCAGGCCCGCGGCGCTCCAGCCGTTGGTGATGGCCTGGCCCAGCACGCAGATGGCCCCGCCGATGACGAAGGCCAGGGTCACGTCCTTGACAATGGGGGACTTTTTGGACTTCTGCTTCACGTAGGCCTGGTACTCCTTGGGAGACATGTCCATGGAAAACTTCCTCTTTTCGTTCTGGATTTCCCAAATAGTGTTGCCCGCAGGGCCGCAAATATTCCCGGCCTCCGCCGGGTATTGAACCCGTCCGGCGTTTGTGGTAAGATGGACGCAGTGAACTATTATGGAGGTCACGCCCATGGAACTGAAAAACCCTTTGCTGGCGGTCGCGGATATGGAGCGGTCGCTGGCCTTTTATGAAACCGTCCTGGACCTCCGGGTAGTCCTGGACTTCGGGGCCAACAAAACCCTGACCGGCGGCCTCTGTTTGCAGACCCTGGATACCTGGCGGAGCTTCCTGGGCACGGACCAGGTTGCCTTTGGCGGAAACGACGCCGAAATCTACTTTGAAGAGGACCGGTTCGACGCCTTTGCCGAACGGCTGAGCACCCTTCCAATTCAATACGTCCACCCGGTGAAGGAGCACCGCTGGGGCCAGCGGGTGGTTCGCTTCTACGACCCGGACCGCCATATCATTGAAGTTGGGGAGAACATGGCGGCGGTCTGCCGCCGCTTCCTGGACTCCGGCCTGACGCCGGAACAGACGGCGGAGCGCATGGGCGTTTCCCTGGAATACGTTCGGGAGCGCCTGTGATGAGCAAGCCCTTAGGCCTCTACATTCACGTCCCCTTCTGCAAGCAGAAATGCGTCTACTGCGACTTCTACTCCCTTCCCCGCCGGGAGGACCAAATGGACGCTTATGTTTCCGCCCTTCGGGCCCAGCTGGCGGAGGCGGATTTCTCCGGCTATGAAGCGGACACCGTATACTTCGGCGGCGGCACCCCCAGCTATCTGGGCCCCCGCCGCCTGACGGCCCTGCTGGAAGCGGCCTCCGCCGCCTGTTCGATTGCCCCCGGCGTGGAGATCACCCTTGAGGCCAACCCCGACTCCGCCGGGGACCCGGACGCCCTCTCCGCCCTCCGGCAAGCGGGCTTCAACCGCGTCTCCCTGGGGATGCAGTCCGCCGACGACGGGGAACTGCGGGCCATCGGCCGGGTCCACACCATGGCCCAGGTCCGCGCCTCGGCAGACGCGGTCCGAAGGGCGGGCTTTGACAACCTCTCCCTGGACCTCATCTACGGCCTTCCGGGGCAGAGCCTCCCCCGCTGGCGGGAGAACCTCTCCGCCGCCGCGGCGCTGTGCCCGGAGCACCTCTCCTGCTACGGCCTCAAGGCCGAGCCGGGCACCCCTCTCTACGCCCGCCGGGACACCCTGCCGGGGGACGGGGCCCAGGCGGACATGTACCTGGAAACCGTGGATTTCCTGGAGTCCCGGGGATACCGGCAGTATGAAATTTCCAACTTCGCCAAACCCGGCCGGGAATCCCGGCACAACCTGAAATACTGGACCCTGGGGGAGTACGCCGGCTTCGGCCCCGGGGCCCACTCCGACTTCCGGGGCCGCCGGTACGCCTGGGCCCGGGACCTGGAGGCGTACCTCCGGGGCAAGCCGCCCCTGTCGGAGGACCAGGCCATGAGCCCCCGGGACCGGGAGGCGGAATGGCTGATGCTGTCCCTCCGCCTCGTCCGGGGCCTGGACATGGCGGCGTGGGAGGAACGCTTCCGCCGCCCCTTCGCCCCCTTCCTGCCCTTTTTGAATCGCTGTGAGGCGGCGGGCTACGCCGCCCGGGAGGAAGGCCGCTGGCGGCTGACCCCCCGGGGCTTCCTGGTGTCCAACCAAATCATTGGGTTCCTTCTGGACCAAAATCGAGAGGAGTGAGCGCGTGCACGTCTACACCACGGGCCAATGGGTCCTGCTGTTTTTCTTCTACTGCTTCTGCGGCTGGGTCTGGGAGTCCTGCTATGTCTCCCTCTGCCAGCGGCACTGGGTGAACCGGGGCTTTCTCCACGGCCCCCTGCTGCCCATTTACGGCTCCGGGGCCATCCTCATTTTGCTGGCTGCCATCCCTGCGGCGAAGGACCTCCGGCTGGTCTGGCTCTTCGGCATGCTCGCCGCCACAGCCTTGGAGTACGTCACCGGCGACGTGATGGAGCGGATTTTCAAGGTCCGCTACTGGGACTACTCCAACCAAAAGCTGAACCTCAACGGCCACATCTGCCTCACCAGTTCCATCGCCTGGGGCTTTTTCTCCATCCTGCTGGTGCGCTTTGTCCATCCCCCCATCGCCCGGCTGCTGGCCCGGGTCCCCGCCCTGTGCGTGGACCCCCTGGCGTTCCTGCTCACCGCCGCCTTCACTGTGGACGCGGTGCGCTCCGTCCAGGCCGCCCTGGACCTGCGGGACCTGCTGGCCCGGGCCGCCGAGGAGAACGAGGACCTGCGCCGCCTGGCGAAACGGGCGGAGGTCTACGCCGCCTTTGCCAAGGACGACCTCCGCCGCTTCCGGGAGAAGACGGAGCTGGAGGCCCTGGAATTCCGGCAAAAGGTCGGGGAAGAGCTGGAGGAGCGCCGCCAGGCCCGGGCGGAGCGGGTGGAGGCTTCCCTCCGCCGCCGCTTCCACGCCAAGCTGGAAATCCTGTCCACGATTTCGGGCGCCCTGGAGACCTGCCGGGACCATTTGGGGGACCTGCCCGATATGACCCCCGAGGCCCTGGAGACGCGCCGGGCGGACCTGGAGGAGGCCATCCGCCGGGTCCGGGCCCGGGAGGCCGCTTTGCAAAACCGCTCCGCCGCGCCCTACCACCGTTCCCTGCGGCTTTTGAGGGCTCACCCCTCCGCCACCGCCAAGGACTTTACCGAAGCTCTGGAAACACTGAAAAAGCTGGGGAAGGACTAATCCTCCCCCAGCTTTTCCATGCGCTTCAACAGGCGGCTGTGGTCTGTCAGCAGGTCGTAAACCGCGTCCTCGGAGAGAACGCCCCGCCTCAGGTCCTTGGGGAGCTTTCCTGCGGAATCGTCTTCAAAGTCCCGCATCCACTCCCCGCCGCTGTAGTAGGCTTCCAGCTCCGCCAGTCCCTCCCGGGCGGCGGCATAGCGGTCCAGCGCCTGGTCCAGGGCGGCTGCCGCCGCCTTGGCCTCGTTTAAAAGGTTCTCCATGCGGGTAATGCGCTCGATCTGGTTCACCGTTCATCCCCTCCCTCTTATTTCCGCCCATCTTCTGTCCAGCCTCTGCAAAAGCTCGGCCCGCTTTTTCTCCAAAAGCTCCTCCGGCACCTCCACGATGATGCAGTCCTCACAGCTTCCCATGCCGTCCAGGCGGACCTCGTTCAGTGTGCAGTTGTCCTTGCGCCAGTAAACGCAAAAGCGGTTTTCACATGTCATGCTATCGCCTCCCGGAACTATTATAGCTTATATTTTAGCCATTGTCTATATTTTAGCAATTGCTAATATGTTAGATATGTTCAATATCTGGACTTCCGGGTAAACTGGACTCAGGTGATGGCTATGATTGTATACGATCCATTTTGGCGCACGCTGAAGGACCGGGGCATTTCCACATACAAAATGATCAATAAATTGGGATACAGCAGTGGGACGCTCTACCGCCTGCGCCACAACAAGGGCATTTCCTCCCGGCTGATTGACGACCTCTGCAAGCTGTTGGACTGCCGGGTGGAGGATATCCTGGAATACGTCCCCGACCCGGAGGAACCGGAAACCCCGGACACAAACGAATCCCCATAACAAAAACCGCCGGACGGCTTGTCCGGCGGTTTCGCGTCAGCTCATTTGCTTGCGGCGGCTCAGGTTCATGGTGCCCTCCTGCATGTTGCTCAGGGTCTCCAGGCTCATGCCGGTGCCCAGGGCCACGCAGGAAATCGCCTCGTCGGCAATCATGGTGTGAATGCCCGTCCGGGCCGTCACCAGCTTGTCAAAGCCGGACACCAGGCTGCCGCCTCCGGTCATGACAATGCCGTTGGTGGAGATATCCGCCACCAGCTCCGGCGGCGTCCGCTCCAGCACGGAGTGGATGGCCTCCATGATGCGCTCCACCGGCTCCTCGAAAGCGTCCATCATCTCCGTGGAGCTGACGGCCACCACCTTGGGGAGGCCCGTCAGCAGGCACCGGCCCTTCACGTCCATGACCTCTTCCTCGTCCTTGGGGAAGACGCAGCCAATCTGCTTCTTCATTTCCTCGGCGGTGCGCTCGCCCACCAGCAGGTTGTGCTTGCGGCGCATATACTTCACCACAGCCTCGTTGAGCTGGTCGCCGGCGATCTTGATGGAGGCGGACTCCACCACGCCGCCCAGGGAGATCACGGCGATATCCGCCGTGCCGCCGCCGATGTCCACTACCATGTGCCCGTCGGGCTTGGCAATGTCGATGCCCGCGCCGATGGCCGCCGCCACGGGCTCCTCAATGAGGTAGACCTTCCGGGCCCCGGCGGAGATGCCCGCGTCGATGACGGCGCGCTCCTCGACCTCCGTAATGCCGGAGGGGACGCAGATGATGACCCGGGGCTTGAAGACGGAGACCCCCGCCACCTTGTGGATGAACTCCCGGAGCATCCGCTCCGTCATGTCGTAGTCGGAGATGACGCCCTCCCGCAGGGGGCGGATGGCGATGATGTTGCCGGGGGTCCGGCCCAGCATGGCCTGGGCCTCCTCGCCCACCTTCAAGAGCTTTCCGGTGTTCTTATCCAAAGCCACCACGGAGGGCTCGTTCAAAACAATGCCCTTGCCGCGCACAAAAACCAAGACCGAAGCGGTACCCAGGTCGATACCGATATCCTTTGCCATGGGCAATTCCTCCATTTATCTTTTGTTCAATTTATGATAGGCGTAAAACCGCCAGCGAATCCATAAAGTTACAGAATATATTATACTGGCACTCTTTCCAGAATGCAAGCCTATTCTTTCGCTTTTTCTCCCCTGTTTTCCTCCTCCGGCCTGGGAAAGGCCGCGGCGGCGCAGACCACACCCGCCGCGCCCGCCGCCAGGAGGGTCTCCGCAGCAGAGACGAGGGTGGACCCGGTAGAGCACACGTCGTCAATCAAGAGAATCCGTTTCCCGGCGGGCTCTCCCGCCGCCGCGTACACGCCCCGGGTGTTTCTCCAGCGGTCCTCCGCGCTGTCCAGACTGGACTGGGCAGGGTTGTCCCGGACCTTGCGGAGGAGGGGCTCCGGCTCCACGCCCCAGAGCCCACAGGCGTTTTCCGCCAGGAGGCGGGACTGGTCGTAGCCCCTCTGGCGCAGGCGCTTGGCGCTGACGGGGACCCAGGTCACCGTGTCAAACCCGCCGGAAAAGCGCTCGGCGGCGGCTTGGGCGATGAACTCCCCCAGGGGTTTAGCGGCGGACACGCCGCCGTGGAACTTGAAGCGGCGGATGGCCTCCCGGACAGAATTTTCGTACCACAGCGGCGCGGTGCAGAGAAGGCCGCCCCGCAGCGTCCGGAGGCCGTGGGCCTCGTCCGCCCGGGGAAGGGATTTTTCACAGGCCGGGCACATGCCCGGGGCGTCCTGGACCTTCCGGCAAAAGGGGCACTTGGGCGGGAAGAGGAGGTCCAGCAGCGTGTCGGTGAACTTCATGGCTTTGCCTGCCGCTTCCGGGGATACGGGACAGTCTCATCCGTCAAACCCACCAGATAATCCACGCTGACGTTGTAATACTTTGCCAGCGTGATTACCACGTCCAGGGGATAGCGAATCTCACCGATTTCGTACTGTGAGTAGGTATTCTGGCTGACGTGGAGCAACTTCCCAATATCCGCCTGTGTCAGTCCGCGGTCAATTCTCAAATCCCGTATCCGTTCATATTTCAAAATTTCAGTTCTCATATCCATCACCGAATATGAGTATATGTATCTGAAATCTAGATATTTTGTTTTATCCCTGGAGCAGATAAAGCAAGGTAAAAATCAGTTGACAAAAGCATCTCGATAGCCTATAATAAACATAAGAAGGCACCGCGACAAGCGGTTAGCCCCAGGTTATGAAAGTTTGACTATGCCAAGCATAGAAACCGTCACCTGCCGGGGTGACGGTTTCTGCTTTTCACAATGATCGTGACCGTAAAGGACCCGATATGTAACGTGATTCGCATGCGGCCTCACCTCCTTTCGGAGGGTGTAGCCAACCGCCCGCCTTTTACGCAGTGCCTTCTTATCCGGCATTTTATCACAGCTTCCGACAAAACACAAGGCCCGCCGTTTCCAACGGCGGGCCTTCCTCCTTTATCCGGCGGTTCCCTTCGCCAGCCTCCACCGGAGGCCGGAATACCGCCTTTGACGCTTATCATTCGCCGCCATTTCCCGGACCGCCGCGTCGTCTCCCACGACCACCAGCAGCTCCCGGGCCCGGGTCAGGGCCGTATACAGCACCCCCCGTACCATCAGCGACGGCGGCGCGGGCATAGCCGCCAGCACCACGCAGCGGTACTCGCTGCCCTGGGACTTATGCACCGTCATGGCAAAGGCCAGGTCCACCTCGTTCAGCTGCTCCACGCCATAGACCGCCCGGCGCCCGTCGAAGTCCAGCTCCAGCCACTCCCCGGAGTCGTCGATTTTGACGATCTTTCCCACGTCCCCGTTGAACATCCCCGTTCCCACGGTTCCGTCCTCTTTCTCCCAAACCACATCGTAGTCGTTCCGGGTCTGCATCACCCGGTCCCCCTCCCGGAACAGGCGCTCGCCCCACTGAAGCTCCCGCTTCTCCGCCGTCTTGGGGTTCAGCGCCTCCTGGAGGCAGCGGTTCAAATTCACCGTCCCGGCGGGGCCCTTCCGGGTGGGGGTCAGCACCTGGATCTGGTCTGCGGGAATCCCCATCTTTTCCGGCAGGCGGGTCTTGCACAGCTCCACCAGGGTGTTCACCGCCCGTTCCGGGTCCCGGCGGC
>ERZ779629.770-NODE-770-length-12086-cov-4.617987_pt1 | contig 12086 bp, 16 predicted proteins | sample MGYA00514192_ERZ779629 | MGnify/ENA primary metagenome ERZ779629 (study PRJEB29562, sample SAMEA4376709) | mouse gut metagenome | isolation source: Cecum | study: EMG produced TPA metagenomics assembly of the A DSS colitis mouse model was used to assess the... | reverse complement strand
GAACAGAAGGGCGGATTATGTGGAAGGGTGGTTCGGGCTGATCAACTGGCGCAAGGCCGGAAAGCGTTATGAGGACGAGCTGCGGTAGGAGAAGAACGGTGCGGACTTTCGGCGGGCATAGGAGCAGGCCCAAGGATCGGCCGGAAAGCCTGAGGGGGAGACGCATGAACAAGAGAAATTATCAGAAGGAACTGGAAAAGATAATAGAAGGGCTGCCGGGATCTTCCAGCCCCGTTCCCAGAGTATTTCTGCACAGCTGCTGCGCCCCCTGCAGCAGCTATGTGCTGGAGTACCTCTGTAAATATTTCTACATAACGGTATTTTACTTCAATCCCAATATCACGGAGGCGGAGGAATACCAAAAGCGGGCGGCGGAGCAGAAGCGGCTGATAGAGGCCTACAATGGGCAGGAAAAGGGGTATTCTATTTCCGTGGTGGAAGGGGAATACGCGCCGGAGTCGTTTCTTGAGATGTCCAGAGGACTAGAGAGCTGTCCGGAGGGAGGGGAGAGGTGCTTTCTGTGTTACGGGCTGCGGCTGAAAGAGACGGCCGAATATGCAGCCCGGGGCGGCTATGATTATTTTGCCACCACCCTTACGGTAAGCCCTCTGAAGAATGCCGGGAAGCTCAACGAGATAGGGGAGGCGCTGGCCCGAAAGTACGGCGTGGCATGGCTGCCCTCCGATTTCAAAAAGAAGGAGGGCTACAAACGCTCCATAGAACTGTCCGCGCAATACGATTTGTATCGGCAGAACTACTGTGGATGCCTGTTTTCCAGAGCGGAAGCTGCTTGCGGCTCCAGACAAACCGAATCCTAAGAAAATCATTCCTCTTCATCATCGGAATGAAAGGAATCGATGTATGCCATGAGGTCGGCGGCTTCCTCCTCTGTCAGAGGGCCGCAGGGGTTCATGGTGGAGAAGGTGAGATTGAATATATCGTCCTCCTTCGGCGTGAAGGCATAGACGATTCTTTTTTTGACTGTTTCAAAAATATCTCTCAGACGCATGGTTCTCCTTTTGAGGGCTATGGGTGTCGTTGTTTCCGGGAAGCTCTCCCACAGACCTTTTTTCTACAGTGTCCAGTCCGGCCATGATAAGCTCCCGAATCATGTCTGACTGTGTCTTGTCATAAAAGTATTTTTTCTTGGCGTCGGCCAAAAGGAGTGTTATCTCCTGCGTAGCAACAAAGGTCAGACGCTTTGATTCAGCTGCCATGTCCGGCATCTCCTTTCCGAAAAGAGCATAGGTTCAGAACTGTCACCATTATAGTTTACGAAAACTAAAATTGTCAAGAATATTTCCTTGATTCGTCAAAAAAACTCTTGACATGGGATATGAACCCGTGCATAATAAGAACCATGGGAGGTGCGTAGGATGCCAACGAAAAAACCACGCTATACAGTTATCGTGGATGAAGAAATGCTGAAGAAGATCGATGACTATCGATTTGACAACCGTTTTCCCAGTCGTTCCGCGGCTACGCTGGAGCTGATCAGCATCGGTATGGATACCCTGAAAAAGCGGGCGGCGCAGCCGGAAGGCGGAGAAGACTGACCTGCAGGGCTGCCCGCGCTCCGGGACGGGGCGCAGGAGCCGGGCTTTCATTTCTGTGTATTTTTCTGCAATCGCACATCTGGCTTATGACAAAAACCACTTCAAATTGAAGCATTCTTGGCTTTTTGTCTTTGAATTTCCCCAAATTTCCAGCAGCAGTAAGAGAAAAACTGTAGAAAAACAGTATTTTTTTAGATTTTATAAATAAATTATCCTTTTGACCAATATAGCGGGCAATATTTTCCCTTAACATGGCATAGACTAAAGAAAGGTGTAGTCAATGTCGTTAAAAATGGCTCCCGGAAGAGAGGGAAAAAGATGGAACAGAAATTACGATGTGATTTGGATATGGGAAGCAACCTCAGAAAGATGAGAAAAGCAAAAGGGCTCTCACAAGAAAAGCTGTGCGCGGAACTGCAGCGCCGCTCTTGCGACATAGGCAGGAGCACCTATGAGAAGTATGAAAACGGAGTGTTGAACATCCGAATCAGCGTGCTGGTAGCGCTGCGGAAGATCTATGGATGTGACTATGGAGCTTTCTTTGAAGGCATGGATCAGGAGGAGGTCTAGAGCCGGCGACATTGACGAAACCAAAGAAGACAGATAGTGAGAGAGGGGCTAATCACTGCCTCTTTCCTCTTCTGTCTGCTCGAACAAGTCGCCTACCGGCACGTTCAGAATCCTGCTGAGTTTGTCCAGAGTTTCAAACCGGATGCTGGAAGTCTCGTTCTCCACGATGTTTTTGAAATTTCTGTAGCTCAACATATCCATCCGCTTGTACAGCCAATATTTGGTGTGGTTTTGCTCGTCCAGAATCTGCAAGATGCGTAACCGAATCATAAAACTGCCTCCTTTGGGTATTATAGTAGAAAATAAGATTGAAAAATATCATATTTATTTGCAACATATGTTTGAATATCTTGCGTATTCATTATATAATTATCTTGCACAGAATTGACATAGGACAAACAAAGTGTTCTGGATTTTAACAACTGAAAGGAGAAAAGAATATGGACAATGTGAAGTTTGGCCCTGACGAGAGGAAGAGGATGCTGGAGTTCACGGCTCAGGCCCTTGGCGCGGGGAAAGCGGAGTGGACGGATAGGGAGCTTTTGCTGAACTACAACAAGGCTCTTGCGATGATGGTCCTCGCAATAGGCAAAAAGATAAGGGGGTGATCCGGCAGGGGCGTTTTTCGTGGATTTTACGCCGACTATAGAGATAAAATATTCACATTGGTGTTGACATTTCCTATATTTGGGTCTATACTGAATTTGTTAATGATGATAATTAGTGTAAGAGTGGCTTGACGGCCACTCTTACTTGCATGTTGAGGGCTTTTCAAAAGCCGGGATGGAGGAAAAATGTCCCGCAGGGAAGATTATGAGACAAGGACAGAAAAGCTGCTGCAGCCCATTGCCGCAGCCAATGGTTTGAGCATCTATGACGTGGAATATGTGAAGGAGGGCAGCGGTTATTATCTGAGGGCTTACATAGACAAGCCGGAGGGAGTGAACATTCTGGACTGTGAGAAGGTGAGCAGGGCGCTGTCCGACGAATTGGACAGAGAAGACTTCATTCCTGATGCATATACGCTGGAGGTGAGCAGTCCGGGTCTAGGACGCGTGCTGAAGAAGGATAAGCATCTGCAGGGGAGTGTGGGCCAGAAGGTGGAGATCAAGCTTTTCAAGGCCATAGAGGGCTGCAGAGAGTTTTCCGGGGAGCTGGAGGGCTTCGACGGTACGCAGATCAGAATTTTGGAAGGGGATGCTACCAGAAGCTTCAGGCGGGCGGACATTGCGGTGATCCGTCTGGCGGTGGATTTTTGAGACAGACTATCACAACTCAGCACAACAACATAGATTTGGCAGACAGCCGGAATGGAGGAAATGATGAATAAGGAATTGATGGAAGCGCTTGACATTTTGGAGAAGGAAAAGGAAATCAGTAAGGAAACCTTATTTGAAGCGATAGAGAACTCTCTGCTGACGGCCTGCAAGAACCACTTCGGCAAGGCAGACAACGTGCATGTGGAGATTGACAGGGAGACCTGCGATTTTTTGGTATATGCGGAGAAAGAGGTGGTGGCCTCCGAGGAGGAAGTGGAGGATAAGTGTGTGCAGATTTCCCTTGACGATGCCAAGGAGCTGTCCGCCAGAGCGGCGGTGGGGGACATGCTCAATGTGGAGATCAAGTCCAAGGAATTCGGGAGGATCGCAACCCAGAACGCCAAGAACGTGATTCTGCAGAAGATTCGCGAGGAGGAGAGAAGCGTCATCTACAATCAGTATTATGAGAAGGAAAAGGATGTGGTGACGGGAGTCGTCCAGAGGTATCTGGGAAAAAATATCAGCATCAATCTGGGCAAGGCAGACGCCATGCTGAGCGAGAGCGAGCAGGTAAAGGGAGAGACCTTCCGCCCTACGGAGCGTATCAAGGTGTACATTCTGGAGGTGAAAAATACGCCGAAGGGCCCTAGGATCAACGTGAGCAGGACTCATCCGGAGCTGGTGAAGAGGCTGTTTGAGTCGGAGGTCACGGAGATCAAAGACGGCACGGTGGAGATCCGCAGCATCGCAAGAGAGGCAGGGAGCCGAACCAAGATCGCGGTTTGGAGCAATAATCCCAACGTGGATGCGGTGGGAGCCTGCGTGGGCATGAACGGGGCCAGAGTGAACGCCATCGTGGACGAGCTGAGAGGTGAGAAGATCGATATCGTCAACTGGGACGACAATCCGGGCAATCTGATCCAGAATGCGATCTCCCCGGCAAAGATCGTGGCAGTGTTCGCGGATCCCGACGAAAAAACGGCAAAAGTTGTGGTTCCCGATTATCAGCTGTCTTTAGCCATCGGCAAGGAGGGACAGAACGCCAGACTGGCGGCGAGGCTGACGGGGTACAAGATAGACATCAAATCCGAGACGCAGGCCAAGGATGCGCCGGGCTTCCGCTACGAGGACTATATGGAAGAGGACTACGGGGAATATGAGGATGAGTACGATGAGTATGAGTCCGAGGAATACGAGGAGCCTTCGGAGGACGCAGAGGTCGGTGAGGACGCGGAGGACACGGAGTACGAGGAATATGACGAGGGCGCTTTTGAGCCGGAAGTTGAGGAGTAGAGGGGCTTATGGTGAAAAAGATTCCCTTGAGGCAGTGCATTGGCTGCGGCGAGATGAAAGGAAAACGAGAGATGATGCGGGTCGTGAAGACGGCCGAAAATGAGATATGTCTGGATACAACAGGCAAGAAGAACGGGAGAGGCGCATATGTTTGTAAAAGCAGGGAATGCCTGCTTGGGGCCAGAAGAAACAAGGGGCTGGAGCGCTCTTTCAAGATGAGTATTCCAAATGAGGTATATGATACCTTGGAAAGGGAGTTTGAGAATCTGGATGCAGAATAAGATTTTATCGCTTTTGGGAATTGCAATGAAGGGACGCAATCTGGTCAGCGGCGAGTTCCAGACCCTGGAGGCAATTAGAAAAGGTTCCGCCATGCTGGTAATCATTGCGGAGGATGCGTCGGACAATACCAAGAAGCTTTTTTCCGATAAATGCAAATTCTATCAGGTGCCTATGATATGTTTCGGCACGAAGGACATGATGGGAAGCGCCATCGGGAAAGAGGGCCTGCGGTCATCATTGGGCGTATGCAATGCGGGATTAGCGGAAGCAATCATGAAACAGTTGGAAGAGAAGTAGATGGCCGCAAGGCAGAAATGGAGGAAGGCATGGCGAAACGAAAGGTACATGAGCTTGCGAAGGAATTGGAAGTACAGAGCAAGGACATATTGAGTTTCCTGCAGGAAAAGGGAATTGAAGCCAAGGCAGCGCAGAGCTCCGTGGACGAGGAGGCGGCCATGCTGGTACGCCGGGCGTTCGGCAAGGGCGGGTCAGGCGGAGGCGGAAAGCCAGAGGCGGCAGCAAAAAAAGATAAAGTAAAGGAAGAGGCAGAAAAAGCAGAGATGGAAAAAACCGCAAAAGAAGCAGCAAAGCCCGTAAAAGCGGCAGAGGCATCGACCAATGATGCGCCGAAGAAGAAAAAAACGATCATTTTCGTGAGTAACCCCCAGAACTCCAAGATGCAGGGACAGCAGCGTCCTGCGCAAGGAGGGAATAATAGGGCTCAAGGCGGACAGAATAAGGCTCAGGGAGGCAGAGGCGGAAACGGTCAGAACGGCTCCGGCGGATCAGGCAACAGATTCCAGAACGGAAAAGGCGACCGCAACAAGCAGCAGGTACAGGCTCCGGTGAGGATCAAGCCGCTGACCCCGCCTTCCCCTACCCCCGCGGTGCAGATGGTGGTCTCGAAGCCCCAGCCAAAGGTGAAGCGGGATCAGAACGAGAACCAGCAGAGTCAGGAGATGCAGCAGAAGGTTCAGAGCGCTCAGCAGAACGAGAAGCCGCAGAGCGTGCTAAGCGAGGCGGTCCAGAACGAGAAGGTTCAGCAGGAGGCCGTTTCGTCCCAGAAGGTTCAGCAGGATTCTGTCCGGAACGAGAAGCCTCAGGGAGAGAGGGCACAGGATGCCAGAACCCAGAGCGAGCGCGGTCAGGGCGACAGAAACCGGAATGAGAGGGGCGAACGCGCCCAGAGCGACAGGAGCCGGAACGAGAGAGGCGAGCGCGCTCAGGGCGACAGAGGCCAGAACGAGAGAGGCGAGCGCACCCAGAGCGACAGGGGCCGCACAGACAGGCCTCAGGGCGATAGGTTCCGCAGCGACAGAGGACCGAACGGGAGAGGCCAGAATGAAAGGACCCAGAATTCAGGCGGCAGTCAGGACAGGCCGAACAGAGACGGCCGGTATCAGGGGCAGGGAGGCCGGTATCAGGACGGCCGGGGCCAGGACAACCGCAATAGGGACAACAGAGGACAAGGCGCGGGCAGAAGCGCCGACGGAAGGCCGGATCGGGGACAGTTCCAGTCCAGAGGCAGCAGCGGTCAGGGCGGCAGGCCTTCGGGCGATCGCCAGAACGGATATCAGAGAGGCGGCAGGCCTGGCTATGAAGGCGGTCAGGGTGATCGCCGTGGTCCGGGCGGCGGCCCGGGCGGCAACCGTAATTTCAATGGCGGTGCGCGCGACGGCAGAGGCAATGGAGGGCAGGGAACCGGATTCAGAGATAATAAACCGTCTAAAGGCTTCGGCGGAGAGGCTCCGGCAAAGGATGTGGAGAAGAAGCGGGAGGAAGAAAAGAGGCGGGCAAACACCCTGGAGAAGGGTAAGCGCTCCAAAAAGGATCATATTTATGAAGAAGACGAGGCGCTGAAGAACAAGCCGGGCAGGTTCATCAGGCCTGAAAAGAAGAAAGAGGAAGCCGCAGAAGTCATCAAGGTGATCACCCTTCCCGACATGATCACCATCAAGGATCTGGCGGATAAGATGAAGCTGCAGCCGGCAGCCATCGTGAAGAAGCTTTTCCTGGAAGGAAAGATCGTTACCGTGAATCAGGAGATCTCCTACGAGGAAGCGGAGAATATCGCCATGGAATATGAGATTCTCTGCGAGAGGGAGATCAAGGTCGACGTGATCGAGGAGCTGCTGAAGGAGGGTGAGGAGGATGAGACCGCTCTGGTGGAGAGGCCTCCTGTGATCTGTGTCATGGGCCACGTGGATCACGGCAAGACCTCCCTGCTGGACGCCATCAGAAAGACCAATGTGATCGACAAGGAGGCAGGCGGCATCACCCAGCATATCGGCGCGTATACCGTGACCTTGGGCGAGAGAAAGATTACTTTCTTGGATACGCCGGGCCATGAAGCGTTTACGGCCATGCGTATGCGGGGCGCCAACTCCACGGACATCGCCATTTTAGTGGTGGCGGCTGACGACGGCGTCATGCCCCAGACGGTGGAGGCCATCAGTCATGCCAAGGCTGCAGGCATCGAGATCGTGGTGGCAGTGAATAAGATCGACAAGCCCTCCGCGAATATCGAGAGGGTGAAGCAGGAGCTGACGGAGTACGAGCTGGTGGCTACGGACTGGGGCGGCAATACGGAGTTCGTGCCGGTTTCCGCAAAGTCCGGTCAGGGCATAGAGGATCTGCTGGAGACCATTCTGCTGACGGCTGATATCTTGGAGCTGAAGGCGAATCCTCAGAGACGGGCCAGAGGTCTGGTGATCGAGGCGGAGCTGGACAAGGGCCGGGGCCCCGTTGCCACGGTGCTGGTACAGAAGGGAACGCTGCATGTGGGCGACTTCATTTCCGCAGGATCCTGCTATGGCAAGGTCCGGGCTATGATCGACGACAAGGGCAGAAGGGTGAAGGAGGCGACTCCCTCCACGCCGGTGGAGATTCTGGGCCTTTCCGACGTGCCCAGCGCGGGAGAGGTGTTCCTTGCCCACGAGAACGACAAGACGGCCAAGTCCTATGCGGAGACCTACCTTGCCCAGAACAAGGAGAAGAAGCTGGAGGAGACCAAGGCCAAGATGTCTCTGGACGATCTGTTCTCCCAGATTCAGGAGGGCAATTTAAAGGAGCTGAACCTGATTGTGAAGGCGGACGTACAGGGAAGCGTGGAGGCGGTGAAGCAGTCTCTGATGAAGCTGTCCAACGAGGAAGTTGTGGTGAAATGCATCCACGGCGGAGTGGGCGCTATCAACGAGTCCGACGTGACTCTGGCCAGCGCGTCCAACGCCATCATCATCGGCTTCAACGTCAGACCCGACGCCATGGCCAAGAGCACGGCAGAGCGTGAGGGCGTGGACGTAAGGCTGTATAGAGTCATCTATCAGGCAATAGAGGATATCGAGGCGGCCATGAAGGGTATGCTTGATCCCGTGTTCGAGGAGAAGATCATCGGTCATGCGGAGGTTCGGCAGATATTCAAGGCGTCCCAGATCGGAAATATCGCCGGATCCTATGTCACCGGCGGAATTCTGCAGAGGGGCTGCAAGGTTCGTATCAGCCGGGAGGGCAAGCAGATCTATGAGGGCGCCCTTGCCTCTCTGAAGAGATTCAAGGACGATGTGAAGGAAGTAAAGGAAGGCTATGAATGCGGTCTGGTGTTCGAGGGCTTTGATCAGATTCAGGAGCTGGACACCATCGAGGCCTATATCATGGTGGAGGTGCCGCGGTAGGCGGATTGTCTGCCCGCCTTGGCGGGCGTGAGGAATAGATATGAGAAAAAACAGCGTGAAGAATACCCGCATCAACGGGGAAGTCCAGCGTGTGCTGGCTGAGATTATCCGGGGAGAGATCAAGGATCCCCGGATCAGCCCTTGGACAAGCGTGGTGGCGGTGGAGGTGGCCCCAGACCTGAAAAGCTGCAAGGCCTGGATCAGCGTTCTGGGGGACGAAGAGGTCAGGAAGGCCACCATGGAGGGGCTGGAAAGCGCCATGGGATTCATAAAGAGGCAGCTGGCCCGAACCGTCAATCTAAGGAATACGCCGGAGATCACCTTCGTTTCTGATGAGTCCATCGAGTACGGGGTCAATATGTCCCGGAGAATCGACGAGGTCATCGCGCAGGACGAGGCGGTGAAGAAGCCCTGAGAAATCTGTCGGAGCAAGACAGCGTTTGTTTGAATAGGATAGGATTGGGGATTAGATGAAGCTGAATATTTTGAAAGAGTGCGAGGGTGCCGGGAGAATAGGGATCAGCGGGCATGTGAGGCCTGACGGGGACTGCGTGGGTTCTTGTCTGGCGCTGTGGCAGTATCTGAAAAAATGCCTGCCTGATGCCTATGTGAAAGTCTTTTTGGAGGCGCCGGCAGATATCTTCAGGGGGATCAAGGGCTTTGAGGAAATCGATTCGGATTTTTCCGAGGAGGAGCCCTTCGATGTCTTTTTTGTGCTGGACAGCAGTGTGGACAGACTGGGCGGCGCGGAGAAGTACTTCAGAGAAGCCGGGAAGACCATCAATATCGACCACCATATCAGCAACTTGGGCGGCGGGCAGTTAAACTGCGTGGAGCCGCAGATCGGTTCCAGCTGCGAGCTGCTCTACGACCTTCTGGACGAGGAGATGATGGACAAGGATCTGGCCATGGCGATCTATGTGGGCATGATTCATGACACCGGTGTGTTTCAGTATTCAAATACCACTCCGGCTACTATGGAGAAGGGGGCCAGGCTCATCGGTTACGGCTTCGATTTTCCGAGGCTGGTGCAGGAGACCTTTTATCAGAAAACCTATGTACAGGCGCAGATCATGGGAAGGGCGCTGATGGAGAGCGTCCGTTTCATGGACGGAAGGTGCATTGTGAGTGTCATCGAGCGCAAGACCATGGAATTCTATCATGTGGAGTCCAAGGATCTGGACGGCATCGTGAACCAGCTGCTGAACATAGAGGGGGTGGACTGCGCCATTTTCATGTACCAGACCGGGGTGGTGGAATACAAGGTGAGCCTGCGCTCCAACGAGAAGGTGAACGTGGCTCAGGTGGCCGCTTATTTCGGCGGCGGCGGTCATGTAAGGGCGGCCGGCTGCACTTTGTCGGGTACTTTCCATGATTGTGTGAACAATCTTTCCCTACATATAGAGAAGTCCATGAGACAGCTGGAGAAGAACGAAAAGACAGCGGGCGGGAGGGCCGAACAAGAGGTATGAGGAACGGAATCATCATCGTCTGCAAGGAGTCCGGCTTCACTTCCCATGATGTGGTGGCGAAGCTTCGGGGGATCTGCGGCCAGAAAAGGATCGGCCATACGGGTACTCTGGACCCGGAGGCCACGGGGGTTTTGCCGGTCTGTCTGGGCAGCGCCACGAAGCTGTGCGATATGCTGGCTGACAGGGACAAGGAATATGTGGCGGAGCTCTTGCTGGGGGTGGAGACCGACACTCAGGATCTGACCGGAAGGGTGCTTGAGAGGCGCTCGCTGGAGGCTGGCAGGGAGGAGATCCTTGCTGCGGCGGAGAGCTTTGTGGGAGACTATATGCAGGTGCCGCCCATGTATTCTGCCCTGAAGGTGGACGGGAAGAAGCTGTACGAGCTGGCTCGGGCGGGGAAGGAAGTGGAACGCAAACCGCGCCCCGTCCGGATTTATGAGCTGGAGATTCTGGAATTTCGGCTGCCCGTAGTGGTTTTTCGGGCAGTTTGCTCCAAGGGGACATATATTCGTACCCTCTGTTCCGACATAGGGGGGAAGCTGGGGTGCGGAGGCGCCATGCAGAGCCTGAAGCGCACCAGAGTGGGGCGTTTTTCTTTGGAGGCTGCCCGCACGCTGGGGGAGATCCAGCTGCTGAAGGATGAGGGGCGGCTGGATGAAGTGCTGCTTCCGGTGGATTCTGTCTTTACAGAATGTCCGATCATTCATGTCAGCAGGGAGTTTGAGCGGCTGCTGAACAACGGAAATGCTTTTCTGCCGGAGCAGACCCAGGAGAAGGCGCTGCATGATCCGGAAAAGTGGGTGCGGGCCTATAGGGCGGATGACAGCTTTGCAGGGATTTATGCATATGATTCCGGCAGGGGACAGTATCGACCTATAAAAATGTTTTTGTGAAGGTGTGGTTTTCTATGGAAATCATTGCGAATACGACAGATTTTTATCTGGCCAGAGGAAAGGAGACGGCGGCGGCCATGGGGAAGTTCGACGGTGTCCATATCGGGCACAGGAGGCTTTTGGAGGGGATTCTTTCCCAGAAAAAGAGGGGCGCCGCCGCCTGCGTGTTCACCTTTGACCCGCCTCCGGCCGTATTGTTCGGCAGACGGGGAGAAGATGTTTCGGTGCTGTCCACCAAAGAGGAGAAGCGTCTGCTGTTTGAGCGCATGGGGGTGGACATATTGATCGAATTTCCCCTGAACCAAGAGACGGCAGCCATGTCGCCGGAGGCCTTTGCCTTGGAGGTTTTGGCAGAGCGGATGAACGTGGCCTTTCTTGCTGCGGGGAGCGATCTTTCCTTCGGCGCCAAGGGCGCGGGAGACGCGGCGCTGCTGCAAAGGCTTGGCCCTAAGCTGGGCTTCGAGACCAGAATCATCGACAAGGTGTGTCTGAGAGGGATTCAGGTCAGCTCCACCCTTGTGAGGGAGAGACTGGAACGGGGGGATATGGAAGAGGTTCTGCAGCTGTTAGGAATGCCTTACATGATCGCGGGGAAAGTGGTTGAGGGAAAGCGGATCGGAAGGACCCTTGGCTTTCCTACGGTGAACCTTCTGCCCAGACCGGAGAAGAAGCTTCCTCCAAGGGGAGTGTATTTTTCTCAGGTGCGGGTCAGGGGAAAGGTCTATCCGGCCATCAGCAATGTGGGCTGTAAGCCCACGGTGACTGACGAGGCGGTCATGGGGGTGGAATCTTATCTCTACGGCTTCGGGGAGAGCGCCTACGGAGAGGACATAGAGGTCTATCTGTATTCCTTCCGCAGGCCCGAAAAGCGATTCAAGGATAGAGAGGCCCTGAGAGCCCAGCTTCAGGAGGATATTGCAGCCGGGGAGAGCCGCTATGGGGGCATCTTGTCAAAAGCGGAAGGAAAAAGCAGGATTTTTTGAGGAATCCTGAACCATTACAAGAGACGTTGGATCCGCTGCGGCGGACACGAGGTATATTAATGAGTGAGAGTATAATTTTGTCCATGGCGGGGGGATTAGGGCTCTTT
>ERZ779629.767-NODE-767-length-12120-cov-5.022130_pt1 | contig 12120 bp, 12 predicted proteins | sample MGYA00514192_ERZ779629 | MGnify/ENA primary metagenome ERZ779629 (study PRJEB29562, sample SAMEA4376709) | mouse gut metagenome | isolation source: Cecum | study: EMG produced TPA metagenomics assembly of the A DSS colitis mouse model was used to assess the... | reverse complement strand
GATGAAGTACAGCTTCTTCGCCGCCATGAGCCAGGAGATCCAGTTCGAGTACACCCCGGACCCCCCCATGGTCACCCTGAACGCCTGGGGCGCCCACAAGCTGGGGCTGAAGGAGACGATCCTGGACCCCCTCCACAATCCGCAGGTCCTCAGCCGGCTGGAGCTGGCAGGGCTGGAGGGGCTCATCCGCGCCCTCCACGCCACCACCCCCAGCCAGCCGGTGGTGAAATACGACTGCCGCATCGGCGTGGACGGGGAGTCCCGCTGGTTCCAGGTCATCGCCCGGGCCACCTGGACGGCGGACGATCCCCCCCAGTACGCGGGGGCCATCGGCAAGGCGGTGGACATCCACGAGTCCCGCATGAAGCTGGCGGAGCTGGAGCGCCGGGCCACCCACGACACCCTCACCGGCCTTCTCAACCACGCCAGCCCCCGCGAGCGCATCCAGGCCCGGCTGGCCGGCCACCCGGAGGAGCAGTTCGCCCTGGCCATCCTGGACCTGGACCACTTCAAATCCGCCAACGATACATACGGCCACATCTTCGGCGACCGGGTGCTCAAATATCTGGCCAGCCGGATTCAGGAGAGCATCCGCGGCGAGGACATCGCCGCCCGGGTGGGCGGGGACGAGTTCCTCATCTTCCTGGAGTACCGGGGGGATCTGGAGGCCATTATCTCCCGCATTTACGCCTCCCTCTCCGGCAGCAATTTCGAGCAGTTCCGCATCTCCGTAAGCATGGGCGTGTCCCGGACGGAGACGGTGGGCACCGACTACCAGACCCTCTTTCAGGCGGCGGACCAGGCCCTCTACGTGGTCAAGGGCTCCGGCAAGGGCCGCTACCAGTTCTTTATGGACGCGATGGAGGACAACGCCCTCTCCGTGATCTCACCCATTGACGGCGGCGACCAGCCCGCCGCAGACGAAAAAGGAGGCGCACAGCCATGACCCTGCAAGATCTTTACACCCAGATCGGCGGCGACTACGAGGGCGTTCTGGGCCGGCTGATGAACAGCGAGCGGATGGTGCAGAAATTCGTCCTAAAATTCCTGGCGGACGGCAGCTATGAGCTGCTGCTGCGCTCCATGGAGGCCCAGGACTACCCCGAGGCCTTCCGGGCGGCCCACACCATCAAGGGCATCGGCCAGAACCTGGGCTTCACCCCCCTCTATGAGCTGGCCGGAGCGCTCAGCGACGCCCTGCGAAACGGCTTTACCCCCGGGGCCCCCGCCCTGGCGGAGCAGCTGGAGGCGGAGTACCGCCACACGGCGGAGGCCATCCGCGCCTTCCAGGCGTCTCTGGAGGCGTAGCGGAAATGATGATACCTATTGGCTAGGGAGGTGACGGCAGATGCACGGCAAACTCGGCAGGGCAAAAAATAAGACCACCCATTTCCTTTCGGTCAGCCTTGTCATCATCACCATCCTCTGCGTGTGCGTGTTCTCCTTTCTGGCGGTCTACATGAACCAGAAAAGCACGGACACCATCGGCAAGGTGGGCAACATCTACATGGACGGCATGAGCCAGCAGATCTCCCTCCACTTCTCCACCACGATTAACCTGCGCCTGAGCCAGCTGGATGCCCTGGTGACCACCCATCCCCCCGGCGGCGCCAGCCACGAGTCGGTGGTGGCGGATCTGGCCGCCAGCGCCAGCGTCCGGGACTTCGTCTATCTGGCCTTCTACGACGGGGAGGGCCGCTACGACGTGCTGGACGGCGGTACGGTGGAGCTCATCGATCCGGAGCCCTTCCTGGCGTCTCTGCGGGCCGGGGAGCGGAAGGTGGCGGTGGGGGCCGACGCCGAGGGCAACAAGCTGGTGCTGCTGGGCGTTCCCGCCAATTACTGCATGGCTGACGGCAGGCCCAGCACCGCTCTGGTGGCGGGGCTGCCGGTGAGCTATATCAGCGACACCCTGGGCCTCAACGCCACAGACTCCATGATCTCCTCCTATATTGTCCGGTGGGACGGGTCCTTCGTCATCCGCAGCGGGGCCGGCTTCGAGGACAACTATTTTGAGCGGCTCCACAACCTCTTCGCCCAGGCGGGCGGCGAGGTCTCGGCGGAGCAGCACGTGGAGGCCCTGCGCCAGGCCATGGCCGACGGCTCGGACTACACCGCCGTGCTGGACATCGGCGGCGAGCGCCGCCACCTCCACTGCACCAAGCTGGACTACTCCGAGTGGTACCTCATCATCATCCTGGCCTACGGCCAGCTGAACGTGGAAATCGCCCAGCTGAGCAGCCAGTGGATCGTGATGGTGCTGGGCAGCTGCGCCGCCATCCTCCTGGTGCTGCTGCTGGTGTTCGCCAAGTATTTCCAGATGACCCGGCAGCAGATGACCGAGCTGGACGAGGCCCGCCGGGACGCGGAGCACGCCAACAAGGCCAAGAGCGAATTCCTCTCCAACATGAGCCACGATATCCGCACCCCCATGAACGCCATCGTGGGCATGACGGCCATCGCCTCCGCCAACCTGGACAACCACGACCAGGTGCAGAGCTGCCTGCGGAAGATCACCCTCTCCAGCAAGCACCTGCTGGGCCTCATCAACGATGTGCTGGACATGAGCAAGATCGAGAGCGGCAAGATGACCCTCAATACCGACCAGGTCTCCCTCCGGGAGGTGATGGACGGCATTGTCAGCATCGTGCAGCCCCAGGTGAAGGCCAAGCGCCAGCAGTTCAACATCTCCATTCACGACATCTCGGTGGAAAACGTGTGCTGCGACAGCGTGCGCATCAATCAGGTGCTCATCAACCTCCTGGGCAACGCGATAAAGTTCACCCCGGAGGGCGGGCTGGTCCAGGTGTCCCTCTACGAGGAGCCCTCCCCCAAGGGGGACGACTTCATCCGCACCCATCTGATCGTCCAGGACAGCGGCATCGGCATGAGCCGGGAGTTCCAGGCGAAAATCTTCGACTCCTTCAGCCGGGAGGACACCAAGCGGGTGCAGAAGACCGAGGGGACCGGCCTGGGCATGGCCATCACCAAGTATATTGTGGACGCCATGGGCGGGTCCATCTCGGTACGCAGCGAGACGGGCCGCGGCAGCGAGTTCCATATCACCCTGGACCTGGAGAAGGCGCCGGTGCAGGAGGCGGACATGATCCTGCCGGACTGGAACATGCTGGTGGTGGACGATGACGAGCAGCTCTGCGAGAGCGCGGTGGCGTCCCTGCGGGCCATCGGCGTGAAGCCCGACTGGGCTCTGGACGCGGAAACCGCCATCCGCATGGTGGAGGAGCGCCGCCAGAGGCGGGACGACTACCACATCATCCTGCTGGACTGGAAGCTGCCCGGCATGGACGGCATTTCCGCCGCCCGGGAGATCCGCAAGCGCTACGGGGATGACGTCCCCATCCTGCTGATCTCCGCCTATGACTGGAATGAGATCGAGGCGGAGGCCAAGGCGGCGGGCGTCACCGGGTTCATCTCCAAGCCCCTCTTCAAATCCACCCTGTTCTATGGCCTGGCCCCCTTTATGGATGTGCACCTGCCGCGGGACGCCTCCCCGGCGGCGGAGCACATGGACTTCACCGGGCGGCGGGTGCTGCTGGTGGAGGACAACGACCTCAACTGGGAGATCGCCAGCGAGCTGCTCACCGCCGAGCTGGGCCTGGAGCTGGACTGGGCGGAGAACGGCAGGATCTGCCTGGAGAAGTTCCAGGCGGCGCCGGTGGGCCACTACGACGCCATCCTGATGGACATCCGTATGCCGGTGATGACGGGCTACGAGGCCACCGAGGCCATCCGGGCCCTGGACCGGCCGGACGCCAAGCGGATTCCCATCATCGCCATGACGGCGGACGCCTTCGCCGAGGACATCAAAAAATGCCTGGCCTACGGGATGAACGCCCACGTGGCCAAGCCTATCGACATCCGGGACGTGGCCCGGCAGCTGGAGAAGTATATGGCCCGCTAGCCCCGCCTGTCAGGGATACGAAAACGCCGCAGATCGTAAAATCTGCGGCGTTTTTTCTATTCCTGTGCGCCTGTGTCAGCCGCCCAGCGCGGCCAGCAGCTCCCCCGAGGAGCGGATCTCCGCGCCCACGTTGGCCATGTCCGCCAGGTTGGCCCGCTGGATCTCCTCCGTGTTGGAGGAGCAGCAGTCCTCCGCCACCACCACCCGGTAGTCCAGGGAGATGGCGTCATAGCAGGTGGTGCGGACGCAGTTGGGGGTGGTGGTTCCTGTGAGGACCACCGTGTCCACCGCCAGACGCCGCAGCAGCAGGTCCAGGGGCGTGTGGAAAAAGGCGGAGTAGCGGGGCTTGATGATCTCATAGTCCCCGGGCTCCCGGCCGAATTCCGGCGGGTTCTCCACGGAGATAGGCCCCGTGCTGCCGGGGGTGAGGGGCCTGCCGCCCTCCTCCCAGACCCTGCGCCGGGTCCGCTCCACGTCGCTGCCGTCCGCCCGGTAGGCCCGGTTGACAAAGATGACCGGCACCCCCGCCCGGCGGCACCCGGCGATCATCCGGGCACAGGCCGGCACCGTGGCACGGGCTCCCCGGATACACAGGGGGGACTCCGGGTTCAAAAATCCGTTTTGCATGTCGATGACCAGCAGCGCCTGCCCCATGGCAGCCTCCTTTTCGCCCGCAGTCCCTTCCGGGAGAGGGGCGCAGCCGTATTCGGGCCGCCCCGCCGGGGCGGCCCCGGCCCCATTATACCACCTCCAGGCGGACAGTCAAGCCCCTACACCAGACGCTGCCGCGCCGCCATGGCCCGCAGCGTCTGGGGCGTGTCCGCGTCCTCCAGCTCCTCGGCGGGGGCCTCCAGCAGGAGCAGCCGGTCCGGGTGGCGGCGGATGACGCTGCTGCCGCCCCGGTCCTCCTCCAGCGCCAACAGCTCCGGGAAGTACTGCGCGGGAAAAACGCAGGGATTTCCCCGGACGCCGCCGTGGCCCAGGGCCGCCAGATGGTCCGGGTGACGGCGGAAGAGGGCCAGCAGCGCCGCCACCGTCTCCCGGCGCAGGAAGGGCTGGTCCGACACCTGGAAGAGGACCGCCTCGCAGCCCGCCAGCGCCTCCAGCCCCAGGCGGATGGTGTGGCTGATGCCCCAGTCCGGGTGGGGATTGCGCACCGGCAGAAAGCCGAACCGGCGGGCCAGGTCCTCCACCTCCGGGTACTGGGTGACCACCGCCACGGCGGCGAACTCCTCCGCCGGCACCACCTCCAGCGCCCGCCGGATCAGGGTCTTGCCCCCCAGCTCCATCGCCAGCTTGTTTTCTCCAAAGCGCCGGGCGTCCCCCGCCGCCATGACCACGCAGCCAATCCGCATATATGGGCCTCCTCCGCTGTTTTACCGCTAGTATATCCCCGGCGGGCCGGATTAGTCAAAAGCCCCCGCCCGGCCGCGCCGGACGGGGGAAGCGGGGGGGCGCCTCAGCCCACACCCGCGAAGCCCAGGCCCTCCTGGACGTTGTAGAGCCCGTACCGGGGCAGGGCCGCCCGCTCCGGGTCGTCCCAGTTCCAGAAGATCCCCTGGGTCCAGTGGACGAACTCCTCCGGCAGCTCCGCCACCGGCGCGCCGGGAAGGTAAATGAGCACCTCGTCCGCGCCCTCCAGGCCGTAGGGGGTGGAGGTGACCCAGCGGGTGCCGTCGCTGTCAATGGTCTCCTGACCGGCCTCGTCCACCAGGTGCAGGGACTCCAGGGTCATGGAGTATGTATAGTCGTTGACCTTTACAGGGGCAGAGAATTCGCCGTAGAACTGGCAGGTGTAGATGGTGGCGGTATAGCCCTCGCCGCCCTCCCCGGCGTTGGCGTCGTGGTAGAGGCCGGTGAAGGTGCCATCGGCGGCGATCTTCAGCTCCGTGGACCAGGCCCCCACCCCGCTGGAGAAGTCGAACCGCTCCGGCAGGGAGGCCAGGATGTCCGCCCCAGGCAGCTCCGCCTCCCCTTCCCAGACGCAGCGGACGGTGCAGGGGAAGTCGTACTGCCCGCCCTCCCACTCCACATGCATGGAGACTGTGGCGGTGCCCGGGGAGACGGCGGTGACCTCGCCGGTGATCGCGTCCACGGAGGCCACCGCCGGGTCGCTGGAGGCGAAGGAGCAGGCGCAGATCCCCTCTACGCCCAGTACCGAAAGTCGAAAATTGTCCCCGGCGTATTGCAGCGTCACATCGGAATGGCTGGCCGCGAGGCCGGCCGCTCCGCTCTCGCCCAGGTCCTCCAGGCCGTCCCCGGTGTTCTCCGGGTCGGGGAGGAGGGGGGCGCCATCTCCCGGCTCCGCGCCGTCCTCCGGGACCTCCGGCGCGGGATTACTGCCGCCCCCAGGGGTCTGGGACTGGTCTTCCCGGCCCTGCTGCGGCGGGGCGGGGCCGTCCCTCCGGCCGCAGGCGGCCAGGGCCAGCAGCAGACAGACTGCCAGGAGCACTGCGAAACGCTTTTTCATTGTGATACCCTCTTTCAGCGGTGTCTTTTTTCACTGTCCCAGGTAGGCCACATCCACGTCCTTGACAAAGTTCTCCACACTATAACAAATAAATATCAGATCCATGCCGTTATCCTCCGCGTATTGGGCCACGGAGGTTTTGTAGTAGCGCAGGTCCAGCAGGTGGATCTCCGAGAAGTGCTGGCTGAGAAAGGGGGCCAGGGCGTCGCTGTAGCTGTCCCGGACCACCAGCAGCTTCCGGGCCGGGGCAGCGGGGTTGCGGACGATATAGAGGGGTGCGTTGCCCCCCAGGAAGGAGGCGTACTGGTCCTTCTCCCCCAGGAAGCGGTCCACGTAGAGGCCGTGGGTCTCCCCGCCGTAGACGTCCTCCACGGTGACGCCGGAACCGTCCACGTACCGCTGGATGGCGTCCGGCTCCAGCCAGTGGACGCCGGAGGTGGAGTAGAGGGTGCCGTTAAAGTCCCGGGAGACCGTCTCCGGCTCTCCCAGGGGCGGCGGCTCCTCCCCCAGGGCCTCCAGCAGGGCGGTATAGCCGTAGTAGGCCCCCAGGCTGGTCCAGTGGTGGTCGGTGCGGTAGTAGAGGGGCTCTCCGGCGTGGGCGGTCAGGGCCCCGGCCACGTCCACCCAGCGGGCTCCCGCCGCCTCCGCCCGCTCCAGGTAGGCGCGCTGGTCAAAGGAGGGCGCGCCCGCCGGCAGCTTCTGCCGCCAGACCTCCGCCGCCGTGGGGATGAGGCCCAGATAGACCGGCCTGTCCGTTTTCTCCACCAGGGCGCGGACGAACGCCAGGTTCTTTTCCGCCCGCCCGGCGTCCTCCACCTGGGAGATGAGGGTGTCTCCGCAGAGGTAGACCCCGTGGAACTCCCGCTTGCCCAGCAGGGCCTCATAGCGGGTCTTCAGCCCCATCCAGCCGTCCCGCAGGGGGAACTGGTCCGCCAGATACTTCTCCAGGGCCGCGGTGTAGCTGCCGTCCGTCAGGGCGGACCAGGTGAACTCCGGCAGCTGCTTGAGGTTCCGGTTCTCCACCGGGGAGAAGGCCCGGTCCGGCAGCAGCAGGTGCGCCAGGCCAAAAAGCGCCAGAAACAGGCAGAAGAAAGCCGCCGTCACCCATTGGGATGTCTTGGACATGAGAGATCCTCCTCCATGCGGTTGACAGCTGTAGGACGATTGTAGCATGGGGTCCTACACCTGTCAACTAGAATCTGAAATAGAGAAACGGGTTGTAGCTGGCATCCACCAGGGAGGCGGTGCACAGCACCAGGGCCGCCAGGGTCAGCGCCGGGGCCAGCAGGCCGCGCCAGCGGGGGGCCAGCTTCTCCCAGAGGGCCTTTGCCAGCGGGGTGGAGCCCACGGCCAGGATGGCCAGCAGGGGGAGGTAGCTGGACAGCCGGTAGCCGTCCACGGCGGCAAACAGCCCGCCGCTCCCGAAAAGGGACCCGAAGTAGGCCCCCAGCCGCCCCATGTCCTCCACGGCGAACAGGGCCCAGCCGAAGAGCACCACCGCCAGGGCGTACACGTGCCGCGCGGCGGCGGGCAGCTTCTCCAGCCATCTGCCCAGAAACAGCCGCTCCGCCAGCATCCACCCGGCGTAGTACAGCCCCCACAGCAGGAAGTTCCACCCCGCCCCGTGCCACACGCCGGTGAGCACCCAGACCACGAGGATGTTGCGCACCCACTTCCACCGGGGCACCCGGTTCCCGCCCAGGGGGAAGTAGACGTACTCCCGGAACCAGGTGGTCAGGGAGATGTGCCAGCGCTTCCAGAACTCCACCACCGAGCGGGAGATATAGGGGTAGTGAAAGTTCTCCGGGAAGCCGAACCCGAACATCCGCCCCAGGCCGATGGCCATGTCGCTGTAGCCGGAGAAGTCGAAGTAGATCTGGAAGGCGTAGGCGAAGAGCCCCAGCCACGCCCCGCAGGCCGTCAGCTCCTCCGCCGCCAGGGCCGCGTCCCAGAGCTGCCCGGCGGCGTTGGCCAGCAGCACCTTTTTGGCCAGCCCCACCGTAAAGCGCTGGATGCCGGAGGCGAATTTCTCCAGGTCCGTGCGCCGCTTCAGCAGCTGCTCCGCCACGGTTTTGTACTGCACGATGGGCCCCGCGATCAGCTGGGGGAAGAGGGTGACGTAGGCGCCGAAGGCGACGGCGTCCCTCTGCGCGGGGGCGTCCCGGCGGTAGACGTCGATGGTGTAGCTCATGGTTTGAAAGGTGTAGAAGCTGATGCCGATGGGCAGGGGCAGGCCCAACACCGGCAGGGCCAGGCCTGTCAAGGAATTTACATTGACAGCAATGAAATCCCAGTACTTGAAGAAAATCAGAATGCCCAGATTGCACACCACGGACGACGCCACCGCCGCCCGGGCCAGCTTGTCCCGGTCCCGCCAGCGCTCCACCAGCCGGCCGTGGGTGTAGTCCACGGCGATGGAGAGCACCATGATGCTGATATAGACCGGCTCCCCCCAGCCGTAGAAAAAGAGGCTGGCCAGCAGCAGGAAGAGGTTGCGCAGCTTGAGGGGGGAGAGGGCGTAAATTGCCAGCACCGCCGGCAGATAGAAGAACAAAAAAGGCAGGCTGGAAAAAACCATGTTCCCGCGCCCTCCTGTCAGTGAGATAGGAAAAGCCGCGGCGGCCCGCGGCTTTTTCCCTGTTACGCAAACAGCGCGTTAAACGCCTCCACGGCCCGCTCCTGCTCCGCACCGGCGCAGATGAGGGCCACCACATTGCCCTGGGTGAGGATCTGGGCGCTCTCCCAGGCCTCCACCGTGGCGGGGTAGAACGCGCCGGACTCGATCTGATAGTCGATGCGGGCCTGGAGGATGTCCTGGGCGGCCTGGACATCGGCCTCGTCCGCCAGCTCTACCAGGACCAGCTCAAAGGCCACAGAGGTGATCATGGGGGTCTTGGCCACCAGCTGCTTGGTCTCCAGAGCGCCCAGGCCGGGGTAGACCTGCTCCACCATCTCCGCCTCCACATCCATCATGGCGGGCTGGTTGTCCTCCCCCAGGGAGGCCATGAGATCCTCATAGTACTGGTTCAGGTCTGGGGCGTCCTGACTCGGGGCGTCCTGATCCTGGTCCTGATCTTGATCCTGGTTCGGGGTATTCTGATCCTGGTCCTGATTTTGATTCTGACCCGGGGCGTCCGGCTGCTGGCTGTCGTTCCCGCCGCTGTTTTTGCCGCAGGCGGCCAGGGAGAGGACCAGGAGCAGGGCCAAAAGCAGGGCATACATTCTTTTTGCAATCTTTTTCATGATGAACCTCCATAAGGTGAATTGTCCCGGTTGGCCGGAACAAAAGCATTAGACGGGGGCTGTTGAAAAAGGTTCCACAGTGGGAAAAATTTTATGCATGGGAATGAAAATCTTTTGGAAAAGGCCGGCGGCGGGGTGATTTTTTGGTTGACACCCCCGGCTTTTTTCTGTATAATGATACCTGCTTGCCATCCGGCGGGCTAAAACCGTCCACTGCGGCGGGTGGAAAAGCTCCCCCGCCGTCGAGTAGCGCCGGCCCCTGCGGCCCGCGCAGGAACAACGATTCACAAGTATTTAGGAGGTGTAAGCTATGAAAATGGCTGGTTGTACCTATCAGCCCAAGAAGCGCCAGCGCTCCAAGGTCCACGGCTTCCGCAAGCGGATGGCCACTGCCAACGGCCGCAAGGTCCTCGCCCGCCGCCGCGCCAAGGGCAGAGCCCGGCTGAGCCTGTAAGGCAGCGCCGCGCAGCGGCGCTGCTGAGGCCGTCATTGGACCTGCGGCCCAACGACCGGGACTGTCATTGGACCTGCGGCCCAACGACCGGAACCGGCCGGCGCAGGGCGCCGGCCTACCGTATGCCGCCCCCTTTTCCGCCCGTCCCTGCGCTGTCGGGACGGGCGGCGTCCATTTCAGGCGGCGCCACTTCCCCTGGCCAGGAGGGAGCTCCCCCATGAACAAAACCTTTACCATCAAAGACAACCGTGTCTTCCGCCGCGCCTACAGCCGGGGGCGCTCCGCCGTCACCCCCTTTCTGGTGGTCTACTGCCGGCCCAACGGCCAGAAGCACAACCGCCTGGGGGTCACCGTCAGCACCAAGCTGGGGGGCGCCGTGGTGCGAAACCGGGCCCGCCGCCGTCTGCGGGAGGTGTTCCGTCTGGCGCAGCCGGACCTGCGCCAGGGCTTCGACATCGTCCTGGTGGCCCGGTCCCGGGCGGTGGACGGCCCCTATGACCGCCTGACCGCCGCCTTCCGGCGGGCCTGCCGGGATCTGGACCTGGCAAAAAAGCGGGAGGATGCGAGATGAAGCGCCTGTTTCTGGGCCTGATCCGCTTTTACCAGCGGTACATCTCCCCCGCCTTTCCGCCCCGGTGCCGGTTTATCCCCACCTGCTCCCAGTATGCGCTGGAGGCGGTGGAGAAATACGGCGCCTGGCGGGGCGGCGCGCTGGCCCTCCGGCGCTTCCTGCGCTGCCACCCCTTCTACAAGGGGGACATGTATGATCCGGTACCATAGGCGCTCCGCCTGCGGCGGAACGCCTGGACCGGCCGCTGGACCTGCGCAGCGCCGCGTAGCGGCGCTGCCACGAGGCAAATACTGCGTCCCAACGACCATCCCCATACGGCACTGCCGCAACTACAGCGCCTCCAGCCAGGCCCCCGGAAACGCCCCTACAAACGATTCGATGCAACTCGGAGGAAAATTTTTCAATGGGCAATCTCATTACGCTCCCCTTCGCGGCCCTGCTGCGGTGGATGTACTCCATCACCGGGTCCTACGGCGTGGCCATCATCCTCTTCAGCCTGATCCTCAAGCTGGTTCTGCTGCCCTTCCAGATGAAGTCCAAGCGCAGCATGGTCCGGATGGGGCGGCTCAACGACAAGATGCAGGAGCTGCAAAAGCAGTACGCCAAAAACCAGCAGAAGTACCAGGAGGAGCTGGCCAAGCTCTACCAGGAGGAGGGGGTCAACCCCGCCAGCGGGTGTCTGTGGTCCTTCCTGCCCATGCTGGTGATCATCCCCCTCTACCAGATTATTTACCGGCCCATCACCCACTTCATGGGCCTGAGCGAGACGGCCATGGAGGCCGTGCGCACCGCCGCCACCGCCCTGGGCTACAGCACCACGCCCAACAACGCCTACGAGCAGATCGCCCTGACGGAGTTCGTCTCCAGCCACTGGGACGGCATGAAGGGCGCGGCGGACGGCCTCATCAACGTCAACTTCGACTTTCTGGGCATTGACCTGAGCGCCATCCCCAGCAGCGCCTTCAGCGGCTTCGCCTTCCAGTGGGCCCTGGTGGGTCTGATTCTGATCCCCATCCTGGCCGCCGGGCTGCAGTACCTGTCCTCCCTCATCATGATGAAGAGCAACGGCCAGCAGCAGCAGGGCAGCATGAAGATGCTGAACCTGATGATGCCCCTGTTCTCCCTGTTTTGGTGCTTCAACATGCCCGCCGCCATGGGTATCTACTGGATCTCCAACACCGTGCTCATCATGGTCCAGGAGGCCGTCCTCGGCCGGTTCTACAACAAGAAGATCAACGCCGAGGAGGAGGAGCGGGCCGCCAAGCGGGAGGCCGCCCGCCAGCTGCGCATGGAGGAGGCCAAGAAGCGGGCCGCCGAACAGCGGGAGATCGAGGCCAAGCGCCCCAAAAAGCAGCCGCCTAAGAGCGGAGAGAAAAAGCCGTCCACCACGGAGGCCGGGCGGGTGGGGGAGCGTCCCTACGCCCAGATCGGAAGAGCGTCGTGGAGGGAAAGAGTGTAGG